>ERZ1673695.770-NODE-770-length-42957-cov-5.878374_pt1 | contig 42957 bp, 37 predicted proteins | sample MGYA00580225_ERZ1673695 | MGnify/ENA primary metagenome ERZ1673695 (study PRJEB41218, sample SAMN15661739) | gut metagenome | host: Homo sapiens | place: Canada: London | collected 2015-08-20/2019-03-30 | study: EMG produced TPA metagenomics assembly of... | reverse complement strand
AAATTTTTATTATAAATAGATTTTTTGTGACCGGTATGTGACTTCATGATGATATCATTTAGGTGTAATCTTGATATGAAGGGATCAAAGCAACTGAAAGGAGAGATATCATGAAAAACACATTAAAAAAATTGCTGGTCTCTGTACTGTCTCTGTCCCTATTAGTAGGAACTGCGGCAGTGACAGCGTTTGCAGAGGAACCCTATACAAATGGTATTGATGCCGATGGATATTATGTTTATTACATCACAGAAAAAGATTTAGACCCTGATACCGGTATCATCAGCATTGATACTGGAGAAATATCTGATGCAATCACAGAACGTAAGTTCAGCGGATCAACAAGTTGGATGCCGGGATCTTCTGAAAAAGCGAAAGTAAAATTGGTAAACACTCTGGGATATGAAATTGAATTAACAGATTGGGAAGCGTATACCCCTAAGACCGATGCAGTAGCGGGCGATCATGAAACAACCACCGGTACCGGTGCGATAGGAGCGGATGGAAATGTAATTCCCCTTGGCCTCAATCCGATTCGGACGGGCAATAAGGCGGTTTGTGATCTTTACGGATACAATTCAATTGCAAAAGTTACATTGATGGATCTTCTGTTACTGGAGGATAAAATCCAAGAAGTCTACGGTGCGCAGGGTATTACCACCTACACGCAGTATATTTGCTATTATTACGGCGTTGATTCCCTCAGTGAACTAACTTCCCAGCAAGTGTCGGAGGTTTTTAATGGCCAAACTTGGGTGAAACTGGGTAATATGGATGGATACACAGGGAATGAACCGATTTTTGAGTACGCATATCAAAAAAGCAATACAGAATATTGGTGCCTTGAAACGGACAAGGAATTGGTAGAACTAGGATATAACTATTTCTATCTGGATATGCTCGTTGGGTTCACCTTTGATGATACTGTTTCTCAATTGGACCCGAGCTCTTCCACTGGGCTGGTTGGTTATGGGCTGAGTTATTATTTTGATCAGTCAAGCAAAGCTTGGCAGGAAGCGAATGATCTTCTTTCCAGCATAATTCTTGGTCCAACCGGTAGCGAAACCGATACTTTTGTGTTTGATAATATGGTCTTTTGTCTCAGTGGTCCTTTAATGGGTAACTCTTATCAAAACCGTGAAGTTCCGCTTTTTATTGGTTTTACTTTTAAAATGGAACAGGTTGAGGAAATTCCGGATGACGATCCGCCGCTTGTTGGGCAGACTGACCCGGAAGAAGAAATCCCTGATGAAGAGGTTCCTCTCGCACCTCCAGCAACTGGAGACAACACAATGGCGATTGTTATGGGCAGCGTGCTTATAGCTGCGGCGGCAGGGGCTGTGCTTGTAAGACGCAGAGCAAAATAAAAACGCAAAGAACGCAGGGAGTTGATCCCCTGCGTTTTTTGTTGTGCACGGAAATTTAAACGATATGAAAAGCCGGAGTTTTACCGCCGTGCATACGACAGGCGGGACTCCGGGGATAAAACCGGAAAGCAGAACCGGGTAATATGGAATGCAGAGGCTGGTCATCAATATTAGCGCCGCCGGATAAAAGTATCCGGCGGCACTTCTGTTTTGCAGCCGCATGGTGAGGAAAGAATAGAACAGGCAGTTTAAGTTGTATTGGAAGAAGCTTATTTCAGCCGGATTTTGTACTGTTTCATCCAGACATGGAGCTGGTACAGGTAGGCGAACATCTGGGGGGTGCGCATCAACTGACCGTACCACGGTTCTTTGACCTGTTCAGGGTGTTCCGCCAGTTCCCGCAGGCGCTTGAAATCGACAAGTTCTCCGATGGGGCTTCCGTCTTCCAGAATGGTAAATACCTTTTCCGTCACCTTTTTTTCATAAACGGGGTTCATTGCTTTGGGATAAGGGCTCTTTTTTCTCCATACAATTTCGTAGGGGAGTATTCCCTCAAAAGCCTTGCGCAGAATCCCTTTTTCCCGCCCGTAAAGCGCTTTGAATTCCCAGGGCATGTTATAGGCGTATTCCACCAGGCGGTGGTCGCAGAAAGGAACCCGCATTTCAAGGCCGCAGTACATAGACATGCGATCCTTGCGGTCGAGGAGGGTCTGCATAAACCAACTGAAGTTGAGGCAGAACATCTCTCGCATCCGAGCGTTTTTTCTGCTCTCTCCGGGGAGCCGGCTCACCCGGCTGACCGTGTCTCGGTACTGTGATTGAATATATTCAACCGCGTTACAGCCAAGGGTTCCCGGCTTGAGAAGACTTTCTCTGAGCCGTGCGGAGCGGGACCAGGGAAAAGCCTCCCGGAACAGGATATCCTCCCGGTGGTACCAGGGGTATCCCCCAAAGATTTCATCTGCGCATTCGCCGGATACTCCAACCGTGTAATCCTTTTTAATCTCCCGTGAGAAAAGCAAAAGCGAGGAGTCGATATCCGCCATGCCGGGAAGGTCCCGGGCAAGAACTGCGTCGTCAAGCGCGTCAGCCAAGTCCAAATTGGAGAGGAGGATTCTGCGATGGTCTGAACCGATATAGTTAGACATCTGTTCAATAAACGGAGCATCCTCAGTGGGCTGGAAGGCGTTTGCTTGAAAATATTTGTCGTTGTCCTGGTAGTCGACCGAGTAGGTGGTAAGCTTTTTTCCGCGTTTGCGGCAGTTTTCGGCTGCAACCACGGAAATGATGCTTGAATCCAGCCCGCCGGAGAGAAGGCAGCAGAGTGGAACGTCTGAGACGAGCTGACGGCTGATGGCGTCGCTCAGCAGTTCTCTGGTGTGTGCAATTGTCTCCGTTTCGGAATCTGGGTGTTCTTCGGCTGTCAAAGACCAGTATGGTTTTACGGTGAGGTGCTCTCTGTTGAGTTTTAAATATTCGCCAGGCTTTAGCTCCTTTACGCCATAGATCACTCCACTGCCCGGTTTCCGGCCCGGCCCAAGCAAAAAAAGTTCGCGGATGCCATCTTCATCCAACAGGGGTTCCACCATGGGGTTTGCAAGGAGGGTTTTCAGCTCGGAGCCGAAGATAAAGCCATTTTTATAGACGTAATAGAAAAATGGCTTTACCCCAATCCTGTCCCGTGCGGCAAATAATTCCTTCTTTTCGGCGTTCCAGACGGCAAAGGCATATATGCCGTTGAGACGTTCCAGGCAGGCCTCGCCCCATTCAATATAGGACGTGAGCAGCACCTCGGTATCGCTCCGGGTTATAAATTTGTAGCCCCTTGCGGCTAAATCATGCCGGAGTTCTTCCGTGTTATAGAGTTCTCCGTTGTATGTAATGGTGTAAGAGGCGTCTCCTTTCATCCGAGTCATGGGCTGCAGACCATTCTGCGGGTCTATAACGGCGAGCCGCCGGTGCAATAGACAGCCTTCTGCAAATTTATATTCACCGTGCGAATCGGGCCCGCGCCGCTCCAGCGTTTTAGACATTGCCTCCAAGACGGCGTCGTTCCCGGCGATATTCGTTTCAAAGTCAAGCCATCCGGCAATACCGCACATGTGGTGTCCTCCTTCGGTTTGAGATAAAGTGTTCCGGGCAAAATTGGTTTTCTGAAAAACACACCTCAACAGCACCGGAAATTCCGCTTCATCAGGTTTTGAAAGACGCCGTTGTCTTCGCGCCATTATTCTATGCCCAAAGAAAGAAATCTGTGCATAACACGGACAGCTTTCGAATAGGTATAGGGTAGAAAAATCATAAAAGGAGTAGAAGCAGATATGGAATTAAAGCTTACCCATGATACCATAGAAGTCAATGAGGTGGTTTTTGACGCAATGGTAGAGCAGTCTGTTGAGCTGGACTGCCTGCTGCCAGATTACTGCCCAAACGTATTCAAAGTGCTGAAATGTAAAATGGTTCCTAAAATGACGTCCGGCAGAGTAGTGGGCAACGAGGCGGTCATCGATGGGATGGCAACTGTTTTTGTAGTCTATATCTGCGAAGAGACAAACCAGATCCGCTCCTTCAGCCAGCGGCTTCCGTTTACCAAAACGGTTGCGCTCAAATCCGCTTGTGAGAACCCGTCAATGGATGTTTCCATGCAGTGTGAGTATTTAAACTGTCGCGGCGTCAACTCCCGCCGGTTTGATATCCGCGGGGCAATCGGGATTTCCCTGCGGGTTTCCGACCAGCGCCAGGAGACGGTAGTGAGCGACGCGGAGGGGGCCGGCGTTCAGAAACAGCAGTCTTCTGTGAAAATGGACGGCGAATGCCGCCAGACCTGTAAATCCTTTACTGTGCGCGAAGAGCTGGAACTGCCGAACGGGAATGATTCCATTGCTTCGGTCCTTTACCACAATGAGACCGCCCGTGTGGACGACGTTAAGGTAATTGCGAATAAGGTGATTGTCAAGGGCGAAATCCAGCTGCATGTGGCCTATTGCCCGCTTGGAGAGGAAGCCGCTCCGCAGACGGTGGAATATTCAGTCCCTGTCAGCCAGATTATTGACCTTCCGGGGGTGGACGACCGCTTTTCCTGCGACGTCTGCTTTGACGTCACCTGCGCCGACCTTGAGCCGAAAACGACAATGGACGGCGAGTCCAAGATTATTTCGGCGGAGCTCAGTGTCAACTGCATCTGCACCTGTGTAATGGAAGCGGAGAAGGAAATGATCCGTGACCTTTACTCCACAAATTATGAATGTGAACTGGAATATAAAAAAATTGCCCTCAGAAGAAGCCTCCCCCTGCCGGTAATGACTTCGATGGTCCAAACTTCCGTGGATACGCCAAACGAGGAAATTGCGTCGGTTTACGACATCTGGTGTGATATTGCAAGGCTTACGGGGAAAAGGACGGCGACCGGGATTTCATTGGATGGGGAATTTGATGTTTGCGCTGTCTGTTCCACTGTCTCCGGAATGCCGCTGTCAATTGACAAACGGGTGGAGTTCCATGACGATATTGACAAAGATCCGGGGCTGCCGGGGTGTGAAATTGCGGTGTCTGCGCAGATTCGCAGCATGTCTTACCATTTAACGGGCGACCATAAAATTGACCTGCGGATTGAGTTATCCGTTTTTGCCAAGGCTGTTCAAATGATCAGCCAGCCGGTGGTTGTCAACATGTCGCTGGATGAGTCCAAGACGACCTCAAAGGCGGAGCAGGCTGCCGTCACCCTCTATTTTGCGGATGAGGGGGAGCAGATCTGGGATATTGCTAAACGGTACCATACCTCAGTTGGGGCGATTCTGGAAGAGAATGACCTTGACGCAGAAACCATGACGCAGGGCGGGATGATTTTAATTCCGCTGATTGACTAACATACAGGAGGGCAGGCGTATTTATGGAAACCAAAAGCATTTACAGCGATATTGCAAAACGGACCGACGGCAACATCTATCTGGGCGTTGTCGGCCCGGTCAGAACAGGAAAATCTACCTTTATCAAGCGCTTTATGGAAACGCTGGTGATTCCGAACATCGACAGCGAATACCGGAGGGAGCGGGCTGTCGATGAACTGCCCCAATCGTCGGCTGGGCGCACTATTATGACCACTGAGCCGAAGTTCATCCCGGAGGAGGCGGTAAACGTAACGCTTGACGGCGGTGCCTCCCTGAATGTTCGGCTGATCGATTGTGTTGGCTATATCGTGCCGAGCTCGTTGGGCTATTTTGAAAATGAAGCCCCCAGAATGGTCGTCACCCCCTGGTTTGACGAGGAAGTCCCCTTTATTATGGCGGCCGAGGTTGGCACCCAGAAGGTCATCACCGAGCATTCAACCATCGGGCTGGTTGTGACAACCGACGGAAGCATCGGCGAAATTCCGCGTGACGAGTACGAGCAGGCAGAGGAGCGGGTCATCAATGAGCTTAAAGAAATCAACAAACCCTTTACCGTCCTCCTCAACTGCCAGTATCCGGGCAGCGAAAGCGCCAGACAGTTGGCGGCCGACCTTTCAGAAAAATACGGTGTGCCGGTTATGCCGCTTAACTGCCTTGAGATGTCTGAGGGCGATATCCGGGCAATCCTTTCCCAAATGCTCCAGCAATTTCCGGTCAAGGAAGTGTCGGTCGATCTGCCGAAATGGGTTTCAAGCCTGAAAAAAGACCACTGGCTGAAATCGGCAGTCTTCGGAGCGGTCAGAGAATCGGCCCAGGGGCTAGCTCATATGAGCGGTGTGTCGAAGATGGCGGACAGTATCTGCGGCTGTGAGTATGTTTCTAAGACGGGCGTAGTCTCTATGGATATGGGGAGCGGAACGGCAAAAATTGAAGTGCTGCTGAAAAACGACCTGTTCTATAAAATCCTGGGTGAAGTTACCGGGCTGGAAATTGATGATGAATCCAAGCTGATGCCCTGTATGATTGAACTGGCGGCAATGAAAAAACAATTTGACAAGATCAGGGACGCGCTGGAAGAGGTTAACGCCACCGGCTACGGGATTGTCATGCCGTCCATGGATGAGCTGAGTCTGGAAGAGCCGGAAATCATCAAGCAGGGCGGGCGGTTTGGCGTCAAACTCAAGGCGAGCGCACCTTCAATCCATATGATGCGGGCCGATATTACAACCGAAGTCAATCCTATCGTTGGAAATGAGCGCCAGTCAGAGGAGATGATGCAAAGCCTTCTCAAGGATTTTGAGGAAAACCCGCAAAAAATTTGGGCTTCCAATATCTTCGGGAAATCCCTGCACGAACTGGTCAACGACGGACTGCACAACAAGCTTTACCGAATGCCGTCCGACGCCCGGCTGAAATTGCAGGAGACCATTGAAAGAATCATAAATGAAGGATGCACAGGGTTGATCTGTATCATTCTGTGAGTGAAAAGCAAAAAGCGCGTGGATTAAATTCCATGCGCTTTTTGGTTATATTGTACAAAATAATACTGCGTTTTTATCTTGCAAAAGTGCGTATTCACTTGACTTCACTCTAGTATACTAATAAAATGAAATGGAAAGGTTTTTATAAGTTGAATACGGGAGTGAAACCATGAATTACAGCAAATATTTTAAAAAAGTATTGGCGCTTGCAGGAGTCTTACTATTATTCAGCGGATGTTCCATGTTTCCTGAGGAAGAGGCTGCCCTGGATCCTCCGCTGATTAAGCCGGCGGAGGTTACATATACAACGGAGGAAGCGGTGACCGGCACCATTTCGGAAGAGGTATCAGACAGTTGCACCGTTGTGGCGTCTACCCAGTATTCCCTTTCTTTTGGTGAACAGAGCGGCGTTTTGCGTTCAAAAGATGTTTCGGTGGGTACCGCGGTAAAAAAAGGGCAGGTATTGGCAAAGCTTGATTGCGGCAACGCTGAGGCCCAGCTTGCGGACGCCGAAATCAACCTCAAAATTCAAAAGGTCAACCTGGAGCGCGCATTGGCAAAGGGATTGCCGGATACCGACAAAAACGGAAACAAGGTAAATTTTGACGCCCAGATTGCCCAGCTTCAGATAGATCAGATCGAATTGCAGATCAGCGAGCTTAAGAAAACAATTGACGGCGCTACCATTTATGCGCCGGTTGACGGGGTGGTCACCTTTATGACCGACTCTTCAATTGGCGATACAATTTCGAGCCGTACAGCTGTCTGCCAGGTGGCTGACGTCTCCAGACTGGAATTTGAATATGTTGGCAGCAAGGCAAAAAAGCTGAAACTGGGAATGGATGTGACCTTGACGATTGACGGTAAAGAGTATACAGGCAAGGTTTCCGCTACGCAGGACAGTGTTCCCAAGGAAAAGAAAGCGGATTTTGACAGCAAAGTCAGAATCACGCTGAGCGCCATGCCCGAGGTTTCTGTTGGTGAAACAGTTTCCTTTAAAGCTGTAACGGCGGTGAAAGAGAATGCCGTTATTGTTCCAAAGGGTGCCGTAACCGGTTATTCGGGCTCGTATTATGTCAGGGTGTACCAGGACGGGATTGTTACAGAGCGTTCCGTTGAGGTCGGCGTCATGAATTCCAGCCAGACTGAAATTTTGAAGGGTGTGGACGCTGGGGAGCAGGTAGTAATTAAATAAGGGAGGAAGCCGTTTGTTTTTACATGTATTGCGGAAAATGCTGCGCAATAAGTGGATGGTTCTCTGCCTAATTATCGGTTCACTGCTTGCCGTTTCTACCATCAGCAGCATGCCTATTTACTCCAACAGCATCTTTCAGAGAATGCTGATTAAAGACCTTGAAAATTACCAGGTCGAAAATAATAAATATCCTGGGCAGGTTACAGTCTTTCACAACCTGAGAAAAGCGGAAGACCCGGCCGAAAAACTTTCAGAATATCAAAAAGTGGCGGATACTGTAAACGACGAATGGATGTCCAGGCTGGGCGTACCGGTTTTGGCTCGCTCCCATTCCTGGAATACCGTACCGTTCCAGTCTCTTTCCGACCTGTTCGCGGGCCAAGAAAACAAGGCGATTGAAGTCCAGATAACGGCGTCGGAAGGGATGCAGGAGCATGTAACCATGGTGTCTGGAACATATCCTTCTGCGGAAAAAAGGGACGGCTATTATGAAGCCATGGTCAGCAAAAACGCCATGGGCTATTTGGGACTGTCAACAGGGGACACGGCTGTTATATCCCCTTATAGCAGCGAGGCGGATATTATGGAGCCGGTTAAGGTCAAAATTACCGGCGTTTTTGAGTTTAAAGACCTCTCCGATCTTTATTGGAACCAGGGAGAGAGTGCTTATTCAAAAAACCTAGTGATAGACAGCGGCCTGTATCAGGAACTTTTTATGGGTGAAGATACGATAAGCCTTACGGCAAATTCAAATTGGGGGTTTGCTGTCGATTATACCCAGATGCGGGTGTCGCAGGCTTCTTTTTATCGTTCGGTTTTAGCGGAGCAGCAGGGGCAGTTTACTTCGGCTACTGCCGTTACCACTCCTTTGTCTGATACTCTGGTAAGTTACTCTTCCCGGATGAACTCGCTTTCAGTTACTCTTTGGATTTTGCAGATTCCGGTTATTTTAATGCTTCTGCTATACATTTTTATGGTGTCGAAGCTGATAGTCGATTATGACAGCAATGATATCGCTGTTCAAAAAAGCCGTGGCGCAAGCAATCTGCAAATTTTTAACAGCTATTTGGTGGAAGGGGTGGCGATCTCTGCCATCGCGTTGTTGATCGGCCCGTTTATCGGTTATGCCGTCTGCAAAATATTGGGGCTCTCAAATGGGTTTCTTGAATTTGTATCACGTAAAGGTGTACAGGTGGAATTGGTACCGGACGCTTACCTGTATTCGCTTTTAGCAATCGGTGCGTTTATCGTTACAATGCTGATACCGGTGTTGGCGGCCGCCCGCGGAAATATTGTAAAACACAAGCGCGCCAAAAGCCGCAATATCGATAAGCCGTTCTGGAAAAAGTTTTATCTGGACTTTGTCTTGATGGGGGTTGCCGTATACGGGTATTTCAGCTACCAGAACAACATCAAGCTGTTGATGCACGCGGGGACCTCCGGCGGGGACGCGCCGATGGACCCCCTGCTGTTTATGATCAGTACGCTTTTCATCCTGGCGGCGGCACTTCTTTTCCTTAGAATTTACCCGCTGTTTATCCGTCTTGTATTTTGGATTGGTAAAAAACGCTGGGGGCCGGCAAGTTACGCTTCTTTAATCCAAGTTTCCAGAACCCGCAGCAGCCATTTTTTAATGATCTTTCTGATTATGACGGTCTCGCTCGGTATTTTTAACAGTGTTTCCGCCAGAACCATCAATACCTTTATTGAGGACCGGGTGAAATACAGCGACGGCGCGGATATTGTATTAGAGGACCGTTGGGCGTATAAGCCGGTTGAAGTATATCTTGATTCAGCGGGGAATATCGTTCCTTCGAATGAAGATTCTTCCGCTAATGCCAATCCTTCGACCCTGTTTCTGTATACCGAACCGTCTTTTTCCAAGTATACCCAATTGGATACGATTGAGACCGCCACCAAGGTTTTCAAAGATGATAATGCCACAATCACTTCCGGCTCATCAAATTCGTCGGTTCTGTCTAAAGTGGAGCTGATGGGGGTTATCCCCCATGAGTTTGGGCAGGTGGCATGGAGCAGAAAGGATCTTTTTCCAGCGCCGTTCAATGAATATTTGAACATTATGACCGAGACGCCGAATGCCGTTTTTATTTCCCGTTCCATAGCGGAATCGGGAGGAATCAAGCCGGGGGATACCGTTAATCTTACCTGGACGGGTCAGATTAAGCAAATTGAGGTAACGGTCTACGGGGTGGTTGACTACGGGCCCACGCTGAACCCGCAGAAAGAAAGTGCGGGGGATCCTGAGCCGAAGTTTATCATTGGGAATTTGAATTATCTGAACTCAGGTATGTTGATCCAGCCGTATCAAGTCTGGATGAGCCGGGCAGAAGGGGCTACTACCGAGGATATTTATAAAGAATTTGAAGAGAAAAATATTTCCTTTTTCTCTCTTACCAATATGCAGCAGGATTTAATTGAGGAAAAAAACGACCCGATGCTGCAGGGAACCAATGGTACGCTAACCCTAAGCTTCATTATTACAATGGCCATTACGCTGATTGGCTTCCTGATTTACTGGATTTTCAACATCCGGAACCGAACCCTTCAGTTTGGAATTTTGCGTGCGATGGGCCTTTCTAAACGCAGCCTGATAGGGATGATTATCTGGGAGCAGGTCTTAATTTCGGGAGTGGCGATCCTTGCAGGAATATTGATCGGCACACTGGCAAGTAATCTGTTTGTTCCGCTTCTGCAGGTGGTTTACAGCGCCGCGGAACAGGTGCCGCCTTTTAAGGTCGTCGCTTATGCCGGGGATTATTTCCGCATCTTCGCAATCCTGGGAGTCATGCTGGTGGCCGGTTCTGTTGTGCTGGGGTACATCATTTCGAAAATCAAGATGGACCAGGCGCTGAAGCTGGGGGAGGACTGACGGATGGATATCATGATGAAAACGCGAGACCTTTGCCGGGAATATCGTTCCGGGCAGGAGGTTGTGCATGCGCTTAACAATGTTTCAATTGAAATTCCCACTGGCAGGCTGACCATCCTCCGGGGCCGCTCCGGTTCCGGTAAAACAACCCTTCTCAACTCTTTGGGGGCGTTGGACTACCCGACGTCGGGTGAGATTTGGTTTGATGAAAAAGATATCACAAAATTATCTGAACATGAGCGGGATGAATTTCGCAGGCTGAACACCGGATTTGTGTTTCAGTCGGTAGCGTTGATGGCAACGATGTCCGCTTATGAAAATGTAGAATTTGGCATGCGGATTGCCGGAGTCTCCGCTGCAGAGCGAAAAGAGCGTGCGCTGCAAAGCCTTGAGCTGGTCGGACTTTCCAAACGGGTCAACCACCGTCCTCAGGAAATGTCGGGCGGCGAACAGCAGCGGGTGGCAATTGCCAGGGCAATTGCCCACCGGCCGAAAATTATCTTCGCGGATGAGCCCACGGCCGAACTTGACACCGCAATGGGACTGTATGTCATGAAGGCTTTCAAAGACCTGATTGCAACGGAGGGGATCACTATTGTCATGACAACCCACGACCCCAACATGATGGAGATTGCCGACAGGGTCTATACCTTACAGGATGGGGTGGTTATCGATGAGCGCTGAACAGAAAGAAATCGTCCTCTGTGAAAACCTGGTCAAAATCTATAAAACGAATGAAACGGAGGTTGTCGCCCTGCAGGGACTCGACCTCAGCGTGGAATACGGGGAGATTACGGCGATTATCGGCAACAGCGGCAGCGGGAAATCCACCCTGCTCAACATGCTGGGCGGGCTAGACAAACCCTCAGCCGGTACGGTGATGGTAGACGGTCTCAACCTTGCCAAATTTAACGACCGGGACCTGATCCAGTATAAACGGAAAACCGTGGGCTTTGTCTGGCAGAACAATGCCCGGAACCTGATTCCTTACCTTTCGGCGACTGAAAATATTGAATTGCCGATGCGGCTTGCCGGGAAAGCCGACCGGAACCGGGCGTTGGAATTGCTTGACGCAGTCGGGCTGTCCCACCGGAAAAATAATAAGCTGCATGAAATGTCGGGCGGTGAGCAGCAGCGGGTGGCAATTGCCATCGCGCTTGCCAACCAGCCGAAGCTGTTATTGGCCGATGAACCGACCGGTGCGGTCGATACCCGTACATCAGAGCAAATATTGAATGTTTTTCGGGAAGTCAATAAGGCAACCGGGGTTACAATTATCATTGTAACTCATGATATGGCGCTTTCCCGTAAGGTTGACCGCGTTGTCGCTATCCGGGATGGCAGGACCAGCAGCGAAATCCTGCGCAAAACTTCCTACGCGGATGAACTTGGACATCTTTCCTCCCTTAAAGAGGAGGAAAGCCATTTAGAGCTTGCTGTTCTTGATCGCGCGGGCAGATTGCAGATTCCAAGGGAATACCTGGAAGAAATTGGCGCTGCCGGAACCAACAAGCTTTTGGTAGAACTGGAAGACGGTAAAATTGTCATCCAGGCCCCTCATCGGGAAGAGGCGGCACAGCCGGAACAATAGAATAAAAACGCCCCGTTTAAACGGGGCGTTTTTACAGTGCCGGTGTTTTTTCAGTTGGCCGAAATACGAAAAGGAAAAGCCGTACGAAAAAACAGCCACTGCATACGCAGTGGCCTTTTTTTAATATAGGATTAATCGTTACCGGTTCATTTCGCTCTGCGGACCGCTGCTGTGGTGGGCCGCGATGATGGAGTCAATTTCTTTCAGGCTGGTGCAGGGCAGGTCGCCTGCGACGGTTTCCTTCATAGCCGCCATAGCGTTGCCGTATTCAACTGCCTGCTGCATAGAAAGCCCGGAAAGGATGGAATACAGCACACCTGATACATAAGCGTCGCCGCTGCCAATCCGGTCGACAACCTCAATGTTGCGGTACGGTTCCTCAGCGTAAAACGCATCTGCCGTCGCATCATAGAGCAGGGAGGAGAAGTCGTGGCTCGACGGGCTGTTGATTTTACGCTTTGTGGTGGCAACTACCTTAAGAGAGTAGGTTTTGGCAAACTCTTTGAGGATGTCCTCCAGCTCGCCAGTCCGCCCGAACATCCGGCGGCAGCTCTCCTCTGAGATAAAGAGAATATCAATATAAGGCAGAACCGCCTCAATTGAGGCCTTTGCCTTTTTCTCGCCCCAGAGGTTGGCACGGTAGTTGACGTCAAAGGAGATCAACGCACCGTTTTCCTTGAATTTCTTCATCACAGCTGTTGCGTTTGCGCAGACTTCGTCCGAAAGGGCAAGGGTGATGCCGCTGGTATGGAAAAGCCTGGTATCGGTAAAAATCATTTCTGGGAGCTCTTCTGCTTTAAACCGGGTGACTGAGGAATTTTTACGGTCGTAGACTACACTGGGTTTGCGCGGGGTTGCGCCGGCCTCCATATAGTAGGTACCGACCCGCGCGCCGTCCGCAGTATCGTCGATGACGTAGCAGTCGTCCACTCCGATGGCGCGCATCTGGTTTGTGATACAGTCCCGGATGGCGTTTACGGGAAGTTTGGTCGCAAAGGCGGTCTTGAGACCCAGCGCCGCGATTCCCGCCATGACGTTGAGCTCTGAACCGCCGGGCCTGCTCTCCAGCACACCTGCGCGGGAAAGCCGTTCTTTGCCGATTGGCGTGAGGCGGAGCATCACTTCGCCCAGGCTGATCGCATCAAAACGTTTGTCCATAAAAATCTTCCTCCGCTATTACGCTTTCTGTTTGAGGTGAACGGCAAAACCGCCGATTTCCCCATCCAGATAAACAAGGTTCAGGTTGCCGTTCGCGTCGTAGGCCTTACTCTCTTCGCAGAAGGTGATGCCCTTGCCGGAGAGATAATACATAGCCCTGCGGATGTCATTTGTCTCAATGGCGATATGCCCGTTGGTTCCGCGGCCGTCGAATTTCATGATCTCAATCACGTCGTCCATGAAGATAGATTTTTCGCCGTCGTTTAACATCATGCCAAAGAAGGATTCGAATAATTTTGCAGACTTCATGGCCTCTTCGCTGTTTGAGGAATTGATGCCGATGTGTACCAATTTGAATCCGAGCATGGTGGTGACAGCTTGGCGTGCCAGCGCTTCAATTTCATCGTAGCGCTCTTCCTTCAAAAGCGCGTCGGTGACCATCCAGCTTCCGCCGCAGGCTACAATTTTTTTGAATGCGAGGTATTCGTTGAGGTTTTTAGGGGAAATGCCGCCGGTCGGCATGAATTTGACGTTGCCGTAGGGCGCGCTCATTGCCTTAATCATCGCAAGGCCGCCCGCCGCCTCGGCCGGGAAAAACTTAACGGTATCAAGCCCAAGTTCAAGTGCGGTTTCAATATTGCTTGGGGAAGAGCAACCCGGGATCATCGGAACGCCTTTTTCAAGACAGTACTTCACAATATTCGGATTGAGCCCCGGGGAAACAATGAATTTAGCCCCGGCTTTCACCGCGCTGTCCACCTGCTCTTTGGTGAGAACAGTACCGGCCCCGACAAGCATCTCCGGGAATTTTTCAGAGATGCGGGAAATCGCCTCGGCTGCTTCCTCTGTGCGGAAAGTGACTTCGGCCACCGGCAGGCCGCCCCTGATTAGGGCGTTTGCCAGTGGAATGGCCTTTTCAGCGTCGTCAATTTTAATAACCGGCACAATACCAATTTTGCCGATTTTTTCAAAAATTTCGTTCATGGTTCCACCTCAAACTTTATTTGCCGGATTTTTCAAGCGCTTCAATGATGCCGGACATATAGGCGGCGCCGAGGGCGCGGTCATAAAGACCATAGCCCGGGCGGCCCTGTTCGTCCCAGATCATACGGCCGTGGTCGGGGCGGATGAGCCCCTTATAACCGTTCTTGTGGAGAATTTCAAGCACCTTGTAGATGTTGATGTCGCCCTCTTCGGTGAGATGAGCGCCTTCGTAGAACATACCCGGTTTAACAAATTTGATGTTGCGGATGTGCATGAAGGCGATCCGGTCAATTTTTGAAAAGTGGTCGACGATGTCGAGAATGTCATTGTTCCGGTTCGAACCGAGGGAGCCGGTGCAAACGGTCAGGCAGTTGGACGGAGAATCCACCATCTCGACAATTTTCTGGAGGCTTTCCTTGCTGTTGACAATACGGGGAAGCCCAAAGAGGTTCCACGGCGGGTCGTCTGAATGGACGGCCATTTTGATGCCGCATTCCTCGGCAACCGGAATTACCTGCTGCAGAAAATACTTGTAATTCTCACGCAGGTCCTCGTCGGTGACGCCTTTGTATTTTTCAAGAGATTCTTTGATGTAAGGCACACGGCTCGGCTCCCAGCCCGGGAGGACAAAACCGTTGGCGCCGGATTCGACCATCTTGAACATGTCGTCCGGGCTGGAAGCGTCAATCACGCTCTGGTCAAAGGCCATGGTGTTTGAGCCGTCTGGCAGAACATAGGCCATGTCGGTCTTCGTAAAATCAAAAACCGGCATAAAGTTGTAGCAGACCATATAAATGCCCGCCTTGCCGAGGTTGACCAGAGTTTTTTTATAGTTTTCAATGTATTTGTCACGGGTGGGAAGACCCAGCTTGATGTCTTCGTGGACATTGACGCTCTCAATGCCGTCCAGGGTGAGCCCCGCCTTTTCCACCTGCGCCTTGACCTTGAGGATATCCTCAAGCTCCCAGAGCTCTCCGGCCGGGACGTCCAGCAGGGAGGTAATGATCCCTTTGATGTAGGGAACCTGTTTGATAGACTGAAGCGAAATGTTGTCGTTGTTTTCGCCATACCAGCGGAATGTCATTCTCATATAGTATTCTCCTTTGTTTTCAAAATGGATAAACCACGGGCACAACAGGCTAAATGTCTGCTGTGCCGGTGGCTTCAAGTTGTAAATCAGACGCCGGAGTAAGCCCAGAAACCGCCGTCAATCGGGACCTCGATCCCGGTGACAAAGGCTGCGGCCTCGTCGTCGAGCAGGTAGCGGACGGTGCCGATCAAATCCTGCTCCACTCCGAACCGTTTCATCGGGGTATGGGTAAGAATCTTATGGGAACGTTCGGTCAGCGAGCCGTCCGGATTGCGGAGCAGGGCCGCGTTCTGGATGGTCTCAAAGAAACCGGGGGCAATCGCGTTGACGCGGATGCCGCACTCGGCAAAGTAAACGCAGAGGTACTTGGTAAAGTTGGTAATGCCCGCTTTGGCCGCCGCATAGGCCGGAACCTTGGTCATTGGGGAAGCAGAAGCCATTGAAGAGATGTTGAGGATGGAGCCCTTGCCGGCCTCAACCATGTCCGGGGCGAATTCCTGGGTGACGATCAGGGTGCCCATGAAGTTGATGGAGAACACCTTCATGAAAGCGTTCGCGTCAATGTCGAGCAGGGTGCGCTCGTTGGGGTTTTTCCAGTCCTCCACCTTGAAAAGCTCCTGGGTGGTGGTCGCCATCGGGTTGTTGCCGCCCGCGCCGTTAATCAGGATATCGCAGGGGCCAAATGCTTTTTTAACTTCCTCGTGGGCCTCTTTTACCTTTTCCGGTTCCAATACGTTACAGGCAACGGCAATCGCCTGGCCGCCCGCCGCATTGATTTCATCGGCATATTTTTTTGCCGCGTCGAAATTCAGGTCGAGCAAGGCGACCTTCGCACCGTCCTTAGCAAGCTCTTTGGAAAAAAAGCTGCAAAGAACGCCGCCCGCGCCGGTGATTACGATTACTTTGTCTTTCAGGTTAGCCATAAAAAACATCCTTTCAGTTGCGTTTTTATATAGTGGTTTAACTCCAAAACAGTCCACGAAACTATTTTTGAAAACCGTTACAATGGTTTTCAAGCTAAATGAGTGTGGGTACGGGAACTTTATCTCTTTTGGGTACCGGGTTTGTTTTATTCGCGGCGCATTACGGGTAAATTTTCCGGCCGTTTGCATCCGGAATGCCGGTATGACGGTAGAAATAGGTGTTGACAATATCCCGCCACTCTCTGGCGTTTTCAAGCTGGATTCCCAGCCGCTCTTTTACAAGGGCAAAGATGTCCGGCTGAATCATATTTTCCAGAGTCGCCCAGTCTCTGATATAACCCTTGACCGTTTCAACCCCTTCAAAGTGGGTGTCGTAGATATGCTGAATTAATGTTTTGCCGGATTTGAGCTTGTAGGTGTAGTCCACATGGTGGAAGAACAGAAGCAGGTCGTCCGGGCAGGTGTCAAGGTTTTCATAGGTAGAAGCATTCGGCTCGGCATATTGGCTGGTGTAGCCGGTGCCGGTTGCGACGGTGCGGTCAACGCCGATTCCTTTCCAGTCCGCGAAATGGTAGGTGCCCCAGCGGTCGTATTCGTAACCGTCAACGCTTGGCCCATAGTGGACGTGCGGGGTGACCATCCAGCCAACGCCGAGAGGAGAGGTGTAGTTCTCATAGGTGCGGCGGGAGGTCATCAGCATCGGGAGCATGACGTCCATAACGGCCTTGTTGGTGCTTAGGGTGAGGCCTACCCACTCTTTCGCAATTTCCTCAGCGGTGAGATCCGCGTTCCAGCAGAGCCGCCCGTAGCCGTAGAGGTTCGCCTGTGCAAGCGGGCTTCCGGTCCAGCACTCATCGTCGCCGATGTTTGAAACGGCGGCAAGGCCGGCATGTTTCGGGCTGTGCAGGCTGCCGTCGCACATTTTCTTGACGTAAGAGCCTTCCCCTTTTGCGTAGGTGTCAAAATCAAGGACCTCTTTCCAGAGCGGGATGAGGTAGCACAGGTGGCGCTGTTGCCCGGTGTATTCCTGGGTAACCTCAAATTCCAAAATCTGGTTGGTGTTCGGCATTGCGCCGAGAAGCGGGGAGACTGCCTCGCGGATTTGGAAATCCATGGGGCCGTTTTTAATCTGGAGGATGACGTTGTCGGCAAATTTTCCGTCAAGCGGCATGAAATGGTCGTAAGCGGCGCGGGCACGGTCTGTTTTGCGGTCGCGCCAGTCCTGGTTGCAGTTGTAAACGAAACAGCGCCAGATGACAAGGCCGCCGTAGGGCTTGACCGCCTCGGCCAGCATGTTGGAACCGTCGGCATGGTTCCGGCCATAGGTGAACGGGCCGGGCCGGCCTTCGGAATCGGCTTTTACAAGGAAGCCGCCAAAGTTGGGAACCGCTTCATAAATGGTTTTCGCCGCCTCTTTCCACCAGGCGCGGACACGTTCGTCCAGCGGGTCTGAGACATCGATCCCGCCAAGCTGGATCGGCGCCGCAAAGTTGACGCACATATACATGGTAATTCCGTAGCTGTTGAAAACGTCGTTGTACCGTTTTACCATTGGAAGGTATTCCGGGGTGATGAACTTTGTCTCGTGAAAATGGACGTTGACATTGTTGATCGAAATGGCGTTGAGGCCGACCGAGGCGAGCATCCGGGCATAATCTTTGATTCGGCTCAAGTCTTCCATAAACTTATAATCCTTGAAGAAGATGGAACGCCCGGCGTAACCGCGTTCAATATCTCCGTCGCCGTTGTCCCACTGGTTGATCATTCTGATCTCATTGCGGGGATAGTCCATTTTACAGCATTCCTCAGGCGTTTTGCCCAGAGAAAGGCCCTGCAAAAGGCTGAAAACACCGTAGAGAAGGCCAGTGGAGCTTTCGCCCGCTACCATAAAGCCGTGGCTGCTTTTTTCAATGACGTAACCATCTTTGTGCTCAACGGCGGCAAGACCGGCGACCAGGCGGAGACTAGCGCCAGACTCCACTTTTTGAGGGGCGGGAAGGCCGAGTGCTTTGCAGAAGCGCTCAATTTCCTCAACGGCTGAAGCGGTGATCTTATCCCCGTTTTCAACGCTGACGGAAGCGAGGTTTTCGGCCAGCATCTCCTTATTCAAAGAATCAGCATTGGTGTCGTACCGCAGCCAGCAGTCATAAAGTGCGCTCATAACATACTTCCTTTCTTTGGTTTGGTACCCATAGTCGTGAATCATCCGTCTTTCGGTGAGTTTTCACCATTTCCGCGTTTTTTCTGCAAGATGGAAGCATTGCCACGGAAATTTGCCTTGCATCGGCGCAGATTCTCTCGAAATTTGTACGCTTCAGTCCTATGGATGCAGGTTCTTGATTGGTTTACCGTTTGAAGTATTTTTTATTAATATCCCCGGTCAGCAGTTTGCCGAACCAGAGGAAATTACAGTAAGTTAACAGTGCCTGCCAGTCTTCTTCGTTGTGGGCGTGCCCGCCCTCCCGGAAGTGAATGCCGTTTTTCTCCGGAATCCCCAGCAGGTCGAAAAGAGGCTGGGCGTCTTCCCAGGCATATTGGGTGCCGCAGGGATTCGACCAATAGTCGCCGAGGCCCTCGGTGGTGAAGCAGGCGCGGGGGGCAATGGCCGCCCGCAGGGTATTCGCGTCAAAGGGAAGCCGGCGTTCGCGTTCCGGGTAAACACTGTTGTCACCGAAGTTTCCAAACTCAGGGCACCACCACTCCGGCGCAAAATTCATGATTCCGCCGACTGCTTCGCATTTTTCGGGGTCCTGGCATAGCCCTTCCCGGGTGCCGATGAAACGCAGGGAACCAACGCCCCCGCAGCCGGAACCATTCGGCGTGACAACGGCGGCGCGTTCATCGTAAAGCCCAGCCCAAAGCGCAGCCTTTCCAAGGCGGGAATGCCCAGTGTAGCAAATTTTTTTAGTGTCGACCTGCGGCAGCGTTTCAAAATAGTCCATGCAGATGAGATAGCCAAAGCCCCACTGGGCGACCTCGCCCCAGTCATAGCCTGGATAAGCCGCGGCGAGGGGATGGATATTGTCAAAATCAATTTTGGCAGGCGTGATTTTATCCATTCGCTGAACCGCTGCAAAAGTGGTCGGATTGGTTTCAAGGGTGCCGTCCCGGAGCTTTACGACCATTTCGAGCAAAGTCCGGTCGCCGCAGAGATTGTTGCGGTTGAAAGCCGCCAGCGCAAACCCATATTCAGTCACCGCTTTTTCTTCGAGCGGGATGGGTTCTTTCAGGTTGTCGGCGGAACGGATAATCAGAGGGAAGCGTTTGCCGGGGGTATTCGGGTAGAGGAACCGCACCTGCATGGAAACAGTTCCGGCAACTCCAAAAGAGAGCGTCAACCATTCTTCAACAGCCCGGCCCCCGAACAAGAGGCCTTTTTCCGTAATGTTTGCCGTGATTTTGCCGCGTTCTTTTGGAGCATGCCCGTACATATAGTGGGCAAACATCTCTTTCAAATAGGCGCGCTGTTCCTCCCACTGTTCTACGGAGGCGATTTTTCTGCCGTACCGGTCCACTGTACAGTCCGGCATATTTTTGATGGATGGAAGCTCGTCATAGGTCGGCCATTTTGTTTCTGAAACCATTGTAACATCTCCTTCGTCAATTGTCATGCTGGATTCTGTAAATGATTTTAAAATACTTTGGACTGGGGAAGACCGAAGAAGTTTGCAGCGTTGTTGAAGCAGATATCTTCAACGACTTTGCCGAGTTTTTCAAAGTCGGCCGGGATTTCACCGGCGTCAATCCAGCCGCCGAGCAGGTTGCAGAGGATGCGGCGGAAATATTCGTGCCGTGTGTAGGAAACAAAACTCCTGGAATCGGTCAGCATGCCGATGAAGTTTGCCAGAATGCCGGTGTTTGCAAGGGCCTTCATCTGGTTGACCATCCCGTCGCGGTGGTCATTGAACCACCAGGCGGCGCCGAGCTGGACCTTTCCGGCGGCCGGGCTTTTCTGAAAACAGCCGGCTGCCACCGCAAGGCGGTCGTTGTCGTTGGGGTTAAGGCTGTACAGAATGGTCTTCGGCAGGCTGTTCTGCCGCTCCATCCCATTGAGGAGCCGGAGAATGGATTCAACCGAAAGGTCGTCCCCAATAGCGTCGAAGCCGGTGTCTGCCCCCGCCATTTTAAACATGGCGGTGTTGACGCTGCGCACAACGCCAAGGTGGAGCTGCATGGCGAACCCCAACTGATCATAAATGCTGCCCAGGTAAAGCATTATTTGGGTATGGTAGGCGCTGACGTCGGCCGCAGTCAGCGCCTCTCCCGCAAGTGCTTTGGCAAAGGCGGCGTCCGCGTCTTTCTTGTCACAGGCAGTGAATTCCGGCGCGCCGAAGGCGTGGTCGGAAAGAAGGCAGCCGTGGTTTTTGAAAAACTCCGCCCGCTTTAGAAGAGCGAGCTTGAGGGAATCGAAGTCTTTGATATCGACGTTTGCTGCGGCGCCCAGTTCCTTTATGTAACTGGTAAAGCCGTCGTTTTCAAGATGAATTGCTTTATCGGGCCGGAAGGTGGGGAGAACCTGAACGGGGAAGGAGGGGTCGTCTGCCAGCGCAATATGGTTTTTTAGGTCGTCGGCCGGGTCGTCTGTTGTACAGAGTGCCGCAACGCCGGACCGAAGAATCAGCCCGCGGGCGCGGAATTCTTCTTTCTGAAGAAGGCTGTTGCAGGCGTCATAAACCTCTCTGGCGTTTTCTTTGCAAAGGGGCTCGTCTACGCCGAAATAGCGTTTGAGTTCCAGGTGAGTCCAATGGTAGAGAGGGTTTCCGTAACACCGGGAAATCGTTTCCGCCCATTTTTCAAATTTCTCATACGGGCTGGCAGTTCCGGTGATATAGAACTCGTCTACGCCGTTTGCCCGCATCAGCCGCCATTTGTAATGGTCGCCGGAAAGCCAAAGCTCCGTGATGGTTTCAAACCGTTTGTTTTCCAGCACCTCCGCCGCGCTCAGGTGGCAGTGATAATCGAAAATCGGCATTTTTTCAGCGTGGTTGTGGTATAACAGCCGGGCTGTGTCGCTTTGCAGCATAAATGAATCGTTGATAAAGGACAAGGCATATCCCTCCCAATTTAATGTTGATTTCAGTATACATCATTTTTTGCAAAAAAATTAGCTATTATTGCTTGAAAAATAGCAAAAATTGCTTTACTATAAAAATGTAAAAAAGAATGTGAAAATGTGGGAAAGGAGATGTTTTTGTGAGTGCGGTCAAGCAGGAGTTTAACCCCAGGCAGGTGATGAGCAGGCCGAATTTTGAACTCTTCCATTTTTCTGACAACAAACCGCTGAACGTCGATTACCACAACCACGATTTTTATGAGATTTACTACTTCATCTCCGGAAAGGTCAACTGTGTGATTGAAGGGCGGACTTACTACCTCAAGCCGGGAGATATTCTGCTGATCAACAACAAGGAGGTTCACCGCCCGCTGATTGAGCTGGGCAAAATTTACGAACGGATCGTCGTCTGGGTCCACCCCGGGTACATCCGGGGGATTGAGCAGGGAGAAATCAATCTCACTGCCTGCTTTGATGACTCCGCGCGCCACCATAACAACCTCTTGCGCCCCTCAAACGAGATGTTCAGGATGATTAAAAAAATATACGAGCGGCTTGAAGCGGTTTACGGGAGCGATGTGTACGGGAGCGCAACGTTGAGCAGGGCGTATATCACCGAGCTGCTCGTCCTGCTCAATAAGGCCTATTTCGCCATGTCGGAGGGCGATATGGCGGAGGTGGAGTATAACGAAAAAATCAGCGATATTATCCATTATATCAACGAAAACCTCTGCGGTGACCTGTCGCTCGATACGCTGGCGCGGGAGTTTTATATCAGCAAATACCATCTGAGCCGGCAGTTCAAAGAAAACGTTGGGTTTACTCTCCACCAGTACGTTCTCAAAAAACGGCTGATGAACGCCCGTGCCCTCCTGCAGGAGGGCGGAACGGTGAACGACTCCTTTATCCGGAGCGGGTTTAACGATTATTCCAACTTCTCCCGTAGTTTCAAGGGGGAGTTCGGCTATTCTCCCAAGCAGTATATGGGAATGATCCAAAACAGAATCTTAATCTAATAAAAAGGATGCCTCCCGCCCGGTAAGGCAGGGAGGTATCCTTTTTTCAACCGTTCATAAACAAATAGTTTCTTTTTTTAAAATAAATCGCGCTCAAAACAAACAAAACGGCGTAAAAAATCAACACCAGGGAATCGAAGACAAACGACGTTGGCTTAAGCCTGTAAAAACAATGAACCGTTAGTTTGTATATCAAGCCGATTGTTGCCGAACAGGATACCAGAACCAGGTACAAAGAAACGGCCCTTTTTTTAAAGCGGTACAGAGACTGCCTGCACAAAAGGTAGCCTGCGCCCAGGAAAAGATAGAGGATCCCGAAAACCCTGTCGATCCCCAGCATCATTGGGTAATTAATGTAAAGCCCGTCGGGAGCGTCCCCTACAAGCAGCCTGATTCCGCTGACAACAGCCAGCAGCGCTTCTGCAAACAGCAGAAAATAGATGAGAAACCGGTACCAGGACATCTGCTTCAGGTTTAACTGGCAGTCAGAGCATTTATACGTTTTTTGGAGCTTTTTGCCGCATTTAGGGCAGAGCATCTCATTTTCCTCCTGAATCCTGCGGTTTTCAAAATATTTTTATAGCAGTTTAACCCATGCTTTCCCGTTGTACTCCCGTGTCATCGTTTCGGCGTCTTCTACGCTTTGCGCGGCAATGCCAAAGGGGAGGCGCACGGCAGTCTGTAAGTGCTTGAGAAGCGCAGAAACCCGCTCCGGGGAAACGCCCGAAAGAAGGGTGGCGTCTAAGAAGATATATTCTGCTTCTACATCATAGAGCTTATCAAGAACAATATCGAGAATGCTGTCGAAATCGCCCGAGGAGATATATCCGCTCAGTTCGGCGGCGTTTTCCGGCGTCACCAGGCAGAAAACCGGAGTGTTTTCGGATACTTCAACGCAGACGGACGGCGTGCAGGCCGTTTCCCTGGGCGCAACGTTTCGTTTTACCGGTTCAAGCGGAAGCACCTTTTCGGCGAGGAGCCGGATATAATCGTAATTGGTGCCGCAGCAGCCGCCCAGGATATTCACCCCGCTTTTGGCGAGTTCCGCCATTACTTCAGCGTATTCTTCCGGAGTCACATCGAAGGTGGTGACGCCGTCATGCTCCTGCGGAAGCCCGGCGTTCGGCTGGATAATAACCGGCAGCCTTGTGAGCGACGCCAGCTTTTTTGCATGGGGCAGAAGGTCTTTGGGACCGACGCTGCAGTTGATCCCTACTGCGTCTGCCCCAAGGGATTCCAGCATGGCCGCCATGCTTTCAATGCAGCCGCCGGTATAAGTGCGCCCATTTTGTTCGATGGTAATGGAACAGAATACCGGCAGGCTTGTGTTTTCCTTAACGGCCAGCAGCGCCGCCTTGATCTCGTAAAGGTCGGCCATTGTTTCAATGAGAACCGCGTCCGCCCCGTACTTTTCGGCAAGGAGCGCCTGCTCTTTGCACAGTTCGTACGCTTCGCCGAATGATACTTCGCCCATCGGTTCAAGAAGTTTGCCGCAGGGGCCCATGTCGTAGATGATATAGGCGGATTTTCCGGCTTCATCTACTGCGCGGGCCGCGCAGTCAAAAGCGGCTTTAACCAGTTCCTCCATGGTATAGGGGAGCCCCTCCAGCTTGAACCGGCTGCAGCTGAAAGTGTTTAGGGTAACGACCATCGCACCGCTTTTCAGGTAGTTTTTGTGGATTGCGGCGACCTCTTCCGGATGGGTGATGTTGAGAACGGTCGGATTTTCTCCGGGTTTGAGGCAGCCGTCCATTAGAACGGTTCCGAATGCGCCGTCAAAGATTAGAAAGTGATCTTGTATATGGGCGAGAAGGTTCATAGAAATACTCCTTTTCAACGTGGGCTTCATACGCTGTTTCCATTATACATCAGAAAAATAGGCCCTGTAAAGCAAACGTGAAGTGGAAGTTGTATCTTTTATAAAATCTTGCTACAATAAAACCGGAACGAATAAAATTAAGGAGGTGCGGGCGTGGTATCGGCGATAATAGTGGCGGCCGGCGGCAGCACCCGGATGGGTATAAACAAGTTGTTTTTGAGAGTGGGGGAGATTCCTGCGGTAGTAAGAGGCCTCCTCGCGTTTGAATCGGCACCGTCGGTAGAAGAAACGGTTGTTGTAACAAAGCCGGAATACCAGGAGCAGTACCGGATTTGGCAGAAGGAATATTCTCTGCAAAAGCTCGGGGCGGTCACGGTGGGCGGAACCACCCGCCAGCAGTCGGTCCTTGCGGGGATTATGGCTGCTTCCGAAGCAAGCGGGTATTTTGCTATCCACGACGGCGCCCGCCCTTTTATTGATCCGCACGACATTGAGCGGGTGATCCGGGACGCGCAGCGGTATGGCGCGGCTACGCTGGGCGTCCCGGTCAAGGATACCATTAAGGTTGTGGCGGAGGACGGCTTTATTGAACGGACACCGGACAGGAACCATCTCTTCTCCACTCAAACCCCCCAGGTGTTCCGGCGTGCGGTTTATTTGGAAGGGGTTGAAGCGGCAAGGCGGGACGGACTGGATTTTACAGACGACTGCCAGCTTGTGGAGCACGCGGGATACCGGGTTTATATGACAAAGGGTGATTATCAGAACATCAAGCTGACCACGAAGGACGATCTCCTTGTGGCCCGCGCGTTTGCGAAAGGAGAATAGAGGATGATCCGGATTGGACATGGTTACGACGTTCACCGTCTGGCGGAAGGCCGGCGGCTGATTTTAGGAGGGGTGGAAATCCCTAACTCGGTGGGGCTGCTCGGCCATTCGGACGCCGATGTTTTGACCCATGCGGTAATGGACGCCCTGTTGGGGGCGGCAGCTTTGGGGGACATTGGTGCGCAGTTTCCGGATACCGACGCCGCCTATGCCGGGGCGGACAGTATTGAACTGCTGAAAAAGGTTCTTTTCCTTTTAAAGAGCAAGGGCTGCCGGGTGATAAACGTCGACAGCACGGTGATCGCGCAGGCGCCGAAGCTCAGGGCGTATATTGAAAGGATGCGGGAACGGCTGGCGGAGGCCTGTGAAATTCCGCCTAAAGATGTCAATGTAAAGGCAACTACGGAAGAAGGGCTCGGTTTCAGCGGGCGGAAAGAGGGAATTGCCGCCCACGCGGTCGTTCTCATTGAAGAAATACCCGTATAAAAAAGTGTTGTCAGTTTTTGCGCCGCGGTCATATCATAACAGTAGGAGCGCTGCCCGGATGCGGCGGGCGGTGCTCCTGTTGTCTTTTTGCTACTTTATAATATAGTTGGTGATGACTCATGGCAAAACAGCTGATCATGCTCCGTTCAATCACCTACGCATATAAGGCGAGGGATTATCTGTCCCGCCGGGGGATAACTGCAAACATTCAGCGAACCCCGCTGGCCTATTCAAAGTGCGGCTGTGGCTATAGTATTTGGACGAAGCGGGATCCCGGAATGATCCGCGCCATGCTCGAGCAGGTTGGGATTAAAGTTGTGGGAATTGTGGAAATGGATTGACGCCGGTATAACGGTTCAGAAGTTAAAAGGAACTAATTTCTGAATGGAGGTATCGACTTGATTTATTTTGACAACGCGGCTACAACTTACCCTAAGCCGAATTCGGTAGTACAGAGCCTGTCGTCGGCGGCAAGACATTTCGGGGGGAACCCCGGACGGAGCGGACATGAAATGTCTATGCGGGCCGCGGCCATGGTGTACGACACGCGGAAGAAAGCGGCGGCGCTTTTTAACGTTCAGCCGGAAAACGTTATTTTTACCCTGAACTGCACTCATGCCCTGAATATGGCGATTAAAGGCGCGGTGAAGCCCGGAGGGCATGTTGTTATGTCCTGCCTGGAACACAATTCGGTTCTGCGGCCGGTTTATGCTTTGGAAAAAGGCGCTGGGGTTACCAGCAGCATTGTAGAGCCGGGTCTGACGGATGAGCAGGTTGTGCAGGCTTTTGAGCACCAGATTACTCCGAAGACCGAGGCGATTATCTGTACCCATGCGTCCAATCTGAGCGGAAGGATTATGCCGGTTGAAAGGCTTGCGACGCTCTGCCGTGCCAGGGGTCTGACATTTATCGTCGACGCTGCACAGACAGCGGGTGTTTTGCCGATTGACGTAAAGCGCCTTGGTAAGTGTATTGTCTGCATGGCAGGCCATAAAGGGCTTTATGGTGTAACTGGGACCGGAATGATGCTTCTGGGAGACGGTGTGGAGCTTTCTACCCTTCTTGAGGGTGGTACCGGCAGTGTTTCGAACGAGCTGGAACAGCCTGAATTTATGCCGGACCGTTTTGAAAGCGGAACGGTGAATACAGTGGGGATTTTTTCACTCAACCGCGGGATGGACTTTGTTCAAAAGCGCGGGATAAGTTGGATTTACCGGCACGAAATGGCGACCTGCATGCCGATTTTCAAAGCTTTGGAGCACAATCCGCACATTCGTGTTCTGGATCCGGAATTCCGGGTGGGGGCCCATGTTCCAGTCATCAGCTTTGTGCACAACAGCATGGATTCCGGCGAGGTCGGAGAACGGCTCAACCGGGCCGGAATTGCTGTTCGCAGCGGGCTGCACTGCGCGCCTCTTGCGCACAAATTTTACCGCTCGCACGAAACGGGCGCAGTTCGGATCTCTCCGAGCGTTTTCACAACCCGGCAGGACGCCGACGCTTTGATCCGTGAAATTAAAAAGATGTAAACACTGACGGTTCTTGGTTGCATTTCCTTCTTTTTATTGATACAATATAATAAGTATAGAACGGGATATATTCCCGCTTTGGCAAGTTTGCAAAGAAGGAAGGCACAGGATGCAGTATTTATCGCTTTTCTGGAATTCTCTGGTCAGCGTGGTAAGAACATTCACCATTGCTGATTTTATTGATATTGTCCTTGTGTCTTATCTTGTGTATAAGGCCATTAAGATTGTGCGTGAGACGCGGGCGGAGCAGCTGGTCAAAGGGCTGGTTATTCTGGGCGTAACGTATTTTATTGCAAGCTTTATTGGCTTGAAAACCCTGTCGTTCATCCTCACCAACGTTTTTACGTTCGGTGTGCTTGCAATTATCGTTGTCTTTCAGCCGGAGCTCCGGCGTGCGCTTGAAAAGGTCGGGCGGACAAAAATTGCCGAACTGGGCGGTTTCGGGAGCAGTGAAACCCTGTCTGAACGGGCGCAGGCGTGGTCTGCCGCGATTCCGGCGGTTGTTGAAGCCTGCGAACGGCTTTCGAACACTAGGACCGGCGCGCTGATTGTAATTGAAAATAAAACCAAGCTGGGGGACCTTCTTCCCGCTGGGACGATTATCGACGCAAAGGCAAGCACCGCTTTGCTGTGTAATATTTTTTATCCCAATTCGCCGATGCACGACGGCGCCGTCATTATGAGGGACGGACGTGTGTTGGCGGCGGGATGTTTCCTGCCCAGCACACAGAAGGGGGAATACCTGGACAAGCAGCTCGGCTCACGCCACCGCGCCGCCCTGGGCATGAGCGAAAGTTCAGATGCGATTATCATTGTCGTTTCCGAAGAGACCGGCGTGATTTCGGTTGCCGAAAACGCGAACCTTGAGCGGGGTTTCAACTCTTTTACGCTGACACAGCTCCTGCAGGACAGGCTGGTTCCGAAAGATGCTGAAAAAGAGAAGAAAAAGGGCCTGCTGGGGAGGTTCAGACGATGAAATGGTTTAAGGGGAACTGGATTTCCAGACTGTTTGACAATGATTTTTTCGTAAAAATCCTTTCTGTGCTCGCGGCGGTGATCGGGTGGTTTTTGGTAGCGTTGATTGTAAACCCGAACGTTGAAGCTACAATTCACAATGTCCCCGTTCGGGTAGCGGTAGAACAGTCTACCGCCCAGCAGATGGGGCTTGACGTTGTAGAAGGCGGCGACCAGACGATCAGCATTTCCGTTAAGGGGAAACGGTACCAGGTCGGCACGCTGACCGCCGATGATTTCAGTGCGGTCGCTTATCCAACTTCGGTTTTAACAGCCGGCGAATATGAACTGGAAGTCGTTGTTCAGAAAGTGGATACCACCAAGGAATTTGAAATCCTGTCCTGGGACCCGGGCAAGGTTACCGTCCGGTTTGACCGGATTGCGAGCAAGACCTTTGATCTTACTGCGGAAGCTCCCAACGTCAAAGTTGCGGAAGGCTACATCAAGGGAGATCCTGTGGCGACCGTGTCACCCAAGCAGGTTACGATTACCGGGCCGGAGCAGTACGTAAACCAGATTGATAAAAACAGGTGTGTGGTCCGCACCGATGTAAGCGAGGAAATTTCCAGCACCCTGACAACCAAGGGGACGCTTGAAATTTACGATGTCGACGGCCGGCTGATGGACCCGGAAGAAAATAAGTTCACATTATCTTCAGAGGAATTCTCTGTTACCATTCCCGTTTTGAAGCAGAAGGTCCTGCCGCTTACCTTTGATTATCTCAATGTGCCGTCGGGGGTTTCCACGGCGGACTTAAAGTACAATATGAGCAGTGCGTCCATTCAGGTCGCGGCACCCGTTGAGGTAATTGAGAACATGACGGAGCTTAAGGTGGGGTATGTGGACTTTAAGCAGTTCGATTTGAATTATGGCAAGGATTTTGAAATTGAGCTGCCGACTGGATTTAAAAATATAACCAATCTCACAAAGGTCACCATTACATTTGACACTTCAAACCTGACTTCGAAAAATACCTGGATTAGCAACAGCAACCTGAAGCTCTCGAATGTTCCGGCAGGTTATAACGCCAGGGTGGTGACAAGGACGATCAATTCGGTCAAAGTGATCGGCAGCCCCAATGACCTTGTCGGCATTTCTTCTCAGGATGTAGTCGGCGAAATTGACCTGATGAATACCGACATCAAGGGGAGCGGACAGTATACCGTTCCGGTCACCGTGAAATTCCCCTCCAAGAGCGGGGTTTGGGCGGTCGGAGAATATACAGCGGTCGTCTATGTGTGGCAGTGAGAAATGATTGATAAAGCGGCTGTGTAAAACACGGCCGCTTTATTGCTGAAAAGGAGGCAGAGCGTGCCAATATTGGTATCTGATATTCGAAGCAGGCTGGAAGAGCCGCGGGACAGCATTGTTGAAAAGGCGTTGCTCAAACTTGGGACGAGCCGTTCCGCAGTCAGGAAAGCGGCGGTTTCTAAAACGTCTGTAGACGCCCGTAAAGGGAAAATATCTCTGGTCAGTTCGGTTTTGCTGGAATTCTGCGGCGATGAAGAAGCTTTAGTAAAACGGTTGTGCAACCCGCATATCGTTTTTCGGCGGGAGGAGGCGCTTTCTGTAAGCCGTGGCACAGAAAAAGCGGATGCTCCGGTTGTAGTGGCGGGGTTCGGCCCTGCAGGCATGTTTGCCGCACTGCTTTTATCGGAGCAGGGATACCGTGTAGTAGTGCTGGAGCGCGGCGGAAAGGTAGAAGAGCGAACCACAGCGGTGAAACGGTTCTGGACGGGCGGCCCCTTAAACCCGGAGTGCAACGTTCAATTCGGCGAAGGGGGTGCAGGTACCTTTTCAGATGGAAAACTGACCACCCGGATTGGTGATTCGCGGTGCGGTTACGTTTTAAAACGGTTTGTGGAGTTCGGCGCCCCGGAGGAGATTCTTACCAAAGCGAAACCCCATGTCGGCACCGATTATTTAAAGGACGTGGTGCGGAGCATCCGGAGGCGGATTTTGCAAAACGGGGGAGAAATACGTTTTAACAGCAAGCTCAGCGGAATTTGTGAAAACGGGAACCGCCTTACGGTGTTGCTTGAAAACGGCGGGGAACTGGAAGCCGCGGCGCTGATACTGGCAATCGGCCACAGCGCGCGGGACACATTTGGAATGCTGGCGGAGAAGGGCTTTGTTTTAACGCCGAAGCCTTTTTCGATAGGGGTCAGGGTCGAACACCTTCAAACGGAGGTGGACCGGGCGCTTTACCATGAGTTTGCAGGGCATCCGCTTCTGCCTAGGGGGGAATACCAGCTTTCTCACCGGGAGGGCGGGGAGGCTGTTTATACTTTCTGCATGTGCCCGGGCGGGTTTGTAGTCCCGTCCGCTTCAGAACCGGATGCGGTTGTGGTCAACGGGATGAGTGAGTTTGCCCGTGACCAGAAAAACGCAAATGCGGCGCTGGTTGTCTCGGTTGGCCCTCGGGATTACGGGCCGTCGCCTTTTGATGGGATTTCCTTTCAGCGTCGGCTTGAGCAGGCCGCTTTTCGGATGGGCGGGGCGGATTACCGTGCCCCGGTTATGACGGCAGGCCGTTACCTCTCCGGAAAAACCGGCTATGATTTCGGCAGGGTCACGCCCTCTTACCGGATTGGCGTTTCCCCGGGCAATTTCGATGCTCTTTTCCCGGAAAGGATCAACCGGATGCTCCGGGATGGGCTGCGGCGTTTTGGAAGGAAGCAGCATGGATTCGACGCACCGGATACCGTTCTGACCGGCGTGGAAACGCGCACTTCATCGCCGGTCCGAATAGAGCGTGATGAAAATCTCCGTGCGCTTTCCCACCCCAATATCTACCCATGCGGGGAAGGCGCCGGTTACGCTGGCGGCATTATGAGTGCTGCGGTTGACGGCATCCGGGTGGCACAGGCGGTGATGGCGCGTTTTTTACCTCATATGTAAAGTATCCGGCGGCCGTATTCTGAAAGGAAAAGGCTTAATCGGCCGGTTTCAGTTTGTCTGTACTGTAAATAAAGGAATGAAGGCGTAAAATGGAGACGCGTTATGGGGGAGCTCACAAAGTTGCCCAACCTGGGCAAGGTAGTGGAAGGACAACTAAATAGGGTAGGAATTTTGACCTGCGATGAACTGAGACAAACCGGAAGCAGGGGGGCGTGGCTTAAAATTCAGCGGATTGACCCGTCCGCCTGTATTTACCGGCTTCTGGCGCTCGAGGGCGCTGTCCGTGGGGTAAAAAAGGCCGATTTGCCGGAAGAGGAAAAGAAGAATTTACGGGAGTTCTACGCACGGCACAAAATAAAATGAGAAAAGCCATTCCCAGCCGGGAATGGCTTCTATTGTATATGGGCGCCATGGTTTAGGGGCTTTTAACCCACGCGGCGTCAGTGATGAAGAGCAGACTCGGGTTGAAAAGCCGCCTCTTTAGGAATACAGCTTTGCGGAACTGAAAGGGTAAAAGCGCTGGGAAGAACTTGTACCGTGACGTCGGCAGACGTATAAGCCTCGCCGTCCAGAACAAAACGGAGCGGTTTGTCGCTTTTGATCTGCAGGGAGCGGCATTTGTCATAGTGCACCACGTTTCGCAGGCCCGGTATGTCCAGGTGCTGGCCGTGCTTGTAAAACCGGACAAAGCCGGCAATCCGGAAACGGGAAATTTTATCTACCCTGCAAAGATCCAGAATGCCGTCGTTCAGCTGGGCGAGCGGCGCAGCTTCATATCCTCCGCCGTAAAAACGCCCGTTTGCAGCCGCCGCCAAAAGGTTGTTTGCTGTAAACGGGGGCTGATCATCAAGCTGGAGAGTCATTTTTTTACCAAGTTTCTTCAGCAGATTAAAAACCAGTGAAATGTTGTATGCCGCCGATCCGCCAATAAATGGGATTTTCTTAAATTTATCCATATGGTAGGCGATATCCGCATCAAAGCCGACGTTGCAGAGGTTTACGGCATAGCGGTCGTTGACCCGCAGCAGATCGCATGGGAACGGGACGCCGTCAATTTGCCGTTTCAGGTTTGAAAAATCATCCGGGACGGCAAAACTGCGTACGAAGTCGTTTCCACTTCCGCAGGGAATCACCGTGACTTCAGCCTGTGAAAAGCCCAGTGCTCCGGTCACGGCCTCCTGAAAGGTACCGTCCCCTCCGCATGCGTAAAACCGCACGCGGGAAGAAACCTGCCGGCAGGTTTTGCAAACATATTCTGTAGCGTCACCCTGCCTTTGGGTTTCATATAATTCAAAATCCAATCCAAGCTGCTTTCCTGTTTGGCGGGCCTGTTCCGCAAGCTTTTTCTGAACTAGGCCTTTTCCGGCTACGGGATTGATGAGAAAACAGTGCTTCATGTCCGCCCCCTGCGTTTGTGTTTTTATTTTTATTTATCATAACATGTTTGAGATAGAAAGAAAACCAAAAGCTTTTTTCAAAGGAGCATGGAAAGTATTCCCTGCCGCTTTTAGTGACGGTAAAGCGCATTAAGTGTTATGACGTTTTTAGTGGGAAACATAATATAAAAACGGGCCGCTTTGTTATTCAGTAAAGCGGTCCGTTTTTGTGGCTTTAGGATTGGCGGGAAAACTTCAGGCTAAAATGCTTTGGAAAAACGTTCCATTGCTTCCCGTGTGTCCTCATGATTTCCGAAGGAGGTCAGACGGAAGAAACCTTCCCCGTTCGCGCCAAAGCCCGCGCCGGGGGTGCCGACAACGCTGCACCGGTTCAGGAGCTCGTCAAAAAACTCCCACGATTTCAATCCTTCCGGGCATTTCATCCAGATGTAAGGAGAGTTGATCCCGCCAAAATAGGGGATTCTCTTTGCCGAAAGCGCTTCTGCAATGACAGAGGCGTTTTTCATGTAGTAGGCGACCAGCTCCCGCGTTTCTCTCTGCCCTTCCGGAGAGAAAACGGCCTGAGCGCCCCTCTGGATGATATAGGGAACGCCGTTGAATTTGGTGGTCTGACGGCGAAGCCAGAGACGGTTGAGCGAAACCTCCTTGCCGTGAAACGTTATAACAAGCTCGTGGGGAACAACGGTATAACCCAGACGGGTGCCGGTAAAGCCTGCGGTCTTTGAAAGGGAGCAGAACTCAACCGCGCATTTTTTTGCGCCGTTTATTTCATAAATGCTGTGGGGAAGAAAAGAATCGGCGATATAGGCTTCGTACGCCGCGTCAAAGAGGATGACCGCGCCGCAGTCCAGCGCATAATCAACCCATTGTTTTAACTGTTCTCTGGAGTAAACCGCCCCGGTCGGGTTGTTCGGGGAACAGAGGTAAACCAGGTCTGCTTTGACGCCGGCGGGCGGCATCGGCAGGAATCCGTTGGACTCGTCTGCGTTCAGGTAAACAATCCCACGCCCATCCATGATGTTGGTGTCAACGTAGACCGGATAGACCGGGTCGGGAATTAACACCGTATTCTCCGCAGAAAAAAGGTCGGTGATATTTCCAATGTCGCTTTTCGCACCGTCGCTGACAAAAATTTCGTCGGCGGCAAGCGCAACGCCGCGGCGCTGGTAATAAGAGGCGATATCGTCGTGAAGGAAGCTGTACCCCTGTTCCGGGCCATAGCCGTGGAATGATTCCGCCTTCCCCATTTCATCCACCGCCGCGTGCATTGCAGCGGTGACAGAGGGGGTCAGCGGCAGCGTAACGTCGCCGATTCCAAGGCGGATCACCCGTTTTTCAGGGTGCGCTTCCTGGTAAGCCGCTACCTTTTTGGCAATGTCGGAAAAGAGATAGCTTTCTTTCAGATTCAGAAAATTCCCGTTGATTTCAGCCATACAGATACTGTCCCTCCATTTTAAGCAAGATTGATAACGCCGTCAAAAACATGGGTGGCACTGCCGCGCATCATGACGCGCCCCTCGGTTGTATAGGTGATTTTCAACTCACCGCCTAAAAGTTTGACTGTAATTTCCTCACCCTGTTTGCAGTAGCCGTTTAAAACGGCGGCAACCACACTGGCACAAGCGCCGGTTCCACAGGCGAGCGTCTCGCCAGACCCACGTTCCCAGACCCGCATTTCCAGCGTCTTCTGGTCGATTACGCGGACAAACTCGGTGTTTACCCGTTCGGGGAAGATCGGCAGGTTCTCAAAGTACGGCCCCATCTCCGCGAGGGGAAGGGAGGCAACCTCGCCGCAGAAGATTACGCTGTGCGGATTCCCCACTGAAACGGCGGTCATCCGGTAGCAGACATCATTTACCATCACCGGCTGGCCAATAAAACTGTCCCCGTTTCCCAGAACGGGAATTAAAGAGGGGGTCAGCACAGGGCTGCCCATATCCACTGTTACCGATTTGACCTTATCACTTTCAACCTCCAGAAAGAGCCGTTTGATCCCGCTGAGGGTTTCCATTGTAATTTCCGTTTTGCGGACAAGGCCGCTTTCATAGACGTATTTTCCAACGCAGCGGGAAGCGTTCCCACACATTTTTCCCTCGGAGCCGTCGGCGTTGAACATCCGCATCCGCACATCCGCGGTATCGGAGGGCATTATCAGCACCAGCCCGTCGGAACCAATTCCGAAGTGGCGGTCGCTTACAATTTTTGCAACCTGTTCGGGTTCGGGAATATTTTGGACAAAGCAGTTCACATAGATGTAGTCGTTTCCTGCTCCGTGCATTTTTGTAAAATGTAACTTCATCGGTAAAATTCCATTCTAAAATTCATAAGTTTTCAGAATACTGTCAGCGATAACGCGGGGCTTCACCCGCTGGTCCATCGCCTGCTTCTGAATGTAGCGGTGCGCCTGCTGTTCGTTCATTTTCAAAACGCCGACCAGGGTGCATTTCGCGCGGTCTATTACTTTAAAGTCCTCTATTTTTTTCTGAAGAGCTTCATTTTCAGTGCTAAGACGGGATATGTGGCGGAAAGCGCCGCATGCAAGCTGGATTCCCTGGGTCAGCGTATTTTTTCCAATGGGCTTCGCCAGCGGAAAACAGGGGATTCCCTCAAAATACCGCTCGATTTCTTCCAAATATTCAGCCGACGTAAGCAATACAGAAGGAATGCCAAAGGAATCGTAAAGCTTTCTCGCAAGTTCGTTGCCGTATTCATCGGGAAGAGGGGCGTTGATGATAGCCATATCGTATGTTGGAGTGCCATCCGCGGCGAAATGGCAGAGCGTATCGACCGCGGAGTGGAAAATTGTGGTTTCTGCAGGAGTGGTCAGTGCGTTTGCCGAGTCCTGAAGTGCAGTCAGCATTTCACCGCCGCGGCAGACGATTAATAAGTTCAGCATGGTTCTGACCTCCTTGGGTGCCTTTTAATTCTGTACGTAAAGCTGCCGGTAAGGATTGTTCGAGTTGGGCAGCAGTTTGTAGAATTTAGACCGCAGAAGTTCTTTGGCGTCTTTGCCAAAGCAAGTTGCGTATTCAGAAACATACGCTTCAATCTGCTTTAAGTCTTCGTTTGTGCATTCGGTGCAGGCGACTTGTGCGGGCAGGTTTTTCGGCGGTTCTTCGCTCCGGATAAAAATACTTCCGCCGTGCATCCCGGTGCCGCAGTATCCGCCGACCGGTATGCCTTCGCAGCCGATACCGAGGACGATAATGATTCCCCCCGCCTGATATTCGCCGAGGAAATCCCCCGCCTTCCCGCCGATGACAATAACCGGGAAGTGTTCTTCGTACGCCTTCATATGGATGCCGACCCGGTACCCTGCGTTTCCTTTAATATAAATCTCGCCGCCTCTCATCGCGTAACCGGTCGTATCGCCGGAATTGCCGTGAACTACAATTTTTCCAGTGTCCATAGTGTCTCCGGTTGCATCCTGTGCGTTCCCGTGGACGATAATCGTGCTGTCTTTTAAATAAGCGCCCAGCGCGTTTCCCGGCGTACCGCAGAGCGTCAGCGTTTTTCCAGGCTCCATCCCGGCGCCGATATACCGCTGGCCGAGAAGGTTCTGAACTTCTATTTCATTCTCTCTGCTTTCCTTAATCATCTGATTGAGCGTCTTGAAGTGAAGACCTGTCGCGTCTATTTTCATGAAAGCCCCTCCCTTATTCGCCTTTGATGCCGCCCAGCTTTTCCAGGCGGTAGGGTTTTCCGAACGCCATCAGTACGGGATTTTCAAACAGCATTTCCCGGTTGACAGAATCAAGGGGGGTCTGCTCCTTAATCATTGAGGTGTAAATCCCGGCACGGTTGACGTCGCCGATCAAGATAAACCCTTTCAGCAGATTATCCTGATAAAAAAGCTTTTTGTAGCTGTTTTCAGTCTGTCTGGTAAAGCACTCTCCCTGATAGGTTCCGGCGGTGATGATGTGCAGTCCGAAAAAGCCGATGGCGTTCATCGGGATTGCCTTTTCATAAACTGCGGAGTCCGCCTTTGCCATATTGCGGCCGGCAACTTCTCCCTGCATATAAGCGTTGGGAAGAAGAGCGAGAATCCGGTCTGTACCGCTTGAAATATCATGGCTGACGGTGCAGTCTCCCGCCGCATAAACGTCCTTTAAGGAGGTGTGCTGACGGCTGTCGGTGAGGATGCCGCGGTCAATTTTGCCGCCCGCTTCGGAAACCAGCGCGGTATTCGGCCGGACGCCTACCGCTACGATAAGGATGTCAAAGCCGAGAATATCACCGTTTTTGAGGATGGCCTGATTCCCGTTGAATTCCGTGACCGACTGATTCAGGATGAATTTCGCACCCCGGCTTTCAATGTGTTTCTGTATGATGATAGAACCCTCCAGGTCGAGGATGCTGGGAAGGATTCGGTCAGCCAGGTCGATAATGGTTATCTCGGCGCATTTTCCCTCCAGCGCTTCGGCGGCTTTCAGGCCGATCAGGCCCGCGCCGATAATCAGCACCCTGGAATCCGGGGCGACCATCGCTTTTACCTTTTTGGCGTCGTCATAGGACATAAAGGTGCTTTGGTTTTTAACGCTCTCAAGCCCTTTCATCGGCGGGACAAAAGGGGAGGAACCAGTGGCAACCAGCAGCCTGTCGTAAGAGATTCTATCCCCGTCGTCCAGTGAAAGCTCTTTTTTATCCGGGTTGATTTCCGTCACTTTCTTCCCGAAGACAGTAAAACAGTTGTTCGTTTTGTAAAAATCCGGATCCCGGTAATATATGTTTTCGTCCGTTACCTTTCCCTGGAGCCAGTAAGAGATCAGCGGGCGGGAATAGGTGTGGTATGGTTCGTCGGAAATTATGGTGATAGCTCCGGCTTTGTCAACGGCGCGGATTCCGGCAACAGCGCCTACAGCAGCGGCAGAATTGCCGATGATCACATAGTTCATGGTGAAATCCTACCTTTCTTCGAATACAATGGCTCTGTTGGGGCAGCCCTTGACGCAGGCGGGCTTGCCGCCGCTTTTCAGGCAGAGGTCGCACTTTTTTACCGCCTTTTCGTCCTCACTTGTGACAATACAGCCGTAAGGACAGGAGAGGACGCAGGTGTAGCAGCCAACGCAGCGGGAATCATCAATACTGATGATTCCGTCCCTGTTTACCGACAGCGCGCCGGTGATACATCCCTTGACGCAGAGAGGAGTTTCACAGTGACGGCACTGGACCGCAAAGTTGATCCCGTCGCCCTCTTCAATCCTGATCCGGGGAAGGGGCTTTTTTTCTCCGCTGAAGGCTTTGACCATATCGGTCATGTTGCTGTTTGAAAGGCCGCAGTAATATTCGCAGAGGTGGCAGCCGAGGCACCAGTCTTCATTTACATATACCCGTTTCATTCTGCCGTCCTCCTATTCTCCAGCGTGCTTGATTCCGAGGATGGAAAGCTCGCGGTCGTTGAGACCCACGCCGCGGAGCATCAGCCGGTTGCCCCGGAGCGCTTCGACTGAGTTGATCCCCATGCCGCCCATCATCTCTTTGATTTCATGATCCCAGGCGTGGACGAGGTTGACTAACCTCTGGTAGCCAACGTTCGGGTTGAGCCGTTTAACCAGGTCCGGGCGCTGGGTAGCAATACCCCAGTTGCATTTGCCCGCGTGGCAGCTCCGGCAGAGATGGCACCCAAGCGCCATGACGGCGGCAGTGCCGATGTAGACGGCATCTGCGCCGAGGGCGATCGCCTTGACGACATCGGCGCTGCAGCGCACGCTTCCCCCGACTACAACGGAAACATTGTTGCGGATACCCTCCTCCCGCAGACGGGAATCGACCGCCGCAAGGGCGAGCTCAATTGGGATGCCGACATTATCCCGAATCCGGGTCGGCGCCGCGCCGGTACCGCCGCGAAACCCGTCGATGGCGATGATATCCGCGCCGGAACGGGCGATGCCCGAGGCGATGGCGGCGACGTTGTGGACAGCCGCAATTTTAACAATAATCGGCTTGGTATAGTTGGTCGCTTCCTTTAAGGAAAAGACCAGCTGCCTTAAATCCTCAATCGAATAAATGTCGTGGTGCGGGGCGGGGGAGATCGCGTCGGTTCCCATCGGGATCATCCGGGTCTGGGAGACGTCTTCACGAATCTTTTCGCCCGGCAGATGTCCGCCGATCCCCGGTTTCGCACCCTGGCCCATCTTGATTTCAACCGCTGCGCCGGCGTTGAGGTAGTCGGAGTGAACGCCGAACCGCCCGGAAGCGACCTGCACAATGGTGTTGGGGCCGTACTGGTAAAAATCCTTGTGTAAGCCGCCCTCGCCGGTGTTGTACAGGATGCCGAGCTCGGCCGCTGCGCGCGCCAGGCTTTCATGGGCGTTTTTGCTGATTGAGCCGTAGGACATCGCCGAGAACATAATCGGCGTGGCAAGGGCGATTTGCGGATCGGTTTTTGTATTGATGCTCCCATCTTCATTAAACTGAATCTTTTCCGTTTTTTTGCCCAAAATTACTTTGGTTTCCATCGGCTCGCGAAGCGGGTCGATAGAAGGGTTAGTGACCTGGCTTGCGTTGATCAGAATTTTGTCCCAGTATACCGGAAAAGGTTTGGGGTTGCCCATACTTGAGAGCAGAACGCCGCCCGATTCCGCCTGGCGGTAAATATCGTAGATCAAATCCTTGTTCCAGTTGGCGTTCTCGCGAAAGTCGTGGTCGGTCTTGACAATTTTCAAAGCCCGGGTCGGGCAGAGTGAAACACAGCGGTGGCAGTTGACACATTTCGACTCGTCCGCAACCATCCTGTCGAGGTCGCTGTCATAATGATGCACTTCGTTGGCGCATTGGCGCTCGCAGACCCGGCAGCGGATACATCTGTTTTCGTTCCGGATTACCTCGTAACCCGGATAGATATAATGAACTGGCATAATCTTATCCCTCCACAGTTACGATGACCGGTTCCCCGCCGCGGGGCGCCCAGACGTTTTCGGTGTCCGGGCAGACGGCGCGGATGGCGCATTCTTCGCTGGCAACGTATACGATGTCTTCTTTTTCGGCAACAACCATAGAGCGGAGCTTCAGCCGGTCGTTAAGGGCCATCAGTCCGCCTTCAAAGCCGAGCAGGATTGAGAAGGGGCCGGTAACCAGAAGACTTGAAAAAACGTTTCTGAAATAGGTCAGCTTTTCCCGTTCCGGCTTCGGCTTCTGTTCGATCTCGTTCCAGAACGGAGCGGCGAGGATGGAGGCGATGTCTTTAAAGCCGATTCCCTGTTTACGGTTTAAATAGTCAATCATATAAGTGATGACCTCGGTATCGGTCAGGAGGTCGCATTTATAGCCGAACATTTCAATAAAGCGCCGGTTGGCGTCGTAAGAGGAAATTTCCCCGTTATGTACAATGGAGTAATCCAGAAGGGCGAAAGGATGAGCGCCGCCCCACCAGCCGGGCGTATTGGTAGGATAACGCCCGTGCGCCGTCCAGCAGTAACCCTTGTATTGCTCTAGGCAGTAGAATTCGCCGACGTCTTCCGGGAACCCGACCGCCTTGAACACGCCCATGTTCTTCCCACTGGAAAAAACATAAGCGCCTTTTATTTTATGGTTGATGTTAATAACACACCGCGCAACGAATTCCCGCTCATCCAGCGCGGACTGTTCCATTTTCGATTTCTTTGGATTCGCAAAGTAGCGCAGAATCAGCGGCTGGTTTGTGATGTTCGGGTGCTGTCTTGTAGGGACCCTGTTGATGTCGTAGACATCAAAATGTCGTTCCAGAAACCGTTCGGTTTCATTTTTGGCCGCTTCATCGTCATAAAATAAATGAAGCGCGTACTGGTCTTTGTATTCGGGATAGATTCCGTATCCCGCAAACCCGCCGCCCAAACCGTTGGACCGGTCGTGCATGTAAGAGATAGAGGTTACAATTTTGTCCCCCGCCATCCGTTCACCCCTGCGGTGGATCATTCCGGAAATGGCGCATCCCGACGGATTACGGAACTGGCCTTCTTTCTGCAACATATACTCACTCCTTTATAAGTAAAGCACAGGTACGCTCACTGTTTGAATGAGGCGACTTAACCGCCATATACTAAACACAGCGTTTTTTGCAATTCATTTATAACATGGCTTTTGCATTTCTGTCAAGTGATTTTTGCAATATTTTTATTTTAAACTTGCAAAAATATTGAAAAAATGCAATTTTAAAGTTCGCAAAAAAATAAAAAAAGCATTTAAAACGCAGACGATATTTAAGAACAAACCTCTGTAAATCAAGGATTTCTTGGTTTGTTTGCTCGATTTGATAAAAAACGGTCAATTTGCAAGTTCAAATATGTATAACATTCACACTTGAAAGTGTGCAGGAAATGTAGTATAATTCTGTCATAACAAAAAGACATAACAAGAACCAGTGATTGGAAGGTAAAAAAATGGGTGACGTCAAGCTGATTCAACACCTTTGCAACCTCAGTAAATTAACGCTGACAGATGAAGAACTTGAGAGCTTTACCTCGGATATGGAAGTCATTATTGGGATTATGGACTCTATTAAAGAAGTATCAGTAGAAGGGGATATCCACCGCGACCCCGGCGTTTATTTCGCGGATGTCCGCAGGGATGAATCCGCCCCGTCTTATCCAACGGATCAAATTCTTGAAAACGCCAAAGAAAAAGAAGACAACTACTTCGAAGTCCCAAAAGTCTTTTAAAGGAAGGTAAAGAAATGGATTTTCAAAATCTGACGGTGAAAGATCTGCGGGCAAAATTGGACCAAAAAGAAATCTCTGCGCCTGAGCTTACAAAGGCTTACCTGGAACGGATTTCTGAAAAAGACCCCGTTGTTAAAAGTTTTATCACCGTATGTGAAAGTTCCGCGCTGGAACAGGCAGAAGCCGCCCAGCAGAGGATTGATGCGGGGGAGGCCGCTCCGTTGACTGGCATTCCCTTTGGAATCAAAGATAATATTTGTACACAGGGGGTTAGAACCACCTGCGCCTCCAAAATGCTGGAGGACTTTGTCCCCCCTTATCAGGCGACTGTCATGGAGAAGCTTTACGAGCAGGACATTGTTATGCTCGGGAAGCTCAACATGGACGAATTTGCCATGGGCGGTTCAACCGCTACCTCTTACTTTGCAAAAACGGTAAACCCGTATGATAACAGCAAGGTGCCTGGTGGATCTTCCGGCGGCTCCGCTGCCTGTGTTTCCGCTTCTATGGCACCGGTTGCGTTGGGTTCGGACACTGGCGGTTCTATCCGCCAGCCGGCTTCATTCTGTGGTGTGACCGGCCTGAAGCCGACTTACAGCTCGGTCTCCCGGTTCGGCTTGGTGGCCTTTGCAAGCTCACTTGACCAGATCGGGCCGATTGCAAATTCTGCCTACGACTGCGGTACGGTTTTTAACAGCATCTGCGGGTTTGATCTGCATGACGGCACGACTTCTCGCCATCAACACGGGGATGCGCTCAGCCTGGTCGGGCAGAGTGTTGCGGGTCTCAAAATAGCTGTTCCCAAAGAGTTTTTTGAGGCGGGGATCGACGATGAGGTCAAAAAGAGCGTTTATGCTGCAATTAAAGCCTACGAGGCTATGGGAGCAAAAGCGGTTGAGGTATCCATGCCAAGCCTTAAATACGCGATTCCGGCCTACTATTTAATTTCCTCCGCAGAAGCGAGTTCCAACCTCTCCCGGTATGACGGAATTAAGTATGGCTACCGTGCAGAGGGTGAGGAGGATTACAACGCCCTGATCCGCAAGACCAGAGACGAGGGCTTTGGCACTGAGGTCAAACGCCGGATTCTGCTTGGCACCTATGCGCTGGCGAGCGGCTACTATGATGCATATTATAAAAAGGCTCTCTATTTAAAAGGGAGAATCCGCGAGGAGTATAACGCGATCTTTAAAGAATGCGATGTGATGGTTACTCCAACCGCGCCGAGCACAGCGTTTGGGTTTGACGAGGGGATCAGCGATCCGGCTAAAATGTATCTTGCCGATATCTGCACCGTCACAGTGAATATCGCTGGTCTTCCTGCAATCTCTACCCCTTGCGGCTACGACAAAAACGGGATGCCGATTGGCATGTCGATTGTCGGAAAAGCCTTTGACGAAGCTAGAATTATCCAGCTGGCCGACGCCTTTGAAAGAGATTTCAAACGCGTGGCGCCTGTACTATAAAGAATGAGGCGGTGAACCACATGCAGTATATCCCTGTGATAGGGCTTGAAATACACGCGGAACTCTTAACCGATTCCAAAGTGTTCTGCACCTGTTCCGCCGAATTCGGCGGAGACCAAAATTCCCGCTGCTGCCCTGTTTGCAGCGGCTTTCCCGGAACCCTTCCGGTACTCAACCAGCGGGCGGTGGAGTATGCGGTGAAGGCCGGATTTGCTATGAACTGTTCTATTAATAAATATTCGAAGT
>ERZ1673695.763-NODE-763-length-43230-cov-13.856676_pt1 | contig 43230 bp, 36 predicted proteins | sample MGYA00580225_ERZ1673695 | MGnify/ENA primary metagenome ERZ1673695 (study PRJEB41218, sample SAMN15661739) | gut metagenome | host: Homo sapiens | place: Canada: London | collected 2015-08-20/2019-03-30 | study: EMG produced TPA metagenomics assembly of... | reverse complement strand
GCTTTGGTGGTCTCGGTTACTTCTGCAAACTTGCAGTTACTTTTGCTATTCACCTTTACCTAATTATAAGCGCGTTACGAAAAAACACTGTCCTCAACCGCGCGCGCCCTCATAAATTTTTACGATGTCTCCGTAACCCAGCTTTTTTAAGCCGCCTACGGTGCGCGTTCTGCCGTTGGTACACTTTTCGGCAAGCTCCGCGATCTGTGCCTCGCTGAGTTCGTAACCCAGCTCTCGAATATTTGTCGGCATCCCTATCGAACGGAAGAAGAACTCAACGGCGGCGACGCCACGCTCCGCCGTCTCCCGCTCGTCCGCTGCGGGAGCTGCCCCCATCACCTTCACGGCGAAGCGGGCGAACAGCGCGTAATCGGCGTCCATCACATAACGCGCCCATGAGGGCCATACCGCCGCGAGCCCCGCGCCGTGCGAGCAGTCGAACATTCCGCCAAGCTCATGCTGCAGCTGATGAGAGGCCCAGTCCTCGACCGAACCGCAGCCCGTCAGCCCGTTGTGCGAAAGGCTGGAGGCCCACATCATGTTGGCGCGGGCGGCGTAATTCGCGGGATCATCGCGCAGCGTGCTAGCGCACTCCATCACCGTGCGCATCAGCCCCTCGCCAAGCGCGTCGGTTAAGAGAAGGTCGCATTCGGAGGTAAAGTAGCGCTCCATCGTATGCATCATGATATCGACGGCGCCGTTCGCCGTCTGGTATGGCGGCAGCGTGTATGTGAGCTCGGGGTTCAGCACCGCGAAACGCTGCCGCGAGAGGTCGCTCCGGTATCCGCGCTTAAGTCCGTTCTCCTCGTTCGTGATGACGCTTGAATTGCTCATCTCGCTGCCCGCGGCGGCGATCGTCAGCACGCAGCCCATCGGCAGGGCAGCCTGCGCTGCGGCCTTACCCGCGAAGAAATCCCACACGTCTCCCGCATACGGAACACCGTAACTGATCGCCTTCGCGGTATCGATAACGCTGCCGCCTCCCACGGAGAGCAAAAAGTCGGCTTTCTCACGGCGGCAGAGCTCTATTCCCTCGCGGACCTTTGAAAGGCGCGGATTAGGAACGACGCCCCCCAGCTCTACATGGGAGACTCCGGCATCCTCAAGCGAGGCGGAGATGCGCTCCAGCAGCCCGCTGCGCTTTACGCTGCCGCTGCCGTATACGATGAGCGCCCGTTCGCATCCCTGTTCACGGATCAGCGCGCCGGTTTCTTTCTCCGTCTCTTTGCCGAAGACGATCTTCGTCGGCGCGTAATAGGTAAAATTCTGCATAATATAAAGGCCCTCGTACTACTTTATAAAGTCTTCACGCATCGGCGTGAAGATATCCAGCAATACGCCGCCGTCCTCAAGCGCTTTAACGCCGTGCGGGACGTCGGCCTTGACATAAAAACAGTCCCCCGGTCCAAGCGCTCTCTTTTCGCCGCCAAGGGTTACCTCGAAACGTCCCTTCACCACATAATCGCACTGACGGTGCGGATGATGGTGCAGAACGCCCTCCTGCCCCGCCTTCCAGGTGAGCTCAACAAGCATGAGGTCATCGATGTAGCCTTTGATCTTTCTCACAACACCGTTGTCAAGCTCCTCCGACGCGATCTGACTGTCCAGTACAAACATCCTATATTCCCTCTTTCGTCGATAAGATACTTTTAAGCGTCAGAACGGCAGGGAACCGCCATCCCGCCGCATATGCGGAACGATAAACCCGCAGGTCGCTCAGATATAGTCCAAATGGCTAGACTTCCTTCAGCGAGAGCCCCCGCTTCGGCTCCGCTTTGAGCGGCACCTTGAGGATATCGACGGCCTCCATTGTCTTTACCAGCAGCTTCTCCACCGCCTCGGCTTCGTCCCGGCGGCACTCGCAGATGATGGAGTCGTGTATCTGAAGTACAGTCTTCGCCGTGGGGAATTCCCTCTCCAGCGCCTCGTCGAAGCGAAAGAGGGCGACCTTGGCGATGTCGGCCGCAGTGCTCTGAAGCGGGGTATTCACCGCCACGCGGTTAATAGGATTATTGCCGCGTCCATCGATGGTCGCCACCTCGGAGAGCGGCCGTATCCGCCCAAAATGCGACATCGTGTAACCACGCTCCTTCGCCTCCGAGACGCTGTCACTCATATACTTCTGCACCTTCGGCAGCACGCTGAAATATTTGTCCACCATCTGCGCCGCCACGTTGCGCGGAATACCCAGCCTCTGCGCGAGGCCAAAGGCGCTCATGCCGTAAATCAGGCCAAAATTTACCACCTTAGCGAAACGGCGCTGCTCGGGGGTGATATCGCCGGAGGGCAGTCCAAAGACCCATGAGGCCGTCTCAAGGTGAACATCATGACCGTCGTGGAAGGACTGAATAAGCTTCTCCTCACCGGTCAGGTCCGCCAGAACACGCAGCTCGATTTGAGAATAGTCCGCCGCGACAAAAACAGATTCCCCGTCGCGCGGCGTGAAGCAGGCGCGGAAGCGGTCTGCCCAGTCGCCGAAGACCGGCATATTCTGAACGTTGGGGTCCTTGCTGGCAAGACGGCCCGTGCCGGTAGCCAGGTGGTCGAAGGTTGAATGGATGAGGCCGCCGCCCTCGCGGCTCAGCTTCAGGAAGGGCTGCACAAACCCCGTCTGCACCTTAGACTCCTCGCGGTAGTTTATTATCTTCTGCGGTACGACACAGAGCGGCTCGGGCAGCTTGGAAAGCTCCTCGAGCACATAGGCGTCGGTAGAATAGCCCCTGTGGTTCTTCTTTATCGGCGGCAGCATCAGCCGCTCAAAGAGAAGCTGGCTCACCTGCTTCGGAGACGAAAGATTTATCCTCTCGCCGACATAGTTTTCGATATCCGCCTCCGCGGCGGCGATGTTGTGCGAAAGCTCATCCTCCACTGCGGCAAGCATCTCGGCGTCCGCGTGTATTCCCGTGCGGTACATCTTGGCGAGCGTTCTGGAGAGCGGCAGGTCGATCCCAAGCATCACCTTATCCAGACCGTACCTCTTTATATCGGGCTCAAAAAACTCATACAGGTCGAAGAGACGCAGCGCCAGCTCACGGTCCTCCGGCAGATCTCCGCCGATGGCGCGCGCGATGCCCTTTAAGCCGCCGCGGTCGGGATGAAGCAGATAATTGGCGATCTCAAGGTCGCGTATCCTCTCAAATGGCGGCAGCGGCAGCTCCGGGGAGAGAGACATCAGCGTCCGGCAGCCATAGAGGGTGAGCGTTCCATGCTCAGACCAGCCGCGGAACTTTTCGACATCTTCGGCAGAGGAAAGGTCAAGGTTAGCCGTCCGTCCCTCCCTGTCGGCGAGGGCGAAACCGCCAAGCATGATCACCGCCGGCGCGATCGCGAGGTTGTCGGAGGCAAGCAGCTCGTCAAGCGAAACATCAACAGCCCTTATCTCCCTGTCAAGTACGCTCTGCACCTCCTCGCCGGCAGCGGGTTCCGTGCCGTCTGTGAAACGTTCCAGCAGTTTTTTCAGCCCCAGACGGCGGCATAAGGGCAGAAGCTCCTCCATCCGCGGCTCCTCTACCGCCAGCTCCGCGAAAGGCACCGGCGCCGTCGGCTGCGGAACGATCAGCTCGCGGCTGCGGAAGGCCAGCTCCCGATGCTCTTCAAGCCTGCCGCGGCGCGCCTTGGCCACCGAATCGAGATTTTCATAAATCCCCTCCAACGCGCCAAACTTGCCGACAAGCTCCTTCGCCGTCTTATCGCCGATGCCTGGAACGCCGGGAATGTTATCCACCGCGTCGCCAACCAGCGCGAGATAGTCAGCCATCAGTCTAGGTTCAAAGCCGTACTTTTCTCTGAAACTCTCCTCGTCATAGAGGTTAAAGTCCGTCACGCCGCGCGAGGGGCGGATCACCGCTATATCGCCGTTTATCGCCTGAAAGAGATCCTTATCAGCTGAGAGTATCTTCACGCCCCAGCCGTCACGTGCGCCGGCCACCGCCGTGGAGACGATACAGTCGTCCGCCTCAACCCCCTCGCGCATGAAGACCGGCAGCCCCATTCCGGCGCAGAGCTCCACGATAAGCGGCAGCTGTACCTTGAAGGAATCGGGCGTCGGTTTGCGTCCCTCCTTATAATTTTCAAACAGTTCGTGGCGCTTCGTCGGCCCCTTCGCGTCAAAAAATATTCCCAGCCCTTCGGAGGGCCACTCCTCAAGCGCCTTCATCAGCATATTCATAAACCCAAGGATGGCGTTCGTCGGCGTCCCGTCCGCCGCCGCGAGATTTTCCGGCAGCGCGTAAAAGCCCCGATACGCGAGCCCGTGTCCGTCTATCAATAGCATTTGTTTTTTCATAACCCATCCTCGCAGTCTTTAGGATATAATATTCACTTGTGGCAATGAGTCTATACGCCGCCAGTGCGGTTCGTCTATAATACTCCAAAGACTATTTTAAAGGAATCGTTTCTGTTATCGCCACATAGAATATGTAAAAATTCAGGGGAGGAAATAATAAATGACCGATAAGGTAAGAGTAAGATTCGCACCGAGCCCGACGGGGTCGCTCCACATCGGCGGAGCTCACACCGCGCTCTTCAACTGGCTGCTCGCGCGCCGGACTGGCGGCGCCTTCGTGCTTCGCATCGAGGATACCGACCTGGAGCGTTCGACAAAAGAATACGAACAGAGCATCCTCGACGGCATGCGCTGGATGGGGCTGGATTGGGACGAAGGCCCCGACAAGGGCGGCGATTACGGCCCTTACCGCCAGTCGGAGCGTATGCACCTTTATAAAAAATACACGCAGCAGCTCCTCGACGAGGGCAAGGCCTACGAACAGGACGGCGCGGTCTTCTTCAAAGTTTTGCCGGGCAAACATATCCACTTCCACGACGAAGTCTACGGCGACATCGACGTCGAGAGTGAAAACGCCTCCGTCAATCAGGACGGCACCATAAAAGATATCGTCATTATGAAGCGCGACGGCATGCCGACCTACAATTACGCCGTCGTCATCGACGACTACACGATGGGGATAAACATGGTCATCCGCGGCGAGGACCACGTCATCAACACACCGAAACAGCTCCTAATCTACGACGCCCTCGGCTTTGAGAGACCGGGATTCGCGCACCTGCCAATGATACTTGGCAAAGACAAGAAAAAACTCTCGAAGCGCCAGGGCGCGACCTCCGTATTTGAATACAACGACCTGGGCTACCTCCCCGACGGCGTATTCAACTTCCTCGCGCTGCTCGGCTGGTCGCCGAGAAGCGGCGAGGAGATATTCTCCCGCGCCGAGGCGGTGGAGCTCTTCGACATCAAAAACGTCACGAGAAAACCCGCTGTGCTTGACATCGACAAACTCAACCACATAAACCAGGAACAGATGAAGCGCATGGCTCCGGAAAAACTGCTGGAAGTCATACGCCCGTTCTGGATACAGATGGGGCTGCCCGTGGACAAATTCGGTGACGATTACCTCGCCGCCTCGCTCAAGACGATGGGTGGACGCGGCCAGACGACAATCCAGGTCGCCGAATACAGCGACTACTTCCTCGACTTCGCCAAGGTGCAGGAGCGTTACGACGGCGGCGATATCAAAGAAGAGCTGCGTCCGAAGCTCAAAAAAATCTACGGCGAACTGCTGACGGCTTGGGGAGACGGCACTCCCGAACACCTCCACGAACAGGCGCAGACTATCTTCGCCGCCAACGAAAGTTCGATGAAAGAGTCCGCAACGCCGATGCGCTGGGCCCTCACAGGCCGCAAGGTCAGCCCCGGCGTCTTCGAGGTGGCAAGCCAGCTCGGAAAAGAAGAGACGAAAAAACGGCTGGAATTTTACGGCCTGGTTTAAAAGACATCAGGGGAATTTTCTGTGCCGCGTATCGTTACAACGACGGTCCGCGGCGCTTTTGATGAGACGGAAAGATCATAAAAAGGAGTTCTCATTATGACTGTAACAGAATCGCTGCTTGCCGAAATAGGAAATATCGCGCGCGTCATGTCTGCCGACGGAAGGGTCGCGGATTACATACCGGAGCTGTCTTTTATGTCTCCAGAGCTTTTTTCACTCAGCTGTCAGCCTTTCGGCAACCCGATGGTGGAGACGGGCGACAACGGGCAGTTTTTTACCATGCAGTCTATCTCCAAGATCCTTGCCTTATCCTTCGCGATAGAGAACTTTGGCAGGGACAACGTATTCCGTCATGTCGGCATGGAGGCGAGCGCCGACTCATTCAACTCGCTCATGCGTATTGAGATGACCTCTTCCAAACCGTCAAATCCATTCATGAACGCGGGAGCGATCGCGGTATGCTCGCTCATCTACAAGGCATATAAAGATGAGTCCGCCTGCAGGCTCATCGCATTTATGAAGAGTATCACCGGCAGGGAAAACGGCTTCGACGAACGGGTCTTCGCCTCGGAAAAACGGAGCGCCGACCGGAACAGGGCGCTGGCCTTTTTTATGAAGAGCATGGGGCTGCTGCACGGCGACGTAGAGGCGATCCTTGACCTTTACTTCACCCTATGCAGTCTGCGCTGTACAAGCGGCGACCTGGCGAAGATCGGCGCAATGATCGCCTCCGGCGGAATATCAATTCACTCGGGAGAAAAGATCCTTACGAAAGAGACCGTCTTCACGGTGCTCGGACTGATGAGCGCATGCGGGCTATACAACGAATCGGGAGAGTTCGCGGTACGCGTCGGCCTGCCCGGCAAGAGCGGCGTCTCCGGCGGCATCCTCGTCTCCGTTCCCGGACGCATGGGTATCGGGGTCTTCTCTCCCGCCCTCAACGCGAAGGGCAACTCTGTCGCGGGGATAAAGGCGCTGGAGCTGCTCTCCGAAAAGCTGAATCTGCGCGGCCTCGGCGAATAGGACGGCGGCCATGCTTATAAAAAAGATTCTCCCCGCGGAAAGGGAACGGGCGCTGACGCTCGCGATGGATGTCTTTATGCAGTACGAGGCCCACGATTACCCTAAAGAGGGCATCGAGACATTCCGGCGTTTTCTGGCGGACAGAGAAAAGATAGAGGCCCTTGAAATGTACGGCTCCTACGAGGGAGACGAACTGACCGGCATGATCGCCATGGGCAATGAGGGTGAACATGTCACACTGTTCTTCGTCGACGGCAGGCACCAGCGGCGCGGCGTCGGCAGAAAACTCTTCGAGGCGGCCATAGGCGAGAGCTCGTCGGAGACGATCACCGTAAATTCTTCGGCCTTCGCAGTCGGCATTTATAGAAGACTCGGCTTTACCGCAGTGGCAGAAGAACAGACGAGTAATGGTCTGAGATACACACCGATGATTTACAAAAATAAAAATTCAGGATAAAAGGCCGCTGCAAATGCGGCCTTTTTAGCTAAACTATTCGTAGAGCAAAAAAGGCGAAAAACAAGACGGCGAAAACCAAACAATTCAAATAAAATTTTATCCTTATTTTTACCCTTCACAAAACTTGCAAAAGATGGTTGCGTAATGTATTATTGAATTCACAAAATACCCCAATACTTAAATGAGGAGAGTTCCGTTATGCTTTGTCTAGCTAAATCTCATGACGCACCGCAAAAATCAACTCTAATTGCCCCCCCCCAGAAAGATACAGCAAAGTTTATTTAATCCTACCGCTTCTACTATTTATTTTAGCTTCATCAGTCTTACTGCATAGCTTCGCAGCAGCCACTCCAACTCAGACCACCGTCTACGTGCAATATTCCGGCAGCGATTCCGGCAACGACGATAAAGGTTCAGGAACGCAGGCCGACCCGTTTGAGACATTCAGAGGCGCGCTGAAACACCTTGACAGAGTTTCATCAGGCGACATCGGCGACCTGACGGTCATTCTTTCTGGAGATAATTTAATGTCCGACAGCAGCGACATCAACTTGCCAACGGACAGAGGACTTACATCACTTTCAATCGAGTCGGCCTCCGGAGACTGCAAAATCAGCACGTCAAGCGGTGATGCATCGCTCAATATGTACGCCAACGGCATCCCCATTACGATCGGTGAAAAAGTCTACTTCGACGGCACCCTCTATGGCGGCTCCCACGCCAGGGACCTAATCCTAAAAGACGGAGAAAACATCGATATTACGGTCAAAGGAAGGAGCGCCGTGATATACGGCGGATGCGACTCCGCCGATATGACCTCCGAGGGCAGTTCGGCGATCAAAATTACCCTCACGGAGACGGGAAATCTTGGTTATATCTTCGGCGGCGGTTATAACTCAAACATCGGAACGGAGACAAACCCGATACCGGTAACAATCAACCTTGAGGGCGGAGACACCGGCAGATCCGGCTACATGCGATCCAGCAATCCCCGCATATTTGGCGGCGGCAAAGTCGGGAACGCGGTGGGAACCTTCAGAGAGTACGGCGACGTAAAAATCCTGACCGGTAAAAAATCATTCGCCGGAGAGACTAACGCCGACGTTGTCCTAATCTTCGGCGGCGGCATGGTTTCACGGCCTGATATATACCATTCCGCGGCCTCAGGCGACGTCGTACAGGAGATCATCGGAAACATCGACATCGAAGTGGCAAGCGCTGATTTTGCCGATACAAGAAACAAAAACCGCATAGACGGTATCCGCGGAGGCGGATATGCGTATACTGGCATAAGCGGCGACGACTGGAACAGAAACGGCGGCGCTGTATCAAGGGTGATCGGGAACGTACATCTGGACATTAACAGATGCGTGGACAACAGCCTCGGATTCGGCATCAACGGCGGCCCTTATGCCTATGGACCGGCTCATACGGGGGAGATATCCGGCGACATAACGGTGGATATTCACAAAATAACCACCGGCACGACATACGTCACCAGCGTCGTCGGCGGCGGAGAGACTATCGACGGCGGAATAATCAACATCGGCGGCAATATAACGGTCAATCTCCACGACGGCGCGGCAAGCAAACGCAACAACGCGAGAGTCAACGGCGGCGTAAAAATATCCTCGGGCGGCGGCGAGGCAAATATCACCGGGGATATCAACGTCAATATCGAAAACAGCTGTTCCATGCAGGACCCTGAGCTTAATCAATCCGCTTCTATTATCGGCGGCGCGGAAATTGAAAATTCCGTAAATCCATCAAAAGGCACCGTAAATATCGGCGGCGACGTCAGGATAAAGATCGGCGACGACTTTGCCTGTGACGGAATAACTGGCGTTAACATAGACAATGAAAATAGCTCGGTTAATATATCCGGAGATATATCTATTACCGCAGGCGACAGGATGTCCACAATAAATCCTTTTTGCGGAGCTGGCTACGTTAAGGGAAAATTGAACGTCAGAAACATCCGCATTGATATTGGGAATGATTTTCACCTAAATGGGGCCAGCAGCAGCGGCTATTTCTATGGAACTGGCCAGACCACCGGCAGCAGCGAAGCCTCTATAAAAATCAGCGACGACCTCAAAATAACTATCGGCGACGGGCTCTCCGGCTCCTGGTTTTTCTCAGGCGGATATGTTCTTGACGGCGCTATTTTTATCGGCGGCGATATCACGACACACATAGGGAAAAACGCGAAACTTTCATCTTTTATCGGCGGCGGTTACACAGGCGCCGGCGGTTACGCTGCTGGAAGCTGTATCGTTGGCGGCAGCATAACGACAGTCGTTGATGGTACGGACGGGACATGGAACGGCCTTTACGCCGCGGGACGAGCTAGTGTAGCCAACAGCAAAGCTACCGTGGGATTCGATCTCAACGGCAATCCTTCGGCGGCGGGAGGCAACGTGAGCACAACGATAAAATCCGGTACGATCAAGTCATACTACGGCGCCGGATATGTAAGCACCGGTTCTTCAGACGCTGCGGTTCGCGGCAATGTGACCACGACGATGGAGTCCGGTACAATCTCATACTACTACGGCGCCGGATATGTAAAAGAGAGTTCTTCAAGTGCTGATGTCCAAGGCGACGTGAGTACAACGATAAAATCCGGCACGATCTCTTCATGCTTTGGCGCCGGGTATGTAAAGGCCGATTCATCAAACGCTGAGGTCCAAGGAAATGTAACCACGACGATAGGGTCCGGCACAATCTCGTACTACTATGGGGCCGGATATGTAAACGCCGGTTCTTCAAACGCTGAGGTCCAAGGAAATGTAACCACGACGATAGAGTCCGGTACAATCACGTCATACAGCGGGTCCGGATATGTAAATGGAGACGCTTCTAACGCCAATATCAACGGCACCGCCGCCTCTATATTTATCTCTTCGTCTGGGGATATAAATATCGGCAGTACATGTTCTCCCTCCGGACGTGTATATGGAAACAATTCAACCGCCGATACAGGCGGAGTTCGTCTTGAATTCCAAGGCAATAATTTCAAGAGATTAGAGGGATCTTCATCTAGAATAAATATATACGGCTCTGCGGGGTCCGCTACGTCAAGCGCGAAAGTAAACGGCGGCGCGGCACTGGTATTGGATAACGCGGTCGTCAACGGGCTTTGTTATTTTCAGCCCCTTTCCAACCCTCCCACCACCCCGCCCGCCAACACGGCGATCTCGGGCGAAAAAACGCTGACGGTAAAAAACACCTCCGGCCTCGCAACCGCCTACGTCTGCGACAACATCTATATAGAAAAATCCGCCGACATGACATTTATTGAAAGCTCTTATACGCCATTCACCTGCGATTATCTGGACGTCGCGGAGGGCGCTTCGCTGCACCTCAAAAACGACGCCCAGCCAAATAAGGACCTTTCCGGCAGCGGCAAAATAACGCTGCCTAACGACAAGCTGCTGGTAGTAAAAGGCAAATTGACCGGCAATCTGGAGCTTGCCATCGAGGGCGCGCCAATCGGCGGACATATTTACGCGGCGGCTTCCTCCGCAAGCGACGGCGGCTTTACCTACAGCGGCCCCGGCGTGCTGAAAAGGTCGCTCTCCGATTTCGGCTCGCAGTATCTCTGGCGGGTGGCGGACGACGGCCCCGTCGTCGTGCCGGAGGAAAATAGGACGGACGCCGACCGTTCCGGCGTACTGGATATCAAAGAAAATTCATTGGAGGATTTCCTCATCTATGACGCCTTCACGGCGATGAAGGATAATGGCACCCTGCCGGCGGGCTTTGACGAAAACAATCTCTCCTCTATAAAACCGATACACGCAGGTAGTATGGATATCGAAGTGACGGAGTTTGCCGCCAGCGGCGATATCGCGGAGGCGATCGCCCGTTACTGGGATATCGAACCGGCTTCAAAGGACAGGGTGAAGCTGATCGCGCTGAAAAACACCTCCGCATCGAATAACACAGGCTCCGACGGCGGCATTTTCGTCAAGTTCTGGCGCATGCTGGCGGAGACGTTCAAAAACAATCACGGCAGTGAGGTCACGAGCGGCGATTATCTGCCTATCGAGGCAAATTTCACTATATCGTCAGCCGATATCCCGCAGGAGCTTAGCGCCAATATCGACGAGGGAAATCTCACCGAGAGTTTCCTGCGAAATGTCCCGCTGTTTGTGGTCGTGAGCGAAGACGCCGGCGGAATTTATCTCCACGCCCGCAGCCTCAGCGACGCGGCCGGAGGCGATACGGCTAAGTACGCGGAGGTCAGCAAGTCCGGCGACTGTTATCTGGTGTCGACGCGGATTTTGCTCTTCGACCATCCCGGAGGCGTTTCCGGCGATATCGGCACGGACAAAAAGAGCGGCGTCAAGTGGCTCACGAAGATGGATATCAAAAACGACGGCGATAATACGGTACGCGACAGAAACTATTATCTGGTGCAGGACGGCGCAAACGACGGGGTCTATAATCTTTCCCTCGCCTTCGCCGTGAGGGAGGTCAACAGCCCCGCTATAAACATCACCGTATCGGGAGACGTCGCTTCCGCCGACGCCCGCTGGAGCATCAGCGACGCCTCCGGGGACCTGGCGGAGAGCGGCAGCGGTTCCTATACTTACACACCGGAAAAGGACGGACTCTATTCCGTGACCTTCGACATTCCCGAGGACTATAAGTTAAAGCTGAACGGAGCGGAGGGCAATGTCATAAGCCGCGATCTTAAATGGGGCGAACGCTGGGATGTAGAGGCCATCTACAATTATGACGCAAAGGTCAGGGCCAACATCGTACTCCCCGACGGCGCGTCGGAAAATCTGAAGATAACCGGGCCGAACGACAGGGTGTCGCTGGCTTTGAGTTATGACGTCACCCCTCCGGGAACGGCGGTCGCAAAGACGGAATGGAAGAGCTCCAACAATAAGATGGCGACCGTTGACGAAAACGGCATGGTTACCGTCCTCTCAGGCGGCGAAGGGGGACGCGGAGAATGCACGATAACGCTGACGCTGTACCCCGTCGGCGATCCGGATGTCGTCAGCGCGGAAAAAACGTTCACCGTCACCTCCGCCTATGTGATAAAGAGGGGCGAGGTATTCACGGTGGATAGCGACACCGATTTGTATTCCCTCTCCGTGGAGGAGGGTGGCACACTGCTGGTACAGGATTGCATACTGACCGTCTCTGATTCGCTGCGGCTGGCGCGGGGCGCTCTCATCTCTCTTTACAACGGAGCGATGATAGACGCCTCGACGGCGGAATCCTCCGGCACGCCGCAGTTGATAACGCAGGGAAACGACAAGATCAACATCAGGGTGAAACAGGGCAGCTCGCTGTCTTTCTCCAATCCCCTGCTAAACGGAAATTATGTGAGCGGAACGATATCATGCGGCAGAGACGGCTCGTACGACGCCACGGTGCCGAACGGCATCAGGGTTACGCCGGTCTCAGCGGAGATAACCGAGGGAGAAACATATCCTCTTTCGGTGGAATTCTCCCCCTCCAGCGCCTATGGAAAGGTCGTCTGGTCCTCCACGAGCACCGACATCGCGGAGGTCGCGGCGGACGGCACGGTGACCGCAGTCGCCGGCGGCAGAACCGTGATAGAGGCCTCAATAACCACAGAAGCCGGTGATACCTATACCTCGTCGTGCGACGTCACGGTGGTAAAAAAGGCGGGCGGCAAAGCGGATAACATCGTATTCCTCAACGCGGGAGATCCTCCGTCCCTTGAGCTGGGTACTGAGACCACAGCGGAAGGACTCACCCCCTCAGTCTTACCCTCCTCCGCCAATGTGTCGCTTTCATGGCGGAGCGACAGGGAAGATATCGCCGCGGTGGACGCGGCAGACGGAACGCTTACTACCTTCCTGCTGGAGGGAAGCTGTGAAATAACGGTGACGGACTCCGTGAGCGCTAAGAGCGCCTCCTACACGGTCATCGTAAGAAGGCCGGTAGTCCCGGTGGAAAAAATCACATTCTCTAAGACTGGACCATTTAATCTGAAACTGAACGAGACGCTCAGGATAGAGGCGGCGGTCGAACCGGAAAACGCCACCGTGAAAAGCCTCTCGTGGTCCAGCAGCAAGCCAGAGGTCGCGGAGGTCGCCTCGGACGGTAGCGTGACGGTCAAAGGATACGGGCTTGCCATTATCACCGCCGCCGCAAACGACGCCTCCGGAGTCCACGCATCATATATAGTGGAGATAAAGAACCCCAACGAAGATCCGTCAAAAGAGGATGGAAAAAGCGGAAGTGGCTGTAATTCAGGAGTATATGTGGGCGCGGCGTTGCTGCTGCCGTTTATCATCAGGATCAGGAAATTCTTCCGGTAAACAAGATACAGACTGCGCCGGTATGGGCGGAAGGCTTCAGGCCATACCGGCGCTCCGTTTAGATTGAGACTGTATTTTCAGTCAGATGTGGCACAAAAAGATTTTATGGAGGATAAAATATGCCATATATAGGAATGACGCTCTCTGTGAGACATAAAAATACCGCGCAGGGGAGGGAATCCGGATAGATGTGGGACGCTCATGATTTTTTACACGCGCTGCTGAACGACGGGCAGATGCGGGAGATATGTCTTGAAATCGCCTCCAAAGAGGAGAGCGAGCGGGCCGGCGCTCTGCGCGAACTGGGATTCGACTTCACTCCGCGCCAGATCGACGACGCCGTATGTCAGGAGTTTTTATCTATACCGAAGGATAAGCGGGATATCCTTGGCGAAGGTGATATACGGGACCTGGTCATGAAGTTATGGGGAAACCATATGGGATAACCTGGTACGGAAGCATACAGCATAGATATACGAAGAAGAGACGCCTTGCATAATGGCGTCTCTTCTTTGTTGTCGGATATTTCTTTATCGGCAGGAGCGGAGAGCTGCCTCTAACGCTTCTGCTCCTTACCCCAGGAGTCTTTCAGTGATACGGTGAGGTTGAAGACGGGGCGCTCAGGCGTGGTGGCGCTGTCGGCGCAGAAGTAGCCGTGACGCAGGAACTGGAACTTGTCAAGCGGCGCGGCCTGCGCGAGCGTAGGCTCCACGAGGGCCTCTTCCATGACCACACATGACTGAGGGTCAAGGTAGTCCTTATAGTCTTTGTCCTCTTCCATGTCGTTCATGTTGCGCAGCGTAAAGAGGTGTCCATAGAGGTTGACCTTCGCCTTCACGGCGTCGCCGCCCCATACCCAGTGGAGCGTGCCCTTTATTTTGCGTCCGTCGGGGGCGTCACCGCCGCGGCTGTCCATATCGACCGAGCAGCGCAGCTCCGTGACATTCCCCGCCGCGTCCTTTATCACCTCGCCGCACTTGATGATGTAGGCGTGCTTGAGGCGCACCTCTTTGCCGGGCGACAGGCGGAAGAAGCCCTTCACCGGCTCCTCCATGAAATCTTCGCGCTCAATGTAGACCTCTCTGCCGATCTTCACCTTACGGCTGCCGGCCTCGGGATCTTCGGGGTTGTTCTCGGCGGGCAGCTCGTCAACGAAACCCTCGGGCCAGTTTTCAAGCACCACTTTGAGCGGATTCAGCACCGCCATGCCGCGCCGCGCCGTCTTGTTGAGCTCTTCGCGCAGGCAGTGCTGCAGAAGCTCGACCTCGACCATGCTGTCGGCCTTCGCGACGCCGATTTCGCGGCAGAAGCGGCGGATAGAGGCGGCGGTATAGCCGCGGCGGCGGAAGCCGGAAATCGTCGGCATGCGCGGATCGTCCCAGCCGTCGACGATACCGAGAGAGACAAGCTCAAGCAGCTTGCGTTTGCTCATCACCGTGTAGGTGAGGTTGAGACGCGCAAATTCATACTGGTGCGGCACATGCGGAACGTCCACGTTGGCGATGAACCAGTCGTAGAGTGGCCGGTGGTCCTGGAATTCAAGGGTGCAGATGGAATGGGTGACGCCCTCGATGGCGTCCTCGTAGCCGTGAGCGAAGTCGTACATCGGGTAGACGCACCATTTAGCGCCCGTACGGTGGTGCTCGCGTTTGAGAATGCGGTAGATAACGGGGTCGCGCAGATTCAGGTTGCTGCTCGCCATGTCGATCTTCGCGCGCAGGACGTGGCTGCCCTCTTCAAATTCTCCTGCCGTCATCTTTGCGAAGAGTTCAAGGTTCTCTTCCACACTGCGGTCTCTGTAAGGCGAGTTGGCTCCGGGCTTCGTCAGCGTGCCGCGGTTGGCGCGTATCTCCTCCGCGTTCTGGTCGTCGACATAGGCTTTGCCGGCCTTTATGAGGTCGAGCGCCCACTTATAAAACTGTTCAAAATAGTCGGAGGCGTAGCGTAGCTCGGCCCACTCGAAACCCAGCCACTTGACGTCCTCCATGATCGCCTCAACATACTCCGTCTCCTCTTTCGCGGGGTTTGTGTCGTCAAAGCGAAGGTTACACCTGCCGCCAAACTGCGCGGCCATGCCAAAGTTAAGGCAGATGGATTTCGCGTGCCCGATGTGGAGATAGCCGTTAGGCTCCGGTGGGAATCTCGTGACCACCTCGTTGACCGTACCGTTTTCAAGGTCTTTGGTTATTATCTCCTCGATAAAATTCTGATTCTTATTTTCTGAAGCCATTAGGCCGCCTCCAATTATCTATTAAAATTTTTCCAAATATAACTGCAATATTTTTTCCGGCTCTTCCGGTGAAACTAATAATGAGAGATATGATAATGCAATCAGGAACTCAAGGGAATAGCTTCCCTGACTAAAAACGGAAAAACTTTCCTTTGCCAGCTCCGCGATGCCGACGCCGCCGTAAAAGGCGGGGTTTTTTCGGCCGCGAGCACACGAACTGGCCGCGATGATGAGCGGCCTGCGGCCTTCCTCCGGAAAACTTTCCACCAGCTGCAGGCGCAGCCTCTGCTGCATATTCCCCGCGCCGTATCCAGCGAGGATAAGTATCTTACAAAGATCAAAGCGCGGCAGGACCGCGGGATGCAGCGTGACAAGAGACAGCCCTGCGGCAGCGGCGCGCCATTCAGTCTCTTTACCATCGAGGGCGCAGTATATCCCGTTTCGCGGCAGCGCGCCATATCCGGTAGATACATAGGCGGAGAGCGCCTCGGCGTCCTCCTTATGTACAAAGGCTCCCTCGTAATCCCGGCCGTCAAAGTGGATGAATACGCCACGCTCCGCGCCGCAGAGAAGTCTTGCCGCTCCGTGGAGGTTGGACTCTCCGTCAAAATCGGGAGCCCCAGGCGTCCGCTGGCTGCCGGTGAGCACCACTGCTGCGTCCTGGTCGGCTGTGAGCGAAAGCCAGGCGGCGGTATAGGCCATCGTATCGGTCCCATGGATTATGAGAATCTTTTTTACCCCGCACAGGACCGCTTCGTTTACCCTCTGCGTAAGCGTCAGCCATTCAGCGGGAGAGATGTCGGAGCTGTCGCATCCTGCCTCGCCAAAAACAGCCTCCACACTGTAAGAATATCCTTTTTCGCGGAGGAACTCCCCCGCCCTTTGAAGAATGCCGAGAGCGGCATCAGAATCCGGCACCGCGCCATTTCCATGGTCGACTGAGACGATGGTGCCGCCGGTGGAGATTATCAGCACCTCTTTCATCAGAACGACGCGGCCTCCTGTGAGAGAAGTATGCCTTCGTACCAGAGCAGCATCATCGCCGCCACCGTCAGGATCGGGATCAGGCTTCCCCTGAACGGTTTCGGTATCCTGCTCTCCGCCGCCTGCACGATGAGCCAGCAGGCTGGAACCAGTACAAGACGCGAGGCGACGACTGCGAGCCAAAAGATGACGAAGTTCAGCGCCTGCCCCCGCCACGAGATGCCAAGCCCTTCGCTCAGCGTGGCGATCATGTCGGCGGGAAAGAGTATATAGGTGACGATCGATATCACGATGAAGGCCCGGAAGACCGACCATATCTGCAGCATCCCCCTCGGCGCGCCCTCAAACTCCGGAGACTCTCCATGAATAAAAAGCGCGCTGCCGGCAGTGACGCTGCGATGCGGGATCTGGCTCAATATCACGAAGACCAGAAGCAGAACGCCGCAGATCCCCCAGGCGGACATAGAGGCAAAGTGTCCCGTCATGGAAAAAGAGTTGAGGCTGAAAGGGTCGCTGTCGAGGCCGTTTTTCGTAAAGAAGGAGGCCAGCGAGGCATAACAGGCGACGAGCGGCACCAGCAGCCGCAGCATGTTGCGCATCTCACTGCGGGCGACCTCGTTACCGGTCCCCGTTCCCAGCGCGTAAAGCGAAATAAGCGCGAATACCTCCGAGAGCAGCAGAAACTGCACGAGCTGGATGAGATCAGAGCCATTGTCGATGATGGGGATAAAGGTGCAGAAGGGCAGACTCGCGCAGACCGTCATCAGCGAGGCTATCGCCAGCGATGGGCCGTAAAGGGCGATATTGACGGCGGCGGTCTCCGGCAGCCCTATCTCCAGGCGGAAGATGGCGCGCAGCCCTCTCCTTGGTACGCAGACCCCACCCATGCGCTTTCTCTGTACGGCAGAGACCAGCAGCAGATAGAGCTTCTCCGTCACGATCGCCGCGACGAGCGCAAACCCCATCAGCAGCCAGGCGTTGAAATACTTAAAAACCATCGAAAAGAGATCTATCATTAAAAATCACCCTAGAAATATCGTAATCACAAATAATATCGTCAGCGCGGCGATCCCGAAGAGGCCGCATGACGGAAGCTCACCCCACGGCTCGATGAATACCCGGCTGAAACCGGCGATGAAACGCTCCACGGGCAGGACGGCGGCCTGCTCCTGCACACGACGGCGCGGTTCAGGGAAGAGCCTCCCGCCGCGGCGCTTTACGGCAATACTGACGACGAGCCAGGCGACCAGCGCGGAGAGAAGAAAGACCAGCAGCCATTTGTATACGTCCCAGATAAAGAATCCCGTTGAAATCCTGAAAGCCATCATTATTCGTCTACCTCCACGGAGAACAGGTTGGCCGGAGTCGTGCGGTTGATCAGCGACTCGACTGAGGGAGCCACAGATTCCTCAAAGAGCTCACCGGGCAGCACCGTCGTCGTGATAAAGAGCATCAGCAGCAAAAAGAGCGGAAAGGCGATCGTCACCTCGCCGCTGAAGTTGAAATCCTGTTTTTGAGAGACCTTGCCGATCGTCAGCGCGATAAGGAAGCGCAGCCCCGTGAGCAGCATCGCCACCGTAAAGAGGAAGAGCGCCGTGAGCACGAGGGGACTCATGAAGTTCGCCGAACGGAACAGCAGCTGCTTGCCGCTGTAGCCGATGAAGGGCGGCAGCCCGCCAAGTATCGCGATGACGATGAATAGGGAAAATGCGGTGAAGGGAATACGTTTCAGCAGCGCCCCCTCCTGCCAGAGCTCACGTTCCTCGTATCTCTGTTTTAGAAATACCGTTATTATCGCCAGCGCGGCGGAGATAGGCAGGAAGACCAGCCAGAGCGAGATCATAGCTTCAATAGCGCTCACGCCGTAGAGCGCGGCGCGCTCCGCGCTGAAGGTGCCGTCCATTGCAATACCGATGGATATCAGGATCATGCCCTTCATATAGAAGACCATCGAGTTCATAAAACGCTCAGGGTCCTTAGCGCCGCAGGAGAGGACCAGCGCGAGCATGACTGAGGCGAAGCCGAGCAGGATAAAGAGCATTGGAACCTTCTGCAGCCCCTGCATAGGCCCGTAAAGAGAAAAGATAACGCGGAAGGCGACAAAGAGCGAAGCCTGCGTCCTTATCCCAAAGAAACAGTTGCGCGAGGCGTCTGGAAGATAGGGCGACGGCTTTACGAAGATATAAAGAAGCGGCACGACGAGAAATATAAAGGCCCACAGCGTATCGTTCGCGGGGGCGATCCTCGTGGCGATCATATTGATGTTGCCAGTGCCGTACTTCACCCGCAGGATCACGACTCCGGCGAGGAACATTGCCAAAAGCAGCACGCGCGAGACATAATAGAAGACGGACTCACCGTCCTCCCGCCTCTTAGTGGCGAAGTTGCTGTAAAGCCCCGTCACGCCAAGCTGTGTAAGCAGCAAAAATACAAAGAGCAGCATTAAACTATTCAGATAGAATATCCCCTGGATGCCGGTACAGGTCAGCAGGAAGAATACCACCTTGCGCGGCGTTATCACATTCTGGCGGTCGGCGAGAGCCCTGATACCCGCCGTCAGCGCTACAAAGCTCATAAGCGCCGCCGAGATCGCCCCGAAGGCGTCAATCCGCAGCACCGCCTGTGCGTTTTTAACCGACTCGCCGGTGAGGACGCTGGACCATCCGGTATTCGTAAATACGTAGAGCGGGCTGTAAGAGCCGCTCACGTTCATCCATACGAGGCTGGAAAGCACAGTCCCCGCAACAAGCAGGACGAGGAATGGCAGCTTGTACAATATCTTCGGCAGGACCAGTGCGCGCCCCGTCCACCGGGAGAAAAACCTGTTATATAAAAGCAGCAGCCCGTAACAGCCGGCGCCGGCAAACGGCAGGATCAGCGTGAGTAACGGCAGCGGCATTGATTTAAAAAGCAGCAAAAAATTCATCGGCTCACCAAATTTCTTATAGCTTGTGTTTCGCGCGCTGCGGCGCAGACGCGAATTCGGAAACCACAACAGCAATTATATCAAAGAGTCATGGCTTTTTTCCGATAAAAAATATATCAGCGTGACAAGTTGGCCCTCTATAAATAAACAACGAGGCAATAATTATGCTAGAATAGTCATGCAGCGCTCTGTTCTTTATTTGTCTTATAAACCAAACTTAATTCTCATAAGGAGTGAATGTTATGCAGGAGAAAAAGAAATTATCTCTTATCGCAAAAATTGGGGTGGGCTTCATCATCGGCCTTATCCTAGGATTTATCATCGGACCTATGGCTCCTAACTCACCGTTCATCGCGGACATCGTGATCCCCCTGCTGCAGCTGGTCGGAAATATCTTCCTCGCGCTGCTTAAGATGCTGATCGTGCCGCTGGTGTTCTCCAGCCTGATAATGGGAGCCTCGTCTATAGGAGACCCCAAAGTGCTCGGACGCATCGGCGTCAAGACCGTGGCCTTTTATCTAGGCACAACAGTCGTAGCGATAGCTATCGGACTCGTCCTTGGCAACATTATTCAGCCCGGTGTCGGCATGGCGATCGAAGGGGCCAAGGCGGCGGCCAAAGAGCCGGAGACAGTCTTCAACGTCATCCTCAACATCTTCCCCGCCAATCCGCTGAAGGCGCTGGTTGAGGGAGTAATGCTCCAGGTCATCGTATTCGCGCTCTTCCTCGGCGTCGCGGCAACACTCATCGGTGAAAAGGGACGGGCCTTCCTGGAGTTCAACTCGTCTCTCGCCGAGGTGATGTTCAAAGTCACGGCGATCGTCATGAAGACCGCCCCTTACGGTATCTTCGCGCTCATCGCCGTTACCGCGGCGAAATATGGCCCCGCTGTTCTCGCCCCATTCGCGAAGGTAATCTTCGCCGTATACCTCGGCTGCTTCCTGCAGGTGGTCATCGTCTACTCCGGACTAATTACCGGCATCGTCCACAAGAGCCCACTCTGGTTCCTCAGAGGCGTACGTGAGGCGATGCTCGCGGCATTCGTCACCAGAACGAGCGCCGGCGTGCTTCCTATCTCGATGAACAACGTGCAGAACAACCTAGGAGTCAGCGAAGACGTATCCGCCTTCGTCCTGCCGCTCGGCGCGACGATCAACATGGACGGCACCGCCATCTACGAGGGCATCTGCGCGCTCTTTGTCGCCCAGGCCTTCGGCATCGACCTCAGCTTCGGCGCGCAGCTTGGAATACTCATGACCGCGACGCTCGCCTCCATCGGTACCGCGGGCGTGCCGGGAGCCGGACTGATAATGCTGTCGATGGTCCTTGTCTCCGCCGGGCTGCCGATCGAGGGTATGGCCCTCGTCGCCGGCATCGACGCGGTGCTCGACATGGCGAGGACCTGCGTCAACGTCACCGGCGACATGTGCGTCTCGACCGTCATCGCGAAGACGGAGGGCGAAAAGCTATAGCTCCTTTCGCTGCACGGCTATTGTTCAATTATTAAAATAGACTGTAAATAACTTTTTAACATAAAAGAGAGACCGAAGGCGTTGACAAAAGGGGGGATGCGTAATAGAATATCTCTCGTTGGTGAGGTGGCCGAGCTAGGCTGAAGGCGCTCGCCTGCTAAGCGGGTAGGGGGACATAAATCTCCCTCCAGGGTTCAAATCCCTGCCTCACCGCCATAAAAACGCCAAACGCGCCGGTAGCTCAACTGGATAGAGCATCGGACTACGGATCCGAAGGTTACGAGTTCAAATCTTGTCCGGCGCGCCATTTTTAAGCAGTAACAAGGGGTTTCGGGTTATTCTCGAAAGCCCTTTTTTGTTTTTCGCAGGGCTCAGTGGAAGGGAACGGCGTCATTCGCGATGGAGAAAGAGGCGGCAAAAAAAGTTGACCTGGGAACAGGCAGCATCGGATATCTGCTCTTCCGTCTCGCGCTGCCTGCGATCACAGCCCAGATCATCAATGTGCTTTACAACATGGTGGACCGCATGTACATCGGCCATCTGCCAGACATTGGCGCGAACGCGCTCACCGGCGTCGGGGTCACCTTCCCCGCTATCACCGAGATCTCCGCCTTTGCCGCGCTGGTCAGCATGGGCGGCGCGCCGCGGGCCTCAATCATGCTTGGTCGAGGCGACAAGGACACGGCTGAGCGTATCCTCGGCAACTGTACGACGGCACTGCTCATCGCGGCCTTCCTGCTGACAGTCATATTTCTGCTTTACGGTAAACGGATACTCCTTATGTTCGGCGCAAGCAGAGCCACGATAGAATATGGCTGGAGCTACATGCGCATATATTCGCTGGGGACAGTCTTCGTGCAGCTCTCTCTGGGACTGAACGCCTTCATCAACACGCAGGGCTACGCGAGGACCGGCATGCTTTCCGTACTGATCGGAGCGGTATGTAATATCATACTCGACCCGCTGCTTATGTTCGGCCTCCATATGGGAGTGCAGGGCGCGGCGCTGGCCACGATCATCTCGCAGGGCATATCGGCTGCCTGGGTTGTGCTCTTCCTCACCTCGGACAGAAGTTACCTTAATATAAAAAGACGCTATATGAAACCAAGATGGGATATATTGGCGCCTGCGCTCGCGCTTGGCGCGGCCCCCTTCGTCATGCAGTCCACAGAGAGCATCCTCAACATATGCTTCAACACCTCTTTACTGAAATACGGGGGAGATCTGGCCGTAGGCGCTATGACCATCCAGGGCAGCGTGATGCAGTTTTCGATGTTCCCGCTGCAGGGCATGACGCAGGGCGCGCAGCCCATAGTCAGCTTCAACTACGGCGCGGGTAACATAGAGCGGGTCAGCGCCGCCTTCCGGACGCTCCTCCGCGCCTGTCTCGTTTACTCCGCCCTGATCTGGGCATTCTGTATGTTCACGCCAATGCTCTTCATCACCATCTTTACCAAAGACGCCGCCCTCACGGAATACTGTGTTCGTTCCATAAGGGTCTACATGGCAGCCTCGCTTATCTTCGGAGCACAGATAGCCTGTCAGCAGACATTTATCGCCCTGGGCAACAGCCGGGCGTCTTTATTCCTCGCCCTGCTGCGGAAAGTTTTTCTGCTGATACCGCTGATCTACATCCTGCCCAACATCTTTGAAGATAAGGTCTTCGCCGTTCTTCTCGCGGAGCCTATCGCCGATACGATCGCAGTCTGTACCACAGTCACAATGTTTTATCTCTCTTTCAGAAAGCTTAAGAGAGAGATACTGCTGTCGCGCGTGTTAAGAAACGCAGCCAAGTCCTCTCCAGCGGATATTTAGGGCAAACGCTAACCGCTTTGTCTGGCAGACAAAAAAACCTCCGTCTATAAATCCTTCAGATGTTCTGTAACACAGCGTCTGCGTTCGCTGAGGATAGGTCTGCAGCTAACCACAACGGCTGAGCGCCCGGTCAAAAATCTGCTCAGCCTCCGTTGCAGCAACCATCAGCCGGATGAAGATAAAAAGCCCATCGGTGGAAGTGGCATGAATCAATATCCCAGCGGTTTCGGCTTTTGGCTCTAGTTAAATTTAGCCGGTCACTCACACGTCTTCAATTCGCCGCAGACGTCCGCGTAGTATTCGGAGAAGACGCTGCCCTTGTTCCAGAGGAAGGTGAAGTCATGTTCCATTTCAAAGTCCGCAAGGGGAATTTGCCGCAGCAGGCCGCTTTCTATTTCCTGGCGGACCGCGGCCTGATATAAGAAGGCGACGCCGCAGTCCTGGACCAGAAGACTGACGATAGTGTGCATGTTTTCCACTTCGACGAGGTGAGAGAAGTCCGGGATGGATAGGTTACGGGTCTCCAGGTTTTTTTCCAGGATGTCTCTCGTTCCCGAGCCCTGTTCCCTGACTAGGAGTCTTTCCGGCAGCAGGTCGCTCAGCGTTTTTACATCTTTTATGAAGCGGTGACCAGCCGCACAGACAGGGATATATTTTTCCGTCCGGTAGTGCAGCGTGTCGTAGTCGTGCGATTTGAAATAGCCCTCCACAAGCGCAAAGTCAATTTCGCCGCCGCGAAGGTGCTCCAAAAGCAGGGAGGTGTTGCCATATTTGATATGGATGTCCGTCTCGGGATGTTTTTTAAGATACTGCGCCAGAGGCGAAACGATAACATATTCGCCGATCGTAAGGGTCACACCGAATATCAGGGCCTTTTTCTTTTCGTTGTATTGCCGCATACGCTTGATCATCGCGTTCTCGTCGTTTCGCAGCAGCGTCATCGTCGAGAGAAGGACCTCTCCCGCGGGGGTCAGCTTTATTTTTTTTCCCTCTCGGACCAGCAGCCTGACGCCGTATAGTTTTTCCAGGTAACGTATTTGCTGCGATACAGCCGGCTGCGTGATGTGCAGCTCTTCCGCGGCGTAGGTGAGGTTCATGTATTTGCATACGCTTAAAAATGTCTTTATCCTAAAATCCAGCATCAAAGCATCTCCTAATTTTGTCAAACTACGATTTATCTCTGGTAGGGAAAAAGATAAATTGCGGTTTAGCTTTTACCCTATCGATGATAAACGGCGTTTTTTTAAAGCCTTCCTCCCTGAGGAAGGTGGATCGCCGCCGCTTTTGCGGCGAGACGGAAGGAGTGTTGCTCTGTATGGCGCGGGAACCGCGCCATACAGAGTCTGCGGCAAAAGCCGTGGGAGAACCTAAGGTCAACTCTCCCTCAGTCTCGGCGGAAAAACACCGCCGAGCCAGCTCCCTCAATGATGGAGCCAAAATCTTTGCGAAACCGTAATTCACAGTTCAGCCTTTAGAAGCTAAATCGCTGTTTATCTCTGTTCCCGCTTAGATGAAATCGGCCTTTAGAGGTACGATTTATCGTCTTTGTCCAATATCCCCACCATCGGCGGAAACTTTCTATTTCTCCACTTTTTATCATAACTCAAATTTATCGTTTTATCAATATTTATAATTTTGAGTTTTAATAAAACATGCTTATAATACACCCGTTACCGCTGATTATTAAGAAAGAGGGTTTAATGAATATGGACTTTGTGAGAAAGAATGGATACGGAATTATGCTTTGCTTTGCGATCGCCGCTCCGGCCTGGTTTCTGGGAAAGATGTTTCCCATCGTCGGAGGCGCGGTCATCGCTATTTTGGCGGGGATGCTGCTGACGATATTTTTGAAGGATAAGTCAAAGGTCGATTCAGGCATCAAGTTTACCTCCAAGAAGGTGCTGCAGTGGGCCGTAATCCTGCTGGGGTTCGGAATGGACCTCAACGTCGTGTTACAGACTGGCAGGCAGTCGCTCCCGATCATTATCTGCACGATATCGGTCTCCCTGCTGGTCGCTTACGCGCTGCATAAGACGATGCGCATTCCCTCGAAGATATCGATGCTGATCGGCGTCGGTTCCTCCATCTGCGGCGGCTCCGCGATCGCCGCCACGGCGCCTGTGATCGACGCCGACGAGGAGGAGGTCGCGCAGGCAATCTCAGTAATTTTCTTCTTTAACGTGGTGGCCGCGCTCGTATTCCCGGCACTTGGTCAGATGATCGGCTTTAACATCGCTTCGGGAGAGCCTTTCGGCATCTTCGCGGGTACCGCGGTCAACGATACATCTTCGGTGACAGCCACGGCCGCGACATGGGACAGTATGTGGAATCTCGGCTCGGCGACGCTGGATAAAGCCGTGACGGTAAAGCTGACGAGAACCTTAGCCATCATCCCCATCACTTTGATTTTAGCCACTACGTATGCGCGCAAGGAAAAGGAGGGCTACGGCGGCAAGGTCGACATGAAACAGATATTCCCGTTTTTTATCCTCTTCTTCATCGCCGCCTCCGTCATAACGACCGTGGCCGTCAGCTATGGCGTTTCGGCCTCCACGTTCGGCCCCGTAAAGGAGCTGAGTAAGTTCTTTATCATCCTTGCGATGGCGGCCATCGGCCTGAATACGAATATCGTCAAACTTATAAAGAACGGCGGCAAGCCTATCCTTCTGGGAGCCTCCTGCTGGGCGGGGATCACCGGGGTCTGTCTGGTCCTGCAGTCGGCGCTGGAGCTGATGTAATCCCTCAGCTCCGACGGACGCCTGCCCCCTCTGTTACATGCGGCGCAGAAGCCGCGATATACGATAAAAAGACTGCCACGCTCGGGGGCAGTCTTTTTATCCTTGAGGAGGCAAAACAAACGGCTGCTCACCGCCGCTTTTGCCAGCAGCTGCGGTTAAATCATTTAGCCCGTTATCCTGCCTATCACTGTGATCTCTTTAGTTTAGCACACGCACAGGAGGAATCTGCGGCCGCTGTTACAACTTCTGTGTTTTGCACTAAATGGAACTCCCGTCAAAGAAATATGTCATTAAGCGTCCCGCTGTCTTTTTGCCAGGAAGGCCTCCGCCTCTTCAAGGCCGGAAAACCCCCTCTGGAGAAGGCTGTTGCGAATCACCAGCTCGGGATAATTTACCCCCGCCGCCTCTAAATCGCGCAGGTGCTCGTCAAGCAGCGTCAGGGTTCGCCGCGAATAGGTCCACAACTCCCCCAGCTGGTAGGTCTCCATCGAGGTCATATCGCCGCCGCTCTCGTCCGCGGTGCGCAGCGGACGCGCGTGGGCGGCGAGAAGCGGGTAGCGTCTGCGGAAGGCGGCGTTCTGCGGCACCAGCCGCTCAATGATCTTCCGGCTCAGCGCCTTTTTTTCTTCGGAGACCGGCGGCAGGCTGGCCGCCAGTTCGAGGTTGGCCTTGGGGTCGGCGATACACATCATGTAGCCGTATTTTTCCGTCATCGGGTTGTCTCCCCGCTCCCGCGCCTGTAAGAGGTCCCCGTGCCAGCTTTCCAGCAGCGGCCTGTTCCAGGCCATGAACTGGCTGCTGCGCATGATGCGGAAGGTCTTCCAGTCATCCTGGCAGGGAGCCCGCCCGCCCTCGTTCCGCACGCGGTCAAAGAAACACCATTCAAGTCCGATTATTTCGTCGATCAGCTTTTCCATTTTTCTCTACCCCACCATAACGCCTAAATTTCTCAGATAATCGCTCTTTATACGCCGCATTATCTCCTCCGCGTGCGCGACCAGGAAGGAGTCTTTCGCGGAGGAGAGCCCCTCTCTTTCCAGTTGGCCGCTGACCATGGCACAGATAGATTCTATCAGCGTCTCGCGATCGGCTCCCGGCGAATAGAGGGCCTCAAGCCCGGAGACCGCCTCTTGAAGCCGCGGCAGGCGGCGCGCGCTGCGGAAGGCCCATTTGTAGTAGGGCGTATAGCTGCGGTTCAGCAGATGCACGGCGGAGAGGGCGGCTTTGACGAATTCACTCAGAGCGAGCGCCGCCGCCACCTCGTCGCGGCGTTTCATTATCCTGCCATAGTTATATTGTCCCGCCTGCGCCATAACGAAGATTCGCGCCGCCAGTTTTTTCAGGCGCACATCGTCAGGGTAACAGGGAAGCAGGCCGTTCCTGACGCGGCTGAATTCCCCAAGTTCGTCGCGGAATATTTCGCCGCTGGTGGCGGCGGCGAGCAGATGTTCCGGGATACGCAGCCAGGCGGCGTCGCCGGAGGGAATACCACGGCAGCCCGTATATTGCGCGTAAAAGCGGCTTATCCGCATCACGCCGACTCTATCCGCGCCCTGCGGCGTGGCGTTGCGGGCATATCCGAGGAACAACTTAGGCAGCTCCGCGTATAATCGCCGCAGCTCGTCGCCGAAGTCTTCGTCGTCCTCGTCAGTCAGCCACAGGCAGAAGCCGGGGCCAAAGTCGTGGTCACGCGAGAGTTCGTCGTCAAATCCGAGACAGTCCGAACCCTGCCCCGCCAGCCCGACGGCGACGCGGCGCGACCTTTCGCCGAGACGGCTCTCGATCAGCGGCGCGCCATGCTGTAGATAAAACAGGCGGCATAGTCCAAGTCCCTGCATTCCGATCCCCTCCAATATTCCTCTATCTGCCGGCTAATTCAGCCAGCAGGCGGAAACGCTCCGCCTCGTCGTCGAGGCCCGCGGCGGCGAAGGCCTTGGCGCAGCTGCGGCAGGCCGCCGCGTAGTTTGTATTGCGCCCAAAACGCCCCTCAATATTGTCTGCCAGCTGGCGGTAGGCCTCGGCAGCCTCTTCGTACCTGCCGCGCAGATATTCCAGCCGCCCGCGGCAGGAGAGCGCGCCGTCATAATGGGGATCGCCCGGCAGGAGGCGAAAGCCCTCTTCCGCCACTTCAAGCGACTTCTGCGCCTCGTCGAGCCGTCCCTCCGCGAGCAGACAGAAGGCGATGTTGGTATTGCAGGTCGCCCTCTCGGAATCGACATCTGTCATCTCCGCCAGCAGACGCAGGAATTTTTCAAAATATTCCGCCGCCTCATTCGTATTCCCGTCCCGCAGCAGAGCCTGCGCCATATTGTTGTATAGGCTCGCGCGGCGGTAGTCGGAGGCCGGCAGCAGCTCCCGGTAACACTCCTCCACCCGCCTGTAGAGCGGCAGCGCCTCCGCGCTCTCGCCGAAGGCGGATTTAGCGGTGGCGTAGTTCAGCAGAGCCGTCGCGTAGTCGATGCTTCCGGCAAGGCCATTCTCTGAAAGCAGGGCTAAGGCTCTTTCCGCGGAGGCGTAACTTTTTTCTCTTTGGCCGCAGACACGCCAAAAACCCGTCAGTTCGTTGCGGCAGGAGGCCTCCGCGAGGCCGTCGCCACCTCTTTCGCTAACGGCTGCCGTCTCTTCCAGATACTGCCCGGCTTCGTCCACGCGGCCCTGCGAGAGTAGCTCCTCAAAGCGGCGCAGTACATTTTCGATGTCCATTATAAAATCAGCCCTTTGCCAAGATCATTTAAGCCCAGTGTATATAAGAGCGCGAAATCTGACAAGGGTACGATAATAAAACAATTATTGTTTCGCCGTGGTACTCATTCCAGCACCTGCGCGCCGCCGCCGGATACGATCAGGGTCTGCCCCGACACCCAGGATGACATCGGTGAGGCAAAGAAAAGCACAGCCGAAGCGATATCCTCTGGCGTGCCAAGCCTGTTCAGCGGCGTCGAGGCCAGCATCTTACGTTCCATCTCCTCAGTGAGCACCGAAGCCAGCGCCTCGGTCTTTACCGCGCCGGGGGCGACGGCATTCACGCGGACCGGGGCGACGTCGATCGCCATCTGGCGCGTCAGCGCGTTGACGGCCGCCTTTGAGGCGCTGTAGACGGACATGTTCACGCTGCTCATGACGCTCGCCATCGAGCTGATGTTTATGATGGAACCGTATCCCGCGCGCTTCATATGGGGAAGGCAGAGGCGTGAAAACCTGAATATGCTGTAGACGTTGAGGCCGAATATTTTATTGAGATAATCGTCCGTAAGTCCGTCAAATATTTCCCTGCCGCCTCCGCCGCCGCCAGCGTTGTTGACGAGGATGTTTATCGCGCCGAAATCCCTCGCCGCCTCTTCAATTACGGCCTCACTATCCAGCTCGGCGAGGACGTCACAGCGGTAGGCCTTTGTCTGTACACCGCACTCCGAGGCGATCTCGGAGGCTGAGAGAGCCGCCGCGTCATAATTTCTGTCCAACAGCGCGACGGAGGCCCCGGAACGTGCCAGCATCATCGCGGAGGCCTTTCCTATCCCCGCGGCCGCTCCCGTGACCACGGCTGCCTTTCCCCGTAAATCAATAAGTTTTCCCGTTACCATGGCAAATACACCTCTATTTTATATTTTATCTGTTTTAAGGCGGGCACGAATAAGGCTCCTCCCGCCGCTTAACAATTCATACTTGAAAATATATAACGGCGCGCACGCGCCGAAAAGGCCAAATCACCCAGCGAAGCATACAAAAATGGCCGGAGTCATCTCCGGCCATTTCAGTATGTTTCTCTTTTGTCCGTTTGCCGCTTTCTCGTCAGTCTTTCTTATCCTCGGAGGCCGCGGGCGCCGTCTGGTCGGAGGAGGCCGCCTCGGGCTGCTTTTCCTCGGGGAAGATGGAGGCGTCCAGCACCTTCACATTCGCGCGGGAGAGCAGCTCTCCGTAGAATTTCTGCTGAGCCTGCTGCATCTTCTGGTTTTTGATCACCGCCGTAACGTCGCCGCTCACTTCGTCGAAGGGAAGCACACGCTCGGCTGATTTACTGCGTTTGATGGCGATGTAGCTGTGGTTCTCTCCGGCGCTCTCAACAGGAGTGACCTTATTCATCGGGTAATCCTTGAGGACGGAGAGCTCTTTCTGCTGCAGCATCTGGTCGGTTATGATCGTCGGTTTGTCATAGGAGGTTGCCATCTCGATGTCGTTTTTGTATTTCTCTATCTCGGCATCCCACTTCGCGCCGCCGGCGATCGCCTTCTGCGCCGCTTCGGCCGCCGCCTTGTCCTTGAAGGTGGCTATGTTGACCATCACGCCCGCGGGTTGCTTATAGAGGAAATTCTTCGCCGTGTCGTAGAAGGCGCGGACCTCTTTGTCGTCCACCGCGACATCTTTTTCAAGCGACTCCATGAGCTTCTGCATCTGGAGCTGCTTTTTGATGTCTTCTTTTATCTGTTTTTCGGTGAGCCCGCTGCGCTTGATAAATTCCATAAATTCCTCGCGCGTGGGATAGCTGTCCATCGCCCTGGTGTAGGCCGCGTCTATCTCGTCGCTGGGAACGTCTATCTTTCTGTTGGAGATCTCCTTCTGCAGCTCGCCCTGAATGATAATGCCGTCAAGAGCGGCCCTTCTGATCTGGGGGATGTCCGCCGAGCTGACGTTGCTGCCGTACTGCTCGGAGATCTGCGCCGCGCCCTTTTCAAGCTCGGAACGCAGAACTTTCCTGCCGTTGACCTCCGCCACGGGGTAATCGCGCATTCCGTCTCCGCCGCCCCTGTTGCCGCGGGAGTAGAGCCCGTATCCCGCGAAGCATGAAGCCACGAAGAATAGTATCACGATTATCATTATTACTTTGGTATAGTTCCGCATAGTTCTCAGCAAGGGAAATCTTCCTCCTCAAAAATAATCACTTTGTTCATAACTTAGTTATGATACGCTAGCGCCCCGATACTGTCAAAGACCGAGGCAAAATTACCGAGTTCGGCCTCTTTTTCCGCGGCGTATTTCGCGCAGAGCTTAGTGCAGGCCTCCACATCAGCGCCGATCTGTCCGATAAGCTCCTCCGCTCCGTCAAATTTTCTCTCGCCGCGGATACGTTCGATGATGAAGAGCCGCATGAGGCTGCCGTATAGGCCGTCGTCAAAGTCTATCACGTGCGCCTCGCAGCGCGGCGCACGGCATCCGTCGTCAAAGGTCGGGTTGCTGCCGATGTTGAGCGCGACGCTGCGCCACTCCCCCTCTATATATGAGAGTGCCGCGTAGACACCGTGCGGAGGATATATCTTGCCCTCTTTGACGGATATATTCGCGGTGCGGTATCCGAGCAACCGTCCCCGCGCCTCACCCTGCACCACTCTGCCGCTGATAATGAACGGATAGCCCAGAAGTTCGCAGGCCAGCGCCGTTTTGCCGGCCAGGACGGCCTCTCTCGTCGCGGTGCTGCTTACCACCCGCCCCTCGGCCTTGTAGGAGGGGATGACGTCGAGCGACCAGCCGCGTTCCCGCGCAAGTTCGGCAAGCACGGCGGGATTACCGGAGCGTCCCCTGCCAAAGCGGAAGTTTTCACCGATGACAAGGCCGTCGACGCGGTATTTTTCCGCGATGTAGTCCACAAACCCGCGTGGTTCAAGCGCCGCGAATTCATGCGTGAAGTGTATCTTCTCCATGCGCGGTATGCCAAGGTAGCGGGCGATCAGGTCCCTTTCGGGCGGCGTGAAAAGCAGTTTGAAGTTGTCACGGTTAAGGAGCATCCGCGGATGACCCTCGAAGGTGATGACTCCCCAGCCGGTGTCTCTCTGTGCGGATTCCCGCTTAGCCATTTCAAGAAGCCGCCGGTGACCTAGGTGGAAACCGTCAAAGGCCCCAAGCGCATATATCATTCGGCCCCGCCTCCCTGGATTATTATGTTGACCTCGGGCGACAGCTCAAAGGTCCCCCCGCAGGGGGAGGACGAACAGATGGAGAATATCCTTTCCGAAGCGACGACCAGCCTGCCGGCAAGCGGCGCGGTCTGTACGAGCGGACGGCGTTTCAGCCCGGCGAGCGTTATCCGCTGTCCATGAGACAGCCGCTCGAAAGAATCGCCGTCCGCCTCGTAGCCTGGAAAGAGTTCGCAGAGACCTGTAACGGGGATCAGCTCCGCGGCAAGTTCCTCGCGCGACATTTCAAAAAGGGCCTCCGCGCCTTTAGCCTTAGTAATAGAGAAGGGACCGCTTGATATTCTCGCAAGGCTGGCAATATGGGCCAGCGAGCCAAGGCGTTCGCCAAGGTCGCGGGCAAAGCTGCGTATGTAGGTGCCCTTGCGGCAGTCGACGCACATTCTCACCCTGCCGTTACCATCCAACGACGAGATTCGGGATATTTTTACAAAGCAGACCGGTTTGGCCTCCGGTATGACCGCCCGCCCGCCGCGCGCCAGAGCGTAGGCCCGTTCGCCCTCGATGTGGACGGCGGAGACCGCTGGCGGAGACTGCATGCGCCAGCCCATAAAGCCGCAGAGCGCAGAGTCGATCATCTCGTCGGTGATATGCTCCCATGGCGCGCGCGCCGTTACCTCGCCGCTCATATCGTCGGTCGAAGTGGCGGCGCCGAAGGCGATCTCCGCCTCATAGCGTTTTGGCATCTCCATGACGAAGTTCGAGAGGCGCGTCGCCTGCCCCACCAGCACGAGCAGAAGGCCGGAGGCGGTAGAATCGAGAGTTCCGCCGTGTCCCGTCTTTATCTTTTTGCCAAGGATGCCGCGCACTCTCTGTACACAGTAAGTGCTTCTGAGCCCTGCCGGTTTATTGAGCGGAAGTATTCCCGAAAGCGACATACTTTTCAGCCTCTTTTTTTACCGACGCGAGGGTATCCTCAAAACCACCTGAAATTTTAGCGCCGGCGGCGTTCTGATGGCCGCCGCCGCCGAAGCGGGAGGCAAGATCGCGCGCGCTGTAGGGCGCGCGGCTTCTCACGCTGAGCTTATTATTGCCATTTTTCTCCGCGAGAAAGAGCGCCACCTTTACGCCTTTGATACGCATCAGCATGTTGATGAGGCCGTCAAGGGCGTTGGAATCCGCATCCGCGCCGTCGATCTCGAAACCGCGGAGCCAGAATAGAGCGCATTTACCGCCGGCAAAGAGCTCAGTGCGCGATAGGGCAAGCCCCCAGAGGCGCAAAATTTTATCAGTCATATTTTCGTTGATGCGGTCGTCGATCTCCGTCGGCTTCGCCCCCGCTTCGAGCAGGAGCTGCGCGCAGCCGTGGCTCTCCACCGAGGTCGAGTTGTAACGAAAGTTGCCGTTATCGGTCACCAGCGCCGTGTAGAGCGCAGAGGCCTCCCCCTCGGTGATGCCTTTGCCGTAGGCCGAAAGCAACGCGGTAATTATCTCCGCGGTGGCGGAGGCACTTGGCACGACGAGATTCGTCGCGGCGAACATCGTGTTGTCGCCGTGGTGGTCGATGTTGACGGAGTCGGCGCAGGCCGACAGCAGCTCCGGCATGTTGGCGAGCGTACGCTTTTCCGTGCTGATGTCGACGGCGGCCAGCAGAGCGTTCCGCACCTCTCCGGCAGGAAGGCTTTTGGTTACGCGCAGCTCCGCCGCATGCGGAAAGAAGGAGAAGGTATCCGGCAGACTGTCTGGACAGACAATCATAACTGATTTACCCTCCCGCTTTCCCAGGGAATAGAGCGCGAAGGCGCTGCCGAGGGTGTCTCCGTCAGGATTTTCATGGCAGAGTATCACCCACGAATCATGTCTTTTCAGCTTTTTCAGCACCTCGTCAAAGAGGCCGTTCTTCTCCGCCGTCACTGCTGAGCGTCCCTTTCGGCCCTCTTCTGCGCGTCAAGCTCCGCCACTTTATCAAGCAGCTCGTCCATCGCACGCGCTTTGTTTTCCGAGTCGTCATAGCAGAAGTGAAGCTCGGGGATCGTACGCAGGTGCATCTCCTTGCCCAGCATCGAACGGAGGGGACCCGCCGCCGAGTCGAGCACGGCCTGGACCTTTTCGCGGTTTTCTTCCTTTATAAGGGTATAAAAGACCTTTGCGTAGCTCAGGTCACGCGATACGGAGACCTTCGTGAGCACGGCCTCCGCCGCCTCCGCCCTCTTTATCCGCGTCTGGAGCATCTCGGAGATGAGACGCAGAAATTCTTTGTTTATCCTGTCAATTCGATAGGTCGCCATAATTGAACACCTCCAGCGAGAATCCGGTTATCTCGAATTCTCCCTCTTCTTCCCTCTGATACAGATATTTTTCAAGGTTGCCCATTCTTTCGTCAAGCTCCGCGGAGGAAGAACCCGCCGCCGCGAAGCCCAGTTCGGCGGCGTTATGACATCCGTCCGGCCCAAGGTCGGAGGCGGAGATGGCGAAACGTCCGCGTACGCCGTCCGTGAGAGAGCGCACCACATGTCTGCGGTCTTTGAGGCTGCCCGCAAAGGGAAGCCTCAGTGAAAGCTGCGCCGCAGCTATCCAAAAGGACATCTTATCTTCACTCCAATTACAGCATGCCTTTGGCAGTCTTAAAAGGTATATTCTGCCTGCCGCCGCCCGCCGCATAATGCCGAACCGCGAAGGCGGCGGAATAAATCCGCCGCCGCGGCGCTTCGCATGGACGGGGCGGCAGGCTTAATCTAATCTACTCCAGAGTCTTTTTCTCTTTAAGTATCTCGTAGGCCTCGATTACGTCGCCGACCTTAAAGTCCTGGAACTTTTCAAAGCTGAGGCCGCATTCGTTGCCCGCCTTGATCTCGCGCACGTCGTCCTTGAAGTGCTTGAGGCTCGACAGCTCGCCGTTCCAGAAGACGACGCCGTCACGGATGAGGCGCACCTTCGCGCTTCTGCGCATAAGTCCCTCGGTTATACGGCATCCCGCGATGTTGCCGACCTTCGGCACGCGGAATATTTCGCGTATCTCCGCCAGGCCGAGAGTGTGCTCGCGCAGTTCGGGGGCCAGCATACCCTCCATAGCGGCCTTTACGTCGTCCAGCATGTCGTAGATGACCTGGTAAAGGCGTATCTGGACGCCCTCGTTCTCGGCGATCTTCTTCGCGTTGCTGTCCGGGCGGACGTTAAAGCCGATGATGATGGCGTTGGAGGCGGAGGCGAGCATGACGTCCGATTCGGAGATGCGGCCGACGCCCTCGTGCACGATGTTCACGGAGACCGCGTTCGTACTCATCTTCATCAGCGAAGAATGGAAGGCCTCCAGCGAGCCCTGCACATCCGTCTTGAGGACGATACGCAGCTGCGGGATCTCTTCCGTCTGCATCTTCTCATAGAGCTCTTCGAGCGTCAGGCGCTTCGCCTTGCTCTGGTCCGTCTCGCGGCGCTCAAATTCGCTCTGCGAGATGAGGTCGCGCGCCTCTCGCTCCGTGGAGAGCGTGGTGAACTTCTCTCCCGGCTGCGGTACGTTTTCCAGTCCAAGGATCTCGACCGGCATACTGGGACCGGCTGAGTTCACGTTGTTGCCCTTATCGTCGATCATCGCGCGGATCTTGCCCCACGCCGTGCCGGTGTGGATGATGTCGCCGCGGTGCAGCGTACCCTCCTGGACGATGACGGTAGCGACCGGCCCCTTGCCCTTATCAAGGTTCGCCTCGATGACGGTGCCGGTCGGAGCGGCCTTCGGGTCGGCCTTGAGCTCCTGCATTTCAGCGACGATGAGCAGCATCTCAAGAAGGTCGTCAACGTGGAGCCCCTGCTTGGCGGCCACATCCACCATGATGGTATCGCCGCCCCACTCTTCGGGGACCAGTCCGTAGTCCGATAGCTGCTGGCGGACCCTCTCGGGTTTCGCCTCCGGTTTGTCCATCTTGTTTACGGCGACGACGATGGGAACGCCAGCCGCCTTCGCGTGGTTGAGCGCCTCGATCGTCTGCGGCTTGATACCGTCGTCGGCGGCGACTACAAGGATCGCGATATCCGTGACCTGTGCGCCGCGCGCGCGCATCGAGGTGAACGCCTCGTGGCCAGGAGTATCGAGGAAGACAAGCGTGTTGCCGTTATATTCGACGCGGGAGGCTCCGATGTGCTGCGTGATGCCGCCGGCCTCTTTTTCGGTAACATGGGTCTTTCTGATGTTGTCAAGCAGCGTCGTCTTCCCGTGGTCGACGTGTCCCATGACGGTGATGATTGGCGGGCGCGTCTCCGCCTCTCCGGCGCCGCTGTGTTTCTTCTTTGATTTTTCTTTGCCCTTCGCCTTTTTAGCGGCGGGCTGGGGACGCTGCGGCTGCGCCTGCTGCTCTTTTACCGCAGGCGCGGCGGGCGCCGCCTCGGGTTCCGCCGTCTTTTCGGGTTCTTTGCCAAAGACAAAATTCTTCTTATAGCTCTTGCCCAGTATCTGGAGCACCTTTTCGTCGGCCCGTGTCGTCGCGGGTACCATAAGCCCCTCGGCCATCAGGGCTTTGACCGCGCTGCCGGCCTTTTCGCCGATCAGCGCCGCAATATCGGAGACGGAGGCTCCCTCGGGAACATTTACCGTCGGGTAGGTCGATATCTCCTCTATTGCCTGCTGCGCGGCGGCCTCTTTCGCCTCTTTAAGGGACTCCTCCACCATCGGGATAAGTCCTTCGTCTATCGAACTCATATGCGATTTAATACTGACTCCGAGTTTTGTCAGTATCTCCACCATCTCCGTATTGCTTTTTTCCAGCATCTTCGCAAGATCATATACTCTGATTTTACTCATCCGCATCACTCCTGTCTTCATTCAATAATGAAACTATTTTTTCGGCAAAACCGCTTCCCTCCGGAAGCGCCGCGGCCTGCGCGGCGTTTATCCCGAGATGTCTTCCAAGAAGCTCCCTGCCGGTATCTTTTAATATGAATATATTCAATTCGCCGCGCTCTTCCGCCGAATGCAGCTTGCGAAGCACGTTTTCGGAGCAGTCCTCCGTCACGAATACCACAAGCCGCTTCCCGCCGCGCAGCGCCTCAAATATCTTATCCTGGCCGATCAGCAGCTCCTGAGCCCGCCGCGCGAGGCTGAGCATGCTGAGCGCCCTCTCTGTCGGAGCGCCCATCCTAACCAGCCTCTTCATCGCCGCATTTTTCCAGCAGCTCGGCGTAAAGGGGCTCGGGAACCTCGGCCTTCAGCGCCCGCGAAAAGGATTTTTTCTTCTTCGCGGACTCTACGCAGGAACGCCGGGCGCAGACATACGCACCGCGGCCGTTGGCCTTTCCCGTTGGATCATAGCGCACCTCGCCATCAGGCGTCCTGATAACGCGCAGCAGGATACGCTTCGGGGACTCCTCCCCGCAGCCGACGCAGGTCCGCGGCCTCTGTTTTTTCAGCACCGGCTGAGAACTCTGCTTATCCATAGGACGCTCCTATTTATTATCCTCGTCGATTATCTCGGAGAGATCCATGAAGAGGTCCTTCATCGTCGGCAGTTTTTCCTCTTCCTTGACCTTGATGTCGATCTTCCAACCGGTCAGGCGCGCCGCGAGACGCACATTCTGCCCTGCCTTGCCAATGGCGAGCGAGAGCTGATCGGAGCGGACATAGGCGATGACCGAACGGTCCTGATCAAGAAGCGGCTCGATCCGCACGACCTTCGCTGGAGAGAGCGCGTTCACGATATATTTCAGCGGATCGTTGTTAAATACGATGATGTCGATCCTCTCGCCGTTAAGCTCGCTGCTTATCGACTTAATGCGGCCACCCTGCTTGCCGACGCAGGCGCCGAGCGGCTCAACATTGACGTCGAGGCTCGCCACGGCGATCTTCGCGCGGGTGCCGGCCTCGCGGACTATGTTGCGGATCTCGACGACGCCGTCCTGTATCTCGGGCACCTCGAGCTCCAGCAGACGGCGCAGGAGTCCGGGATGGGTACGCGAGACGATGATACGCGGGCCGCGCGTCGTCTGGCGCACGTCGAGAAGATAAAACTTCATGCGGCTGCCGGGAATATACTTCTCACCGAGGATACGCTCCTCTTTCGGCATGATCGCCTCCGTCTTGTCGTTGAGGCGGACGAGTATCTGGTCGCCCTCAGCCTTGAATATCGAACCGGTGACGATGTTTCCGATCTTGTCGGAGAACTGTTCGTACACCACCTGACGCTCGGCGTCCTTGAGCTTCTGGATGATGACCTGCCGCGCCGTCTGCGCCGCAATGCGCCCGAAATCCTCCGGCAGCACCTCTGTACGGATGATGTCGCCGACCTCGAGCTCCTTGTATCCGCGGCGTTCCGCCTCTTCAAGGGTCATCTCCGCGTCGGGATTGACCACCTCTTCCACGATCTCGTAAACCTCATAAAGAGAGAACTCACCGTTTTCGACATCTATGTAGACTTCGGTGTGCTGATTTCCGCCCTTGAACTTCTTATAGGCTGAGACCATCGCCGCCTCGAGGCTGGAGACAATCGTCTCCTCCGAGAGCCCCTTCTCCTCCTCTATCTGCCGGAGAACCTTTTTAAAATCTTTTCCAAGCTGCATTTTTCCAATTCGACTCCCTTCGTGGTAACGGTTTATTTTTTCTTTTTCGGTATCTTTTTAAAGGTTTTTTTCTGGCCCGTCTGCGGTATATATATGAGATGAGCCCGTTTTATATCGTCGAGAGAGACGCGCCGCTCTCCCTCGGAGGTCATGATGACCGCCTCGTCATCCGGCGTCGTTCCTGAAAGTGTTCCTTTCAGCGTGCGGCCGCCCTTCTTCAGGTATATTTGAGCCTCTTTACCTTCAAAGCGCCGGTAATCCTCAATAACGAAAAGCGGGCGTTCCAGGCCGGGAGAGCTGATCTCCAGAAAATACCTCTCCGGCAGGTCGTCCTCTATCGTGTCGAGGTATTCGCTGACCTCCCGCGAGACCCGCTCGCAGTCCTCTATATCTATGCCGCCAGGCATTTCCAGGTACAGCCTGAGGATATCCATGCCTGCCTCCGAGACGATCTCGAAGCCGGCGCACTCATATCCAAGCGATTCGGCGCGCTGGTAGAGGGCGCCGTGTATTTCGCTGTATTTTTCCCGGTTCAAAAAGAACACCTCCCGTAACAAAAGAAGAGTGGGCACACCCCACTCTTCCAGTCATTTCTCCTGAATTAGCTCTTAAATTGTAGCACTTTTTCAAAAAAAAGCAAACATCAATAGCATTTAACCGGTGCAGGCGCATGAGAACAGCCCCTGCGCCCGCCCCGCCGGAGGACGTTCGTAACTGCGGCACGTTAAACCCAGCAGTACTCTCCGTCCGACTCGTCGTAGTGCCAGAAGTCCGCGTAGCTCAGGCGGTGCAGAGGCTTGTCTGAATCCTTCACCTTAACGCCGCGTTTGACGAGCTCCTGCCAGAACCCCGTGTTTGAAATATCGCCCTGCATCGTAAGGTGGACAAGCCTGCCGCCGCGTATGACCGCCTTTGTATACCCGCGGCGCCATTCGCTGACCAGCACCTCGTCGCCGGCCTCCGACGCGTTGGGCCCCAGCGAGAGCGTCGTTAGGCCAAAGAAATTCATCGTGTTCTTCATCGCGTAGCGGTCGGCATATTTCACCGCCTCGCCGCAGATATTGCGTGCCGCCGTCTCCCCCTGCAGAGCGGCGTTGGGCCAGATGCCCGAGAGCCCGGCGACGTCTCCCGCTGCCCAGATGTTGGCGACGTTCGTGCGCATATAGTCGTCGACCTTCACGCAGCGGTCTGTTACGACGCCGCTGCCCTCAAGAAATTCGATGTTTGGACGCACCCCCGCGGTAACGATCACAAAGTCGGCGGGCAGCCGTTCGCCGCTCTCAAGCAGCACCGCGCGCATCCGGCCCCCATCATCCACCTCGGAGCCGGCGGCCTTTTTCGCGAGGAAGAACTCACAGCCGACCTCCTCAAAGAGCCGCTGATAGGGGGCGGCGGCCACGGCGTCTAGCTGAAGCGGGCAGATGCGGTCCTCCATCTCGATGACCCGGCACTTGATACCAAGTTCGCAGAGGGCGTAGGCGGCGTCAAGCCCGACGAGGCCGGATCCGACGATGACGCATTCCTTCGCGCCGCGCGCGGCGGCCTTTATCTTCTGCGCGTCCGAGAGGTCGCGCAGACCGTAGACGTTCTTCGCCTCCCGGAAGCCGGGGATCGGCGGGATGAAGAAACGCGCCCCCGTGGTTATCAGCAGAGCGTCGTAGGGCAGTTTACCCGATTTCCTGCCGACGGCGCAGTTCTCCGCCGGAAGGACGGACGTTATCTCCTCCTCCGCAATGAAGCGGATATTGTTCTTCTCAAAAAAATCCTCGCCCGCAAAATTTATCTCCTCCGCGCTCTTTCGTCCGCCAAGAAAATGGTGCAGCATACAGCGCGAGTGAACGGCGGCGTCCTTCGCCACTACCGTGATTTCGTCGTCCGGGCGCAGTTCGCGGATCTTTCTCGCCGCGGAGATACCGGCAGCTGAAGCTCCGATGACAAGATGTCTCATCTACTCCACCTCCTTAAGATAGATGGCCTCTTTAGGACAGGCACGCACGCAGCTCGGCCCCTCTTCCTTACCGGCGCAGAAATCGCACTTTATTACAACGCTGCGCGTTGCGGTATCGGGCTTCGGCACGCCATAAGGGCAGTTCATGACGCACATATAGCAGGCTCCGCACTTTGTCTCGTCGTACTCGACAAGCCCCGTCTCAGGATTCTTACGCATCGCGCCGCTCATGCAGCTCACGACACACATCGGCTCATCGCAGTGGCGGCAGAAGAGCGGGCGGTAATGTTTCCCACCGTCCTGCAGAATAAAATTGCGGCTCTCATTCTCAGGGTCGTTCAAATCAAGGGAATAGATGTTATCTATCCCGTCCCTGCGGTGGGCATTCATACACGCAAGAGAACAGTTCATGCACCCGTCGCACTTATCGGCGTCAATAAAGATACGTTTCATAGCCGCACGCTCCTTTCCATCTCAGATCCCCAGCGCGGCCCGCTTCTCGAGTATGATTCCCTCAAGCTTGTCCGCCGCCGACACTGCGTCGGGATCGATGATAACCTGCCCTCCCGTAAGAGATTTCATCTGCTCTGTAAGCACATCCACCACAACCTTGCTGCCGGTGATGAAGGGCGCCTCGCCAAGATGGAGCGGCAGTCCGAGCGCAAGCCCGAAGGCTCCGTCGGCAAGAGCCTGCTCCTCCAGCCACTGCGGCGCGGAGAGGACGAGCGGCATCTGCGGCAGGTCAATGCCTATCGCCGCCGCAAGCTCCGTCGCCACGATCTCAAGCCGCCCGATCGCGAGACAGGGACCAAAGTTTAACACCGGCGGAATGCCAAGCTTTTTACATATCGCCTTAAGCTTCGGCCCCGCAAGCTCGGCGGCGGCCGGCGACATCAGCCCGCAGTTCTCAAGGCCACCCGACGAGCAGCCCGCGGAGAGCACGATTATGTCTCGCTTGATAAGCTCCTTCGTCAATTCGACCGTCAGCACGTCATGACCGCCGAAGGTGAGATTTGAGCAGCCAACGACGCCGGCGACACCTTTGATCTCGCCGGAGACGATAAGGTCTATGAGCGGCTTCCAGTTACCGCCGAGAAAATCCTTGAGAGAGACCTCCGAAACGCCCGTCAGCGTATCTTGGTTGCCGTGCTCCGGCAGAAGGTTCAGAGCGACCTCTCCGCGGCGCGCCCGGTACGAGGCGATGACGGCGTCGATTATGCGGCCGCTGTCGCTCTCGCGGCTTTCAAAGATAAAAGGCATATACTCGGCGTTTGACTTCTTCGCCACATCGTCGAGACATATCTGTTTTATATTGAGCGCCTCGCAGATCGGCTCGATACCGGGCAGCGTGCAGTTGAACTCCGAGAGCACCGCGTCGATCGCGCCGGTAGCGAGCACCGCCTCCGAGGTATAGTTATTGCCGGCGTGCCCGACAAATACCTCCTCGTAATGCGCGCCGCGCAGCTGCAGATCCTGCCCCACGCAGGTACAGCCTACAAGACGGAACCCCTTAGCTCCCGCAGCGACGGCCTTCGCCGTGACGTCAGGATCGGTGAGACGGTCCTGGAGATAGGAAAAACAGGAATGTTGGTGGCCGGTGATCATGATATTGATATAGTCGGGGTCAATCACGCCAAGGCCGACAGGCGCCAGGCGTATCTCCGGCTCTCCGAGCATCACGTCGTTCAAAAGATTCGTGAGCGTCAGACCGTAAAGCCCTGTGGAAATCCCCAGCTTAAGACATGTAAGCAGCATATCGACAGGATCGGAATTAAGATTCGTCGAGCACTTCACCACTCCCTTGACGATCTCCGCGTTCGCGCCGCCGGGAAGGATGCCCAGCTTCTCCCAGTTGGCATAACGCGGCGCGTAAGCCAGCTTCTTCACCAGCGCCATCTTTTCATACTCCGGCTTATAAAGGTCGGAGAGCACCATCTCGGCGACGGCAAGCGCCTTGCCGTACTTATCGGACGCCGTGACACCAAATATCTCGCAAAGCCGCTCAAGCGTCTTCTCTCCCTTGATCAGCCCTTTGGCCAGCGCGGTATTCTTAAGATTAAGCGCCGTGTTCTCGACGATATGGATATAACAGCCCGAGCCGGAGGCGACGGCGCGCAAAAAGTTGCGTGAAACGATGACGTCCGCCGTCGCGCCGCAGATACCCTTCGGCGCCTTGGGCGTCACGCGGCAGGGACCGTTGGAGCAAAGGCGGCAGCACACCCCCTGCAGACCGAAGCCGCACTTCACCGACTGCCCCTCGACACGGTGGTGCGACGTCTCAAGCGGCAGAGAACGAATAAATGACTCAAGCGGCTTATCCGCGCTCTTACAGGTATTACATCCAAAACACTGATTCATAAGAATTCCTCCCTCACCTTACCGGTGTATTTAGATAATTTTTATCCACTTTACACACAAAAAAATTTGACTCTGTTTTACAGCATATTTCCGATATAGTTACGCTTCAGCAGCTCCTCGATCTCTCCCTGGACCCCTTCAAGGCTGCTGTGAAAACGGCACACGCCGCAGTGTGAACGCCGCCAAGGACATTCATACTCGGAATCCATGCAGGCATTGACAAAAATATCCTCGTTGATACAGCGCATAAGATCATACAATGAAAGCTCGTTAAGGTCTGCCTTCAGACGGCAGCCGCCCTCCTGTCCGCGAAATATTTCTACATAACCGCAGGAGGCAAGCTTCTTTAAAATCTTATAGGCAAACTGCACAGGAACAAGCTCCGAATCGCAAACCTGGCGCACCGTCAGACGCTCACCGCACGATAAGGCTCGCAGAATACGGACCGCGTAATCAGTCTCCCGCGTCATGATCATCGAAACTCCCCCCTCTTTCTTCTATGTCTTCTATATATAATGTATTGTGCATAGCATAACATAGTGGATAAAATTTATCAAGTTTATCCAACATATATATTGCCTCTTTTAAGAACTGCGTATTTGAGTAACCACTGTATAACAGCACAAAGTAATTAGTATACATTTACATATGTAATTAACATTTTTAATACTATTAGTTAGTTATTTTAATTACCAGAAGGCTCTATTTCACATGAAATAAAAACAAAAATATCTTATTTAGCATTCAAAGGTGCACAGCCCGCGACCCGTTATGAGATGGCCTCGGTAGTAGC
>ERZ1673695.761-NODE-761-length-43318-cov-5.181980_pt1 | contig 43318 bp, 54 predicted proteins | sample MGYA00580225_ERZ1673695 | MGnify/ENA primary metagenome ERZ1673695 (study PRJEB41218, sample SAMN15661739) | gut metagenome | host: Homo sapiens | place: Canada: London | collected 2015-08-20/2019-03-30 | study: EMG produced TPA metagenomics assembly of... | reverse complement strand
CACCTCCTTGTCCGCGTCAACTTCCGGCGCATCCTTGGTTTCCGTCTGGGTGTCGATTTCCTTCCGTCCAGAAGCCATTTCGTGTGCTTCCTCGTTGAGACCATATTCCTCATCACCGCAGACAAAACCATCGAAGAAGTCCTTCGGCATGTGCGCATCCATGACCATGTTCATCATGTTCACGGCGGACTCGGAGTTGGGGCACTGTATCCATTGGTAATCGTCCTTCTCGATGCGCAGGCGCAGTAAAAGCTCGCCGAGGGCTTGCTGCCATGGGGTGTTATCGAATGCCCCGGTGTTGAACAACCGGAAATCGGTTATGGTCTCGCAGTCAAAGCCGGAAATCATGTCCGCGATATCGGAAAGCGGCACCTCGTCGAGGTCGATGGACTCGCAGGCCACCTTCCAAGCGCCGGTGGCATGTCCGGTCTCCGGGTCGCAGGCGGGAAATGCGGTAGCCAGTCTGATGATGGAACCGAAAAGCCCGCCGGTTTTTTCCATTTTCGAGAAAGTGAAGTTGTCGGCAATGTCCGTTCCGCCGTTGCCGAGATAGTCATCTTCCAAACGGCTCCAATTGCCGAACCATTTGGGATTAGATATGTTGTGAAACATCTATTCCATCTCCTTGTTCTGATTGATTTTTTGGGTGCTATCGAGTCCCGTCTGCTCCGCAAGTGCTTCCTTGCCGGATGCCATGTCACGGGACTCGGACTTGATACCGGTTTCGGCAACCTGTGCCTTTTCGGGTTCCACCTGTGCCAGCAGATAATCCTTCATGGATTCCAGAGCCGGAAACGGGGTGCCGTCCCTAGCTTCCGCGAGCAGATAGCGCATCTGCTGGGAGGTAAGGGCTGGGGTGTGCATAAGGATTGTGGAGACCTTTGCCATAGTGGTATCGGAAAACTCTGCCGCCGTTGCATCGAAGACGGCCATGAGCTGTTGCGCGTTCATGTCCGCGCACGCCTGCATGGTCATCATGAGAAGTGGCGTGTTATACCCGCACCGGTTCACGGCATAGGCACAGGCGCTCATCTGCTCTACGGAAAGGGATGCCGGGAACAGCCCCGCAAAGTCCGCATCGCTCAGGTCTGCAACCGGGGTCTGCCCGCGCATGGCGGTAAGAAGCGCGATTTGCTGCTCCGGTCTGTATTCCGGGTTCATGATACGCGCCACCTGCGCTTCGGTCAGCGAGTGCTCACCGGTATAGGGGTCATGACGTGCGTTTTCCATGGCGGCGGCGATGACCTCCATGCTCTCAGGGGTAAACGCGGGCTTTGCGATGGCGCGGACGGTCTCATAGGGGATATGGCCTTGCAGGAGGATGTTGTTGATGGTGAGCAGCTGGGAGCGGGAGAGACGTTCCACAGGTAAGTCGCTCCCACCGTGCGCCACGACCAGATAGGCGGCTTCCATGCGCCGTGCGTCCATCTGCGGGTCTAGGAAGCGTGCGAAGTCTCCGCCCCTGATGGCGATTTTCGCGATGGCCGTCATCTGCGCTGCGGTGTACTTGGGGGTCGCGAGAGCATCCAGCACGTCTTCTCCCACCGCCGGATTCAGCGCGGCGGCGATGATGGCATTGGCCTGAAAGCCGTTGTACTCGTGTTCGGTCAGGCGCATCGCGTCGGCTTCAGTTAGGCCACGGTCGATGGCCTGTTCGTACTGAACGAGCTGTTTGTCGGTAACGGTTTCCGGGTCGAATGTTTTTCCGTCAGGTGTCATAGGTGTCCTCCTTTCTGCCCATGAAACGGCTTTGTCACAGGGAGCCATCTGCCTTTTCCGCGCGTGTCGGGGCATCCTTTATCTCCGACTGGCTATCGAGTTCGGTGCGAGCAGCCTTCGCGTCGCGGGCTTCGGATGCGAGAGATGCGGCAGTCGCTTCCGGCTCGGCGGATGTAGACTTCTCGGCTGCACGCATGGCTTCGGCGGGGGAAGCCCCGTCCATCAGCGCGAGGTCTACCGAACGCAGCTGCGCAAGGTCAAGCTCCGTCACGGGGAGGTCTTTGCCGCCGTGGAACAGCACGGAAACAGCCGCCTTAAGTGTCTGCTCGTCCATATTGCGAAAATCGAGGGGGTTCTTGCCGACAGAAGCGATATCCAGAAGACCGCGCATCTTACCGGACGAAAGGGTCTTGTCGGCTATCGTCTCAAGCGTCTCGGACGAGACGTGCGGGTTACGGGCGGCTTCCATGAGGATATCCGCCTGCCTGTGAGAGAAATCATGCGTAGCAATCTGCGTAGCGATGGGAAGCGGCACATGGCTCTCCATCGCTTCCGCGTAACGTGGGTAGTCTACGTTTTCAGGCACCGTCGCAACGCCCTCCGGCACCGCTTCATAGGAGACGATATTTCCGTCGATGCAATAGCCGAGGTCGATGGGAAGATAGCTGTCAGCTTCCTTGGTCTCGGGGGAAAGCTCGCTCTCCTTAACGAGTCCCATGATGCGGTACACGTCCTCGGGGGTCGCACCGGAATCGAGAAGTTCGTGGAGGGTGTTCTCGATAGCACCGGAAACATCCTCCATCTCCGGGTCGAACTTGCGCTCACCGAGCGCGAAGCAGGGACGGGCGAAGTTGGTGTTCAGGGTATCGACGGTATAGACCCTGAGCGCATACTCCCCCGGAGCGTACCAGTAATCCTCATCGTTGTGGTAGGTGAGCAGGAGGGAGAGGTCAACGGGAATCTGCTCCTGCCCAATCCAGAAGTCGTTATCTTGCATGGCAATCATCCTTTCTGTGTTTCTAGTTGTACGGTTTGCTGGCTTTCTGGTGTTCTATCTAACGGGAGAGGTCGGGCTTTGCGACAAGATGCTCGCGGGAAGGTGCGGCAGATGCGCCTGCAAGCTGTTTGGAAGCTGCCATCATGTCCTTGGCTTCCCCGGAGAGGGAGATGCCGCCACCGCCCTTTCCTCCGATGCCCGCACCCTTTGTCACGACGGCCTGAACGACCTCTTTTGCGGCCTGCTTGGCGGTGCTCACAAGGCCGCTTCCCGTGCTGTCACCGAAATCTTCTGCCATGTTCATTTCTCCTTTCTTGCCGAAAACGCCTAAAGGGCGTTGTCGTTGCTGTCTCTCGACTCATTCAGTTTCCGAATCACATCGAGGGCGGCTTCTTTCGCTTCCCCCGAAAGGGAATAGCCGCCATCGTCCGCACCGGGCAGGATGCCGAAGACCTCCTTGCAGGTCTCCTTGAGGAAAGCATTCACCTTCGCAAGGTCATCGCCCTCAAGCCAGTCGGTCGCGGATTGTGTGCTGAGTGGATAAGCGAACCCATACGCTTCAAGGCCGTCGAGGTCGGCACCGACCATTCCATTCCAAGGGTAGCCGAGCAGGGTGTTCATGTGGAAACTGGCTATGAACTGCCCGTTATCCTCGGTATCGTAGAACTCGACCATCGTGTCGGCGCAGGGGGGATTTCCCTTCTTGCTTCCGCGAGGGAAACCGTCCGCACGGGGTTCACCGGGATAGACGAGATGCACGCGCCATTTTCCGGTGGTGAACTCGCGTGGGCAGGCATAGTTAAAGTCCTTTGTCTTCTTACGCTTCATTCTAAATAGCATCTCCGTTGTTCCCGATGGAATCGAAACATTCCTGAATCATTTCCGCAACGGATTTCCGGTTCTCGTTCAAACCATTGCGGGAGGTGGCAGCATCCCTTGCTTCCCCCGAGAGGGAGTAGCCGTCCTCACCCTTATCGTCACCGGGAAGGGAGCCGCAGAACTCCATGCAGCTTTTCTTGAGAAAGTCGTTCACCTTCGCAAGGTCATCGCCTTCAACCGTCCAAGCGGGGATACCGCCATCAAGGGAGAACTGGTTCCCGTTCTTGAGCATCGTGTCGAGGGAGACGGCAATAGAATCGTCCTCAAGCAAGTCGGTCATGTAGTAACGAGAGACGAACTGCCCGCCCGGGAAGCGGGCGGCATCCTGCGAGGTATCGTAGAACTCCACAAGGGGGTAGGACGCGCGATGGGCGGCGGCAGGTACGCCAGAGTAAGCATTTAACTCATAGGTCAGGCAACCATCGAGACCGTAACGCTCTCCGGGGTAGATAAGATGCACACGCCATTTGCCGGTGGTGAAGTCGTGAGGGAGCGTCCCTTCCTCTTTCTCGTATTCCTCAGAAGGGCATCCGAAGGACTGCTCCACGTAACGGGGGGTGGCGCAGAGTTCCGGGCTATTATAGAGGTCGTGGACGAACCGGTTCTCATCGCCAAGCTCATAGTGCTTTCCCATGGCGGTAAGCCCATCGAGGGGCAGATAATCCTCGTAATCGAGCTGTCCCCAAAGGCGCTCGCCCTCATCGGTGAGCTGACGCATCTCGACGGATACGCGCCCGTCATGGTGGGCACCGGCAAGGTAAAGCGTGCCGTTTTCGTCCCAGACCTTCTGAATCTCGCAGTCGGCGAAAACGTTGCCCTGACCGAAACGGGATGGAGAGCAATCGGTGGCGGCATCGAAGTCCTTGTAGACGGCGATGCCGGTGGACGTGCCGTTCCAGCGCCCAACACTTCCCGACACGAGGATGTGGTTGCCGCCGTAAGGGTTGACGAAATCCGACATGTCGGACTTCTCCCCGTTAAAGAAGGCGGCAAGTGCCCGCATCTCCTCCTCGTAATCGAAATCCTTCATCTCCATCTGATGATTGAAAATCTCATCGTCGGTGAAGTCCTCGCGCACCTCATCCTCGGTCAGACCGTCACGTTCCATGAGGTCGTTTATCGCCATCTCTTCGCCTTCGTCTCCGTAGTAGGGGTCTTCGTCGAAGACGATGCGCTCTTTCGGTTTCGGTTCCATAGAGTCTCCTTTCAGCAGAAAACGGGTGGAGCCTTGCCCTCACCCGTTTCCATGCACATTTCTAACGGTTGTCGGTGTCTACAGGCGGCTGTGCATCTCTATCGTCCTTTTCCGGGGCATCCTTTTCCGGGGCGTTACCATCAAGCCCATCCCTGCCGTTTTCCATATCGTGCGCTTCGCTGTCAACGGAAACCGCTTCCGGGTCGATATCACATTCTGCAAGCTCTTTCTTCCAGTCATTCAAGAAGACCGCATCAAAGCCCATCCCATAGACCGCGCGAACCGTTTCCACGCTCATCGCGCAGGGGTTCACGCGCCCCGCGATATCATCGTTGTCCTGTATGAAGTTGTCGGCACAGTCGGCGAAGTCTTCGCCATATTTCTCCTCGAACGTGGCATAGATAGCCGAGATGATGGTATCCTTCGCGTCATCGGTCGGCGCATAATCCTCATCATAGGAGAGGTCGTTTAAGATTTCGTCTGCAAGGCTTTCCCGGATGGCATAGACCCCCATATCCCTTAGCTGGTCGAGGGTGCCGTAACGGCAGACTTGCGTGATGGTGGGTTCGCCGTGAACATGAGGTTCGACTCGAAGGTCGTGAAAAAGTCTTTCCCGCCGTTCGCAATGGTGAGGGAATACTTCACATGGTCGGGAGTGAAGGTGCCCTTTCCACGATGGGTTATCTCCATCTGGAAGCGGGCTAGGTAGTCGGCAACCGTTTCCGGTGTGTTATATGCCATAGCGTGTTCCTTTCCATCGGAAGCCTTCGCTTGGCTCCTAATAATAACTTATTAAGGGGAAGGGGCGCACCGGTTTCGGCACGCCCCTTCGGTGAGCGGTAGCAGGTTTTCGGTAAGCGTCTACGCGCCGAGGATTTCCTTCGCCCAAGAGCCGGACTTTACAAGCCCCATCATGGTCGTGATGAGAACGGCGATAGTCTTGATGATGACACCGAATGAGTCGAATGTTTCTACGCCCTGTGCGAGACCAAGCATCTCAGCCTTTCCAAGTCCACCGGAAACCGCGAGGGCGGTCACAAGATGCGGGTAGAGGTAGAGGATGAGAACCATGACCACGCCTGCGAGGGCTGCTGCCGCAAAGTTCTTGAGGTAACCGATTCCGATTTGCTTCGTCTCCTCGAAGCCGAGAAGGGAAATGGGAATCGGAGAGAAGGCGGCATAGACATAGAGCTGAACGGAACGGCCGAGGGCAACGACCATTGAGACCGCATAAAAAACGAGTCCGACCGCCCATGAAATGAGTCCGAAAATCAAAAGGAGGAAGCATCCGCCGAACGTGGCATCGGCCGCATCGTCCTTGGTCATCTTGATTCCGGGTTCATACCAGTTTTTCGATTGCAGCTTGTCCGACACGTTACCAACGAGGTCGTTGAAGATGCTGTAGATGGCAGAAACGAGGTCGAGGGCGTTGTCGATGAAGTAGCTGAGGATGCAGTAGGTCACCACGAGGAATACGATATCCTTCACGGCGGGAAGGGTGCTCGTCGCGTCGATGCGCTGGCTAATCTTGATGAGTTGCATCAGCATGAAGAGACCTAGGATGGCATGGGCAACGGGGATGACCCCGGCCTGATAGAAGTCTTTTACCACGCCATACGGCTCGGTTGTTCCGAAAAGCTCGTTGAACGGCCCGGAAATGAACTTCGCATCAAGCGTCTGGTTGATGACACCGAAATAGGTGTTGAAGAGCGTGGCAGCGATTTGCAGAAGCCACGTTTTAATCATGTTGGGGATATCAAGGAAGTCCCCGATGATACCCGCATAGGCCGGATGGGGAATGAGGAGCACGAGTGCGCAAGCAGCGAAGAGCGCGAATGTGCCCGCGAGACAAGCCTTTCTCCTGCGCAGGGGAACCGTCTTCGTCTCCTCATGCTGTGTGGATTGTAAAGTCAGTTGTTCATTCATAGAGATTCCTTTCTGCCTGCATGGCGATGCTGCCCTAGCCCTCGAAGGAGAACTCGCCCGTGGACTGCTCGTAAACGCAGGTGATGGAAACAGAGTTTGTGTCGTTGAGCTTGAAGTCCGTGGTGATGACCCCGTTCTCATAGTCGAGGTTCACGACTTTCTGCCATGTAGCTTCGGTGACAGAAGGGTAATGGACGGCGCACCACTTGGAGAGGGCGGTGATGACGGCCTTCTCATCCCCGCCGAAGAGTTTCGTGACCTCGCTGTTCATGTCCTTCACGGTAATGTTTGTCACCGCTTCGGCACGCTCGTATGCGGTGTTTTTCTGAGCGAACATCGTAGAGCTTGTAAGGGTGGAGATGGTGTTCTCACCGGGGGTCTTAGAATCGGAGTTCACCGCAGCGCCACTGCCGTCCGTGTAGGTCACGATATGGGTGCCGGTATCGGTCTCGAAGACGATGGTATAGAGATAACCGCCGTACCCATCGGAGGTCTTTTCCATGCGGGAGATGGCGTAACTATGGACGGTCGGGGTTCCGTTCACCGTTTCCACGTAGGAGTCATCGGCAAACTTGAGGGTGTAGCGCCCCTCGCTTACCGACCAGACGGAAGAGGAGAGGGTGTCGATGAGTTCCTTGGTATCGGAATCGTATCCCTTGATGATTTCCTTCTGGGCATCGGTAAGCTCCACTTTCCCGGTTTCCTCCTTCGTCTTCTTCTCAGCGGCTGTGGTAGTGTCCGTGTTATTTCCTGCGTTCTGCTCCTTTGCGGTTTCCGCGCGGTGATGCGACACGTTGATGGCGCTCATGGCAGAGCCGCAGGTGAACATCAGGAGCAGGCACAGGGCGATGACGGAAAACTTCTTGTGTTCCGCCATCCATGCTTTCAGTTTCTTCATAGCAGGTATCCTTTCTGGTTTCCTAGCGCCAGTCCCATGGATAGCCGCAGACAACCCATCCTCTTCCGTTTTGGGAAACCCAATCGGACAGGGAGATGGTGCGCAGACCGGAGTAAATGCTATCCATGACCTTGCCGTCACCGATATAGATGCCGACGTGCCCGTAAGCGTTACCGGCGGCGGTATTGGAGCCGTATTGGGCGGAGATGAGCATTCCTACCTTTATCTGGGAGAGGTCGGTGGTGGCGCGTTTCTGGCTGTAATTGGCACCGTATCCCTGATTGCCGAGCTGCGTATTGCCGTTGCCGCCGACGGGATGACCGGCTCTTGCATAGACCCTTGTTGTCCATGTGGCGCAAAGGTTGGCTCCCGGCCACGGAGTCTGCGAGCAGGCATTCACGATATCCTTCTGCCACTGGTCGGCGCTCTGGTAGTCCTGCCCGCCACCGGGAATGAGGGTGGTGCCGGAGTACCGATTCTTGAACTCCTCTGCGGTCATGGAGTCAAGCTGCGCAACGAGCGGATAGGCTTGGCAGATGGAACGGTACTGGGCGATATAGCTGTCCTGCGACGCGGTGTAGTACCCGCCTTCGCCGAGGGCGCGCAGGAAGAGTTCGGAGTTGTTGGTGTCGATGGCCTTCTGGTAATTGGCAACGCGGGTGTAGTTGGACTGCTTGTAAAGATGTTCACACCGGTATTTCATGTACGAATCATCGTCTTTGAAGACGGCGAAATCCGCGTAGGTCTTGTAGGCAGAGCCGGAAGCACTGTATTCGGTGGTGAGCATTTTAACGGAACCCGTGATGAGTCCGCCGTAGTCATAACCGGCATATTTCACGCCGCCGTAGTTGTGGTACAGCCGCCCGAGGTCGGAACCGGAATCCGAGATGCCGTTCTCAATCATCATCTGGCCGAGGAGCGCCGAAGCGGGATATCCGTACTGTTCGTGGGCGTTCAGGCACGCGAGCACGAGGTCGTAGGTGACCCATGCGGGCATCCCGTCAAGCGATGCGCTCTTTTGCTCCTCATCGGCGGCACCGCCACCGACAACGGAAATCAGGCCGAAGGCCAAGATGAAGGCAATGATGAGTGGAAAGAATTGGGAGACGGCACCGGCAAGCGATGAAAGCATTCCCTTGATGCCACCGGAAAGAATCGTGAGCGCCTTTTTCTTTCCAGCTTGCGCCGCAGCATTCTCGTAGACGTTCCTATGGAAGTATTTGGAGAACTGCATCCGCTTCTGGGCAGCTTTTTTATCCAGTTTCTCGGTGCGGTATTTCTTTTCCGAGAGGGCACCGAGAGAGTCTTTCTTTTCAAGTGCATCCTTACCGGAACGAAGGTGCTTTCTCACCTTTCCAGCAAGTTTCGCGCCGGTGTGCGTGGTTGCGACCAAATCGTCCGTGCCTTCCAGCTCGGAGTCTTTGAGAGCGTTGTGGGCAGCTTTTGCGGCTACACCCTTTGCACCGAGTTTCAGACTCTTATTCAGATTGTGGCGAGACTGCACCTTTTTCGTGAGGGCATTTTTTCCGGTTATCTGGCTACGGGATTTTCCGTCAAGGGCATCGGCGGCGGAAGACTTCTTACGTTTCCTTGCGATGGCATCGAGGGCGGTACTTCCCGCGCCGTGCGTGCCCTTCTTGCCGACGGAATAGAGGTCACCCTTTAAGGCATTGGCGCTCTTATCTGCCTTTTCCACCAGACCGGTATTGACGGCATCCGTCTTTTCGGTCTTGAGGAGATTACTCATGGCTTTCTCACGGTCGTTTCCGCCGGTCGTGAAATCCGAAGCCTTCATCTGACGTTCACCGTCCTTTCCGGGGTCTTCTTACTGGGTTGCTAGATAACGGGTTTTGCATCTTTCTTGTCCCCAAGCCCCGTCTTCTTCGTCTCATTGGGGTTCGTGGAGAACAGGTCATAGAGAACGTTGCCGGACGGGAACTTGCCGCGAATCGGCACGCGGGCGTTACCTGCGATGAGCAGGCCGTCACCCGGCTCTGCGGACTCGTCGATGCATTCCTCCTCCTGCTCGGACAGGTTCAGAAGCTCCGCCCACTTCATACGGTCGAGCGGGGACTGCTTGAGAAGCATGAGGAAGTCCGCGTTAAGGACGATATTTCGCGCCGCTTCGTTGGCGAGCATCGCCGTGGCGTTCTGACTGATACCTGTCAGCAAAAGTCCGAATTTTCGACCCTCATTCGAGAAGCGGGAGAAGTAGTTAAGTACCGTCGGGTACGCGAACATACTCTGCATCTCCTCGACGTAGAGCCATGTGCGGACGTTTCGCTTTGCATTGAAGTACATGCGGTTGCGGACGGCTTCGCAGACATTGATGAGGGCGAAGACCAGCATGGAATCCGGCAGGTCTTTCAGGTTGAAATCCACGATGCGGGTGTTGAAATCGACGTTGCTCTGATGGTTGAAGAAGTTCATGGAACCCTTCACGAATCGCTCGTAACGGAGTGCGATGACCTGTGCCTGCTCCTCCGGCTGCTCGTTCGCGGCATCGTAGAAGTCCTGTAAGGTCGGCGGAAGATTGTCTCCGCGCTCTGCGGCCTTCTGGAAGGCAAGCTCGGTGCAGCGCTGAACGAGTGACTGGTCAACCTCAGAGAAGTTCGACCCGGCTTCGGCAGCGGAAGCGCCCGCCTGAGCTAACATCGCGTCCACCTTGAATGCAATCTGCTCGTTTCTCGTCATGTGTTCCACGGATACCGTATCGAAGGGGTTCAGATGGGTTCCGGTACCCACGCCGAAGTGGTAGGTGCTACCGCCGTAGCGTTCGGCGATAGCGGTGTACTCGCCTGCACGGTCGATGACGTAAATCTCGTCCGTCGGATTGGAGAAGATGGTGCCCGTCATCTCGGTCTTGGTGAACATACCCTTACCGGAGCCGGTCTTGCCGCAGACGAAGCCCATCGGCGAGGTGAGCTTCTTGCGGTTGCAGACCACGAGGTTGCGGCTGTGCTTGTTCTGGCCGTAGAAGTTGCCGCCTGCATCGTCAAGCTCCTGCGTGGCAAACGGCACGAGGATGGAAACCTGCGCCGTGGTGAACATGCGGGAGATTTCCACGTGGTTATGGCCGAGCGGGAGGATGGAATTAAGTCCCTGACGCTGGCGATAGTCATAGGTGTCAAGCTCGATGGAGTTCTGACGTGCCGTGGAGATGATGCGAAGTACCTGCGTATCCAGCGCTTCCTTGCTTTCCGCGTAAGTGTAGACAAGCCCCGTGAAGACATAGAGACGCTGGTTCTTGTTCTGCAAGTGGTCGAGCACGTCCTCCGTCTCCTCCTTGGAGTATTTCAGCTCCTGCGGGAGGATGGAGAAGTCATAGCCTTTGTTCACTGCCGAGCGCTGTTCCTCGATGATTTCCTTGTCAATCCATGCGGAACGGGTGCGCACGTAATTGATAGCCTTGGATTTATCCATGGGCTGCACGTACCACGTGATAGCCATGGGGATAGGAAGGTCTGCCATGTCGGCAAGTGCGCGGTCGGAAAGTTCCGAGCCGAACTTCTTCATCACGAGTACCTGTGCGTAGACCCCGTTATCGAGTTTTACGCAGTCGTTATAGTGGCCGTCCGGGCGGAAATCAATCTGCGTCGGTGCGATGCAGTCCTTGGTAGTCTGTAAGCGCTTGGCGGAAATATCGCGCTGGTAATCGAACAGGAACGGCTTATAGGGGTTCAGGAGTGAATGGATGACAGAAAGGCGCTGAGTGCCGTTCATAAGGTGTGCCTTGCTGCCGATGGAGTTTAGGATGCGGGAGGATTCGACCTCAATACGGGAGAGCTGACGCGCTGCATCTTCTGCGGTGTCCGCCGTCACGGAATAGGTGAGGTAGCGGTTCCTGCGGATGTTGCTGACCCCCTCCTTCACCTTATCGTTCAGGATGTTGTTGAATACCTGCGCGTCGTTCCTTGCAGCATCGTTTGCCTGACGCTCCGGGTCGAAGAACTTGCGATGACCGACCTCTTCCTTGAGGAGCGGCGTGTTGATGACGCTCATTTGCACGAGCGTATCCGCACCGAACTGGTCGTAAAGGCGGGTGATGGCAGAGAACATGGCTTTCTGCTGCTCATCGCGCACCGAGTGGTAACTGGTGTCATCGAAGGCGATGGAAGAGGAAAACATCCCCTCCTCCACCTCACAGATGCCGTCCTGATACATCTTGTTGTAGCCGATGTAGTTCACCACATCTTTCGCGGAGTCACGCTTCTTTCTGGCATCGGCCATCTTATCGGACAGCTCCTTGTCCCTGTCCTTTAACTGGGACTTGATGGAGCTGTAGGTCTTTTTCGCTTCCTTCTCGGCCTTCTTGGCTTCCTTTTTCCTGCGCTTCATCTCGCGCTTGGCGTGCTTCTTCTCCTTTCGGGTCAGCTTTCCGGCACCCTGCGTGACGTGTGCGACCTGAGAGATGGCATCCATGTCGATAGCGCCGGTATCGGAGCGCAGGGGCGCGGTGTTCCCGAACCCGTCACCGGATGCGTGGACGAACGCGTCCACGTCAAATGCGGCGTTAAGAGATGACCCGTCCTGCCCTTGGGGAGTAGGATTCGATGCCGCGAAGGTTTCCCTGCTTTCGGTAGTGTTTTCCATAGATAGTTCCTTTCTGCTTGCTGTTTTCCGGCTCAGAGAGAAGTCCCGCAAGACGCATGGACGGCTTATAGAAGATGCGGTCGTTCGTGAAGTTTGCCTTAAGCCAAAGCGGCGTAAACTGCTCGAAGGGCATCCCGCAGGGCTTCACGAAGCCCACGCACCAAAACGGCAACGAGACGGCGTAGATAAAATAGGTGCAATCGCTGACGTTCAGCCCCAAAACGAAGTAGATGTAAAGCCCGGCAAGTACCGAGACAGAAAGCGCACCCGTGATGGATACCAGGGTGCGCATGGTCATCTTGCCTACGATTTTGGGCTGATACTCGGCGATATCCTTGTGTACTGCTACAGAAAGCATGTTAGATATCGCTCCTTTCTAACCCGCGAGGGAACCCCAGTTGATACCGGTCTTGAAGTACACGGCAGCACCCACGACGATGGCACCGCCGATAATCATGGCGAGGGCACCGGAGAGCTGACCGCCGCCGCCCTGCATACCGTCCTTGATGGTAAGACCAAGGTTCACAAGGCCGAAGACGATGAGGATGCCGCCGAGGGCGGTCACACCATCAGAGAGAAGGTTTTTCACGTTTTCCAGCATGGTTGATTCCTTTCTTGTTTACTTGTTTTCTAGTAACCGTACAGATGGGCAAAGGCGATACAGGTAAGTCCCGCGACGATGATTGCAACGGCTTTCCGTATCTCCCCGCCCCCGCCGCGAAGAAGTCCCGCGAGGGTCATCCCAAGATAGATGATTCCCACGACGGTGAATGCGCCCGCAGCGGTTCCTATCGCCGGGGCGGCGAGTTTGACGAGTGTTTCCAAGTTCCTTCCTCCATTCGTCCCCTTTCTGCCTTTTTCGCGTGGCATTTCTCTTAATTATAAGTGACTACCGGTTTAGCAATATGCCCAGAAGCCCCTTCCTTGATTTTTTCCATGCCGCCCACTTCCACGCTGTGAACTCCGCACCCATATCCTCATCGGGGGTGTACGGCTCGCAGCCGTTTTTCAGATACCGCTCGAAATCGAAGGAGTTCTTATGCAAACGCTTCCAGTTACGCTTATCTACGATATAGCGGTATCGCTTATGGGCGTGGGGGTCGTACTTATCATCCATGAGCGGGTTGGTACCGGCGATGAGCAGGATTGCCTTTAGTCGGCTCATCTTTCCGATTTCTGCTGCGTCGATAAGGTCACGACCCTGAATCTGCAAGTTCTTACTGGCGCTTGAGGATTGTCCCGTGGACTCGTTATAAGTCATCTGATGGATGGTCTGCTTGCCAATCATCTCCGCAATCTCCTTGTTGGTGGAGTTGGACTTGCCACCGAGGAAGAGCGTCGAGTCGCAGCAGTCGATGATGGTCTGCGCCTTCTTATCGTATTTGCTTTCCAGCTGGCTCATGGATTGCAGAATGATGGTGATGCCGATGTTACGGGAACGGGTGACCGCGATGGTCTCCTCAATCTGCGGGATGGTGCCGATGTTGGCGAACTCATCGAAGATGAAATGCACCGGGGTCGGGAGTTTCCCGCCATAATCCGAAAGGGCTTTTCGGCACAGCTGGTCGATGGTCTGCCACATGAGGATGGCGAACAGGAAACTGAGGGTCTTGTCGGTATCGGAGAGGATGCCGAAAATCGCCACCTTCGCATCCGGGTCACCAAGGGTGTCAATCTCCATCTCGTCATAGGTCAAAAGCTCGCGCACGCCGTCCGTCGCGATGGGCGCAAGGCGCACGTTGCAGGAGATGAGGATGGATTTTAAGGTCTTGCCTGCGGCCACCTTGAAGTTCTTGTAGTTCATCAGGGCGAAGTCCTCGTCGGCGGAAAGTCCCCCGCAGTCGGCGGGCTTCACGCCGTCGGAGTTGCGCTTGAACTTACTGGGCACCCAAGACCAGCCGTTATCTGCCTGCTTGGTGCCAAAGCTCCTTGAAAGACCGGCATTTCCCGCAGCGTCAGGAGAAGAGCCGTCGTTTTGCTTGTACTTCTTGCCCTCCTCGATTTGGAGGAACATGAGGTCAAGAGCGGACTTGAAGTTCTCATCGTTCTCTCGTGCTTCCGCAAGGGAGAGGAGCGTGAGAAGCGAGGACATGTTGTAGTCCTTTGCCGGGAACCAGTCACGGAGAAGCGCGATGAGCGCCGTGTAGAGCATCTTCTCCGCGTTCTCCCAGAACGGGTCACCGCTCGATTTCCCCTCGGGGTTCGTGTTCATAATGAAGCAGTTCACGAAGGAGAGGATATCGGTATCCGTCTTCACGTACTTTAACGGGTTGTAGTGCATGGACTCATCAAGATTGATGGTATTGAAGCTCTTGAGCTTATAGCCGTTGTCCGTGAACAGGTATCCGGCATCCTTAAGAAGGGTACCTTTTGGGTCGGTGACAAAGTAGCTGGTGTTGAGCTGGCAGATGTTCGGGGTTACGTAGTTAAAGGTCTTACCGGAGCCAGAGCCGCCGACCACGAGGACGTTTAGGTTGCGGTCATATTCCGGGTCGAACTTGGGGCGGTGCAGGGCAAGGCCGAAGTTCTTGGTGAAGAGAAGATTGTTGTCTTCGGTCTGCAAGTCCTTGAACTTCTTTCCTTCCTTCACAGTGCCCCAGCGGGCGGAACCGGATTCTTCGCCGGAACGATAGTTTCCGATGAACGCCACGTAGCGAAGCCAAATCATCCAGATAATGAGAAAGCAAGCCCCGCCAAACAGCAGGGAGTTACTGGTCATATCGAGGGCAAACGGTGCATCCTTTATGGTCTGCCACATGGTGAGCATGGCATCGCCCAGATGGTCGAAAATCTGCCCCGGATAGGTGACAAGGGTTTCGGCATAGCGGTCACCGAGATAGAAGAAGACCGTGGCGATGAAGAGGGTACCGAGTGCCGACGTGGCGATTTTTTTGTTGATTTCCGGGTTCGCGCTATTTGCCATACGCATCCTCCTTTTCCACTGCTTCCAGCACAAGCAGGAGCATGGTCACAATACTTGTGCGCGTCTCCCGCGTGGCCGCGTGACGGAATCCTTCATAGCAGGTGAGCGAAAAGTCCTCGGACACATCAATACCGTTGGAATCGCGCGGAGTGAGACCGTCGCAACGGGAAAGGACGGAAGGCTCCCAGAGGGTTGTGATGCCATCTTCCGATTTCACGCGCTTGCACCCGGACTTCATTTCATAGAAAAGGTTGTCGAGGGTGGTATGGGTTTCGTTGTCCTTTGGCAGGGCGGCATCAAGAAGGGAGATGAGGTTCCCGATGGTACGCTGGGAAGGCTCGCACCAGTCCCTTAAATATCCAAGACAGGCCATCAGAAGAAGTTTTTCCGTCTTCTTAAAGAAGTCCCCATCTGAATCGGAGAGGTTCACGATGGATTCCGCGATGGTCTCGATATCGCTGTCCGATTCCATGGTAAGAAGCGGAGAGCATTTCAGCCTGTCCGGCAATTTGTCTTTGAGTGTCATGGTCTATCTCCTTACAATACGTCTTCGCCGTTAAAGGGCAGGCTCGAACCATGCTCCCGCGTGGTTTCCTGCGCCTTCGTCTCCGTATCCATCTGGTTCTTGGCAGCGGTCATATCGCGTGCTTCCCCCGTGAGGGAATAGGACTCGGAATCATATTGCTGCTCCTCGCGAATATCGGAGGGGCGAATCTCGCTTCCGGTCTGCTCTACATCCATGACGGCGGTGCGGGAATCGGTATCTGCGCCATCGTGGCTCTCAATACCGGAGTTCGGGTCGGGCGTGCGCCCGTCGTTATCCATGGAACCGTCGGATGCAACCGGCTCTAGCATCTGTTGTTCGTCACGCATCTGCTCCTGCGTCAGACGCGCATTCTGCATGGCAAGGTCTCCATCCGGGAGGGTGCCAGCGTCCTTCGGGGTATTCTGCTCGAACCAGTTGTGGGTCACATCGAGGTCGTACCGGTTCTTTAACGTCTCCGCAGAGACCGGCCAGTCGCGACCGCGCTCATATGCCGGTACCGAACCGTCTTTATTCAGGCTTGCAGGCTCGTAGGCCATGACCTCACCCTTGTTGGTTTCGGTTACACCGAAGCCCTGCGCGTTCATCTTGCGCTCGAAGTCGGAAAAGTCCGTGCAGTCTTCCCTCGCCTTTTGGGCAGCGTTTCGGATGTTCTGGGTATGGATGGCGGTGTCCTCGGCACGGAGTGTAGAAACCTTATCACTGCGGGCAGGTGCATCCTTTCCCGGCGCGTCATAAGTCTTTTCCGGGGCATCCGTTTTCACCTGCGTCGCGTGAACCTTATAGGGGTCACTGACAGCAATCACATCGAAATCCTCATGAGTCTCACGACCAACCATCTCGGTAAGCTCCTTGTGGGAGTATCCGGAGAAGAAAATCGAATCGTCGATATTGAGGTTTTCGGTATCCTGCTCGCTAAAGAGCACATCGTAAGTCTTGTCTGGCGCATCCTTGTAACGGATGGTGACCGGAATGACCGTTACGTCTTCCGCCGGAAGGTCGGGATAGCCTGTCAGCTCCGTGAGGGAATCCATGGTCTTCTTATTCACGGGTTCCGCGTGATTCAGCGCGTCGGTGATACGCTGCTCATCAAGACGCGCCATCACGTCCTTAAATTGCGGGGCATACCCTGCGACGGTCTTAGCATCCTCCTTGGCAAAGGCAAGGAATCCGTTTCCCTGTTTGTCCGTGTAGGCGGCGGCATAGGTACCATTCTCGCGGCATACCTGCGCATAGTAGGCGGCTTCCTCAGAAGTACCAAAGGGCACGACCACCTGCTCACGAGAGGATTGCTTCTCAGCCATTGCTTTTGCGGCTTCGGGAGTGTTCCCCTCCTTCTTATAATGGCGCTGCCACCAGTCGAAAGCACGTTCCCTGCCACGTCCGAACCGCAAGTAGTTCTCCGTCTGCCTTGTGACGAAGTTTAGGAGGGCGTTTCCCATGTCATCGCCGAAATCCTGAGCCATGTGGCATCATCCTTTCTTTTCCGATTTCCTGCTTTTTGAAGCGGCAAGAATGCCGTCTCCTTGGGGACAGATTATAACGCAGGCTATTTTTCTATCCCTCTGCCCTATACACGAACATGCAGGTAGAAACTGCCAAATGCACGGATGCCGATGATAGGAAAAGACACCATTTAGCATCAAATGAACCCATTTGCGCCTATTTGCGAACGTTGACCCTTTTCTCGTCCGGGTAGAGGGATTCGCCCCTCAACCATCCCGCCCACAAATCTTTCATAAATCCGCAGGCGGATTGACGGAAACATTTGGAACGGAAAAGTTGACCGGCTCCGACTCCCGTGCATTCGCCTTCGCTGCCGCGATGCGCCGGACGCAGGAAAAGCGAGGGGCTTTCCCGCCGGGCACCGCGACCGCTCATTATATGCACGGAGATTGCTGAAATGGGGCGCTGCCCCAAACCCCGGCCACTCCGCGCAAGCCGCAGGATTTTGCCCTTTCGGCGGGGAAAATACAAGTCTTGAATGTTTACCGGCTTTCTTGTAAAATATATATATAGCAAGATGGTTGATACCTTCTTGTGAGTCGAACAGGAGGTGGTCTTCACCGATGAATCAGGAAGAAACGATGCTTAAGCATAAGGAGAGATACAAGAAAACGATTAAGAATCTGACCGTGATGAGCGATATTTTCGCGCGGAATGTATTCAAGGATAAGAAAGCCTGCGAGTACGTTCTTAGAATCATCATGGAGGACAAGGATTTGACCGTCATCGACAATGAGACGCAGGTGGATTTCAGAAACATGCATGGCAGAGGTGTCGTGCTGGACTGTGTGGCAAAGGATGGAAGCGGACGCATCTTCAACGTCGAGATACAGCAAGACGATGAGGGGGCGCACCCGAAACGTGCCAGATACAACCTTGGGATGATGGATTCCAACGTGCTGGATACGGGAAAGAACTTCGATAAGCTCCCGGAAACCTACGTGATATTCGTCACGTTGAAAGACGCACTGGGGCACGGACTTCCGATAGCCCATATCGACCGGATAATCCGCGAGAACGGCAAGGAGTTCGGGGACGAGGAACACTTCATCTACGTGGATTCCAGCAAGGACGATGGCGGGGAACTGGGAAGACTGATGCACGATTTCCGTGTGAAGGAAGCGAAAGAGATGCAGGCGGGAGCATTGAAAGACCGCGTGCATGAACTGAAAGAGACCGAGAAAGGGGTGGAGCATATGTGCAAGGAAATGGAAGCCCTGCGTCTGGAAGGCGTAGAGGAAGGAAGACTGGAAGAGAAGAAAGAAACTGCAAGGAATCTTAACGATATGGGATTGCCAATCGAGCAGATAGCGCAGGCTTTGAAAGTGAATGTTCAACTCATTCAGGATTGGCTTGCAGGTAGTGTTTCTACGGCAAGATAGATAACCACTTAGACGGCTTTACGGTTTCATGGCTCTGCGGGCTTTGGGTTCGCAGGGTTTTTGAAAACAGGTAAATAATTTTGTTAATGAAAAACTCGTTACCAATGGGGACATAGCCCAGTTGATAACGAGTTTTTTGTTTTGAAAGACGATAGTTTTGATTGCACACTGATTGCACACCTGCGTATTTTTTTGTTGTTTTATAGGTTGCTATATTGCCTTATATTGCCGGAAAATCGCTTATTTTTCGGCATATGGAAGGTTGTCGAAATCGAGTTTGAGTAGAATCCGGTGAGCCGCAAACCCTTTGTTTATAAGGGGTTCAAGGCTCTCCGTTTTCACGATTGCACACTGATTGCACAGTGCGTGGTCTTAATATAGAATAAAAAAGCGGCTTGCTGGTCGCGAGCGGGTGCTGCTTCTTGGTGGGAGGGCACCCGTTTTTTCTTCCTCATGCACGGTGGTAGTCCGCCGTGTGTTGGTTGCTCGTGTAGTTCGCGATGCTCGTCTTCGGCTCACTGTAGTTGAGGATGCCGGTGAGCTTCTTTGCGACTGCTTGGTTGGTATTGGGATACAGGTGCCCATATGTCCCAAGCGTGGTCTGTATCTTCTCATGCCCGAGCCGTTCCTTGAGGAGCAATGGGCTTTCTCCCATGTTGATGAGAAGTGACGCGTGGGAGTGGCGAAGGTCGTGAACCCGGACGCGGTGAACGCCTGCGAGGTCTGCGAGCTTCTTCATTGCACGCGGAAGCCTTGTCTTTGTAGTCGGAAGCCCGTTGTAGCTCAATACGAACTCACAGTCAGGGATGACAACGCGCTGCACCTTGCGCCATGCGGCGAGTTCGGAAAGCGTGTCCTCATCCAGATAGATGGAGCGGATTGCCGCACGCGTCTTCGGTTTCGTGAACTTGTAGTCCGACTGATTGTGGTAATAGAGCGTTTTGGTGATGGAACAAAGCCCGGTCGTGAAGTCGATATCGCTCCACAGGAGGGCAGATGCTTCCCCAAGCCGCATCCCACTCATGAATAGGAAGAGCAGGCTGATGAACAGGTAGTGCTCGTAGTAGTCTCCCTTGTAGAGTTTGGAAATCACCTTCTCGAACTCATCAAGCGTCCAGAAGTCCACAAGCGGTTTCTGCCCACGAACGTTGCCGACCATCCGTGACGGGTTCCTTTCCGTAATACCCAATATGACGGCACGGTCGAAGGCAACGGAGAGCATTCCCTGTGTGACGCGCACGTAGTTCGGGCTATATCCTGCGCGGATGAGGGCAAGCTGCCAGTTCTGTATGTCGATTGGCTCGATGGCATCGGTAAACTTCTCGTAGAAGCAGGAGAAGTGTTTCCGCACCGTACCGGCGCGGTTCTCGAAGGTACTCTCCTTTACCTGTGTCTGATACCAAGGCAGGTAGGTGTCCTCAATGAACGTTCCGAAGGAAATCCTTTTCTGTTCGGTGGGAAGCGATTGGGAAGCAAATTGCAAAACGAGTTTTGCATATTCCTCTTTCGCTTCTTTTTTTGTCTTGAATCCGCTCCGGTATTTCTGAATCCGCTTTCCCGTGGAATGGTCGAATCCGAGATTGGCGCGGAAATAGTAGGTGCCGTTATCGGCTTTCTTAATTTGGTCGTTTGCCATTTGTCTTTACTCCTTTTTCAGGAGCGCGACCAGCGGCATCACCGTCTAAGGCAATCCCAAGAAGCTCCTCGACGGCTTCCGCCGGAACGCGGTCGAGCTTGCGTGAGGAGTAGAAGGGATAGCCCTTCTCAACCATGCGAATTTTCGCCAGACGGATGATATCGGTGGCGAAAGAGTTCCCATAGCCGAGGACAACTAAATCTTTTTTCGTTACGGTTACCATGGCTCTCCTTTTGACAGGAAAGCAGACTACTCGTCTTTCTGACTGTATTGTAGCAGGTCAGAGCGTGTTTGTATATAGTCTGCTTCCTTTCCTTCTTTCTGGTTGTCTGGTTTCCTGTGTTTGTGGTTTTACTGTTTACGGTTTAAACCTCAGCATCGCACGCAACAGCTTCGCCTGCATGAACGACTTCATCGAGAGGTCGATGCCGTAGTCCCAGAAGCCATCCGCGTCGGTGTAGAACCCGGTGCAGAGTCCGTCCATGAAGTCGTTGAAGTAATCGAGCACCGCCCCGGCAGCAAGGGCATCTCCGCTTGTCGCGGCAACGACGGTATCGTAGTCAATCTTTGTCTTTGCCATGCGGGTCACCCCCTTCCGTCAGAATGTCCGCAAGACGGGCGAGCGCACGGGCGCGACGGTTCTGCACCGTGGAGCGTGGGAACCCCATGTCCTCACCGATACGCCTATCCGACCATCCGGCAAAATAGGAGAGCAGGATGATTGCCTGCTCCTCTGGGCAGAGTTTTTCCAGCGCATCCGCGAGGTCTTTGTCTGTCACGCCGATAGGCTTCCCGGCGGCATCGAATACGGTTTCCCGCTCCGGCACGTCCTGCCAGTCCGCAAGGCTTTCGAGTTCACTTCTTCTGAGGTCGCAGAACAGCACCTCGCGGTTGCGTCTCCTTTTGCGCTCCCTCAAAACGTCCGTCCGCGCGTTCACGAGGGTCTTCCGGCAATAGGTCAGGAACATGCCGACCACTTCGTTACGGTTCGCTTTCTCTTTCGTCATCTTTTTTTCCTCCTTTCGGTATAGGCACGATTTCCGTGCCCTTTCCTGCCAAGAGGAAAAAGAAAGCCCCGCAGCGTCGATACGCTACGGGGCGCGGGGACGGTGCCGGGAAGGAAATCGGCACCAGAATCAGGAAGAAGCGGCTGATGCTTAAAAACCGCTCCGCTACGATTCTATCCCCTCGATTCCCAACTTCCGCTTGAAATCTTTGCGGTTCTTCATTCCGATTTCCCGACGGCGCGAATTGCCGTCGTACTTCACCGGGAACCCGACCTCAACGATGCGGTCGAAGACACGTCCCCACGGGTCATCTGCCGTGGCGTTCAGGATTCTCTCGCGAAAGTCGAAGTTCGTCGTTATCACCATCGGTTTCCCTGCCTTGTAGCGTCCGTCGATAACGTCGTAGACGTGCTCCATGACGTACTCGGTGGAGCGCTGGGCACCGAGGTCTTCAAGGATGAGGAGGTCTGGGGCGAGGATTCTCTCAAGGTTCCCGGAACGCTTCTCGAAGGAGGATTCCATCAGGTTCACGACCTGCTTGATATCGGTCACGAGACAGGAGAACCCGCGCTCGATGACGGCGTTCGCGATGCAGGATGCATGGAAGCTCTTGCCCGTACCGCGCTTCCCGTATAGGACAAGCCCCTCCGGGTCTTTCGGGTCGAAGGTCGCGGCAAATGCCTTGCAGACGGTGCTCTGAGCCGCGTTCCTGCCGTCATCGGCATCGAAGGTGCAGAAGGCGTACCTGCCGGATGAGGGGAAGCACTGCTTCCTTAGCCGTTCCGTCCTACGCCTTTTCTCCGCCCGCTCGGTTTCCTCGCGCTGCCTGTCCGCTTCCTCCCTCTGGCAGCGGCACATGGTCGGGACAAGGTGCGGCTCCTTGAAGATGCCGCCCGCCGGGAACATCCGCTCGCGTGGCTCTCCGCATTTCCCGCAGACGAGGATGCCGTCCGCATCGCGATAGTCCTCGCCCGGCTTCCGTCCGTCCTGCTCCTTGGTTTTCGTTACGTTTTCGCTCATTTACCTCGTCCTTTCTGCGTTACCCTGTCTGAGAGCCTGTCTACGGGACTTTGTGGTCTTGTTCGGGCAGTTACTGCCACATGACATTTAGCGTGTCATTGGCAGGCTCTCAGGCATTCTCAGGGGCATTTCTAGTACATGTTCTCGTCGATATATCCCTGAGCCGTCTCCCGGTCACAGCCCCATTTCGCCATGACCTCCTCGACGGAGGGGATTTTCCCGACCGCGTTGGCCTTCGGTTCCGTGCGTGCGGGAGGGGTCGCGGCCTTCGGGTGTTCGTTCCTGTCCCAGACTGCGGCGAGCTTCTTCCAGTCATCGACGGGCTTGCCGGAGTTCGTGCGCCAGCCGCGTCCCTCGTTCACATCGAAGAAGCGGTCGGGGTCAACCGCGAATCCCATTTCTGCGAAGTGCGAGCGGACTTCCTCCCTTGTCGGGATTCCAGAACCTGTCGCTCCCTCCCCATCAGCTGTAGATGTAGATGTATTCTTATATCTATCATCTATATTCTTAGGGCGTGACAGATTTTGTACATCGCCATTTTCGGCTTGTTCAGCCGTGCTACCTGCGGTTTCATTGGTATGTGGCGTGTACAGATTGTTGTACATTTCCGTGTACAGCTGTACGTCCATTTGTACACCATTTTGTACAGTGTACATTTGTACATTCTGTACACTTTGTACACCTTGTACATTGCCTTCCGCCTTCTGTACACCGCTTTCTTCCGGGATGGCAGGAGCGGGAAGCATGGCTGGGAGTTCCGAAAGGTATTTGTTGATAGTCACACGGCTAAGACCGGTGGCCTTGCTCATCTCGGTTTTCGTGGCGCTTGGGTGGGCGGCAAGGAAAGCGACAAGTTTCTCACGCTTCTTCTCGGAAGCTGACTTCCCACCGCTCTTTCTTGCACGCTCCTTGGCTTTGCGGCTCCGGTTTCCCTCGCGCATTGCGTCGATTGCCGGGGCGTTCTGGTTAAACTCCCAGTCCGCGATGGTGTAGATGCCATCCTCGCAGATGACAAGGCCGAGCTGCACGAGCGGCTGCACGCATTGCCGAAAGGCGGGAACGGTCTTCTTGGTGACCGCAGCAAGCATCTCGTCGGTGTAGGGAACGCTTTCGTGGAAAAGGAGCTTCCCGGCGCAGCCGCATTTCACCGCAAGCGATTGTAGACGGGCGAAGACGGTGTAGATGGAGTCCGCATTGTCCATCGCGTCGATGAGTAGGGCTTCCTGCGTGTCGAAGAACTCACTGTAGTCCCTGCGCCACGCTCCTCGGAGCTTCATCGGTACACCTCCGGGGTCTTCTTATCGCGTTCGGCTTCGGAGTAGGCGAGGTGGTCGAAGGGCGGGAACCTCGCGACAACCGCGAGGGCATGAGTGTACTTGGCTTGATTCGCCCGGTAGCCGAAGGAGGAGAGCATTTCCATGACTTCGGTATCCGTGAACGTGCCGTCATCGGTCACGATGGTGAACGTGCCGTCATCGTTTTTCGTGACCGTCCGCGTGTGGATTTTAGCCAGGGCGAGGACGAGTACGGTTGCGGAATCCCCATTCGGATCATGGTCGATGAGCGTCATCTCAGGTGTCTCGTAGAAATTCAAGGGGATGTAGTAGTAGTAGCTGCTGAAATCCATGGTGCTCCTTTCTGCTTGCAATCTGTGATTATGTTTTACTATATCTGTCCTGTTTTGTGGACTTTTCCAGTCAGATTTCATGCTTCTTTCACAATTAGACACGCGTTTTCAGATGGTTCTGCCAGATTCGCGTCCCGTGCGACGGTGCGCTGTGCTACAGTAGCGAAAGTCCTTTCTGCCTGTTGCTTTTATCTCGGAGTGCGGGCAGGAGAAAAGGGAGCCTGTGGCTTCGGTCACATGGCTCCCTTTTCTGTTACCAGTCGGATTTTTCACTAGCCGGTTCCGCTGTCTGCTCCCAGCCATCAGCGACAGGCTCCGTTTTTACCGTTTTCTTTTTGCGTGCATCGAGACGCGCCTTGGCATCCTCCGGGGTGCTTCCATGGACAGCGAGCAGAGCACACACCTCGTCTGCGTGGCTCGCAAGGAAGCCATCAAGTGCGTTGAGGTCGAGTTCCTGCCAAGCGCAACCGACGGCGGAGAGCACACTTTCACCAGCGGAATGGGTGACCAGAGAGCGCCACTTTCGGTTCCGCTCGCGAATCTTCTTTTCAAGTTCCTTTTTCTTCGCTTCGAGTTTAGCGAGTTCCGCCTTCTGCTTCTCGATACGCTCCTCGAAATCTTGAATGGTAGCCATGGTTCTTCCTTCCTACTTGACGGCATCCCTGAACAGATTGTGCCATAACGCGCGGAGGATGGTAAGATTCCGGCAGGGCGCGGTGCCGGAACAGGGGCGAAGGCACCGTGCCCCGGTTTTGCGAAGAAAAAGGAAGGAATTGGGCAGATGTATTCCAAGGATGCAGGGAAAGACCAGATGCTGATGACGATGGAACGTGCGCTTACAAGCGGGCAGAAGGCAGGCTTCTTCTTCCTCGGCTTCCTCGGCGGCATCGTCGGGATTCTCGCCGCATCCCTGATGAACATCAACGCGCCGTACCGACCGGAGGGAACGAAGATGGCGGCACTCGGATTTGCGACGGCCTGCGTTCTAGGCACCCTTATCGCACTTGTTGGCTGCGTAGGCTCCATCGCGCTACTCGGTGCCAGATAGAGGTGGCAAGATATTGAAGGACTTCCTCAATCAGCGTCCGGCATTCTTCCAGCTGCGCCAATCCGTTCGTGTGAGATGAGAAGGGGCATCCTGCGCGGGTGCCCCTTTTTTCTCTGCATTGTTATGATGGTTTTATGGCTTGCCGTGTTTGTGGTTTGATGGTCTGCTATATTTATTGTTAGTTAGCCAGAAGGGAGCAGAGGGTGGAAAATATGCCTGACAATGTGAAAGACAATCCCGTCGAAAAAAGGGAAGCCCTGCTCGCCGACCGTCTCAGGCTGCATAAGGGTTACAGGCAGCGGTTCGTGAAGGGAAGGAACAGACATGGACGGATACACGCTTTCCATCAGTCGTTGCAGTGGCGGTGACGGGGTGGAGGAGAGCTTCAAAGCGAAGATAAAGCGTCGAGAAGCTGCGCTTGATGCCTTTGCCGTTGCAGAAGCGTACTGCAAGGAAAGTTGGATGGTCTCAAGATGCGAGCGGGAGGGATTTGACGGTTTCATCATCGACCTGTGCTCCGATGCTGAGGATGAGACCATCCGTCTCGTCAGGCTTGTGCCCGACAGCGAGGATGGCATCATGGATGATGTATTCCGTCTGGAATACGGCAGTTGCGAGTATAAGGTTTAGGCACGCCATCGGCGAGTTCATTCATGCTTTTATATGCAGGATATAAGGAGTGTACGGTTCGCCTGTTTGCTGGTATGCCAGTCTGCTATATTTATAGTCAGCAAGGGGGACGGCAGTGGAGCTGCCCCATGGCAGGAAGGAAAACCCATGAGCACGCCGTCCGTCACCATCCTCAAGAACCTCGTCCTCAACTGGAAGAGCAATCAGATGGAAGAGGAGACCATCGCCACGTTCTATCGCCACTGGGACGGTTATCCCAGCTGCCATGCCATTGATATCGCCAACTCGCTCGTTGTGGCATCGCGAACCAAGCCTGAACAACATATCGACTTTTCGGGAGCGAGCGTGGAGAGGAACATTCTCAATAACCGAAACTGGTGCCAGCATTTCCTCAAGGCGATGTGCATGGTGGATGCCGATATCGAGTTCATCGGGGAGGACAATGTGCCCTCTGCGAGCTACACCTATGTTGTCACGGGCGCTTACGATAACTTCGGCGGCAAGGACAGCATCGGCGCAGAAGAGTATCTGAGCAGAATCAACATCAAGGTCTACGAAGGAGATGAGAACGGGAATCTCGTGTTTGAGGGCGGAGCCGCTGAATGTCTGGCATGGGCTGACGGATATTGCGGGGATTGCTAAGTCGAGTGAAGGGCATCCGGGAGGGTGCCCTTTTTCTTTGGCTTTTTGGGAGCCGCCCTGCGGGCGGCGTGAAGGCGCGGGGTCGTTGCGGGAACGGGGACTCGGGGGCGGCTTTCCCACCCTTCCAACAGCCTGCGGGTCGGGCTAGGAACCCTCCGGCCATTGAAAGCGCGGAAAAGCCTTCTACTTGGCGGAAACGGGGGACTGACCTGCCGGGGTTTCCAACATTCCGACAGGCTCCGGGTCAGCCTAGGAACCCTCCGCCCATCGGAATGTTGAAAACCCCTTCTTCTCGGGAAACCATAGGCCGCAGGCGCGGCAAAGTGGGGCACGCCGCAGCGGCTCGGTAGAGGGCGGGGAAAGGAGGGTCGGTGGCTCCGTGACGGGAGGTTGGCTTTTCTTGGCACCCTACGGTTTCGCGGGGTCTCTCCGTGGCGCGGTCGCTTGCGCTCCCTCAGATTAGGGGCTGCTCGCCCCTAATGACCCGAGTTCCATGGAGAAGGCGTGGAGTCTCGCGTTGTGGAGTGTGCTGGTATGCCGCATAGCTATAATTACAGATAACAGCAAGGGGAACGGCACCGGAACCATCCCAAGGCAGAAAGGACGGAGCAAATGAAAATCGAGAAAAACGATATGGTCATGGTCTATGACGGGGGCGGCACTGTTCCCCACTGCAAGTATACCGGCAGGTTCGGTGACCTTACGGCATACTGGCAGGAGATTGTCTCGGATGCGGTTTATCTGTTCCGGCTGGGGGAGAGCGAGGAGTGCGACTGGCTGGTTCTACTCGGCCAGCCTTGGTCACCGTATTCACCGGACGGCATTTGCTAAGGAGTTGAAGGGGCATCGGGAAAGAGATGCCCCTCTTTTTCGATGCAACGTAAATAGGGAGCGTGGAAATGGATAGGTACGAGGTCATGGCAGGCAAGATGGCACCCTTGACCGACGGGGCGCACCGCAAATGGGGATTCACCGGAAAGGTCGAGACAAGGAGCTATGAGCGGCTGGTCGATGCACTCATTGACATTGTTGAGACCGGAGACGGCCTAAAAGCGCGGTTCCTCACAGGGTTTGCAGCGTGCTTGGCAGCGGATAGGAAATCTGTCGAGAATCGTGGGTTCGGGGTCGCGGTCAGGAAAGTCCAGTGCCATCGGGGCGAGGACGGCACGGTAAGGGTATCTTCCGTAGAGACGATGCACGAACGTCGATACACGGTCGATGATTGGAAGCGGGAGCACTCGGGAAACCGACCGGCATGAGACAGATGCTATACGACTTGAGCAACGAATAGGTCAGAGAGAATGATGCAAGATGGGAAATTGGACGGACAGGTTTGACCCGGAGACGGTCGATGAGATAAAGCGGTGCGAGGTGGGCGAGGGCGATTTCCTTCTCGCTGAACGTCTTGCCATGCACAAAGGCGTGGAATCCGTATTTGGCTTTCATGTTAATTGCCTAGGTCTCGGGAAGCCATATTGGGAGAAGGGCGTCTATCTCGGTGATGTGCTCGATTTCTTCGACAGGCACGGCGAGACTCTTATTGAGAAAAGGGCGGGCAGCTGGCACGGCGATTCCACCGAGGTCGCGAAAGCGAGCGAGTGTCTGCAAAAGGGACTTGCGCAGTTCGGGTTGACATTGGCGCAGGCGAGGGAGCGTTACGGGAAGCGGGAGAAGGCCAGATACCGTAAATGGGCGGAAACCGTGGCCTTCTTTGCCACCGACTGCTCCTTTCTCGATATAGCGAATCTGGTCGATAGGTCTGTGGCACAGGTCGTACATGAGATTCATGACACTTGGTACGAGGACTACATGTTGCCGGATGAGTACCGTCAAAAGATAAGGAACCAAAAGAAAAAGCCAAACTACAAATCGCGCCCGGTCATCTGCCTTGAGACAGGCGAACGCTTTGAGAGCATTAGTCTCGTTTCAAGGATGCTCGGCATAAGCAAATCGAATGTATTTCATGCGATGAAAAATGGAAGTGCCGTGCATGGCTTTCATTTCTATTACGGTGACGAGCCGAAGCCGGTTGATTCGTTCTTTAAGCCTAGACGCAGAAGAAAGATTCGTTGCACGGAAACCGGCGTTGTTTATGAAAGCATAAGGGACGCGGCGGAGAGAACAAAGATATCGCCGAACTGTATCGGTTCAGCTGTATCAGGCATGGCTGGTGGCTACCACTGGGAGTATGCCGATGACTGATTCGGGGTGGCTCCATTACCGCGACCTGAAATCTCGCTGCCCGGTCTGCAAGCGCCCGGCACATATCGCAAAGCGGGATGGTGACTTTTATTTCGTCGATGATGAGTACAACCCGTTTGTCAGGCACGCCCCGGTGAAAACTATGGGTTCCTCGACTACAAGGAAGACCGTTATACGACGGTCTACGGTTACATGGATTAGGTGATAGATATGAACAGCATTTGCTTTGACACCGAGACCACCGGTCTTCATCCGAACGGTAGCGACCCGGATGAGATTCTGACCATCTCCATCATCGGAAGGGACGGTTCCGTCCTGTTGGATGAGAGGTTCCGACCGACCGTGAAGACCGAATGGCCGCACGCGAGCGCCGTCAACGGCATCTACCCAGAGGACGTGGCAGACCTGCCGACTATCGAGACAGCCATACCGCGACTGAGGGAAATCTTTGCAGGGGCGGACGAGATTATCGGCTACAACGTCGGATTCGACCTCGGATTCCTTTCCGCCGTCGGGGTGCGCCCGAGGGAGGATGCACGCATCACGGACACCATGAACGAGTTCACGTGGTTCATGGGAAGGCGCTACAAGCTGGTGGATGCCGCCGACCACATCGGATACGAGTGGACGGGCAGGGCGCACGGGTCGCTTGCCGACGCGCTTGCGACGCTTGCCGTGCAGCGATGGCTCGAACAATGGCTCGTAGCAGAGTAGATACGTGCTTAGGGCGTGTGAAGCGTTGCTTTTCACACGCCCTTATCTTTGCAGCGTAAGTGTGTGCAATCTATGTGGTTATCTTGCTCTCTGGGTTGCTGGTATTCTGGTCTGCTATATTTATAGACAGCAAGGGACGAAAGTTTTCCCGGCAGGAGGATTCCAGAATCCTCCGCAAACGCCATCGAGAGATTGGAAAGACAATGGCTATCAACCGAGTGACCATCATGGGCAACCTCACGCGCGATGCGGAGCTTCGCAAAAAGGGGGATGCCACGAGCGTTCTCACCTTCGGACTCGCCATCAACGAGAAGAAGAAGGACAGCGAGACCGGCGAATATGTCGATGCGCCGGTGTTTGTCGATTGCGCCCTGTTCGGTGCGCGAGCCGAAGCGCTTGCTCCCTACCTCACCAAGGGGAAGAAGGTTTCGGTGGACGGACGGCTCCGCTACCACTCTTGGATGAAGAACGAGGAGAAGCGCCATGCCCTTTCCGTCCTCGTGACCGATATCGAGTTTGCGGACTCGAAGGGTGCCGGGAAGGATACGGTTTCTGCTCAGGGGCAGTCTGCGGAACCGGAAACGTATGATGCAGATATTCCGTTCTAGGGAGGACGGAATGCACTTTCGTGGCGTTTCAGTGCGGGAAATCCCCTTCATGCTCTTCCTCGGACTGCTATTCGCGGTGACCGTCGGATGGTGGGTGTTTCTCACACTTACGGTTTCGGTCGTTTTCGGAAACGTGGCTGCTGCGGTATTCGCCGTGTGCTCGACACTTTCCGTTACCGTCGGTTACGGGCTTGTGCGCGCATCCGATTCCCGTGAGTAGCGTTTTTCAAACAGGACAGAAAGGACTTCTAACATGTACACGATTTTGATGCTCAACCAGAAGGGCGGAGTCGGCAAGACCACCATCGCGGACGAGCTTTCCTTTGCGCTTGAGCGTCGCGGCAAGACCGTGGCGTTCGTCACCACCGACCCGCAGGGCGGTTCCGTCCATGAGGTCTGCGATGACCCGGATTTTGCGGAGGAGTGCGATTTTCAGGTTGTCGATACGGCGGGCGTGCTCGTGGGCGGTGTGAACGATTGGTGCCGCGCGGCGAATCTCATCCTCGTGCCCATGCTTCCGAGCACGCGCGACATGGAGCCGACGCTGAGAACGCTCGATATCGTGCGTGAGTCCGGCACTGGCGCAAAAGCGTATGTCATCGTCAACAACTTCTATGCCTACGGCACACTCGACCGTCAGCTCGTGGAGTACCTTGAGGGTGAAGGGGTTCCCATCATCGCGAAGATTCCCCGCGCCGTTGCCCTCTCGCGTGCCGCAGCAGCCGGTGTGTCCGTGGCGGAGTACGACCCGAAGAGCCATGTGGTCGCCCCGATTGAGCTGCTTGCAGATTCGGTTCTGAACGAAGAGGAGAAAAACAATGGCTAACAAGACCACAGCGAACGCGTTCATGGCGAGCGCGCAGAAGTCCAAGCGCGAGATGGCGGATATCCAGAAGGAAGGTTCCGGCAAGCATGAGACGGACGAGGTGGAACTCAAGAAAATCAGTCTCCTCATCCCGGCTTGGCTCCACAAAGAAGCGCAACTCCACCGCGTCGAGACGGGGGAGAGCATGACCAAGCTCATCGTCCGACTGCTTGCCGAGGAGCTTGGTTAAGGGGATGGTGATGAAGGGATGGGCTTGATGGTAACGGAATCGGAAAAATCGAAGCACGACATGCTGCGTGCGATGCGGAAACACATACGCGAGAATGGCATCACAGACTTCACCGATTTTCAGGACTGGTGCGATGAGAACAACGACTGCTGGTCGCTAGCGCTCGATAGCGGACTTTCGCCGGTTATTGAGAAATACATCGACGGGCGCTTTTATTAGAGAAGAAGCGAAGCCGGTAGCCGGATTCATTTCGGAAGAGGGGTATGGAAGATGAACCTAATCACCATGGTTCCCGCCACCGCGAAGTTTTTCGAGCAGATGCGGGCGATGCGAAGGTACATCGTCGAGAACGGTGTCACCGAGTTCGCGGTATTTCAGAATTGGTGTGATGAAAATAACAGGAGGTGGGCGGAAGCACTCGACAGCGGATGTGCTGATGCTATCGAGAAGTTCATCGCCGATTGGAACGGTCGGGCGGATGCAGGCCGTTGGAAACACGCGGCGCAGGCGGACGATAACGCTTGGGATAACGAGTTGAAGTAGGAAGTAGCGATGAACGAGAAAGAGAACCATCTGCCGAATCTCAGCGACAAGGAGCGTGCGCACGCATTGGAGCTTGCCATGAAGGCTCGAAAGCGCCGTGCCGTTCTCAAGGCACGTATGAAGTCTGGTGAACTAGCATTTACTGATGCCTTGAATGAGGAGGACGCGAAACGTATAGAGGTCGTGTCGCTTTTGAAATGCGTTCCCGGCATTGGTGCGAGCAAGGCGGAAGCCATCAGGAGGTTGGTCAAGATTCCATTAGGCCGACGTGTTAGTGGACTTGGTATCCGGCAGCGCGAAGAGCTGACCGCTTTGGAAAAAAACGGTTGGAAAATGACAGCATAGAAGTCAAAGGCTTTGTGATGTATCCGCGCTGGACGCATTGGCGCGACCTAAAGGGAATCTGCCCCATTTGCGGGGAACCCGCACACGTCGGAACGAGCAAAAGGACGGGCAGGCATTTCTGGCTTCACGACAAGTATGACATGTACGAATACTATAACGGTCATGGCATTCACGGTCTTTGATATTGCAACGGCGGCTTGCAATCCGAATTAGCAAATTGATTTTCAACGAAATCGTGGATAGTGAAAACGGGCACTAATCGAGGTGCCCGTTTTCATATTGAAGCAATGAGAGAAATGGGATGCGCATCATGGGAAATCTCTATACCGATAATTTAATCGGCACCGTGATAGGGCTTTCGGTTGCAGATGATTGGGAAGGTGCCAGACTCGAGTGGGAGATAGTCGGATGTGAGGTTGACGAAACCCATTCTGCAACATGCGTTTGCGGAAAGGAGGGGCTTCGCTATGTCTATACGATAGCGAATACGGAAACCGGGGAAACACTCTCTCCGATTGGGTCGAGTTGTATCAAGAAGTTCGAGCAAAGCGATATGGACGAGGAACTTGCCGGTTGGCAGCAAGCCATCAAACTGATGGAGGAAGCGGCGAGAATCGGAAAAGAGGATTACGTCCATCTGCATAGCGGAAGTTACTCGCGCAAGCTCCTGTACTTCCTGTACGAGCAAGATGCGTTTCGACCGACAAAGTACAACGGATATGATGGTTATAACGACTACCTATTCTTGCTTGACATGTTCAACGGAGGATTCTGTTCGGAAGCGCAGGAGAGAAAATGCCAAGCTATCATCATGCAATCCATCTACCCATGGCTGAGAAATCTCTGGAAGAAAAGTAAATCGCAGAAAGGGAAAATAGATAATGGGAAATAACGCTTGGTGTCCGGCATATCTTGCCAAGGCGATTGCTTCCAAGTAGCGGTTGTTACGCAAGAATGTTCAGAAGGCTCAGGCCGGGTCTTCGATGGAATTGATTTTGTCTTCGCAGTTGATGGGAACCCGAGGTGGCGACACCTCGGGTTCTTGGTTTCCGGGCGAGCCGGAAACCCCGCAGAAAAGGCATGGGAAAGGGTGCGGCGGCACCCCCTTTTCCATGCCTTTTCTGCTCTCGCACTGATAGAATATCAGTGCTCACCGGCCAAGGCCGCTCTTCGAGTTGCAAGATTTGGGAAGCGTATATACAAAGTCACGTAAACGAGACTTTTCCATACACTTCCATCTTGCTCCCGAGCGGCTTTCGGAGCCTTGACGGGAGGACGCTTACGCTTAACGAATCGACAATTTTGGATTGCCGGTTCCCGTAACTCAGCAAAGCGAACCGTCGCTTTCGTGTCATAGTCAAACGGTGGCGGCACCGATACGACTATGAGATTTTGAGAAAATACAGAAGGGGAGTGATGAAGGTGGCAAAAAGAGAAACCGCAGTTCTCATCAGATTGTCTGAACGTGAGAAGAGAACGCTTAAGCGGAAAGCCGCGAATTACGGTATGACGGTTTCCGATTACGCCCGGACGCTACTCATCAATTCTGACGATGCGACAATCAAGGTCATCGACACCGAGCCTTTGAAAAAGGCAGCACACGAACTCGCGAAGCAGGGAACGAACCTGAACCAGTTCATGAAGTTCTTGAACACCTATGGCATCAAAGTGTTCGATGCGGGGGAAGCGCAGCGCGTCCTCGCGCGTGAGGTGGAGACGTTTATGGAAGTCGCGGAAGCCCTTGCTGCGCTCCGAAGGGAAGCAGACCGCAACAACATCCAAATCCGAATCGACGATTTTGATAACCCAGATGCAGAGCAGGAAGGATAAATAGGGTATGGGGTACTACAAAGACACGGGGAGTTTGAAGAGCATGGCATCTGCGGAAGCTATCTTGAAAAAGCGGATGCCCGAGAAGGTCGGTATCCTACCAGTTGCCGAGCTTCTATTCGTTGCCGAAAGCATGTGGGTTGGCGAGCACGATATGAAGGGACACTTTCATCCTTCCTTCCGTTTCGTGAAAGCGAAACGATACAACGCGAAACCTCATGTCTTGATAGAGCTTGATGGGGAAACGCTCGCAGATATCAACGGGCGCTCGAAATACTACGAAGGCTTTTCACGATGCGTGGATAGGAAGCCGGAAGAGGGCGCTTGGATAGAACCGACAGAATTTGGAATGATGTTTCTCTCTATCCTAGATTTGGGTATGTCTGAGGAGGAAGCGGAAAAAATCGGAATCCCGATTACCCAAACATGGAAACGGATATCCAGAAGCCGTTACTGACAAGTCCACCGTTTGACGGAGTTTGGAACGGAGCAGTGCAAGATGAGCGAAGAGAAAAAGGTAAAAAGCGAATGGGTGCATTTCCGGGAGCTTCGCGCCCGGTGCCCCGTCTGCAAGAAGGTTGCCCATGTTGCGTGCAAGAACGGAACGTATTTTTTCGTTCACGATGCCTACGACCCGTTTGCAAGGCACAACGCAGTGGAGACCACCGAGCCAGTATTTAAGATTCTCTTTGACGGGTTCGTGAGTGTAAACGGAAGGGAGCCGGTAAAGTCCGGGAACCGGGCACTCACGAATGAAGCGATGATGCAAGATATGTTTCCACGGAAGGGAAAATGAAAATGGAAGAAATCGAACTCTACCCGCACAACCAGAAAGCCTACGATAACCTCTGTGCCATGCTCAGGGATAGCAACCGTGCTTGTGTCGTGCAACCAACCGGCACGGGCAAATTCGTCATCATTGCTAAGATGGCACAGGACAATCCGGGAAAGAACTTCCTTCTTCTCGGTACCAATGATTACATGTATATCGACCAGATGGCGAACCTTTCCGATATCGCTCCCGGATTCACTCCGAAGAATCTGCAATTTATGACCTATGCAACCGCAATGGCTAAAGCAAGATGCGGGGATGAGATTCCGCGGTGCGATGTGATAGTGGCAGACGAGTTCCATCACTGCGGGGCACCTGAATGGGGAAAGGGCGTTCAATACGTTGTGGAAAATAATCCCGATGCAAAGATAGTCGGATTTTCCGCAACGCCCATTCGTTATTCGGACAAAGGGCGCAACATGGCGGATGAGATGTTTATTGGAAATCTTGCAAGCAGCATGGAGCTTGAGGAAGCATGGCTTGACGGCGTACTTCCCATGCCGAAGTACGTCATAGCACTTTACGATGCGCCGAAAGAGCTAGGGGAGTTAAAGGTATCCATCGAAAAGGTGCGCGAGAAGAAGAAATACTCCAAATTCGTCAAGAAGTATGAGGAGTTGCGACGTTCTCTTCAAGATGCGGACGGCATCGACCGTATCATCGCAAAGCATCTCAAGAAGCGCGACAGCAAGGTCATCGTGTTCTGCCCGAACCAAAAGAAGCTACAGGAGTTCATGCTTCTTCGCCGCGAGTGGTTCGGTCGTGTGAACAAGGAGGTTCACGCATATAAGACCACGAGTGCAGACCCTTACGGTTCCCGTGACTTTCAAGAGTTCAAAGAGGACAGCAGCTCGGCGTTGAAGGTGCTCTACTGTATCAATCAGCTTAATGAAGCTGTTCACGTCAAGGGAATCGACGCAATCGTTATGGTGCGCCCCACAAAGTCCCCCGTTATTTTTCAGCAGCAGCTCGGGCGTGCCCTCACATCCGGTGGAAACAGAACGCCACTTGTATTCGACCTCTGCAACAATTTCGGCTCCCTCGGCGGCATCGCGGGGATGCAAGAGCGCATGGAACGCGCCTATGAAAAGAAGAGCGAGCAAGGAGAAAAGCCGATATATGAACCGAAAGATTTTCATGTCATCGACGAGATAAAAGACCCGCGCGAGCTTACAGAAGAGCTGCGCGAAGCGCTTAATCCGTCAACGACCATTGACGAAAAGATATCCTTCTTGGAAGAGATAGCCGCACAAAATGGAGGGCAGCTATGAGCGATGCCAAGAGAACAAAGAATTATATTGTCTTCAAGCTGAGGAAGAACTATCGGGAAGGAAAGCTCGATACTTCACAGGTTGCGCGTCTCAAGGCAATCGGCTTTGATTTCGATGGTGCGGTTTTCAATGCGTCCAAAGACAGCCTTGCCGTACAGTATCCTGCGATTGCTGAGGAATGGGACAAAGAACGAAACGGGGAGCAAACGCCGTGGAAGGTCAGACCCCTAGCAACAAAGAAGGCGTGGTGGAGGTGCCCGCATTGCGATAGACCGTATCGACTGGCAATCCGGTCGAAGGTCATCAGCAACAGCGGATGCCCTTACTGTGGATATGGCGGAGAACGTGCAGCAGTTTCTCTTCCGGTCATCCGGCTGGATACGTTAAAGAGCTATCCGAGTATCAGTAACGCGCAGCGTGAAGTCGGTTATTCGTTAAAAACAGCTATTGACAAATCAAAGCTAGACAGGAACGGAATCGCTTGGTGCTACCTTATCGACTACGAGTTGGGCAGGATTCCCGATTTTACGAAAGGGAATCAGGTCACGCCGGTTATTTGCCTAGAGACAGGGAAACGATTCGAGACGCAAAGCCAAGCGGAAATAGAGCTTGGAATCAGCAGGGGTAGTATATGTCGCGCTCTGAACACCGGCAAGACCGCGAAAGGGTATCACTGGATTAGAGAGAGCGAATACAGTGAAGAGAAAGCAGCCGCCGCGAGAGCGGAGAGTGCTCCTTATAGAGTCGTCTGCCTTGAGACGGGTACGCGATACAAAACCTATGCCGATGCGGGAAGGGACTTAGGTGTCAAAGAAGACAATATCCAGCAAGCAGTAAAAAGCAAATCACATTATGCGAGAGGGTACCATTTTGTAAACAGCGATGAATACAGCACGCTTGCTAAAGGGGAAATCGAGAATATCCTCAAAAGGGACGGAAGAAGCCGCACTGTGGTCTGCGTTGAGACCGGAAAGCGCTATGAGTCCATCAAAGCCGCTTCGGCGGAGTATGGAGACAGACAGGTAAACGCCCGGTCGGGGATTGGCCGTTGCTGTAAAAATCCCTATCGCACCTTTGACGGCAAACATTGGTGCTATCCAGATGATTTGGAGTCAAGAATAGACAATGCCGAAGAATATGCGGTACCGAGAAAAACAGCCGTACAGTGCTTAGAGACCGGAAAGATGTATGAATCCATCGCAGATGCTTCACGAGATACAGGAATAAACCACAACTCGATAAGGGCGGTAGCGCGAGGTGATAGACACAAGGCCGGGGGATACACGTGGGAGTACGTGAATCCGGCACCTGATAAGCGCGATAACAGAGGGTGCAACCAACCAACAGCAAAGAAGGTGCGCTGTGCGGAAACCGGCAACCAGTTCGTTTCGCTCAGTGACGCAGCAAGGGCAGTAGGGTTACGAAATGGCAATTCGATACGCAGGGCTATCGACAGAGGTGGCACGGCAGGAGGTTATCACTGGGAGTACCTAGACGAAAAAAAGGAGGTGAGCACAGATGACCATCATCAAGCAGACGGGCGTGCAGAGTAACGGGCACATGAAGAACCTGCGCGGCTACATCAACGATGACCGCAAAGTGCTCGTGCGCGATTCCCTCAACATGGACGGCTGTACGAACCCGAAGCGCTGGGCGCACCACATGTGGATGACGCGGGAGATGTACGGTCACAACAAGTCAGCACGGGGCGTGAGGGACAAAAAGACCGGGGAACTGAAAGATGCCAAGAATACGGTTCTCTACCATCAGATTCTCGGGTTCAACCCAGACGAGTGCGACCTAAACGGCGGGCGGCTCTCACCGGAAGAATGCATGAGGTATGCCAAGGAGTACGTGGGGAAGCACTACCCGAATCAGCAGATAGTGATGGCGCTTCACAACGAATACTGCAAGGCGGACAAGACCCATCGCTATGCCGTCCATATCGTCATCAACCGCACCGACCTGTCAACAGGCAAGCGGCTCGATGAGGGGCGCGGGAAAAGCGCCAAGGTGAAACGTGCCAGCCGCATCCGCGACCTCGACCGCGAGTGGGGGTTGAAGCAGGTCGTGGAGGGCGAGCGCAATTCCTCCGTCCATAAGAAGCAACCGTCCCGTATCGAGAAGGAACTTGCGGCACGCGGCATCGACTCCTATAAGACGAACTTGCGAGAGCTGTGCCGTATCGCCGCCGGGGAAGCGGAGAACATCTATGATTACCGCGAGCTTCTGGAATCATGGGGCGTTGACACGGAGTTCAAGAGGGGGCGCATGTACGTTACCGACACGGACAACAACCGCTATGCCTTCTCCGTGGCGAAGCTCGATGCTGACCTCGGAACAAAGGGGCTGGAAGCTGCGTTCACGGCGAACGTGGCGAAATCCATCCATGCGGAAGGAAGCGCAGCCGTTGCGGAGAAGAGGGATATCGAGCAGCAAAAGGCGGTGGTGACGGAAACGAAGGAGAAGTACCTTGCGCAAATCCGAAGCGTCTACCGGAAGTACCGCAAGGAGATACGCGGTATGGAGGGCATGGAAATCGCGGATATCCCCAAGCTGAAACTCCCGCGCCCCGATTCGGATATCGCGGACGATTCGGAGGTCAAGCGCCTGATTCTCGCCTGTTGGCGCGGAGCCGACGAACTCAGGGCGGAAGTATCCTCGACGGTCATGCCGAAAGGGAAGAAGAACGGCGGAAACGCCGGAAGCGGCGGTTCCCAGCGGGCGCAACAGGCACCTGCGCAGGAACGCCCGGAACCGAACAAGGAGAACGGCGAGCGTTAATTAAAAAGCGGCGCGGGCGGGATATTCCGCCTGCGCCGCTATACGAGTTGCGAGAATCGGCATAAAAGCGCCCGCCGTTCCCCTAATGTCGCACATCAGGGAGCAGCGGGCTAAAGCAAGAAAGTTTCTCCACGAAGGAAGAAAACGCGTCCAGTTTACCTCACTATGCGTTCGCGTCAAGCTGACGCTTGAGATTCGACACCTTCAACCACTGGAGAAGGAAGGCAATGGGCGCGAATGCAGCCGGGATGGAAAGAAGAAGCGTCGCTATGAGGAGCAGTCCGAGAGCGTTACCCCACACGAACAGCCTTGAACGCTTGATTGCACGCCATGCAGCGATGTAGCCAGCCGGTACCGTGCCGACGTAAAACCCGGTAAAGGCTGTTGCAGCCAGCAGGACGGGAACGAGTGCAATGATTCCAATTGCACCCGTCTGAGTTATCAGGGCAGGGGAATTAACGAGAAGCAAAAGGAAAACAACTATCGCGGTTATCGTCCCGACGATATAGAGGAACTTCTTCATCAAATCGAAGACTCGTTTTTCCTCATCATATTCGGCGCGAATTGCCATGGTGTTGTCTTGGTATATCGGGTGTTGGTAAGTTCTCATGTTATGACCTTCTTTCTAATGTCAATTCTAATAAGTCTGTTAGTTTGCATGACGGACGAATTACCGACCGTTCCATGTAAACAGATATAGGTTTACGAGTCTATCTTACTATATTGCTGGGTTGCTTTCAAGCTGGTTTGTTGTCCTATTTGTGCGGGATATATGGAGTATCGTCTTGAAGATTTATCTGGTTTGGTGGTATGATATATTACCAGTAATCAAGCTAGCCGTAAGAAAGGAGATACCATGGCGGGTAAGCCACAGGCGGAGAAAGCCGTTGAGCGTTTCCCGGAACTCGGGTGTTTCGCGGTTGCGGTGCGCCGCATCGTGTACGAGAAGGGGATGACGCTCGACAACGCCATCAAGAAAAGCGGAATCAGTAAATCCGCTTGGTTTGCCGGAATGGCCGGAAGCGGGGGAAAGCCGACGCGTCTGCCGAGCCTTGCGTCCTTTTTCGCTATCGCGGACGGTCTCGGAATCACGCCCGAGGAGCTAATTGCCGCGATGCGGAAGGAAGCCGAAGTGCGTGAGAAGAGCAATGGGGAGAGGGCTGAGAACGATGAGTAGGATTTTCATCACCATAGGGAGCGCCCACTCGAAAGCCGCAAATGTAAACCCCGTGGACGGCATCTGGTGCTCCGACTGCGGATGGGCTGGGCGCGTCGAGGAGGATATGACGGATTCTGAGGAGAGCGAAGAACCGCTATTCGAGGAGTTTTCCGAATATGTCCCGAAGTTCTGCCCGAACTGCGGGGTGAACCTGCGTGAACCCTAGAGGTGTCCAGACAAAGGGACACCTGATGCAATAGGCTGTCCCTGTCCGATAGAAAAGACCGGCAAGGTCGAGGAGAGAGATGGAAAAGGAACGTTTTCTTGTCGAGGTGACGGTGAAGAGCGAGAAGGATTGGAAGGCGATACACATGTGCGGGAGCATGGCGGATGCCGTGCCGGTCGCGGATGCGGTACACAACCTCTCCTATCTGCTCGACACGCCCATCGCTATCCGTGTGCGCGAGAAGAGGGGCAAGGGTTTGGAGGACTGACGGATGGAAAGGAGCGAAGATTACATGGCAAAGCATTTTAGCGAAGTGAAGAGGGAACTTGAGCAGTCGGACGGGCATATGGCCGGTATCGGCCAGCAGCTTAAGCTCTCCGAGGAAGCGAGGGATGCCAGAAACGCCGGACGAAGGCTTGAGGATGAGAACGACGAGACCGACCTCATCGGAACCATGAAGAAGCTGGAAGACATTATCGCCGAGCAGCGCCAGAGTAACGAACGCATCGCAAGGGAGATGCGCGGCATGGTTTCGGAGATGAAGGATGTGCTCGAAAAGGTCGAGGAGCTGAGAAACGGCGCGGCGGATGCGCAGCATCAGGCGAATCAAATGGCGCTCATGGGAGTTGCGAACGCCCAGCAGAAGGCGGGAGAAATGACCATAAAGAACGTCGAAGAGGTGACCGCAAGGAGCAGGAAGGTCATCGACTCGATGGTAGAGGAATCCAAGAGACGCATTGAGCGGCTTTCGATGGTGACGCTTCCAGACAGACTGTTCTACTACTGCAAGTGGATGGCGGTCATCCTTGTGCTCATCATCCTCGTGCATGTCCTATGGGGCATGTTGGTGTAGAGAGCTACCGGTAATATAGATAGCAGGAAATCTTCTTATAAGACAGAAAGGACTGACAGAGATGAAGAAAGACAGCAATATGTTTAATGACAACAGCACCGAGACTGAGGGTATCCCAGCGGACAAGACCGCCGAAATCCCGAAGGTCGTGGATTCGACGGAGGAGGAGAATGCTAAGAAGCCGCTCGTGCTCTTCGGGCACGAGTTCTCCCGTAAGCAGGTCTGCGTGGCTGGTGCGGGAATCCTCTGTGCGGCGCTTCTCATCGGCGGCGGGGCTTACGCCATCTCACATGCCAGTTGGACGGGAGATTCCAATGCTCCTGCGGTGTCCCAGTCAAAGGACGATGAGAAGCAGGACATGGTACTTACCCTTGAGGTAAAGGCTGACGGCTGGGATGCGGACACTTCCACGCCCGTTATCGCCCATATAGAGGATGCGGACGGGGAAGTAGACTTTTACACCGCCATCGCCGCGAACAAGCAGGTGACCGTGAAGGTCGGCAAGTCCGGCACCTACACCGTCACCCTCATCCCGCCGGTGAACGCGGACGGCTCTACCTATAAGGCCGCGTCCAGTAAGGTCAAGGCCGGGAAAGATGACAAGAAAACGAACGGTACCGTCATCACGCTCGAAAAGGTGGATGCGGACAAGGTGACGAAAGATGACCTGACCGCCATCGCCAAGGACGTTGCAGCAGCCGTGAAGAAGGGCGATTCCACCCTGACCGGAGACAAGGGCGCGGCGGTCGCGAAGAAGTTCGAGGACAACATCAAGAAGAACCCGAACGCCGACGCGGATGCCGTCGAGAAGGAGAGCGAAAAGGCGCAGGAGACGGCAAAGGAGGACAAGTCTGACGCGAAGACCCCGGAGACCTCCGACAACAAGAAGAACGATTCCGGTTCCAAGAACGATAGCGGAAACAACGGCTCTGGAAATAAGTCGGACAGCAAGCCGAGCGGAAGCAACAATAGCAACTCCGGTAGCTCCTCGAAGAAGGATGACACCCCGGCGCATGTCCATAAGTACGATATCTATCATCCGGCAGTAACCCACACGGAGACCGTGCATCATCCGGCAGTAACCCACACGGAGACCGTGCATCATCCGGCAGTAACCCATACGGAGTCACATTCCATCTGCAATGGGTGTGGAGCTGATATTACAGGTCATGAGCGAAACCATGCGGAAAGTGCCATGTTGGCCGGGAATGCAGCGTGTGGAGCATGGCATTCGGAGCCGCGTACCGTAACTGATTCAGCAGCATACGATGAGACGGTTACGATTACGGATTCCAAGGCGTGGGATGAAACGGTCACCGTGACGGATTCTCCTGCGTACTACACCTGCTCCTGCGGTGCTCGCAAATAGGTGATTCCATGTTTACAGATATACCTCATGATTGCTGCAATGAAGAGACCGGGCTACCGGTAAAGAATCACCTTCCGCCTGAGCTTGGCGCACGATTCAAGACGCGTAAGCAATGGCAGGAGTGGGGATATGAACCAAAACCCGGAGAGCAGGGGCATCGAATGCATCCGAGTTCGCTTGCCTATCGCAGCTATGTCTATTTTCATGAGAGCGAAGTATGCTCGTATGCGGGAACGGAACCGGCGGATGATGTAAGGTATCAGACTCATGTGAGAGAGAAGACCGCCGCGCTTGAAAAATGTACCGGCCATGGAGGTCTGGATGCAATCGGCTGGAAAGAGCCGCGACCGTATAGGGATAGAAGCTAAGTCCAGACAGAAAGCCCCGACCAGATGGCCGGGGCTTTCTTAATGCTCTTTGTCTTGATTTCTTTGCGGTGCAGGCGTTTTTCGGCTCGCAAGTTGGGAGGAGGTTTTTCTCATGTCAACCGCTTCCGTTGCCAGAGAGACGGTTTCCGAATTTTCCCCTTTCGACGGGGGTGCCATGTCAGAACGCCGGTCGGAAACATACTGTCTCAGATGCGACAGGGCATCGTGATTCTTGCCGATGATTGAAGTGACTTTCGCGTCCTTGGCGCAGGAGACGAACCAAGGGAACTCATCCTGCATCTGTTCTAGGATGAGATTTACATCCTGATGGCTCATCGTGTGCCTTGATTCATATCCCGAGCCTTGGATGTGCTCGAAGCCGTTACGCTCTAGGAATCTGCCTATCTTAGTCCATGCGTCCCTGGGAGCGCCGTTTGCTTCAAGTTCCTTCACACTCAGGTCGAAATGGAAGGCCTTCCTACTTCTGGGCATCGGTGTTCCCCTCCCTAGTTCCTAATCGAAAACGCGCTCCGGGTATACTCGTCGGATGGTCTCGATACCGTCATAGATTTCATCATCGTCCTCGCGAAAGGCAAGGGACTTGATGTTCTGCATGACCCACTTCTGACGGGAGAGCTTGGAAATCGCGAGGGTCTGAGCATCGATTGCGTCGTATCCCTTAGCCACGCGCCAAGTCCCGTGAGCCACGCGCTCGTTTCCAAGCCCCTCAACGTTCTTACCAACGTAGTCATAGAGGGTATCGACCTCGTAGCCGTGCTCTATCGCCTTGTTCTCATCGAAGACGATGGTGAAGCTCCAAGGCTCCATTGTCGTTTCAACCATAAAATCAGCGTCCTTTCTGCCAGATGGCTGTTATCATATGTTACCATTATACTATAATGCCGGTGTTACGGCAATATAGTTTTTGAACACACGTTCTTTTTTGCAAACGCGTACTACAGAACGGTGGAGAGAACGTTTTCCGGC
>ERZ1673695.759-NODE-759-length-43580-cov-15.851809_pt1 | contig 43580 bp, 39 predicted proteins | sample MGYA00580225_ERZ1673695 | MGnify/ENA primary metagenome ERZ1673695 (study PRJEB41218, sample SAMN15661739) | gut metagenome | host: Homo sapiens | place: Canada: London | collected 2015-08-20/2019-03-30 | study: EMG produced TPA metagenomics assembly of... | reverse complement strand
CGTTCTTCGCGATGGTCGTCTGTCTGCTGCTATTCACATACTTCCCCATCTTTACCATGGGGCTGCTTAATGTACTGAGATAAAGAAAAACATCATATAAAAGGTGGTAGTCAAAATGTCAAAACAGGCGTTCGAAAAGGCTCATTGCTATCTTTCTCAAAAAAGGGCGGAGATGACGGCCTTCAGCGATTATCTCGCGGCCCATCCGGAGCTGTCACAGGAGGAGTATGAATCCAGCAGATTGATGGTTGAAAAATTACTCGGCGCCGGATTTTCCGTGGAGTATCCCTATCTGGGGCTGCCTACCGCTTTCAAAGCCGTAAAGACTTCACCAGCATGCGCGCAAAAAAAGCCTGTGGTCGCAATTATGGCGGAGTACGACGCGCTGCCGGAAATGGGCCACGGCTGCGGACATAATCTCCACGGTACGATGGCTCTTTACGCGGGGCTGGCCGTTGGGGAGGCAATCGGTGAAACAGCGGGAGAGATCCGCGTCATCGGTACGCCCGCCGAGGAGACTGACGGAGCAAAGGTCCAAATGGCGGACGCCGGAATCTTTGACGATGTCGACCTTGCCTTTATGTTCCATTCCTACGCCGGTGAGAGCTTCGCCGATTATAGGGCGCTTGGCATCGACGGGCTTGAATTTACATTTACCGGACAGACTTCCCACTCCGCGGCGTCACCGTGGAAGGGGCGAAGCGCGCAGAACGGGATGCTTCTCTTTATGGACGGCCTCAATATGCTCCGGCTGCATATGCATGATTACTGCAGAATGCACGCCATAATAAAAGAGGTCAGAGGCGCCGTGAATATAATCCCGGACCTCGCAGTGTGTCAGGTCGAGACGAGGGCTCCTGATAAGGCGATGCTTGCCGGGCTGACCGAAGCGGTGATCAACTGTGCGAAGAGCTGCGCCGCCGCTGTAAATACGGAGGTATCGTGGAAGAAATTTATGAAAAGCTTTGACTCGATGCTGCCGAACCTCGCAGCTGAGCTGCTCGCTGAGAAGACTATGGCGGAATATGGCGTCATATGTACGAAAAACCACCTCCCCACAGGGTCGACAGACGTCGGTAACGTCTCCTACAGATGTCCGGCCATACAGCCCGAGCTTGCAATAACGGAAGAAAAGCTTGACCTCCACACACGCGGGTTCGCTCTGGCGACGACCAGCGAAGAGGGACATTCCGCCCTCGTCAAAGGCGCGGCCATAATGGCGGACATCGCCCTGAAGGTACTTACAGACCAAAGCTTGAGAGAAGATATCCGCGCGGAATTCGAGTCAAAGATCTCCGCATTGTGAGCCGCAGAAACCGCACAGATAATTTATTCAGCCGTTTCCGTGCATAGTGAAAGAGCCGGCTTTTAGTAAAAAAATAAACATTTGGGACAAAGAGAGGTGTTTCTTATGACAAAATCATCAATGAAGTTCAAACTTAAGGTACCTGACACATATGTATTGCTTTTCCTCATAATTTTAGTGGCGGCGCTGGCCTCGTGGCTCCTTCCGGCAGGAGAATTTCAGCGGACGGAGAACGCCGCGGGCCGGCTTACAATAATACCGGGGACATATCACAACATCGCACAGACGCCTGTAATGCCGTTCGATACGCTGATAGCCGTGGAAAAAGGGCTGATAAACGCCGCCAGCACCGTATTTTTCGTGTTTATCTCCTATGCCTCGCTGATGATAATCATCGCCTCCGGCGCCATCCACGCCGGTATCTCAAGAATGCTCCAGATGACGCGTGATAAATACCGTATTTTCATAATCCCTATATTTGTATTCCTCTTCGCGTTTGCCGGCGGAACATACGGCATGTTTGAGGAGGCGCTCAGCTTCACCCCCATATTTGTAGGACTTGCGATAGCCCTTGGCTATGACGCGGTGACTGGAATGGCGATCGTGGCGATGGGCGTCGGACTCGGTTACAGCGGTTCGTTCACCAACCCCTTCAATGTCGGTATCGCACAGCAGTTTGCGGAGCTGCCTCTCTTCTCCGGCATCGCATACCGCTTATTCTGCTGGTTTGTGATGTGCACGACAAGTGTCGCCCTCATTATGCACTATGCCATAAAGGTAAAGAGGAATCCCCAGTCAAGCGCCGTATACGGCATCGAATGCGGCGACTTCGGGCTGGACCAGTCCCATCTCGCAAACCTCGAAATGACAGGGCGTCACAAGCTGATACTCCTCACAGGGGGCGCTACGATCGTCATTATGGTCATATCTGTCCTCAAGTGGGGATGGTATCTCGATGAACTTGCGGGACTTCTCCTGGGTATGGGAATATTATGCGGCTTCATAGCCGGCTGGGGACCGGACAAGATCGCTAAGACAATGGCGGCGGGGTTCAAAGATATCGCCTACGGCGCGATGATGATAGGCATCGCGAGAGGAATTCTGATCATCCTGCAGCAGGGAAATATCGTAGACACCGTCATCAACGGGATGTTCATCCCGCTTTCGACGATGCCGAAATGGCTCGCCGGGATCGGTATGCTATTCGTGCAAACTCTTATAAATTTCTTCATCCCCTCGGGGTCGGGACAGGCCGCTACGACAATGCCGATCATGGCGCCGCTGTCGGACTTACTGGGAATATCACGTCAGGTCGCCGTACTCGCCTTCCAGTTTGGAGACGGCCTCTCAAATATCCTGTGGCCGACAGCATTTGCCGCCGTATTCTGCGGCGTGGCGAATATCCCCTATGCAAAATGGATGAAATGGTTTATTCCAAGGTTCTGTATCATCTTTTGCATTCAAGCCGCTCTGATAGTGATTGCGATAATGATCGATTATCGGTAGCAAAAAGGAAGAGCAAAGGCCCCGGCTTCTGTACAAAATTTGTTCCGTCTGAATATTAGGTTGTATCAGTCTTAATAATGGTAAAATAAGAAAAATACTCATTAAGGCAGATGATACCGATGTCAAAAGAGGCATTCAGCCGGGCGCAAAGCTATATCACGGAGAAAGCCGGCGAGATGGCGGCCTTCTCCGATTATCTCGCGGCTCATCCCGAGCTGTCGGAAGAGGAATATGAGACAAGCCGCATGATGGCGGACAAGCTGCGCGAGGCGGGATTTGCCGTCGAATACCCATATCTCGGGCTACCCACCGCCTTTATCGGGAAGAAGACCTCTCCCGACGGAGAGTCCGCCGCCGGCAGGCCGGTAGTCGCGGTAATGGTCGAGTATGACGCGCTGCCGGAGATCGGACACGCCTGCGGCCATAATCTGCACGGCACAATGGCGCTCTACGCCGGCATGGCGATAGGCGAAGCAATGGGGGACCTCGTCGGCGAGCTGCGCGTCGTCGGTACCCCGGCGGAGGAGACTGACGGCGCGAAGATACGTATGGCCGACGAGGGCGTATTTGACGACGTAGATTTCGCTGTCATGTTCCACTCCTTCGCGGGAGAGAGTTTCGCCGACTACCGTTCTCTCGGCATCGACGGGCTGGACTTCACCTTCACGGGGCAGACCTCGCACTCGGCGGCCTCTCCCTGGCGCGGCCGAAGCGCCCAGAGCGGGATGCTGCTCTTCATCGACGCGCTGAATATGCTGCGCATCCATATGCACGACTACTGCCGTCTCGCCGCCTACATTACGGAGGTCAAGGGCGCGGTGAACATCATCCCTGACCGCGCCGTATGCCGCGTCGAGGCGCGCGCCCCGGAGCAGAGCATACAGCGCGAGCTGACCGCCGCCGTGCTGGAATGCGCGCGCGGCGCGGCGATCGCGACGCGCACCGAAGTAAGCTGGAAGAATTTCGAGGGCAGCTTCGCGCCGATGCTGCCGAACCTCACGGCAGAAAAGCTGGCAGAGGAGACGATGGCGGAATATGGCGTCATCTGCACAAAGGGACACCCCGCGACCGGTTCTACCGACGTCGGCAACGTCTCATACCGCTGCCCCGCGATACAGCCGGAATTCGCGATAACGCCGCGCAGCCTTGATCTCCACACGCGGGAATTCGCCGCGGCGACCACCGCTGAGGAGGGACACGAGGCTCTCGTCAAAGGCGCGCGCGTCATCGCCGATATCTGTCTGAAGGTATTCACCGACGACGAACTGAGAAAAAAGATAAAAGCGGAATTCGAGGCGGCAAAGAGATAACTTTAAAGCATGCATATGAAAACGGAGCCGGTCCAGGCTGACGGCTCCGTCTCTCATGCTACAATATCAGCAGCCCTCCGTGAGTACCGACTGTTGGCGGCGCGGAGGGAGAGAGCAGACACGATGGAGGTAGAATAAATGATCAGATCATGGACCGGCATATTTAAATGCGCTGCGTTGCTTGCAGCCGCGTTTTTCTGCGCTGCCGGCGGCGCGGAGGCGGCGTGGGTCAATTCGGATATCGCCGATTTCCCCGCCGGCGCGAAGGCGCCCGCATACCACGACGATTTTCACCGCGCGGTGAACCACGACTGGCTATCGAAGGCTAAAATACGCAAGGGCGAGGTTCGCATCGACTCTTTTTCAGAGAGGTCGGACGAGGTAGAGGCACAGATAAAGAAACTATTCAAAGACCGTTCGCTGAACAGCCACGAGGCGGCGCTGGTGCAAAAATTCCATGGCATGCTGCGCGACTGGAAGAGCCGTGACCGTCTCGGCATGGAGCCGGTGATACCCTACGTCAAACGCATCGAGGCCATCAAAGATATGGAGGGGCTGACGGCATACCTGACAGACGGCCGCGATCCGCATCTAGGCTCCCAGCTCTTCGATATCGGCGTGATGGCAGACCGCCGCGACGCGACAAACAACACGGTGGCGATCGCCACGACGGGGCTGCTGTTGACGGACGCCGACGAGTACCGGGCAAAAGAGCTAAGCCCATACGCAAAGCGCCGCAAGGCGGCTAACGATGAATACATAGTTAAGCTGCTGCAAAAGGCGGGATACGACCGAAAACAGGCCGAAACGATGAACGAGGGGCTCTTCCGCGTCGAGAATAAACTCGCGGAACGGGCGATGGGACTTAAGGAGATCTATTCGCCGGCAGCACAGGCCGCCATTTACAACGTACGGACAAAGGAACAGCTTACCAAGGCTTCGGCCAATTTTCCGCTTACGGCGGTAATTGACTCGCTGGGTTACGGCGACAGCCGCGAGTTCGTCCTCATGGAGCCTAAATGGCTCAATTCGCTGAACGAACTCTACCGCCCGGAGAACCTTGAAGATATAAAAAGTTACCTCATCATCAGGACGCTGCTTTCAACGGCAAACCTGCTGGACCGTGAGACGCGCGGCTGGGCCGTGGAACACGGAAACGCCGTGATGGGCAGCAGCGGCGCGATACCTGACGACAAGTACGCCTACGAAATGGTCTCGGCCTATCTCGGAGAACCGCTCGGCAGACTATACGCGGAAAAATACGCCGACCCCAAGACAAAGGCACGGATCGAAGAGTTTATCGCGAAGGTGGTCGGGTATTACCGGAACATGCTGCACGGCGAAAGCTGGCTGTCGGAGAGCACGCGAAACAAGGCGGTGACCAAGCTCGACAATCTTACGGTGCGCGTAGCCTACCCCGATAAGTGGGAGGATTTTTCGGCGCTGGACTTTAAGGATACGAAAGAGGGCGGCAATCTCGTGGAAGCTGTCGCCGCCATCGCCGATTTTGAACGCCTGCGCGACGTCAAGCTGGTAAATACAAAGGTTGACAGGAGCAAGTGGCTCGCCGATCCTCAGGAGGTCAACGCCTACTATTCACCCTCTGACAACTCGATCAACATCCCCGCCGGCATCCTTGGAGGCGCCTTCTATTCACCCAAGGGCGGCGAAGAGGAATTGCTCGGAGGTATCGGCATGGTGATCGGGCATGAGATAACCCACGCCTTCGACACAAACGGCTCACAGTTCGACGAAAACGGCAACTTCGTCAACTGGTGGACGGAGGCGGACCGCAAAGCCTTCGATAAACGCTCGAAGAAGATCAGCGACTACTTCTCCACGCTGGAGGTTATGCCAGGAGTGAAGGCCGACGGCGAGCTGGTACTCAGCGAGGCGATCGCCGACCTTGGTGGCCTCTCCTGCGTGACGGCAATCGGCCGAGGCGTACCGGGATTTGATTTTTCAAAGTTTTTCAAAGCCTACGCCAGACTGTGGCGCAACCGCAAGACCAAGGAGGCGGAGGAACAACGGATAAAAGAGGACGTCCACCCGCTTTCCTATCTGCGCACAAATGTAAACGTCCAGCAGATACCGGAGTTCTATACCGCCTTCGGCGTCAAGCCAGGCGACGGCATGTACCTCGCGCCGGAAGAGAGGGTCGCTCTCTGGTAGCGTCAAGCCGCGCTTGAGGGAACACACGGCAAAAGACAGAGTAGCCTCCGCCGGTCACCTGCGGAGGCTACTCTTTATGAAAAAATTTATTGTCCGTCTATCCGCCTAGGTAGGCGCTGACGACGCGCGGGTCGCGGAGCAGCTCTTCGCCGGGGCCCTGAAGGGTGATCTCCCCCACCTCGAGCACATAGGCGTAGTCGGCGATCTTGAGCGCCGCGAAGGCGTTCTGCTCGACGAGCAGCACCGTCTTTCCCTCTTTGTTTATGCGTTCGATAATGTCAAAGACCTCTTCGACAAGTATCGGCGCAAGCCCCATCGATGGCTCGTCGAACATTATCAGCTCCGGATCGCTCATCAGCGCGCGTCCGACGGCCAGCATCTGCTGTTCTCCGCCGGAGAGGGTTCCGCCCTTCTGCCAGGAGCGTTCGCGCAGGCGCGGGAACAGGGAGAAGGCGCGTTCGATCCCGGCATCTTCCTCTTCCCTGTTCTTGCAGCTGTAGCCGCCGAGCTTGAGGTTCTCCAGCACGGTGAGATGCGGGAATATCCGGCGTCCCTCGGGACAGAGCGCGATGCCGCGTTCAAGGACGTGTTCGGGGTTGAGCCCCAGCAGGTGCTTCTCCTTCCAGGTGACGCTGCCGCTCTTGTTCCGCACCAGCCCCGCGATCGCGCGCAGCGTGCTGCTCTTGCCCGCGCCGTTTGCGCCGATCAGCGTGACGATCCTGCCCACCGGCACGTCAAGGGATATGCCGCGCAGCGCCTGTATGCCGCCATAATTTACGGAGAGGTTTTCTACTTTTAGCATACTATTTTTCCTCCGCTTCGCCGTCAGGCGTAGTTTCCAGATTACCTTCGGGGTCCGGCACGCGGATGCCTTCGCCTCCCGCTACGGCCTCTTTGCCGAGATAGGCCTCGATGACTTTAGGGTTGGCGCGTATCTCCGCCGGCGTCCCCTCGGCGATAAGCTGGCCATAGTCAAGCACGCGTATCCATTCGGAGACGCCCATAACGACCTTCATGTCATGTTCTATCATCAGGATAGTGACCTTGAACCGGTCACGTATACTTCTTATAAAATCCATCAGCTCCTGACTCTCCTGCGGGTTCATGCCCGCCGCCGGTTCGTCGAGCAGCAGCAGCTTAGGGCCGGTCGCGAGGGCGCGCGCTATCTCCAGCCGCCGCTGCGCGCCGTATGGCAGCCCGGTGGCGATCTCACCCGCAAGCTTGTCAAGCCCCACCGCCTCAAGCAGCTCCATGGAACGCTCGCGTATCTCGCGCTCCTCGCGGCGGAATATCGGCAGGTAGAGCGGCGCGCTCCACCAGGGAGCCTTCTGCCGTACCCAGCAGGCGGTCATGACATTCTGCAGCACGGTGCCGCCGGTAAAGAGGCGGATGTTCTGGAAGGTGCGCGCGATGCCGGTCTTGCAGACGATATGCGGCTCCAGCGGCGTGATATCCTCGCCGTCGAAGATCACGCGTCCGGAGGTCGGCTTATAGAAGCCGGTGATTATATTGAAACAGGTGGTCTTACCCGCGCCGTTGGGGCCGATCAGGCTCGTTATCGAGCCCCGTTCAACCTCTATTGTAAAGCCGCTGACGGCGGTGAGGCCGCCGAACTTGATCATGACGTCCTCGGTCTTCAGTATCGTATCAGCCATTTGCGCGCGCCCCCTTTCCCTTGAAGATGCGCTTCGCGAAGCGAGAGGCGCTGTCCCAGCTGAATTCATAGCCGCCGATTATACCCTCGCGGCGGTAGAGGATGATGAAGAGCAGCAGCAGTGAGAAGATCAGCATTCTCATGCCAGGTATCCCCGCGAATTCCCATGAGCCGATCGTTATGGAGTCTTCGACGAAACGCAGCCATTCAAGCAGCACGGTGATGACCACCGTGCCGATGAGGGAGCCGGTTATCGAGCCGAGGCCGCCGACGACAACGAACATCAAGATGTTGAAGGTCAGCTGGAAGTTGAACATCTTCGGGTCGATCGTGGTGATGAGGCTGCCCATCAGCGCGCCGCCCACGCCCGCGAAAAAGGCGCCGACGACGAAGGATATCGTCTTGGTGCGGAAGGTATTTATCCCCATCGCCTTCGCCGCGACCTCGTCGTCGCGGACGGCGCGCAGGGTGTTGCCGAAGTTGCTGGAGAGCAGCTTGATGATCACGTAGCAGGTGAGGACGCACCAGAAGTAGTTCCAACCCAGGTTGGCGTAGGCCGGAATGCCCTTGAGGCCAAGCGCGCCGTTGGTGACCGGCGTCATATTCGTGAAGAGGACGCGGATTATCTCACCGAAGCCAAGCGTCGCGATGCCGAGATAGTCGCCGCCGAGCTTGAGGCAGGGAAGCGCCATCAGCAGGCCGACAAAGGCCGCGACAAGGCCGCCCGCGATAACGGCGATAAAGAAGGGGGCGTGCATCACGGAGAAGGGCCACATCATCGGCTCCAGGATGTACATCATCTCCTTCTGCGCCGCCGGCAGGATGAGGATCGCCGTCACATAGGCGCCGATGGCCATGAAGCCAGCGTGGGCCAGCGAGAACATACCGGTGAAGCCATAGATGAGGTTAAGGCTGATCGCCAGTATCGCGTTGACGGCGATGAGGTTCAGCACCTGTATCTTATAGCCGTCGAGGTTCCCCTGCGCCCACCAGAGAAAGAGGGCGAGGAGGCCGAGAGAGAGCGCGTTAAGAATAAGCTTCGTTGAATTTTTCATCATATCTTATCCTCCAGCTTCTCGCCCATCAGCCCGGTCGGCTTATAGAAGAGTATCAGGATGAGCAGGACGAAGGCGAAGGCGTCGCGGTAGCCGGAGAGCGCCGGGAAAAAGGCGACGAGCATGATCTCCATGAACCCCAGCAGAAGGCCGCCAATCATCGCCCCCTGTACGGAGCCGATGCCGCCGAGGACCGCGGCGATGAAGGCCTTGAGGCCGGGGAAAACGCCCATAAAGGGGTGTATCTGCGGATAACGCAGCGCCCACATGATGCCGGCGCAGGCCGCGAGCGCCGAGCCGATGGCGAAGGTGAGCGCGATGATGCGGTCGACCTTGACGCCCATGAGGCGTGTCGTCTCAATGTCGCGCGAGATGGCGCGCATCGCGAGCCCCGGCTTCGTGCGGTAGAGCATCCAGAGCAGGGCGCCGACGAGGATGAAGGAGATTATCGGGACAAATATCGCGAGCGGCAGGATGCGGACGTTGCCCAGGGTCATAACGCGGACAAGCGGCTCAAAGCGCGGCATCGGCTTCGGCACGCCCGTGAAGATAACCAGGCAGAGATTTTCAATGAAGAAGGAGACGCCGATCGCCGAGATGAGCGCCGAGATGCGCGGCGCGTTGCGCAGCGGCTGATAGGCGACGCGGTCGATCATGACGCCGAATATCGCGGTAGCCAAAATAGAGAGCAGCACCGCCGGTATCCAGGGCAGGTGCATTGCCGTGATGGCAAGAAAGACAAAATAGGTGCTGATCATAAAGATATCGCCGTGGGCGAAGTTGATGAGGCGCAGAATGCCGTAAACCATCGTATAACCGATGGCGATAAGGCCGTAAAGGCTGCCCAGCATCAGCGCGTTGAAAAAATGCTGGACCATCATGTCAAAAGTCATCTTTTTCCCCTCTTACTTATCCTCCCGTTGTCAGAAAGGCATTTTATTTGATTTTCAGAAAAAGCGGAACAGGGCCACGGCGCAGGGCGTGCAAACCGCTGAACGGCTGAACAGGGGTCTCCGCAGGCATATGCCGTATGGAGACCGCAGTCCGCCCTTTGAAGGGCGGACGCGGTATGATGCCGTTTGCGGCCGGACATACGGAAACGTTTACCGCAGGGCCGGCCGGAGCAGTCATGACGTGGGTCGTGCGCCCAGGCCGCAGCGTTGATATTATTTGGGGTTGACGATCGCGTGGAAGACCTGCCTGCCATTTTCGATCTTGATGATACCGACCGATTTTTCGGCGTCGTGCGTCTTGTTGATCGTCGTCGTTCCCGTTACGCCGGGCATATCCTTCGTGGAGGCGATGGCGGCCGTGATCTTTTCGGGATCGGTGCTCTTAGCGTTTTTAATCGCGTTGTAGATGAGCAGATAGGCGTCATAGCCGCATCCGGTGAGAGCCGCGGGATCTTTGCCGGGGAAGGCTTTGCGCCACTGCGCCGTGAACTGCTTCTGAATGGGGCTCATGAGCTTCTCGGGCATGTTGGGCGAATAGGCGAAGGAGGTGTAGCTGAAACCTTCGACAGATTCTCCGCCGATCTTGACCATTTCGGGGTTGTCCATCGCGTCGCCGCCAAGGATGCTGAACTTAGCGCCGAGTTCGCGCGCCTGGCGCATGATGATCGCGCCCTCCGCGAAGTTGGCGGGGATGTAAAGCACGTCGGGATTTTTGCTGATGATCTCCGTCAGCTGCGCGGTGAAGTCCTGGTCGCCCTTCTGGTAGTTCATCACGGAGACGATCTTGCCGCCGTTCTTCGTAAAGTTCTGTTTGAAGAAGTTGCCGAGTCCGACGCTGTAGTCCTCGGTGACCTCGATGAGCATCGCGGCGCTCTTCGCCTTCAGCTCCTTGAGCGCGTAGTCAGCGGCGCCCGCGCCCTGGAAGGGGTCGATAAAGCAGACGCGGAAGACATATTTTTTCCCCTGCGTTACGAGCGGGTTCGTGCATGAGGTACCGACCATCGGGATGCCGGCCTTCTCCGCCACTTCGCCGCCGGCCATCGCGAGGGACGATCCGTAGGTTCCGATTATCGCACGCACCTTGTCCTTCTCAATGAGGCGCTTGACTGCGTTCGCCGATTCAACCTTATCGCTCTTGTTATCAACGACGACGAGTTCGATCTTCTTGCCGTCCACCGTCGGGTACTGCTGATGCGCGAGCTTGACTCCATCGAGTTCAAGCTGTCCGCCGATGGCGTTTCCGCCGGTAATGGGAAGATAAACACCGATCTTCACCGTCTCCGCCGCCATCGCCATTCCTGCCGTGACGAGCACCAATGAAAAAGCCACTGCCAATTTCTTGGTTAACTTCATTCCACTACACCTCTTCTTATTTACTTTATTAAAATAAACGCTAAAAACATTATATCGTAAATTGAATCAAATATCAGTCACAAATATAAAAATGCGGCGACATTTTTCTTAATTTTCGGGATTAACGACCGGTTTCCCCGGAAAGAGGGCAAACGAGCTGAGCTTTTTGATGGAAGCCGAACAGCCTAAGTGGTTGAGACGGTTTTAAAACCGTCTCAGCCACTTAGCCCCCGGATGCCCCGAGGCTGAGAATTCCCAACGCGGCACACGTTTGCCGGCAGTTTACGAAAATACCGACATCACAGTGCCGGTCACGGTTTATTTAGTGCATCATGCGCAGGATGATTTCGGCGATGACAGCCGAACCGACGAAAGTCCCTACAAAGACGAATAACCCGACGACGACAATCTTCCAGCCCTGTTTCTTGAGCTCTCCGAAGTCTTTGCCAACCGCGAGTCCAGCATAGGCAAGTATCGGCGTACAGAGCCCAATGAAACTGACTTTAGACACCCAGGCGGTTATCTGCTCCGCGCCGGGGAAGCCGGGAACAGTGACCAGGCATCCCAGAGTGACGATGTAGGCGACGGCCGGAAGCCCCTTCCACGGCATGAAATGGGCGATGATCACACCGCCTGCGATAATCGCGAACAGTGAGAAAAATCCAGGCAGCGCCTCAACCATCGCTGAGATCGCCGAACCGGCTCCGCCCTGATAGGCTCTCGCGGCGACCATGTTGCCAACAAGCGACAGGAAGCCGTATATTAATAAGAATGACACCATCTGACGATATTTCATAATATTATCCGAGCCTCCTTACGCATTCGTCTTTTTCTCCGGCGGCACGCTGGGAGGGTCGTTAACGCCGAGTTTTTTGACCAGCCAGTTCGACAGCGGCAGGCTCAGGAATACACACAGATAAACTCCGTCAAGACCTGAAAGCATATTGCTTGCCGCCGCGAGAGCCGTGAGCTCATCCTTGATATCGGGGTACATCTCAAGAAGAGGGGCAAGGGCGGCGGTCATCATGCCGGCGCTTCCGGTCCCAGTCGCCATCGCCAGCGCCTGGGGGCTGAAGAAGGATACGGTCGAAGCAATCATAGAAGAGAGAAGGCTGCAAAATACCGCGCCGAAGATCGTTCCCGTGATATAGACGCCCATGACGCCGCGCCCTTCGGGAGTGTCAAGACCGTATTTTTCCCCGATGATGGCGATATTCGGCTCGCGTGCGTTAGAAAAGGCCGCACCGATCGCCTCGCGCCGAAGGCCAAGGAAAACCGCGAGCGGAACTCCGAAGAATACGGTCCCGATGTTGCCGAATTCCTGTAGGACAAGGGCAGGGCCGGTCTCTATGACCTTCCAAAAATTCGGTCCGACAAGCGTTCCGTAGCGCGCCATCAGCAGAAAGAAGGTCACACCAACAAGCGAAGAGGCTTCGACCATGTCGTCGCGGGAGAGGATATTAAGCTTTTTGATTCCACACAGCGCACCCAGGGCAAAAGAATAAAGCAGAGGAACAAGAACGATGAGCCCAGGGCCAAGCTGATACTTTTTCGCCCCTATGAGTTCGGCGATGATCACAAAGAGCAGCGCCAGCCCATGGAGCTTCCAGTTACGTATTGCCTTATCGACAATATCCATGACGAGAAAATTCCCTCCTTAAATATATTTTCTATTACTCGGAAAAGAATTTGCGGTTCAGCACCGCAAGGTACTCTTCCTTTGTATAGACGGGTTTGAAGTTCCCTGAGACCTTCTTCGCCAGCTTCGCGCCGTCAAATAAAAGGTCTGCCGCGGTCATGAGCATGGCCTTGGCCGGGAGCAGGACAGCCGCGTCAAAATCAACGACTTTGAAGTCCTTTGAGTGCAGTGCGCCCACGGTTCCTCCCGCCATCGGCTGTATCGCCGGCAGCAGATGGGCCAGATCTCCCAAGTCAGTTGAGGCAGAGAAATAGGCTCCGCGGGTGACGTTGTCCGCGCCGACTAGGGCATCTGCATTTTCCGCGAATATCCCGTTCAGCTCTTTGGAGGTATCAAGGGGCATATATCCGGCGATGCTCCTAACGTGGCACTTAGCACCGAGCGCTTCGCCGCCCGCCCTGAAGGCGCGAATGACTTTGTCGAAGGTCTCGTCTATTTTGTCCGCATTGCCCGCGCGGACATATCCTTCGAGACGGACGTCGTCCGGCACGCTGTTCACTGAATCGCCGCCCTTCGTGATGATGTAGTGAACGCGGATATGATCCTCGTCACGGAAGGTCTCACGCAAAGCGTTAACGGCGTTTATGCCCGCGACGGCCGCGTACAGCGCATTCACGCCAAGGTGCGGAGCCGCCGCCGCGTGCGCCTGCCTTCCCTCGTAGCGCAGCATGAAGATACGGAAGCCGTTGCCTCCCTCCGGTATTACGAACGAGGGTTTCGGCTGGTTGTCCCCGGCGTGAACCATCATCGCCATGTCCACGTCGTCAAAGACCCCAAGCCGCACGAGCTCCTGTTTGCCTCCGTAGTAGACGATCTCACCACGCTCGCGCATCTCAGTGCGCCGCCCAACTTCGATAAATTCTTCCGCCGGAACTCCGATAAGGGAGACGGAACCGGCGAGCTCCTTCATCAGCCCGCTCTTCACCAGCGCCGCCGCCGCCGCGTAGACCGCAGATATCTGCAAATTATGGCCGCAGCTGTGGGAGGCCCCATCCTCAGGATCAGCCTGTGGATGCTGGCGGCAGACGATACCGTCCAGCTCGCCGATCAGAGCCACGCGCGGCCCCGGAGCGCCTCCGTCAAGATCAGCGCGCAGCCCGGTGAGAGCCAATCCCTCTTTCACATCAAGCCCCAGTCCACTCAGCGCTTCGCTCAGCTTCCGTGACGTACGCCTCTCAAAAAAGCCCAGCTCGGGGTGCGCCGCGATATCTTCCGCAAATGCCCCGACTTCGCATCTTACGGAGTCTACGGCGTCACAAAGCAATTTTTTCAATTCTGTTTTTTCCATCATAGCCTTCCCCCGCTGAAATAAAAATTATGTGTACGATTATATACTCTCACACAAATATTTACAGTTATTTATTATAAAAAACGCATAAACTAAAAATTTTAGCCGCGAATGCTTATACCAGGAAACAATCTCTCCAACTCAGCCGGATTGGCGGCGGTATATGATAGAAACCTTCCGTCAAGACAGCCGGTGGGTTTAAAGCACTGTACCACCCAATGAGCGTCGTCGTTTAGCTGTTCGCGTATCGCGGGCAGATCTTCCGGACGGTGGAGCGCGGGCACAAAGGTGGTGCGGAACTCGTAGGAGCGGGCGTGCTCCTTGACGATCCGCACCGAGTCACGTATCTTCGCGATATCCACCGGCACCGCCGTGAGCCGCGCGTACGATATGGCATCTAGCGGCGCCTTTATATCCATCGCGACATGCTCCACGAGCCCCTCGTCGATAAGGGCCCGCAGCTGCTCCGGGTCCGTGCCGTTCGTATCAAGTTTGACGGCGAGCTCCAGCTCCTTAAGCTCCGCCAAAAGCGGACGCAGCCCGGGCCAGAGCGTCGGCTCGCCTCCACTGACGACGACGCCGTCGAGGAATTTCACGCGCCGCTTTATGTCGGCGATAATCTTTTTCACCAACAGCTCGCCCCCGCCCGCCGTCACCAGTTCGCCGTTGTGGCACCAGGGACAGCGGAAATTGCAGCCGCAGGTGAAGATCACCGCCGCGACATGGCCCTCCCAGTCTAAAAAAGAGGCGGGGAGATATCCCCCCGCCCTCATCTCTTCCATTTTTTCCATATCTTTATGCGGGCATTTCAACAGGGCGGCGCGCGCGGTCTTTAAGTTCGCCGCGCTTTCCGGCGTTCCACGAAGAGGTGCGCGTGAAATATCCCGTAACGCGCGTGATGCCGTCGACATCCTCGGAGCCGCAGAGTTCGCAGTGGTCTGAAAGGCCGCGCTCCATGTGGCTGCACTCGTTACAGATCGTAAACTCGGGGCTGAACGCCACCTGCGCGTTTTCCGTATGCTTGAAGGTCTTCATCACGAAGGAGGCCAGCGCCTTCGGGTCCGGCTTGTGCTCGCCCATCCAGACGTGCGTGATGGCTCCCGCCTTGATCATCGGATGAAGCTCGCCCTCGCGCGTCACCTTGTCGATGGGGTCCTGCACAAGCTTGTAGTTGAGATGCGTGCTGTTCGTGTAGTATATCTCGCCGGTGTCGAAGCACCCCTTGATGTACTTCTTCGCGACGTCCGGATAGGCCCGCAGGTCGAGCTTCGCGAAACGCAGTGCCGTACTCTCGGCCGGCGTCTGCTCGAGCACGATCTTGAGGCCGTAACGCTCGGAGAGCTGCTGACACTTGAGGTCCATATACTGAATGACGGCGCGCCCGAGGGTCTCCGCCTCTTCGCTCTCGTGAAGCTGCGCCCCCGTCATCGCCTGCACCATCTCGTTAAGGCCGAGGATGCCGATAAGGTGGCTCGCCTTACGCATGCGCAGATATGGTTCGTCGTCGTGCGAGACGCAGAGCGCGGCGAGCGGCCCCTTCTCCCCGAGGTCAAGGATATTCTTTATAAAGGCGCGCTTCTGGAGGTGCGCCTTGGCGGCGAGCTCCATCTCCGCGTCGATGATATCGAATAGCATCTCGTCGTCGCCGTTGGCCTTATAGGCGGCGCGCGGCAGATTCAGCGTGACGTTCTGAAGGGCACAGTAGCGCATCTTCCAGGGATGCTTCGCCTCGTTGAGGTCCTCCGGCGTAAGCTCGAAGGAGAGGCGGCAGCATTCAGAGAGCTTCGCCACCCCGCCGCGGTCAAAGACATAATAGGTATTGCCCTTCTCGGAGGAGAGGCGGCAGGCGTGGTCAAGACACTCCTCCCAGCCCTCTTCCTTAAAGAAGTAATCGGTGATGTGAAGCAGCGGCTTCGGGAAGAAGAACGGCTGCCCGCGGCTGTCGCCCCTCATGTAGACGTCGAAGAGCGCCTTGAGGAACAACTTCGACTCCTTGTCATATTCGGCGTAGGTTTTGCCGGTGAACTTGCCGCCCGGCCCGATCGCGGGAACGTCGCGGAAGTGGTTCGGTATCTCGTAATAGAGGTTCACGTCGGTGAAGGCCACCTGGCCGCCCCTGCCGCCGGCAAGCTGGTTGAACTCGAAGATCAGCTGCTGCGCGAGCTGGAGGTACCTGTCGTAGTCCCAGCCGACCGTATAGGGGGCGAAGTACATATTCACCGCGTCCCAGCCAATGGCGCCGGCGAAATGGTTCTGCAGCACGGAGGTCATCTTCAGCATATGCGCGAGGAGGACGTCGGCGTGCTTCGCAGGGTTCGAGACGCTCGTTATCGATGGGATGTTTAGGCCGTAGCGCGCCGTGTAGGCGACGCTCTGCCCGGAACAGTAGGGGCGGTTCACCATGCCGAGGTCGTGAAGGTGGATGTCGCCACTAAGGTGCGCGTCGGCGACGTCTTTGGTGAAGACCTTCGTCAGCGCGTACTCCTTGAGCACCATCTCCGCGATCGACAGGTTGATCGATTCGGGGTTATGGCTTGTGTTGCTGTTCTCTTTGTTTTTATTAAACATCATCGTTTCGAGGTCGTGGACGGGAAGGCCGATACGCGAATGGTCCGCCAGCTTCGCTCCTAGTCCGCGCTGGAAGAGCTTGACGTTGACCATCTCGCGGATGATCGAGGTCGTCACATTTGAACGCCCGTATTTAAGAAGATCGTCCTCCACCTCGAGGGCGATACCCTCCGCGGTGGCGGGGTCGGTTCCCGCCTCTATGATAAGCGCGTCGCGAATCCTGCTCGCGTCCCAGGGGGAACGTTCCTCCTGCGCGAGCGCGTCGACCATCAGGGCCAGGTCCGTAGATTCTCCCGGATTTTCAAACAGATGTCCCTGCCTGCCAAAATTATTAATAAGTTCATCAGCCATTGCGGTGTGCCTCCTTGTCGTCCAAAAGCCTCGATATCTCGTTCGTGAAGCTCGATATATCCGTAAATTCCCTATAAACCGAAGCGAATCGCACATAGGCGACCTTGTTTATCCCGCGCAGCTCTTCCGCCGCCATCTCTCCAAGCACCGTCGTCGATATCTCACCCTGCCCCGAGGCGCGTACACGCTCCTCGATGCGCGCGGCCGCGGCCTCGATAGTCTCCAGCGCCACCGGCAATTTCTCGCAGGCGTGCTGAAAGCCGCGGATGAGTTTATCCCTGTCAAATGATTCCCGTCTGCCGTCCTTCTTAACAACCCAGAGGTAACTTTTTTCCTCCAGCCGCTCGTACGTCGTGAAGCGGCTCTGGCATTCGGGACATTCCCGCCGTCTGCGGTTGACACGCCCCTCATCGGAACTGCGTGTCTCTATCACTCTTGTCTCAGGGGCACCGCAAACGGGACATCTCATTATTTATTCCTCCAACCGCTATATATGTTCAGCTAGAAAATTATAACACTATATATGGTGTTACGGTAGGCAATTTTACTACCCACAATGGCAATGAGGCGAAAGGCTCATTTTTCTCATCACCGGCGGCACAATAGGAGAAATTCATCCAAACTTTATCTGTGGTATATAAATTTCCCCGCGATCCACGAGACGCGGGAAATATCGTGCATCCCGCGCCGCCGGGTGTTGGCATTTTTCCGCGTTTACACAGCGTGACTGGCCGTGGCGGACATTAAGCCGCAGATACGTAACAAAGAGAGGCCCGCGCGACGCAAAACCTTGACGCAACAGCGCATTGCGTATATCTTTTTAAGATATTTTAAATTCCTCAAAGGAGGAAGGTAATTTGCAAATTGCAGTGCTGGTAAAACAGGTGCCCGCTGTGGACACGGTGAAAATAGACGAAACGACGGGCACGATGATACGCGACGGCGTCGAGGCCGAGCTCAATCCGCTCGACCTGCACGCGGTCGAGGCGGCGGTCAGGATCAAAGAATCCCGGCCGGGAGTTGAGATAACGGCGGTGACCATGGGACCGGCGGCGGCGCAGAAGGCCGTCAAATACGCCATCGCGATGGGCTGCGACAGGGGACTGCTGCTCTCCGACAGAAAATTCGGCGGCGCGGACACCCTCGCCACGGCCCGCACCCTCTCCCGGGCGCTGCTCAAGGCGGGCCCCTTCGACCTCCTCTTCGCGGGCGAGCGTGCGACCGACGGCGAAACCGGACAGGTCGGCCCGGCCTGCGCGGAATTGATGGGGATCAGCGTCCTCTCATACGTCAGCGCAATCGAGGAGATCAGCGATGAAAAGATCCGCGTCGTGCGCGCCGTAGAGGGCGGCCACGAGACGGTCGAATCGCCGCTGCCCGCGATGGTCATCCCCGTCAAAGAGATGAACATCCCGCGCCTCTGTACCCTGGGCGGCAAACTCCGCGCCAAGGCGGCCGAAGTACCGCTGGAGACGGCGGAGGCCCTTTCGATGGATGCGGCGGAGACGGGGCTCACCGGCTCCGCGACCCAGGTCGTCAACGTCACATATCCGAAGGTGACGCGCCAGGGACGCAAGATAATCGCCGCCGACGGCATCGGTACCGCGATAGAAGAAATCATGAATCTGCTGGAAGAAAAGAACTGTCTGGAAGAGACGGGAGGCGATACGAAATGAAGAATATTGCAGAGGTCTGGACGCTCGCCGAAGTTCGCGGCGGCAGGGTCCACCCCGTATCGCGCGAATTGCTCGCCTGGGGACGCGAACTGGCAGACGCGCTCGGAGCGCCGCTGGCCAGCGTCGTGATCGGCAGCAACATCAAAGAGCAGGCCGCGGCGCTCGCCGCCTACGGTGCGGACAAGATATACGTCGCGGAAGCCCCGGAATTTGAAAACTTCAAGGCGGACATCGAAGTTGCAACGCTCGCCGACCTCATCGAGACATACAAACCGACGATCCTCATCGCCTCCGCGACCACCCAGGGACGCACAGTGATGCCGATGCTCAGCGCCCGCCTCGGCTGCGGGCTGACGGCGGACTGCACGGAGATGGCGATCGACCCCGCCACCAAACGGCTCATCCAGACACGTCCCGCGATCGGCGGCAACGTCATGGCCGACATCAAGACAAAGGGACGCGACCCGCAGATGTGCACCGTGCGCCCCAAGTCGAAGCGCCCCCTGCCCGCGGACGGCTCGCGCAGAGGCGAAGTGATAGAGTTCAAGCCAAGAGAAGACACCCTCGCCTCCCTTATCAAATTTATAAAATTCGCCCCCGATCAGTCGGTCGGACTGCCGCTGCAGGAGGCGGAGATCATCGTCGCGGGCGGAAAGGGCATGAAAAACGCGAAAAACTTCGCGCGGCTGGAAGAGCTCGCCCGCCTTCTCGGCGGCTCTGTCGGCGCCTCGCGCATGGCCGTGGACCTCGGCTGGGCGCCCTATTCGGCGCAGGTGGGACTCTCAGGCAAATCGGTCACCCCGCGGCTCTACCTCGCCTTCGGGATATCGGGGGCCGTACAGCACATCGCGGGAATGTCGGGCGCGGAGACGATCGTCGCCGTCAACCAGGACCCCGAGGCCCCCATCTTCCGCGTCGCGGACCTCAGCGTCCAGGGCGACGCAATGGAGGTGCTGAACGCCCTCATCGAGGCCGTCAAAAAATATAAGGAACGTCATTGATGGAGCAGTACGGCGCAATAACTGAGGAAATATATCAAGAGCTGCTCGCGGCCGTCGGCCCCGGCGGCGTCATCATGAACGACTCCGAGGCCCTCGACAACTACGCCTGGGACCAGGCTGGGCGCATCTGGGGACACATGCCGGAGGCGGTCGTCAAACCGGCGGATACCGCGCAGGTATCGGCGGTTATGAAGATCGCCAGCCGTGAACATATCCCCGTAACGCCGCGCGGCGCGGGCAGCGGTCTTAACGGAGGTGCGGTGCCGCTCGCTGGCGGCATCGTCCTCTCGCTTGAGCGTATGAACAGGATACTGGAGATAGACAAGATCAACCGCGTCGCCGTCGTCGAACCGGGGGTCGTCACCAACGACCTCTGCCGCGCCGCCGCGGAGGAGGGCTTCCTTTACGCGGGATATCCCATGAGCACCGAGACAAGCTTCATCGGCGGCAACTTTGCGACGAACGCCGGAGGCGGCAAAGTCATCCGCTACGGCAACACCCGCCGCCACATCCTCGGCGCCGAGGCCGTCCTGCCCTCCGGCGAAATAATCAATCTCGGCGGCCGTTTCCGCAAGGACACCTGGGGTTACAGCCTCATAAACCTGCTAGCCGGCAGCGAGGGGACCCTTGCCGTCGTCACCAAGCTCATCGTCAACCTGGAGCCTAAGCCGGGCAGGACGGTAAACCTGCTCGCCTGCTATCCGACGCTGGAAGAGCTCGTAGAGAGCGTCGCCAAGGTGATCGGCTCGGGCAAGCGTATCATCTCCTGCGAATTTATGGACAAAAACCTCGTCAAATACACCACCGAATACCTCGGCTGCACCCTGCCCGAACAGGACAGGAGCGAGGGCTACCTGCTGATACAGGTCGAGGGCGACACGGAGGCGCAGCTTGAAGATGGGTACGAGACCGTCGGTAAGATCTGCCTCGACTGCGGCGCCTTCGAGGTCTTCGTCGCCGAAAGCCGCACCGACTCGGCGGCGATGTGGAACGTGCGCCAGAACGGGCTGGAGGGAATGCGCGCGCGCGATCCGCACGCCTGCGCCTCGGGCGACCTCATGGTGCCGCTCTCCTCAGTGCCCGAGATGATACGCAGGATAAAAGAGATAAGCGCCGAATGGAACATCGAGATCGGCATCATCTCGCACATCGGCGACGGCAACATCCACCCGATACCGCTTAAACCGGCGGATATGACCCCCGAACACTGGGCGCGCTACGCCGAGGAATTCTTCACCGCCCTCATCCGCGAGGCGATCTCCCTCGGCGGCGTCGGCAGCGGCGAGCACGGCGTCGGCCACGTCAAGCAAAAGGTGCTGATGGACAGCAAATCACCAGCGGAGATAGAACTCCTTCAGGGCATCAAACGGGCCTTTGACCCGTACAACATCATGAACCCCGGCAAGATGTTCTCGCCGCTTGACTGATACTTAGACGCCAAAGTGCGCGCCTCCCCAAACGGGCGGCGCGCACTTTTTATTGACACGGCAAGGTTTCCGCGTCCACCGGCGGCGGACGCGGAGGCGCATATCCGTCCTTCGGTTACAAATCTTTGGCAAAAAAGATGTATACTTATCTAAATGAGGCCCGCGTCTCCGGCACTCCGGCAAATTGGGCTTTGGCCGTGGATTGGACGGCGGCGGAAAAGACGGCGCATAGGTTTCTCCGCAGGAGCGAATCGGCAAAAACATGGCGGACGTCAGCGTTACCGTTCTATCGTCCGCCAGATAATATGAAAAGAGGGAAAATCACAATGTCAGAGATCAGAATCGAAAAAACGGCGCATCCCAAGGAAAAGCCGGACAGCGGCAATCTGTCTTTCGGGAAATACTTCACCGACCACATGTTTGTGATGAATTATGAAAAGGACAAGGGCTGGTTTGACCCGCGCATCGTACCGTTCGCGCCCTTTGAGATATCGCCCGCGGCGATGGTCCTTCACTACGCGCCCGAGGTCTTCGAGGGGCTGAAGGCCTACAGAAGGCCGGATGGATCGGTGCAGCTCTTCCGCCCGCAGGAGAACATCGCCCGCATGAACAGGTCAGCGGAGCGTATGTGCCTGCCGCAGATAGACCCGGAACTCTTCATGGAGGCACTGCTGGCTCTTGTCAGGACCGACAGCGATTGGGTGCCGGCCGGTGAGGATACCACCCTTTACATCAGGCCCTTCCTCTTCGCCACCGACCCCAAACTGGGCGTACACGCACCCTCGATGTGTACCTTCGCAATCATCCTCTCGCCCGTCGGCCCCTACTTCCCCGAAGGTGTCAACCCCGTTAAGATATTCATCGAGAAAGAGGACGTGCGCGCGGTACGCGGCGGCACCGGCTTCGCGAAGTGCGGCGGCAACTACGCCGGCTCCCTCCGCGCGGGCGAACGCGCCGAGGCCAACGGCTTCGCTCAGGTGCTCTGGCTCGACGGCGTGGAGAAAAAATATGTCGAAGAGGGCGGCGGCATGAACATCATGTTCAAGATCAAGGACAAGGTCGTGACCCCCGCGCTGCTGGGAACTGTGCTGCCGGGCATCACGAGAAAATCCGTCATTGAGATGCTCAAATCGTGGAACATCGAGGTCGAAGAGCGCCTCGTCACGCTTGAGGAGATCCTCACGGGGATCAAGAACGGCGACGTGGAAGAGGCCTGGTGCTGCGGCACCGCCGCCGTCATCTCGCCCATCGGCGAGTTCGCGACGGAGGACGAACAGTACACCATTGGCGGCTTCAAGAGCGGACCGCTGGCCCTGAAACTTTATCACGCGCTCACAGACCTGCAGTTCGGCCGTACAGAGGACAGCTTCGGCTGGACGGTGCGCGTCGCGTAAAGCGGCACCGAAGCAAACGTACATTTCAAAGAGCCTGCCGCGCGGCGGGCTCTTTTTTTTGTGAACAGGCTTTTGAACAGATAAGGGACAGAAGAGCGGACGGCATCAAAACGGCTTCACCGTTATGGACGGCGCTCCGGTCGGGCCCCAAGCCACACCGCCGTAAGATTCGTCTTTTGTGCGAAAGCAACAAACTTTTGCTGACGCAATTCACAAAAAATCAAATTCCAGCCACCATTCACCACTTTCGTTAGAACTTTAATCAAATATTAGAAACTAGAGTTTTTATATTAACCTTATAAAAATAATAGTTGACACACAAAAATAGTAAATTTATAATAAGTGTGTTCTAAAATTATTTTGGTACTCCAAATTTTAAATTATGAAGGGAGAGGCGATTTTGGAAGAAAAAAAGCCTTTAGAGTTGGTTTGGTACAAATTCCCGTCGTTCTGGGAGATAGGAAGAAAAACATGGAGACCGTCGAGGAGTGGATGAAAAGGTACTACACACCCGGCGAACTCACGACGGCTTTGATCCTTCCCGAGCTGTGGGACACGGGATACGCACTCGATTCCGTGGAGAAGCTGGCCGACGGCGAGGCCGCAGAGACTACGGAGTTTCTCTCCGGCCTGGCAAAGAGATACGGCTGCTGGTTCACCGGCGGCTCCGTGATGGCCAAGAGCGGCGGCAAATATTACAACCGGGCGCTCATCGTCAACCCACATGGAGAGCTGGCCACCTTTTACGACAAGGTCCACCTCGTTCCCTTCATCACCGTCGAGGACGGCGTCTTCGACCACGGTGAAAAGCCCTGCCTCTTTGATATGGACGGCATCAAATGCGGCAGCATCATCTGCTACGACATCCGCTTCCCCGAATGGATAAGGATATATGCCCTCAGGGGCGCCGAAGCGCTCTTTATCTGCAGCCAGTGGACACGGGCGCGCATGGATCTCTACAGGACGATGATCCGCGCCCACGCGATCGAAAACATGTTCTATACCGTCGCCGTCAACAACTGCGATTATTCGGGAGATATCGATTTCGGCGGCGGCTCCTTCGTATCTTCGCCGACCGGCGACGTTCTAACGGAATGCTCGGGAACGCTGGACGGCAAATTCTCCGAGATCGACGTCACCAACATCAATCAAAACCGCCAATTCCTCAAAGTATTTGAAAAGAGACTGCCTCACCTATACCACGACATCATCAAATAGATATATTTCAAAACTTATAAGACAGAAAAACCGCTCAACAGCTCATGAAAGGGGAATGCAAATGAAGAGAAACCGAGAGCAAAACAAGGTCAGAGTGGGCGTCGTCCAGCTGGCCCCCGTACTAATGGACGCGGAGGCATGCCTGAAGAAGGCCCTGTTTTATATTGATGAGGCGGCCTCGAAGGGCTGCGAGCTGGTGATGTTTCCCGAGGCGTATATCCCATGTTATCCAAAGGCGATCACCTTCGGCTCCGTGATCGGCTGGCGGACACCGGCGGGACGCCGCGACTGGCGGCGGTATTACGACAATTCGGTCGAGGTCGGCGGCCCTATTTTCAACGCCCTTGCGGAGGCGGCCGCGAAATATAAGGTACATCTGGCGATGGGCTGCATCGAACGCGAGCGCGGACACGGCACACTCTATTGTTCGATGCTCTTTTTCGGGCCGGACGGCGAATATCTTGGACGCCACCGCAAACTGAAGCCGACCGCGGGAGAGCGGGTGGTCTGGGGAGAGGGCGACGCCAGCGACCTCACCGTCATCGACGCCCCCTTCGGACGCTACGGCGCCGTCATCTGCTGGGAAAACTACATGCCGCTGCTGCGCACGGCGATGTACAGCAAAGGCATCGAGATATATCTGGCGCCGACCGCCGATTACCGTGAATCATGGCTCTGCACCGCGCGCCACATCGCCCGCGAGGGAGGATGCTTCGTTTTGAGCGCCAACCTCTGCTATAAACTCTCCGACTATTCCAGCGAGATCGAGACCAGGGTCGACGAGGCGGATATTCCCGCCGGCATCATCAACGAAGCCGGTTCGGTTACGAACGGCGGCAGCGCGATCATCAGCCCCTTCGGCGAGTATCTCGCGGGGCCGATATATGATTCGGAAGAGGTGCTCGTCGCTGACCTCGACATGAATATGCTCGCGGAGGCGCGGATAGATTTTGATCCCGTCGGCCATTATGCGAGACCGGACATCTTCAAACTTTATGTCAACGAAACGCCGCTGAACCACGTCGAGTTTTACTCCGAAAAAGATATCTAACATTCAATAATAAAATCAGGGAGGCAGCCTTATGAAGAAAATTACCAGCATTTTTATTATGATAACGACACTCGTCCTCGCTCTCTCCGTAAGCGCCAACGCGGCGGTCGAAATAAAACTGAGCCACTCGGGACCGACGCCCGCGGTCGGAGCAACCAACGACGAAGGCTGTAAGGCCTTCAAGAAGTATGTAGAAGATAAGTCGAACGGTGAAATAAAGGTAAAGATATTCCCCAACAACCAGCTGGGAAACGAAAGGGAACAGTTTGAAGGCGTGCAGATGGGGACGATACAGATGTGCTCCATCAGCACCGGCACGCTCTCCACAGTGGACAAGCAGATGCTCGTGATGGACATCCCCTATCTCTTCGCCAACAAAAAGGCGGCCTACAGCTTCCTTGACGGCCCGATGGGCGTCCAGATCCGCGATGATTTCGGCGCCAAGACCGGTACGGTGATGCTCGCCTACGGCGAAAACGGCTTCCGCCATTTCACGAACAGGGTCAGGCCGATAAAGTCCCCCAAGGATATCGCGGGACTTAAGATCCGCGTCCAGGAAAACCCGGCGCACATCGCGATGATAAAATCGATGGGCGCGACGCCGACGCCGATCCCCTTCGGCGAGCTTTACACCGCGCTCTCGCAGGGCGTCGTCGACGGGCAGGAAAACCCCGTCTCTCTGACGGAGTCCAGCCGCCTTCACGAGGTACAGAAGTACCTGACGCTTGACGGACATTTCTACAGCCCCTTCGTCCTCATCGTCAACGGCGGCATTTTCAAGAAGCTTACACCCGCACAGCAGCAGATCGTCCGCGACGGCGCAAAGGCCTGGAGCGAGAGACAGCGTGTATTCAACACCGCAGACGAAAAGAGATCCCTCGAGGTCATGGCTAAGGACGGCGTGCAGATCACGGAGCTGTCGCCGGCGGAGCTGGCGGAATTCCAGAAGGTCACCCAGGCCGGCTCCCTGCCGCTTATAGAGAAGGAGATCGGCAAGGATTTCCTTAAAAAGGTAATGAACGCCGCCTCCGAAGCGGGTAAATAAAAGAACAGGGGGCGGCGGGACCTTAGCCGCCCCTCTCCTATAGTTGTGAGAGGAGCGAAATTATATGGATTTTTTACGAAAGATCGATGAGAAGTTAATGAAGATAGAGGAATGTATCGTGGCTGTATTGCTCTTTATCATGACGATCGCGATATTTGTCGCCGTGGTTGAGCGCTTCGTCATCCAGCTGGGGCTTACGTGGGTAGAAGAGTTTGCCCGTTATCTGAGCGTCTGGGCCGCCTTTGTCGGCGCCGGCCTCGCGGTGAAAAAGGGCGCTCATATCGGCATAGAGGCTTTTGTGCAGATACTCCCCAAAAGGGCGCAGAAGATCGACACCCTCGCCGTCGACATCGTGGGGATTCTCTTTTCCGTGATCGTCACCTGGATAGGGGTCGGCTTCATCTTCAAGCTCTCCACCGCGGGGACGGTCTCTCCGGCGCTGGGCGTGCCGATCACCTGGGCGTACGCCGCGGTCCCCTTCGGCTGCGCGCTGATGGCGGCGCATTACCTCATAAAGTTCCTGGTAGGCCTCTCTGACCTTATATCGGGGCGCGGCGAAACAGAGACAGAGGCGGTGTAATCATGGTCGTACAGGTACTCTCCTTCGCCCTGGCAATACTCTGCATCATGAACGTTCCTATCGCCATCTGTCTCGGCGCGGCCTCCTTCCTCGCCCTCTATATGGACGGCAGCGTACCGCTGCTTCTGCTGGTGCAGAGAATGTTCACCGGCACCGACTCCTTCACACTTTTGGCGATCCCCCTGTTTATGATCGCCGGAAGGCTCATGGAATGGGGCGGAATATCAAAGAGGCTGATAGACCTCTCGATGAACGTCGTGGGCGGCATGTACGGCGGACTGGCAAACGTCTCGATCCTCGCCTGCATGTTTTTTGCCGCCATCTCCGGCTCCGCGCCGGCGACGGTGGTGGCGATAGGCTCAATCATGGTACCGGCGATGATTAAAGAGGGTTACGGGAAGTCCTTCTCCGTCGCAATCCTGGCCGCCGCGGGAATAATCGGCGTCATCATCCCCCCGAGTATCCTTTTCGTCTCATACGGGGTCTCCATCGGCGCCTCCATCGGCAAGCTCTTCATCGCGGGCATCATCCCCGGCGTCATAATGGGACTCTCCCTGATGCTGTTCTGCTATATAGTGTCGAGGATAAACGGCTGGAAGAGCAGCGTGAAGCCCACCTTCCGCGGATTCCTCTCCTCTTTGAAAAAGTCCATCTGGGGCCTTCTCATGCCGATAATTATTCTCGGCGGTATCTACGGCGGGATATTCACCCCCACGGAGTCGGCCGCCGTCGCCTGTATCTACAGCCTCTTCGTCGGCTTCTTCGTCTACAAAGAGCTCAATATAAAAAATACCTATATCAGCTTCTACGAGGCCGGCACCACCTCGGCGATGGTACTGCTCATCATCGCCACCGCGACGGCGATGGGCTGGATACTTACCACCGAGCAGGTGCCCCTGAGGATCGCCGAGGCGCTCTCCAGCCTGGCGCAGAGCCGCTATTCCCTGCTGCTCTTCCTGAATATAATGCTCCTGGTGACGGGGTGCCTGATGGAGCCCAACGCCGCGATCATCATCCTCGGCCCGATATTTCTGCCGCTTTTGCAGCAGGCCAACATCGACCTCATTCATTTCGGAGTCGTGATGGTGGTCAATATGGCGATCGGTATGCTGACGCCTCCGCTGGGGGTCAACCTCTTCGTCGCCCAGAGCCTGCAGAAAGACATCCCCATCAAATCGATCATCTCCGCCATCACGCCGATGATCATCGTGCTTTTGGTGAACCTGATGCTGTTCACATATATTCCCGCGATATCGACAGTACTTTTAAAGTACTTTGCCTAAACTAACTGAAAAGGTAGTGACCTCCATGCAAAATTCAAAATATCTTGTTGGTATCTACAGTATGTTCAACAGAAACGGCGACTGGGAGATGGAAAAGCCGATCCTCCAGCCCTATGGGTTCGACGCCGTCGTCATCGACGAACAGGATAAAGAGGGACTGTGGAACGTCCTGGACAAGCTCGACGCGCTTCTCATCGCCAACAACGACCTCTCAGTCGATGAGGTCGCGAAGATGAAGAAATGCAAGATCATCTCACGCCAGGGGATAGGCCTCGACAACATCCCCGTGAAATATGCCGAAGATAACGGCATCATGGTCTGCAACGTCCCCGACTGCAGCACGCCGGAGGTGGCGGAACACGCCGCCGCCCTGATGCTGACGGTGGCGCGCAAGATCCCCTATTACAACGACAAGATCAAGATCGAAAGAATATGGAACCACACGAGCTTTGAGCTGAGACCCCTGCGTGAAATGACGGTCTTTCTCGTTGGCTTCGGAAAGATAGCGCGCCTCACAGCCACGCATATAAAGCCGCTGTTCGGCAGGGTCATCGCCTACGACCCCTACGCCGACAGGAAGGCCGCCGCCGAACTGGGCGTCGAAATAGTGGAGAGCCTCGAAGAGGGGCTGCGCCAGGCGGACATCGTGAGCCTCCACCTGCCGCTGACGGAGGATTCACGGCATATGATCAACAGGGAGACCCTCGCGATGATGAAGAGCGACGCCTATCTGATCAACCTCGCGCGCGGCCCCCATGTGGACCGGGACGCCCTGGAAGAGGCGCTGAACAACGGCGTGATCGCCGGCGCGGCGCTTGACGTCATCGAATATGAACTCGACGTGGAAAAGGGAGACTTTTCCCATCCTCTCTTCTCCAACCCCAAGGTGATCTTCACCCCCCATACGGGGTGGTACAGCACGGGCTCCAACCGCAAGGCGCGGACTGTCGCCGCGCAGGAGATCGTCGATTACATCAACGGGGATAAGCTTATCGGTCAGTCCAACTCCCCCGCCAATCCACGGAAATTTTAGGCGGCGCCTTTTTTAGCACAGCAGCTTCAGCGGGCCGGTATAACGGAACAGGAGATTTACCGGCCCCTTTGTATTTTGAACATTTATATGTAAGGGGAGAAACGGCCATGAATTTCAGTCCTATCGGATATAATGTGAAAAATACCGGCGTGCCCTCCATCCAGATGCGCGAGGTGAGGCAGTCCTTCGACGACTCAAAGATCGGCGATATCGGGGAACACCTGACCGCCACGCTGGCGGCGCTGCCGCTTCCGCCGCTTGCGGGCAGGAGGATCGCCGTCACCGCCGGCAGCCGGGGGATCGCTAAAATCACGACGGTCACGAAACTGATCGTTGATTTTCTTAAAGACCGCGGCGCCAACGTATTTATCGTCCCGGCGATGGGAAGCCACGGAGGCGGCACCGCGGAGGGACAGAAAAAGGTCCTCGAAGAATATTCCATCACCGAGGAGAGCATGGGAGTCCCCATCGTCTCCGATATGTCGACGCTCTTCATCGGCGATACAAAGAGCGGCGTGAAGATCGCCTGCGGCGGCGCGGCCTTCGCCGCGGACCATATAGTCGTCGTCAACCGGGTCAAGGCCCATTCCGATTTCAAGGCGGAATACGAAAGCGGCCTCTGCAAGATGATGATGGTCGGCCTCGGCAAACATGTCGGAGCCGCAACCGTACATATGGCCGGCTCGGACAGCTTCGGACGCCTTCTGCCCGAGGCCGCGGAGGTCTTTATCGGCACGGGGAAGATCTTGTTCGGCGTCGCGCTGGTGGAGAACGCTGACAAAGAGCTGGCGGTCGCCGAATGTATTTTGCCGCGTGATATTATAAAGCGGGAAAAAGAGCTGCTGGTTATAGCTAAGGAACGGCAGTCAAATCTTTATATAGGCGGGGCCGACCTTCTGCTCGTGGACGAGATCGGCAAAAACATCAGCGGCGCAGGTATGGACCCCAACGTTACGGGACGTCCGCCGACGGGAGCCGCGGGCTTTCCCGCGCCGCCCGCGAAACAGATCGCCGTCCTCGGCATCACGCCCTGCTCCGGCGGCAACGCGATCGGCATCGGCATGTCGGATATAATATCCTTGGAGCTGGCCCGGTCGATAGAATTTTCTTCGACCTATACGAACGCCCTCACCGCCGGCGTCATCGCCGCGGGGCGGATACCGATGATTGCTAACAGCGAGGCCGACGTCATTCTCTTTTCGATGATGACCCTTGGTAGGAGCACAGCGGAAGAGTTGAAGATAATACATATCAAGAATACCTCCGAATTGAAAATGATAGAGGTATCGGAGAATATGGTGAATGAAATAGAGGAAAAAAGAGGTAGAATAAATATAGCGGAGGGCATAAGTCCCTTATTTCTTAAGAAAACAGATAAAATAAGACGACTGCTGTAGACACCGGTCACGAAAATGGCCGCACAAGTAATACTCTAGGAGGTGGCGATGCCGTTTATAACGTAAATGTTTCGACGGCGCTCACGAATGGGCTCAGATGTTAATCTATCCACAATAATCTACGAAAATATCAAAAAAGACATCATTGAGATGCGGCGCGAACCGGACACATACCTTCTGGAGCGACAGGTGGCGGCCGAGCACAATACCAGCAGAACACCGGTACGTGAGGCGATAAAGCGCCTCATGCAGGAGGGCTGGCTCATCGGCGAGGACCGCTGCCGCACGAAGATAAGCGACCTGAATCTCGCCGCCTGCCATGACGTATTCGCGGTACGCATGATGATAGAACACTACGCTCTGACTGAGACCTTTTCCAGGGGCGAGGGACGCGCTCTGGCGGGAAAGCTAGACGTCGAAATGAAAAAGATGGCATCGCTGGAGAACGACCCCATCGCCTTCGTCAGGGCCGACGTGGGCTTCCATTCCGTGATCGTCGAACACATCGGCAACGCCCTGCTGACAAAAATCTGGCGCAGCATCTCCGACGAGATCATCCGGATATCAATCTTCGCGATGGACGAGCAGCGCCAGCCGGAGAAGATCGTCCTTGAACACGCGAAGATTGTAGACGCGCTCTGGAACCACGCACCCGACCTGCTGACGACCCTCGACAACCATATGAACCACATACTCGAGGGCATGGAACGCTGCTTTGAGCGGAGGGACGGTGAGAAGGAGGCCGGCGGTTCCCGTTAAGGCTTTTTACAATAAGACGATGGCCGTACCGCTGGATAAGAGCGGCGCGGCCATTTTAGTAAAGTCCGGCGGCAAACGGCACGACGAGCACCGTGACCAGACCGGCCACCGCCACCGCGAGGCTGCTCATCGCGCCCTCGACCTCGCCCATTTCGAGGGCCTTCACCGTGCCGATCGCGTGGGCGCTGGTGCCGATCGCCAGCCCCTTCGCCACGGGGTCGGTTATGCGGAAGAGGCCGGTCACCGGCTCGGCGATGATATTTCCGAGTATCCCGGTGATGACGATCGATATCACGGTGATGGTGACGATACCCCCAGCCTCCGCGCTGACACCCATACCGATCGCCGTGGTGATCGATTTCGGCAGCAGCGTCACATAGACGGTATGGCTCAGCCCCAGGCAGCGGACCATGACCAAAATGCTCGCGGCGCTGGCCGCCACCCCCGCCGAGATGCCGCAGAGGATCGCCGCCGCGTGTTTTTTCAGAAGGTGCAGCTGACGGTAGAGCGGCAGCGCGAGGCAGACGGTCGCCGGCGTAAGAAAGTAGCTGAGATATTTCGCGCCGCGGTCGTAGCTCCTGTAGGGGATACCACAGAACGAAAGCAGCATTATTATGAGGACGATAGCCAGCAGCAGCGGATTGAGAATGGCATAATTCCAGCGCCTGCGCACTGCGGAGCCAAGGATATAGGCGCCGACGCTGAGCGCGAGGCCGAAGTACGACGAGGAGGAGAGGAACTCCATCATTTCGTTTCACGCTCCCGCTTCGCCCGGATCACAAGTTCCGCCGCCTTCCCCGTAACCGCCATCACCACGACGGTAGAGACGGCGACGATGAGGACAAGCGGCATGAAGATCGCGCGTATCTCGCTGAACTGTTCGAGCAGGCCGACGGCGGCGGGGATGAACATCATCGGCATCGCCTCAAGCAGGAAGCCGCCGAAGTCCTCGACGTCGGGAAGCTTTACGAGGCCGGAGCAGAGCGCGGCCAGCAGGATAAAAAGCCCGTATACACCCGCCGGAACCGGCAGCGGCAGCAGAAAGTTAAGCAGTTCGCCGAGCATCGTGACGAGAAAGATGATAAATATCTGTTTTGCGTATTTCATATAACGACCTTATCTCTGTAAAAATATGAAAGTTTTCTAAGCTGTCTTCCGGCAGAGAATCGCCGCGGCGGCACAGGCGGCGGCGACGGCGGTGCTTGCGCGCATTATGCGGCGGCCCAGCGATACGGGGACAAACCCCTTCGTGAGCAGCGTCTCGCTCTCACGCGGCGCCCAGTCCCCCTCCGGCCCGATGGCGACCGCCAGGTGCGGCGCGATCTCTATCTCGCGCAGTTGTTTCGTCTCCGGCGCAAGCAGCGCGGCGAGGCGCTGGGCGGGAAGCGTTTCAAAATCCATCGCGGCAAAGGGCCGCGGTTCATGCAGAACGGGCGGCGTCGCCGCCCCCGCCTGCTTGGTCGCCTCGTCAAGTATCTTACGCCAGCGCGTCATCTTGTCGGCGAGCTTCGTCCCCTCGTAGCGCGGAACGCTCCTTTCACAGATCAGGAGATGTACAGCGCAGACTCCGGTCTCGGCGCAGAAACGCAGCGCGTCGTCAAGCTGGTCGTTCTTCAGCAGACCAAGCAGCAGCTCGACCCGGGGAAGGCCGATATCCTCCCTTACCCGCGATATCTCGCGCGCGGTGACGGAATCGCCGCGGCATTCGAGCTTTAATTCGATCTTTTCACCGTCCAGCAGCCCCTCGACAAGCAAGCCTGTATAACAGCGGCGGACGCGGATGAGATGGTGCGCCTCCTCCGCGTCTATATGCCACAGGCCGTTATCGAAGGTGCAGCGCTCAAGCCTCAGCCTTGGCAGCGACACCCCACCATTCTCCCCTTACAAGTTCTTCGACCGGCGCCATCTTCGCCTCCGCGAGCGCCTTGAGGAAGACTGGCTTCTCCTTTTCCAGCATGCCGGAGAATATTGCCACGCCATCTTTTCCGATGACGGCGGGAACGTCGGCGACCATCGTCGTGAGCGGGTCCAGCAGAATGTTTGCCGTGAGGATGTCGGCGGTATGTCCAAAGTCTTTCAGAAGATCCCCGGTGGCGAGGTCGATCTTTTCAAGATCAAGCTCGTTGAGTTCAAAGTTTTTGCGCACCTCTTCGATGACCGTCGGGTCGATGTCGCGCGCGTAGGCGCGGCCCGCGCCCATCTTGAGCGCGCCGATCGTCAGTATCCCCGAGCCGGTGCCGATGTCGGCGGTGGTGACGCCGGGACGGATGTATTTTTCCAGCAGCTCGAGCACGATCTGCGTGCTTTCGTGATATCCGGTGCCGAAGGCGCTGCCGGGATTGATATAGAGCGCCGTCCGGTCCGCTGGCTCGGAGCCTTTGTGCCACGGCGCGAGCACTACTAGGCCGCGCCCCACGGGGAGCGGAGGGAATGCCTCTTCCGCCGCCACGTTCCACGGCTGGTTTTCTATCTTTCCCCAGTCCTCGATTTCAACTCCGGGGAACTCATTCATCGCCTCGAGGAGCCGCCCCTTCCAGAACGCTATCTCCTCGTTGCTCCGATAATACATGCGCAGACGCGAGTTGCCGTCGGGAAGCTCCTGCAGCTCCGTGCCGATGCTCTCCGAGATATCCGCGAGCGAGAAGAGGTTGTCCTCCTGCCCGGCCTCGGATCTTATCGTTATATACCACCAGTAATTGTCGCTGTTTTGCATGGCAGTCAGCCCCTTTCACCATTACGTCAGGCGGCGGACGAAAGTCCCTCTTTCGTCCTTCCGCGCGCCGCTCGCTTCGCCCGCTAATTGTACTCTATTATAGTCTTTTTATGGTATGTTTTTTTATATATTTTGCATAAAGCGCCTCTATTGATTTTCACCGCGGGGGCCATGTTATACTAGGCAAAAAACGGAGGTTCGGATGTGAAAAAATTTATCGCGGCAATTATTCTCATTCTGCTCGGCTCGGCGGCCTGCGCCTCGGAGCCCGCGAAAAATTTCTGCGGCGCGACAGACGATATGCTGAGCGCCGACTACTGGATAGAGCATACAAAGAGGGAGCGCCAGACCATACTCACATTGGAAGAGGCCGCCGCGCTCTCGCGGAAAATCAAGGACACTCCCGGCACACACTGCACCAATATATTGGCCTATCCCGCGATGCTTCCGCGCGGCCTCATTCTGCAAAAGATGAAAAACTTCTCCACACGGCCCCAGGGCAGGCGGTATATAGGCGCGGCGGAGGCTGGCGAGGACTTCTGGCGGCGGGTCGAAGAAAACGCGGACACCGGCGCGGTGAAGGAGACGGAGATGATCCGCTTCGGCGTCGCCGTAAAAAACGGCCTCATTAAAACGCTGCCCTGCGAAGAGCCCCTCTACAGCGGCGCGGACGACATCCTCTTCGATATGAACGTGGAGAGCGCCGTCAAGATATGGGAACCGCTGGCGGTGCTGCACGAATCGGCGGACGGGGAATACTTCTTCGTCGAAAGCCCCTGCTGCGCGGGCTGGATAAAAAAGGACGGCGTCGCGCTGACAGACAAGAAAACGCTGAAAGAGCTGGCCGCGCGTGATTTTTATGTGGTCACGGGAAGCCGCGTGACGACAGACATCAGAACCTCGGAGCCCGAAGCCGGACGCCGGGAGTTCTTCATGGGGACTAAACTCCCCGCCGCCGATGGCGCCGTCTCTGTCGGCGGCGTCTCCACGGCCTTCAGCCGCGGCGTGCTGGTACCGGAGCGCGGAGTGAACGGCTCCCTGCGCGCCGTCGCCGAACGTATCCCACTCGGCGCGGAGCTGTCGCACGGCTATCTGCCGTATACACAGGCCAACGTGATAAGACAGGCCTTCAAGATGCTCGGAGAACGCTACGGCTGGGGCGGCACCTATGGCTCGCGCGACTGCAGCGCCTTTATACGCGACATCTACCTCACCTTCGGCATAGAGCTGCCGCGAAACTCCCTCCAGCAGGCGCTGACGCCCGCGGAACGCACCGACGCCGCAAAACTCACGGCGGCGGAGAGGGAAAAGCTGCTCGCCGGCTCCCCCGCCGGGACCCTTGTGCAGATGCCGGGACACATCATGCTCTATCTGGGGACGATAAAGGGCAAACCCTACATCATCCACTCCGTCTACGCTCTGGCCCCCTCCGACGCAGGCGGCGCGGATGGCGTGAGCGTACTCAACTGCGTCGCGGTCACCGATATGGAGATGAGGCGAAGGAACGGCAGCCGGATCATCGATAATATCGCGAATATAAATATCATCCGATAAAAAAGAGGGGCCGCCAGACGGCGCGCCCCTCCGCTGTATCTTCGCGGAAAATTTTTATCTTCCGAGCATCATCAGCGCGAAGACCTTCGCCTCGTTGAGCAGATGCTCGATCTTCGTATATTCGTTCGGCATGTGGGCACAGTCCGATTCCTGCCCCCAGACGACGGCGGGGATGCCCGCCCTTCTGAAGTAAGCGCCGCAGGTGCCGCCGCCGACGCCGCCGACCTTCGGCGCGACCTTCGGGAAGACCTTTTTCACCGCGGCCAGCAGCTCCGTCACGACAGGGGCGTCCTCCGCCGTCGGCTCCGGAGCCTCCTCATACTGCGGGAAGCGGTAGGTTATCTTCACGCCGTACTTTTCCTGTGCCTTTTTGATCTCCGCCTCGACGACCTTCTTCACATCTTCAAGCGGCACAGTCGGCAGCACGCGGCAGTCGAAACAGAAGACCTCCACGCCGGGCACGGTGTTGATATTCGCCACGTTCGCGCGGCGTCTCGTCGGTTCAAAGGTCGACTCCGCCGGGTCAAAGAGCTTGTCGGTCTCGGGGAAGGCGGCGTGGAGCGCCTCGTCAAGCGACGCCGCGAAGCCGTTCGCCGCGCGGCAGGCGTTGACGCCGAGATTCGGCAGGCTCGCGTGCACCTGTTTTCCCTCCACCGTGAACTCCATCCAGCAGATGCTCTTTTCGGCGATCTCGATAAAGTCGGCCTCCTCCGTTCCCATATCGGGGACGACGACGAGGTCGTCCTTATCGAAGAGCCCCTTCTTTATGAGATACTTTATCCCGTGCGTGCTGCCGACCTCTTCGTCGGCGACAAAGGCAAGGCAGACCTCATATTCCGGCGTAAGGCCAAGCTCCTTGATCGCGAAGAGGCCGTAAAGCGAGGCGATGACCTCCTGCCCGTTGTCGTTCACGCCGCGGCCGTAGATGCGCCCATCCTTGACGACGGCCTTAAAGGGATCGGTCTCCCAGAGGGAACGTTCGCCCTCGGGAACGACGTCGGTATGCGCCACGATCCACAGGCGGCGGCCGCTCCTGCCGGGGAAGCGTACGATGATATTCGGACGCTCGCCGCCGGCGGCCTGCGGGTCGGAGGAGGCGTAGACCTTCACATCCTCAAAGCCAAGTTCTTTGATCTTCTTTAAAAGATACTGCGCCTTGTGAAACTCTCCCTCGCCGCCGTCAAGCGGGCTGATCGCCGGATAGGAGATCATCTCTCCGAGAGCCTCCACCATCGGCGTCTCCAACGACTCGATCTTTGTCAGAAGTTCTTTACTCACGATGACACCCCATTTCTATTTTTTAAAGACTTATTTTGTGTTCGCCACCATTTTATACCAGAAGAATAGTTTTTTACAGCGCCAATAATAATCAAAAAGCCGCATAGACGTAAAAACGCCGGACATACCGTCCGGCGTTCAAAAACTGAAATATCCGTTTACCAGATCAGAGAGAGGCCTTCGCCGCCGTCCGCACGGCCTTCGCGATACCATCCACGGCCTCGTCGCTCATTCTGATGTTCAGGCCAAACATTACGGCGCGGGAGAGAAGCGACTCCGCCTGCGCCATCGTCTCCGGCGCGTAGGATGGAGTACGGTTTCCGAAGTATTCCCTCCCGCCCATCTCCGCGAGCGCCTGCCAATGTTTCGCGTAATGCCAGGTGTTGTCAGCGATGATCGCGCAGCCCGCGCCCGCCTCTTTGGCGGTCGCCTGGAACCTTTTCGCCGCCTCCGCGGTGGGCAGCATGAATATCACATGCGTCGCGGTGTCGCCCTCCGCGTCGTGCATCGGGCGCGGAGTCAGCCCCACCGCCGCTCCGGCGTCGACGATCTTTTTCTTTGAGGCGCGCAGCGCCGCGAGCGCCGCCGGCATCTTTTCCAGCGCGACTACGCCGAGCGCCCCCTGCACCTCGCTGATACGGTAGTTGACGCCGAGGCCGAACTTGCCCTCAGCGCCGCGGTCGTGTTCCTTGCTGTGAATGTGGCCGTGGTCGTGATAACAGTCCATCCGGTACCAGATGTCGTGATCGTCGGTGAAGACCATGCCGCCCTCGCCGACGGTGAGGGTCTTGTTGGGGTCGAAGCTCCAGGTGCCGCAGGTCCCGATGCTGCCGAGCGCCCGTCCCTTATAGGTGCCGCCGACCACCTCACAGGCGTCCTCGATTATGGGAATGCCGTATTTCCTGCCGAGCGCCGTGAAAGCGTCCATATCGGCGGCGACGCCGAACATGTGAACCGGCATTATAGCCTTCGTCCGCGGCGTAATGAGCCTTTCCGCGGAGGCGGCGTCAAGGCTCAGCGTCTCGTCGATATCGCCGAATACCGGCACGGCGTCACTGGCGACGATCGCCTCCACCGTCGCGATGAAGGTGAACGGCGAGGTGATGATCTCGTCCCCCGGCCTGATGCCGATGCCCTTGAGCGCCGTTATCAGCGCCGCCGTACCGCTGGAAAGCGCCAGCGCGTACTTCGAACCGGTCAGCGCCCTGGCCTTCTCCTCAAAATCCTCCGCCCTGTAGATGCCGCCTCGTGAATCGTGCGAGCCGTAGCGGTGTATCATCTTACGTTCGATGACATCCGCAATCGCCCTTACCTCGTCGCTGTTAAAAATTTCCGCGCCTGCCATTACTCGTCACTCCTCTATTATCCTTCGATAGATTTTTTCCATATAATCCGCTGTGGCGGTCTCCTGCCAGCCGTCGCCGAAACAGCTGTGCCACAGCTTATCCATGCCGAGCGCCGTATGCGTCATCTTTTCGATATCCTTCGCGCCGATGCCGTAGTCCGAGGCCTTCGGCATCTCCAGGCCGTTTATCTTGAGGAAGCGGCGGGTGTCGGCGTAACCGTCAGGGTAAATATCCTCGAGTACGCTCATCGAAATGGTCACCGCGACGCTGTGAGGCAGATGCGGCGCGCTGTTGCTGAGGCCGTATGAAATGGCGTGCGCCGCGCCGACGCGGCCGCCGATCGTACTGCTGCCGCCGAGCACCGAAGCCATCGCCGACTTTATCGCGAGTCCGAGGTCGTACGCCGAGAGGTCATGGGAGAGCACCTCGCGCGAAAGGGTAAGTCCGTCCTTCGCGTCCTCGATCGCCTCGGGGGCGCTCGTCCTGCTCATCATTATCTCATAATGATGGAAATAGCAGTCCATCATCGTGAAAAATCGGTTAAAGTGCGGCGCGCCCGCCGACAGCTGCGGATCGATCACCGCGACGGTCGCCTCTGTGTACGGGTTATTGATGCCGAGCTTCTTCTCCGGCCCGCGCAGCACGGCGATCGGGGTGATCTCCGCCCCCGTGCCGCTGAGCGCCGGCAGCACCCAGATATCCGAGCCCTTCTTCATTGCGAGGCCGTAGCCCTGATAGCGCTGCGCCGGCTCTGGGTTCTCAAGGCAGATGGCGACCGCCTTCGCAAGATCCATAGTCGCGCCGCCGCCGACACCGACGACCGTATCCGGCTCGTCCGCCAGCCCCTTTATCAGCGCGCGCAGCGAATCGACGTCGCCGGTACGCGGTTCGGAAAAGGTCGCGTCAAAGACGAATAAATCTTTTTGCGCGAATATCTCCGCGAACTGAGGCTGCTCCCTGAGCGCGCCGTCCGCGATAAAGAAGGACCTTCTGCCCCGCTCTTTAAGCTTTGCCAGCAGCTCCGCCGTTCCGTCGCCAGACAGCACGATCTCCGTCGGCACGGTGGTGCGCCACCATGGGGAAAGTTCCGTAAAGCTCTTCATATCTGTGGGTATCTTCATCATTGTAATATCTCTCCTCTTATAAAAATCAACAGGCCAACATCCGAAGGGGGGCAAAGCCCCTCTCTGCTTGTCACATCCGCCGCGCCGACGCGGAGAATCACAGGCCGGAGAAATATTTTTCTATCTTCAGCAGGTCTTCAGGGGTGTCTATCTCGATCGTGTCACGGGCGGCCGTCACGCACTTGATCGCGTGGCCCTGCTCTATCACCCGCAGCATCTCAAGGCTCTCCGTCTTTTCAAGCGGAGTCTGCTCGGAGGCCGCGAAGTCAAGCAGAAAACCGCGGCGCCATCCGTAAGGACCGATATGCTTATACCACACGCCGCCCTCGGCGCGCGGGTACGGTATCGGCGAACGGCTGAAATAGAGCGCGCGTCCGCCGCCGTCAAAGACGGCCTTAACGATATTGTTCGCGCGGACCTCCTCCATATCCTCGATCCGCTTCACCAGCAGCGCGAGCATCACGGATGAGTCACCGTCGAGAGCCGCGACGAGAGGGTCGATCATATCGGCGCCCACCAGCGGGTCGTCTACCTGAACATTGAGGACATAGTCCGAGGGGATCTCACGCGCGACATAGGCGACGCGGTCGCCGCCGCTCGGAAGCTCCGGCGGCGTCATCACCGCCTCGCCGCCGTGGCGCGAGACAAGCGCGGCAATGCGTTCGTCGTCGGTGGCGACGACCACCCTGTCAACAGAGGCGCAGGCCGAGACATTATTCAATACGCGGATAACGAGAGGAACGCCGGCAATCTCGATCATTGGCTTGCCGGGAAGCCTGGTACTGGAATATCTGGCTGGAATCACTGCAAGGGTCTTCATCCCTCTAACCTCCTTCACCGGCAGCCTATGCAGTGTATGGCCGTCATTAACGGCTTTCTCGGCTGCCAAATTTTGGTTAGAAGCTAAGAGTACACTCTAAGTTTTCATTTGTCAAGAAATTTTTAAAAGTTATCCGAAGTAACGAAAAGAACAGAACGCCCCCACGCGCAAGCGGCGGCGTGGGGGCAAAAAGCTATTTCAATTCCAGTTCGTATATCGTCCAGCGAAGCGACTCCGCCTTACGGCAGGCCTTATAATCCCCCTTGAGGAAGAGATCCTTGAAGACCGCCTCGCCGCCCGGCTCGATCGTCGTCTTTTCTATATACACGTCACCGATCTCCTGACGCCGGTTGTTGAGAAAGACGAGCGCGGCGTTAAATACCACAGGTTTGTCGCCTCTATTCATCAGTATTATGCTCACGCCATTCTCCGTCACCTTGAGCCCCTTATAGGTGATCGGGTCGCCCTCCGGTATCACTCCCTTTTTGCCGAAGGCGGCAAAAGAGACGGTAGCGAAACAGAGTATTATAAGCAGCGCGGCTGTAAGTTTTTTCATTTGTCTATCCTCCACATTAGAAATTTCGTCCTGCTATTATAACGGAAATTGGCAATTCGGCATATTATGACATAGTGCTTCATGCCGGGTATGCGGACATTATTGGGACTAGGCATAGCCGCCTAGTCCCAATAATTGTCCGCATACCCAGCCTCAACTAAATAGTTAAATAGTCTGCCATAATATACAGAAAAGCCCCGCCAAAGATGCCACATATAAATACCTGCGGCCATCTTTGACGGGACAAGACAAGATACTACATCATTACGCAATTGTCAGAAAGAGGACAAGAGCCCCAGCCAACGCAAAGAGCAGTAAGACTCCAATGACAATTAGAACAATGAAGACGACCTTACCCGCCATCTTCCGATAGCTCCATTTTTCCGCGCCAACGCCTTTCACCATCGGACATTCTGGGCGGGGCGTCAACTCCTCCGGAGCCGGCCCGTCACAGTCAGGGCATGACTTTGCCCCAGCAGGCAAGTCCTTGCCGCATTTCAGGCACTTTGTCAAAACCATAGCAATCACCTCTCTTGCTCATTAGCAAAATTAATACCGCGCCGTTGACACCGCCTTCCTAAAATCCAAGCGGTACAACACCTCGTTCTTCGCCATATTTATATAGCGTCCCGCTCATAGCGGCAAACGCGGTATATTTCTTATTAATCAACTTATAAAACAAGTTGTTTCTTACAAAGAGATTTTACGCACCTATTAGCGGCACCGTTTTCTTTTATGAATCTTAACGGCAATAACTAATTATTTTTTTTATTTATATGATACAAAAATATAACATATCATATACCTTTAGCACATAATATGCGCCTAATATAGTAGTCGCTATCTCCGTAAACAGTATTGCCTCCATTCTGTAATAGTGGATTTTATGGTATAATGTTACATAATATGACTTATTATTAATATGACAATTATCTTTATTGCCTATGTATTCAACGGCTAATCCGGTGATTATAGATATAAACTTAAACTGGACTAAAAAAGTACAGAAAAAACACAATAAAGCAAAAAACGCAGAAGCGTATAAATATGCTATTTTTGACTATAGGTATCAACGAGGTTGATTTTCTTATGACACATGTTAGTGCCGCTATCGGGAAAAGAATCAGAGAGATCAGGAAAGACCAAAATTATACGCTGGAGGACCTGGGAAATATCGTCCATCGGAGCAAGTCCACACTCTCCAAGTATGAAAACGGAGAGATCGTACTTGATATCGAAACCCTATTCGAAATAGCGAGGGCGTTCAGAATATCGATATTCAGTCTAATCGCCCTGCCTTTCAACGAAGAGCGGCGACAGGAAGAATCAGAGCGAACGCCGTGCAGCCATGATATATTTTCCTGTCCACTGCTCTACCTTTACTATTATGACGGCGAATACAAGTGCATCCGCCGCAGTATGATTGAGATGGATTATCCCAACAGGAATGCCACGCTTTATTTAAATACCGTATCGGTGGGCGATAATTGCCGTTGCGCCCAAATATATAGCGGCCATATACAGACAAATCCGTTTTATACGCGTTTGATTTTTGAAAACTCAACATTCGCGCTAGACACGGTCACGATGGTGTTCCAATCGATGCTAAAATACCAGACCTTTTTAGTAGGTCAAATATTCACCGTGCGGGCCTCAAATCAACCTATCGGTGTAAAGGCTATTATCGCCAACCACAAGATGACGGAAGATAATAATCTCAGAGGCCTCTTGCAAGTCACTCCACAAGAGGTAAAAAATATCAAACGTACTAATTATTTTATAATAGAACGAGTAGCTGAGGCAGAATTGTAAGTACAGATAGCGCCTGTACCAGGCGTACCTTATAGTATCATAGACAATAACGGCGATGGGAGGACCCGCAGGGCGGCCCTCCCATCGCCGTTGTACAAAATGGAGGTTACATTACAGAGGCTACATCTCTTCTTCTACAACTAGGGCTCTCTTGAGTTCTCTTATCACCTCCTTATTTTTTTCATTTTCCTTTTGAATCTCCGCATTTTCCTTTTGGATCTCTTCAAGTTTTTCCTGCATAGCGGACATTACCCTCTGCATCTCAACCATATCACGCGCAAGTACCGGACGCTTCTTTTTGCTGCCAGCGCCTACCGCAAAGCTGATTCCGGCACGCGCCATCGGATCTCTGCCGCTCGTATTCAGCGAGACTCCGGCGTTGACGAGAACATTTTCACGCACATAGTGGAATACGCCTACCGCAATAGACTGTTCATTGCGATAGAACCCAATCCCAGCAGAGATTGTGGTAGGTTCATAGGGGTTGTAGGGAACGGGGTGCAGCGCACTGATCGCCGCCGCGTGCGCGCCAACCGCCTGGATATCTCCGTCAAGGTCGCTGATACGCCGGTATGCGTTCCATAGCTGGTCGCCGTTTACGGCATCCGTGCTTCCACGATAGACGCCGCCGTTTGCCAGACCAGTTATCGAGTTGCCGCCCATGTTGATACCCTCTTCACGGATATTGATGTTCCCAACTTTTACGCTTCTGAATTCCGGCGTCTCGCTGACGTTGAATGTATATGTGCCATCGGTGCCACGTCTAATATCCAGGTTGCTGCCGTCGGCGATCGCCAGCTTGCCGCCGCCGATTTTTTCTTCTTTGCCGTTGACGGACAGAGTCCAGTTACCGCTGTTTGACGCATTCTCGGATACCTCTTTGAGCATATTCTGAAGGCTACCCGTTTTCTCTCCTTTGCCGTCAACGAACGAGCCGTCAATTTTGCCGTCCGGCGTAATCTTAAAGGTACCGCCAAGCGCCTTTGCCATCGAGTCGCCCAATGACCACAGCTGCCTGCCGGTTACCGCATCAGTGCTGTCCTGCGATACTTTGCCATCCGCAACGTTGGTAAGCCGTACCGCGTCACCAAGAGTACCGTCCGCTCTTTTGTTCAGAGTTACGACGTTCTTGCCCTGATCGTCATATTTTACAGAGAGGCCGTCCGACGACTGCAGGGCAGCGAGATTTCTGTCCTGCGAGGCCACTCGCGCGTCCAGGAGCGACAGGTCGCCGCTCACCGCGCTCAGCTGACCGTAGTTGACCGCGTCTTTATCGTCCACCCCGTCCGCCACGTTTG
>ERZ1673695.756-NODE-756-length-43627-cov-6.767029_pt1 | contig 43627 bp, 71 predicted proteins | sample MGYA00580225_ERZ1673695 | MGnify/ENA primary metagenome ERZ1673695 (study PRJEB41218, sample SAMN15661739) | gut metagenome | host: Homo sapiens | place: Canada: London | collected 2015-08-20/2019-03-30 | study: EMG produced TPA metagenomics assembly of... | reverse complement strand
GGCGGGGAAACCTTTCTCCAGAAAGGTTTCCCCGCCCCTCCCAATCTTCTCTTCTACACCAACCCCCTGCGGGCGGCGATGAGCTCGGCTACGATGGATACGGCGATTTCCTCGGGTGTTTCGGCACCGATTTCGAGGCCGATGGGGCTGTGGACGCGCCCGAAATCATCTTCGGAAAAACCTTCAGAGCGCAGAAAACTGTAGATGCCGTCACGCTTGCGCTTGCTTCCGATCATGCCGACGTAGTGGGCCGTCGTGTGCATGGCCTGAGAGAGGCATCCCCTGTCGTGGCTGTGCCCGCGCGTGGCAATGACGATATAGTGCTCCGGCCCGATGCCGCAGGCTTCAGCCAGTCCTTTGAATTCAGGCAGGACATGCACGGCGCGGGCAAAGGGGAAACGCGTCGGAGAGGCGTATTCCTCACGGTCGTCGACGGCAATGACCTCAAAGCCGACCTCATGGGCCAGCCTGCCCGTGGCAAGGGAAACGTGCCCGCCGCCGCAGAGTACGACGACGCCCTGATGGATCAGAGGCTCGACATAGACGCGCCTGCCGTCGAGATCGATACAGGCCGCGCTGTTGCTCCTGACTTGCGCCAGAACGGGGGCGGGCAGAGCCGAGGCGTCCGTGTGGAAGCTGCGCTGAGGCGAGGCGGGATCGGTAATATCCACGAGCCAGACCCCAAAGGCGGCCCGGCTGCGGCAAGCCGCTGCCTGACGGAAAAAGGGAAGCTGCTCGGGCGTGATCCGCTCCACGAGGATATCCACGATGCCGCCGCAGATCATGTCGGCATCCGGTGTGAATCCGGTCATGTCGAAATGCATCAGGCGGGCGGTTCCGCCCTTGCGGACGGGCAGGCACGCCGCCAGCACGTCCGATTCGACCTGACCGCCGCCGATGGTCCCGATCACGGACAAGTCCCGCGTGACCAGCATCTGCGCGCCCGCATGGCGCGGGGCGGAACCGGAACGATCGATGATCGTGGCAAGCGCCAGAAATTCTCCCTGTTCAAGATGTTGGGCAATGTCGTTTTCCAGCTTCATGCGAACCGCCTCGTGATGGGAAATTCATTTCCGCAGGGCCCAAGGCCATGCCATATATGTTTTACGGTGCATGATGCTACACGCTCTTGCCGGACGGATCAAGGTGAAGCGCAATTTGGAACGCAGCTCACGGAAACGACGCCGGGCCGAAGCAACGGATTGTCTTCCCGAACCTTATCCCAAACAACGAAAAAACTTCTCGTCAGTATGGCCGGCAACAAGGATTCGATAAGCGCAAAAGTCTTTGAAGAGGGAGGGGGAGAGGTTTGGAGAGGGGGAGGGGGAAACTTTCTCCAGAAAGTTTCCCCCTCCCCCTCTCCAATATCCCTTTTGTCCCTAACTCCGCATGGCGAAGTTGATGACGAACATGGCGGTGATGATCCACATGAAGAGGCTCACTTCGCGGGCACGGCCGGAAAGGAGCTTCACGGCGGCGTAGCTGACGAAGCCGAACCCGAAACCGCTGGCGATGCTGTAGGTCAGCGGCATCATGATGATGGTCATGAAGGCCGGGAAGCCTTCGGTAAAGTCATTGAAGTCGATGTTCATCACTTCCATCATCATGAGCGCGCCCACGATGAGCAGCGCCGGAGCCGTGGCGAAAGCGGGCACAAGGCCGATGAGCGGGGCGAACACCAGAGAGGCGGCGAACAGGACCGCCACGGTCAACGCGGTCAGGCCGGTGCGGCCGCCCTGCGAAATGCCCGCGGCGCTTTCCACATAGCTGGTGACGGTGGACGTACCGAGGAAGCTGCTGACCACCGTGCCGACGGAGTCGGTGACCAGCGCCTTGTCGAGGTTCTCGATGTGGCCCTTGTCATCCATCAGCCGGGCTTTGCGGGAGAGGCCGATGAGTGTCCCCATGTTGTCGAACAGCTCGACGATGGTGAAGGTGAAGATGATCGAAATGATGCCGTACTTGAGCGCGCCCATGATGTCGAGCTGCATGAGCGTGGGGGCGAGGCTCGGGAGGGAGAAACTCATAACGCTGTCGATCCCGGAAGGGGCCGGAGATACGCCGAATACCATGCCGAGCACGGCGGTCACGAGGATGCCGATGAGCAGGCTCCCCTGGACGTTACGGGCCATGAGCCCCGCCGTGAGCATGAGGCCGCAACAGGCCAGCAGCGGGCCGGGTTGGGTGACATGGCCGAGGGCGACTACTGTAGCGTCGTTCTTTACCACGATGCCCGCGTTCTGGAGCCCGATGAAGGCGATGAACATGCCGATGCCGACGACGATGGCATACTTGAGGTTCATGGGCACGGCATCAATGAGCAGCTGGCGGACGTGCGTAACCGTCAGCAGCAGGAACACGATGCCGGAGAAGAACACCGCACCGAGGGCCACGGTCCAGTGCAGGCCGAGGACGCCGCAGACGTAGTAGGCGAAGAAGGCGTTCAACCCCATGCCGGGGGCTACGGCCACAGGGAAATTGGCCCAGAGGCCCATGGCGGCGCTGCCGATGACCGCGGACCAGACGGTTGCTGCAATGGCGGCTTCCTTGGGGATACCCGCGTCCGCGAGGATGCTCGGATTGACGAAAATGATGTAAGCCATAGCGACGAAGGTGGTCAGGCCGGCGAGGATTTCCGTTTTGACGGTCGTTCCTTTTTCGCTCAGCTTGAAAACCCGTTCCAGTATGCCTTTTGTCTGGGCCATGGGCGTTCCCCGGTGGTTGAATGGTTTCGGATGATTCCCCCTAAAACAGACAACCCCTGTACATGGGAATCATGCTTAAAACAACAGTGTGTAAAAGTTGTTTGTTAACCATTGGTTATTGACGAACTGAACATCCATCTTTAAGTTGCCACATATTTTCTGCCACATATTTAGGTTCAGGGATAGCCTCAATTGCGGCAATTTTTTGAGAGTTGAGGACGTGCTGATAGTGTTTCAAAACCATTGTAAGGCTGGCGTGCCCCATGAGCTTTGCAACCGTCCCGATGTCTGCACCTGCGGCGATAGCTTCGGTAGCAAAGGCATGTCTCAGATCGTAGGGACGTATCTTTCTTGATATTCCAGCACGCCTGAGAGCTGCTTTCCATCCCTCATGTATGGTTCTAATGGGCTTTCCTCTGAAATGGATAACTTGATTGAGTCCTAATTCTTTATCAGCATCACGCCACGACCGCAATTCATCTATCAATGTTTTTCTTATCGGGATATCACGGATGGGTTCTTTTCTATTTTTCTTTGCAGCATGTAGATGAATCACACTATTTTCAATGTCTACATCGGACCATTTTAAACTGAAAAGCTCTGATGGACCTACTCTAATACCCATTTGTGAACCAAGTATGATCACGCGCCGCACATGCTCATTGGCGTGTGCGAATATCAAGGCAATTTCATGTTGTGTCGGTGGTACAAAATGTTCATATTCAACATGCGGCAAAGTTGGAATTCTTGGCATCTCTCTGATGAGTTCATTTTGATATGCCCATCTAATTATGGAAATAACCGGACTTACATAACGCCTGATAGTTGCTGTTTTGATTCTATGTGATAGAAAATACTCGACGAGGGTTTTAAGTTTTGTACTATCAATCTCATGAATGGGGATATCACACATGAATGGCATAGCCGGTTTCATATTTGCCAAATGTCTGTTTAATGCCTTTTCCGAAAAGTGTTTTTCTTTTAGAAATAAATAATATACGGACTCAAATGTGTGTTCCTGATTCGTCTCAGAGACTTCGTCCTTACGGAATGAATCTCTTTCATACTTAAGCTGATACTTCTTGAGGGCATCTTGCTTTTTTGCTTCCTCCTCCGTTTCGACGTAAAGTGATTCTCGCTTGAGGGTGAACGGGTTGTTCCAGTACACTTCCCACGGCTTTCTACGGCCTTTCCTCTGTCTGATAGCCATACTGAATAGCTCCTGAGCAAAGGGGCCGTGCCAGCTGCTACTGGACGGCCCCCATATTGAATTCTGCGAAAAGTTCCTTTGCGGATTTTCCGATGACGCACCCTGATGTTTTGGACGGTCTTCGTCGCCTTGGAACTCCTGCCTTTGCCTGAGCCTCAGCATGTAATGTGTCGATCACCGTCATAACGGCCCGACGATGCCAGCGCAAGCCGTTTCCGCGTCCACGTCCCAGATCGACAGGCTGCACGCCGTGGGAGCGTAGCAAGTTGAGTGAACGTGTAATCCCCATTCCCATGAGTTCGGATGCCTGTTCTGTAGTCAAAAGTGTTGGCTCCATTTTCTCCCCTCCTACGCAGCCCGCCTCTTTCTGTATCTGTCGAGCATACCGGGTACTCACTCAATGTCGTTCAGATTCAGAAAGCGGAATGATAGTTCAACCATCGGATCATCCTTCTCTGTGAACACTTCACCTGACTGCGGATCGTACAAGTCACCATGTTTTGTCCTTCCCAGAAGAATCCAGTTGGTTTTCAGTATATCCCGATCGATTGATTCTGTGATGTACTGTTCCAGTTCTTTTCTATCCTTAAGCTGCTGCATGGCCTACCTCATTAAGATACCGATTGATGAAATAAACTTGCCCCTTCCCGGTGACTTTCGTCGTGAGTGTAATGCGGACAGATCCGTCAGGATTGTTGACTGTGCGCTCCTTCAACTCGAAAAGGCCCATGTCCATTGCCCGCTGCGTGGGACAGTTCCGACGTGAACCGAATTTGATGAGGAACCCGTCATCGCGAAGACGCTCGAAAAGGCGGTTCTGGCCGATGTTGACGCCGTTTTGTTTGAGCAGTGCCGCAAGCTGGCCAACGAGGATGGAAGATTCGGACGCCGAGACGGAATCTGCGAACAGCTCTTTCGGGCGCATCTCTTCAACGCGGGATTCCAATTTTTCGGTGTGGCTCTTCAATCGCTCGATGGTTTCTTGAGCGACGAGTACGGCGCGGGCCATGATGGATTCCGGGGTGTCGTCAGGTTTCGCCGCCATGTAGCCGCCAGTTTTGCGGATGGAGGGTAAGATCTCTTCTACAACCCAATCCTGAAACTCCACCGCTCCGGGCAGATTCGACCGCATCACGAGGCGGTACACGTCGGATTCGGGGATGATGTTGTAGGGCATAGCCCCCTGCGGCGAATTGCCGTAGCTGAATTTATTGAGCTTTTTGCAATGGGCATTCACGGCGTCGTTGGGGCGTTCATATCCCAGCGCCTTCGCTACGTCCGACGCTACAAACCACGGTTCGTTGTTGTATGTAACCACACGTACAGAACCAAACTCAGCCTTTTCAAAAATCTTTAACTGGTTGTGCATAATATTTCTCCTATGCTGCTTTTTCGTACACCCGCGTCCCGATCTCGGCTATCTTCGGGTCGACCTTTTCGAGTGCATTGCACAGCGTGGTCAGCGTCTTGAGCAGGTTGTGCCAGTGAAGGCCCCGGAAGTAGGCGGGGCAGGTGTTCCGGGCGTCTTCGAGGAAGGTCAGGGCTACCCACATCCCGACAGTCCAACGGAACTGATAGTCTTCGTATGGAGCGACTGGCTGCACGCATTCGATGAGGCTTTCAGTCTGGCGCATCACTTCCTGAACGGCTTTCTTGGCTCCGCTGGACAGCCTGCGCCTTTCTGCATCAAGCACACAAGCATTGAAGTGTCTTGTCACCTTTTGCAACTGTTTCGCGAAGTTGTCGTTCTTTGGAACGGACACGCCAGTCATTGTCATGCCAAGGAATGAGAGGGCAAGGTAACAGCGGGTGTGCTGAATGGCCTCGGGTGGGTACGGGATTACGGGGTTGACGGGTCTTCGCATGTGTTCCTCCTGAAAAAGAAAAGCCCCTTTCGGGGCTACTTCGGTTCGCGGGGTTCGGGGATGGGGCCAGCCCATTGTCCATGCATAGTAGACATCCAGTTACCAACACCTCCAATCACAGCATATAGTTCGTTCATTTTACGAGAGTCATGCTTGATCCATGCGATGCGGATGCCATATTCATCCTTGAACCAGTACCACCCCGGCACCTTCGGCGGCTCGTTCGTCCATGCGAGGGAACGGGGGAGGGCGTTCCATGCGGCAATGGCGGCTTCACTCGTTGTTTTGATGGGTCCACTAAATGCGCATTTCACATGTTGGCACATGACGAACGCACAGCCTGTACCGTTCGCTCTAGCAATTCCGGCAGGGTGCCCACACGCCGGGCACGGTAACGGTAGCAACGTCAGTTCTTCGGGCATGATTCCTCTCGTATTTTTTTGTATTTCTTCATTAAGTCATCCATCAGATCTGGAGGTAAAGACAAAGGAGTGACGCCATTATTTTCAAGATGTTGCACTAGTACATTCGTCTTTTTTACAGTATCCCATGCCGTTTTCAGCTCATCTGCGGTATATCCCATATCAAAAGCATGGGCTTTGCCTACGGTTATACGGTCTCTAGTGCGGCTCATCTCCCTTCCTCCACGGCCTCACGTGCCGCTTCGCGTGTTTCCTCGACTGTCTTGACGCAACACTTCATTTTTAATGATTCCGGCATTAACAGATTCGCTGCTTCACAAAGTTTATGCGCCAACCAATCCGCCTCCCGATCCATCCGTTCCAGTTGATCCTTGACCTGTTTGTCTGCTTCATCGCAATCGTCGATGTGACCAGAACCGCCACACCAAGGGCAGTTATATCTTTCGGTAAATTCTTCTTCGGTCATGTGAGTATGACCCGGCAACGGTGACGGGATTTCCCCTCCCCATGCTGCGGCTGCTACTTCTGACATGGTGACGGCGTGTTTCCGCGATAGTTCCAGTTCCCGGCACAGCCTGAAAATGGTGGTCGCCGGACTAAGTTTGTCGAGTTCCTTGGAGTCTCCGAGCATGTCGCCAATGGCGGCGGTTCGGATGCTGGCGAGTTCTTCGGGGGTGATCATTCTTTCGGCTCCGTAGCTTGATATGCGTCTTGGAGGACTTCTTCCGACGTCCTTATCACCCATTCTCCTGAGCAAGAAACCTCGCCGCTTGCCTCTTCGGAAAGGTATTTCACCATCTCCACCAGCCTCGGCACGGCGTTGCACGCGGCGACGATGTATGTGGCGTCGGCTCTGGTTATGTTATCCGTAACGTTTTCCTCTTCGTCCTCGATAGCTTTTGCATCTTCGCTTTCGATAGAGGAAAAAGGCCAGATAAACCCCATACCGTCACGACGGGGTTCAATGTTATGCTTCCACGGCCCCGGTGTTGCCGCTTCCCTCAGCCGTTCAAGCTCGTCAAGCCACTCCTGAGCTGTCATTGGTTCGTTCCCCCGGTATATTTGTTTCAAAGTCGTTGCATATCCCGCGTGCAGCCACACAAAAATTGTGCAAGTCGCAAAAGTAGGTTGTTTGGTATGTGTAGCTGGAGTAGCGCCCCACGTGCTTGCAAAACCTGGACTCATTCTTTTGACGCGGCCTGTAGCCACATGCATTCTGCCTATCCCGCACAAGTTCCCGTTCGAGCTTGTGGGCTTCTGTGAGGGAGTTGACCACGATTACGATTTGGGGTTCAGGCATCCTCTCTTCTCCTGCTCACTGTTCAGCACTTCTTCCCAAGCTTGAGGCGTTACCCGTCCGCATGTTTTGCATTCTCTCAATGTCTTGCATCCTCTCACCCGACAATACGGGTCGGGACATCCCCCGATGGGTACTGTCACATAAGCCCTGCACATATACGCCCGCGCAATTGCCTCTTTCGAGCACTTCATGATTTCATCAAGAGAAATTTCGTTCATTGTCCATCTCCTCTTCAACGTACAAGCGGGCGTGCTTCAACCCGCAGCGTGTAGCCTGAGTGCCAAATCGGTTATAGTTACCATCACAATTGTCAGGGCAGTCACCAGCATAACCGTAAGGGCAATCATAGTCGTATTGGAGACAGGGTTGCGCTCCGTTTGCAGCGACCACCGCCACTCTCGCCTCAAACTCGGCGGCGTCGCGGTAGTCTGGACAAAGAGACAGCCCGTACAAGCTTCTGGAACGACAAGAAGAGCACAGTTCATAATAGCCAACCCGATTCGGACAAGTATCACAATGTTGGGTGCGTTTCTTCCGCTCCTCCAGCCACTTTTTTTCCTGTTTCGTCAGCATATCTCCCTCCCGTCATCCCTTCATCTTGCAAGCCAAGTCACCCAAACAAAGAAAACTATCACCGTAACGTAGAACGCCCATTCCCATTTCGTCATATCATCCAGCGTGATTCGTATGCGCGGCCCACGGTTTGGGGTATGAAAAGCCCCGCCGGGGGAGGGCGGGGCGTGGGGTGCTTCAATATTGAGGTAACTATCCGATCTTTTGGAGATAGTTATATCGAGAGCAAACGCTATGCAGGTCGTGTGCGGGAATATACGCTGCACATCCTTCGCGTTTTTCCCCGGTTGCTTTCAACGGACAATCCGCGAAATATGTCCCTTCACCATCGCAGTGTTCGCAGGTTGTGCATTTTCCGATAATGCTGTCGATCTCGTAACCGTGTATTTCTTCAAAATCACATACAAATTCTTCCACATAAGCATTGTCTTTACAGTCATCAAGGCATCTTTCTGCTTGCTGATATGTAAGATACTCTTTATGACATATCGGACAAACATATTTTTTTACTTTCATACTTTCTCAGCAATCCTCAGCTTGCTTGCCGGAACCGTCCATTTCCCCTCGTATCCGTACACGGTGACGTACATAGCCTTGCGGCCTTTCCCGAAATCACGGGGATACGGGGCGCAGGATGCCGTAACGGTGACAGTTTGACGTTCGCCGCCTACCTTGGCTCGGTAGAGGAAACGGCGTCCCGGAATTATCGATGTCAAATCAGGACATTTTAGTCTGATGTCTGGGAGGGCGTCGGTGTCGGGCATGGCGTTACTCCGTTGAACTCTTTCAATGTTCCGTCGCTCCATATGACTCTGTGGGTACTGTTCTCAGAGTCTACAATGACGAACACGATGTCCTTCTTCTGCTTCTCTGAAAGTATCCCGCTCATCTCACCAGACCTATACGCAAGATGCATACAGAAAAAGAACATGATGAGCGCGTAAACCATCCCCATAAATTTTGAGTTCATGAATTTTGCGAAGGAGCTATTCATGGTTGCCCTTATTCTTAAGTTCCTTCATCAGCTTATACAGGAGGGGCGCTTTACCGTCTTCTCTGTCGCGTTCATCTTCATAAAGACGTGTCAGTTCATCCCACTGTTCGACAAAGGGTTTCCATTTCGGGAATCTTTCCGCAACTTCATGTAAGCGTTGCTTCCATTCCGGTATGAACTTGAGCAAGAGATAACAGCGTCGGAAATCAGACGGGTCATGAGGTACATCGTATCTAAACCATGAAGGACTGGTATTGAAAACCGTGTTGTCGACCATTCCGGTTAAGACTGCGTGAATCGTTTTAGAAGAAATTCCGGTTTCTCCGTTGGCTAACCACATCTGTTCCCGCCATTGCTGTGGAAGCGAAAGTACCTCAGCCGTGTAATACCCGTACAAATCAACGCTCACAGTTCACCGCCTCCCGCAGTTCCTTTCCCGGCCTGAACTTCACGGCCTTGTGCGCGGGGATGGGGATGCTTTCCCCGGTGCGCGGATTGCGGCCTTGACGTTCGGGCACGTCCACGACTTCGAACACGCCGAAGCCCTGAATTTTCAGGAAGCCGTGTTCAACGATAGCCCGTTGGAGCGTATCTAATACCTGATTGACGACACGTTCGGTCATCATGATCGAGTTCATGGTGCCCATGGTGTCTGAATTTCGAAGCATCCTGACAAATTCGGATCTGTTCATGGCGTTACCTCAAAAGAAAGGCCCGGTGGTGAGCCGGGCCGGGGTGGTTATTCTGCCCACGCGGGGCATTGGGCGTGCTGGTCACATTCGGAACACTTCAAGTCGTTCACCTGCTTTTCAGTTTTCGGACAGGTGATCATATTGACGGGTTGCGCTTCCGGCGTGCTTCCCGTGAGTGCCGCGTTTAGGCCATCTGTCGGCGTCAATTCAGGAAGAACAAGTTGGGATTCCCCGCGTTCTGACTTGTCGTCGAGGTCAACGGCCATTGCCAGCATTTCCGTCTGAGGAAGCCAAGCGGCAAGACGTTTGATGGCTGTCTTCATCCACATGGCTTCTGGAGAAGAAATCCACGGGCTGTCCTTTCCATACTTTTTGTTCGCGGCGAGACTGGCGCTAGTCTTTTGTGCGCGCTCGATGTCCTTTTTATCAACAAGTCGAAGCATCCCCTCACCGCCGCCCTTGAGCGTACATGCTGCATAGGCCGCAATAAGTTCTCCCTCGCGGGCTTCTGGATGCAGTAGATCGACTTTGTGGGTAATGGTTGGTGTGATCCCTTTACGGTATTCGAACATACCGTTTTCAACCTCAGCCCTGTATACAACATCGGCATTGAATGATGAGACAATGCCAGAACGATATACGAGCTGTAGAAACCCTTTGTATCCAATTTGAAATTGGCATTCATCCTTATAGGGAATAAGATATGCCAATTCCTGCGGCGTATTGGGCTCAAGGTTGAGCTGTGCACAGTTCATAAGAGCCGCTGCAAAGCTTTCTTGCGAGCACTTCATGAGTTTTGGATTTTTACGGACAGCGGTCAGGCAGATACGTGCAAAACGTTCTGCCTTGATTTTTCGCTCCCGTTCCGATGTGCCATTCATCACCAAAGCAATGGCTGGCATCTGCGATTTGATAAGGTCTGTGATATTGTTCTGCGGTACAAGTTGACTCATGCGGCGAACCTCCTCTTGTAAGCCCATTCGGGCAGGTCGAGATCGATGATTTCAGAGACGTATCCGGGCCAGAGGCCGGATTTGGCGCAGGTTGCGTATGTGCTGAGTGCGTCCTTGATTTCTTCAAGTCCGACTTGCTGCGCGGCCTCGCTGACGTTGGCGGCTGTGACAAGGTGGGGGGCGGTCTTTTCGACGGCGACGAGCACGAATACGCTGGAGTCCATGCCCACGGCCCGGAGCGCCCGGCGGTACCAGACGGCCTGTCTGTGGTATCCCCACTTGAGTACGGAGCGGGCCAAACCTTCCGGGCTGGCGTCGTCAGTGCTCTTGAGGTCAACGGCGACGAGCCCGAACCCCGGCACGGTTGCAAGCATGTCCAGCCGGGCCTTGCATGGAATTTCGAGCCCGTCCACGGTTTCGCTCCAGTATATAGAGACTTCCGTCCGCTTATCCTTTGCAGTCATCAACTTGCCGATCAAAGGATGAATCAGAACGGATTCCGCCATTGCCGAAGCTGCATTGTGTATTTTGGCTGGCACCAGTTCCAGCCCTGCGGCCTTGGCGGTCGCGGCTTCTTCCTTGCCCGCCTTGGTTGATCCGTTGAATTGCTTCACGGCGTACCGTTTGCCGAATTCTCCGGGTTCGAGTGCGAGGCAGTGGAAAACAGAACCGAAAAGGAATGCTTCCGTTTCCTCTTCTGTAACGCCGTCCATCCAAGCTTTGAATTTGGCGGGGGCCTGCCTGAGCTTGTCCATGCCGCTTTTGCTGATGGCGCGGGTGGCGTGGTATGTTTCTGGCGGTTCATTGAGCCGCATTTCTGGCTTCATTATGACATCTCCTTTTCAAAGCGAGTTCCACCTTTTGCCGGGCACTCAGATGCCCCGCAGCATGGTTGCACTCAGCACAGGCAAGGGTCATGTTCCGCAGGTCATCAAGGCCATTTCCGGCTAGTGGAACGATATGTTCTATCGTTGCTGTCTCAAGCGTCAGCGTTGCTCCGCAGTACATGCAGTTCCACCCGTCGCGTTTTGCGATTGAGTTGACCAGCAACCTGCGTCTTGAAGCACTGCGGGGTTTACGTTCCCTCTTTCCGCCTCCGTTCCAGTTGCGTTTTTTCCGAAAGCACCGAAGAACCCCGAAAGCCCCATTCCTGTCTTTCGTGATTTCTCCGTCAGCGTCCTTGAAGATGATTGCCACGCCGCCTTGGGTGGTAAACCTTAAGACTTCATAGGGATTCGTTGGGGCAAGCACTTCCGAACCGTGAGCAAGAAGCCACGAAGTGAATTGATCAAGTTCGTCTTGGTTCATCACATCCCCCTCACCCATTCGCATGAGCTTATGAAGATCGCCACAACCATGAGGACCACGCCCAACGCCCACGGAGGGGGTGCCAAACGCCCGCGCTGAGGTGGCATTGGGAACCGCTTCTTGCCGGGAGGGGTTACGTACACTTCCTTGATCATGCCGCCGCCTCCAGCCGTTCCAGAACAGCGTCGATTCCGCCGTCCTCGTCGATGAACTGGCAGTTCGTCAGCGGTTCAGGGTACACTGTCAATTCACCATCAAAAAAGATTCCGCACTTCAATGACCAACCGATGTGAGTACTTTCGCACTGTTCGATGAACCTCTTTACGGCCTCTTTCGTGCTGAAAACGTGCCGTTCTGCATAGTTCCATGTGTCTACGCAAAAAAACGTGCCTTTCACTTCCATGTTCCTCTCTCCTGCGTTGAAGTCTGGATCGGCGTCCCAATCCCGATCAAAAAGCCCCGATTTCTCGGGGCTTCTACGGGGCTAGGTCAGAGCAAAAAACGTTTTTGGAGTTGCGTTTTCACGAATGTAACCGCCCATTTTTTATGGGCATTGCCAGCAATACTGATATGCCTCTTCAAGCTGTCGATATACGAAATGATACACTTCTTTTCGTCTTTCAGCACAGCATTTTCAGCCCTCAGGCGCGCAATCAGAGCTTTTGCCCGCGCCAACTCCTCTTCTTTTTCTTGCAGCTCTATGATTCTTCCTAAAGACATCTGAAATTTTTCATGGAGTCCTATCATCGCTTCCTCCGTTTCTTTCGGTCTTGAATCCCAATCCCAATAAAAAAGCCCCGTTGTGGGGCTTTTCGATGGGGCTAGGCGTCCTCACTGCAAAAAATGGCTATAAAGTCTTCTCGTTGTGCGGCCCTTCCTGCGGACCATGCAGCGTCCCATGCTGCGGACCATACTGCGGCCCATGCTGCGGACCCTGCTGCGTACCGTGCGTCCCATGCTGCGGACCCTGCTGCGTACCGTGCGTCCCATGCTGCGTCCCGTGCAGCGTCCCGTGCGTCCCAAAGTTCATCTTCGGTGGCTTCCCCGACCGCGTATGCCTCAGCTACGTCAAGCGCTCGCAGAGAACGCTCATCGGTGAGCAGGTGCTGAACCTGACGCACACATCTGACTGCGAAAAGGCGTACTTCTGGGGCATCTATGCTTCTGAGCGCCCAAATCGCGTCATCCAAACCGTTCGATTCAAGGATGGTCTTGAAAGAAAGGGGTTCGTCGTCAGCCCTAGTCTTCCCGAGGGAAGCGAGTAGTGTTCCCCACCCATCACGGCACGGCGAATGCTCGCGGATTTTATTCAACGTCGTGTAAAACATATCGTTCTCCTTTCATTGATCCCGGCGGAGCCAATCCCCGCCGGGCCCATGATACCCATGCGCCAACGTCTGCGCATGGTTCGGGGCAACGCTTGGTCTGTCGCTGCCCCTCTCATGCGTGGGCCGCCGAACTGTCAGAAAGTCAGCTTGCCGCCCATGTTCTTGTCTTTCCCTTTTCCGTTCTCTTCCCCGGCTTGCTTCATCCACCGGGGGCTCCACCCATGCTTTCGCTACCAGAGGCCAACGCCATGCCGCTTGATGCGGGTACAACGTCGCGCTTGGGGGCATCGTCGCGCTGATTGTCAAAGAACTGTGCGGGGCGTTCCCGCGAAATTCGCTATCCCGCGTAGCGGGCTTCTGATTCGGAGAGCCATCCGCTGAACCAGCCGTCGAGCAATCCCTTGCGCTGGTAGTCGCTGGCGTTAACCACTTCCCCGCCGAACTCTTCCGCGAACTCGCAAGCCTCTGTGAAGCTGTCGAACTCATCAACACAATCCAGTTCCGAGTTGTTCGGGTTCTGGCTGATTACGATGTAGGCGGCGTTCGTGGTGGTCATGGCTGTTCTCCTTCTGTTCGGCCTAGGCTTGCGCAATTTTATAGATTTCGCCATTCTGTTTCACGATATACCCAACCAACTTGAGCCCATTGCATTCAACTCGTGAAACGTTACGGGGCTCTTTGATATTCCAAATGAAATGCATGTAAGAGTTGCCCGCGAACACAGCCATTTCCTTTCCGAGCTTCTTTGCGTAGTGGGCTGCGGCATAGAGTGCCGCGTTAATGTCACTAGGGTTTTCACGATAGTATTTGATACATCCACTCTTGGGTTTCGCAGTGGCAAGCAATTGGGGTTCGATGGTGATGTTCATTCTGCTTTCTCCTTTTGGCGGGGTTCGTTCCCCGTCTCGTTGAAAACAGAATAGGTAAAATTTACCTTTACGTCAAGAGAAAAAGCAAAATTTTCTCCTAAAATTTGGCAACAAAAAAGCCGCCAATTACGGCGGCTCAAATGAGTTATGTTTTGTCAGTCTGTTACATCATTTTTGTGTTGCCAAAAGAGCTTTGATTTTCTCTTGTTCCTCTTTTTGTGCCCGGTCTGCCTCAGTCAAGGCTTGTTTGATGGTATCAATCCAAGGTAACCCCAAGGCGGCACAAAGGTTCATCACGTCTGTCATCCTCAATTGTTGTGGCTTTCTGTTTTCTCCAGATCCTTGCCCCTTCCTGATTGATTGAACCTTTCTCCGAGAATCAGCAACGTGAGGGAATGCAAGCGAGCCAAGGGCTTGTTCGGTCATGCCTATGACTGTGCGGCGTTCCTCAAGTGCTCTTCGGATGGATTCTTCAAACGCGACCATCCCGGTTTCGTTTAGCACCTGAATTTCTCCTTTTCTCCCAGTCATAGCAAAAACTCTCCTTTTACTCTTGGCGTATTTTTTTGCATTGACAAAGAGGTAACTTTTACCTATAAGGAAGTCAACAGGGCACGCCCAACCGCCCCGCGAAGAAGCGAACAGGAGGGAGTAGGCCACCGCTCAAGGGGCATGGTTGCCGGGGGAGGTAAACCCGCTGGCGGCATCCATCCAAAGCCCGACGAACCAGAAGCCAACGCGTCGGCGGGTAGAGTTTGAGGGGAGAAGACCTTGGCAGGGTGCCGCAAACGGCATTGACGCTTCCCAGCTCACACGGTTTGCACGTTGTGGGTGCCTGAATGCGAGAGACGGCTCCGTCCGAATCACGCAAGGCGCAAACCCGGTTGGGGCAATCCCCGACAAGGGGAGTTTTGCGCCTTTCGCTCAAGACTCACCATCCGAATCAGGTAAAGCTTAACTGCCTTTTGTCTTTGGTTTTCTGCATTTTGGCTCTAGGCATATGCCTTCCCCCTCTTCGCTACCTAGAGCTAGGGTCAGGGCGGGAACCGCCCTCTTGCCGAATGGGGAGCGCGGGAAAGATGAAAAAAGGGGAACGGAATCTCAAAAGCCGTTTTCAATTCTTTTTGAGATTCCGGGAAGTTTGAAAAACAACGCTGAAATAGGACATTTTACTCTGTGCGTAGCCTGTCCACGAACTTTATGGGCAATTTATAAGCGATTTATGGGATTTTATGAGTTTTAAGAATATCAACTTTTTCAATAGGATACACTATTTTATCTTCTAAGTAAGCTCATTTTAATAATCGTTCTTTGACAATCAGCCCCCATAACCCGCCCAGTCCGGTGGTAGTGTCATCGGTGGTATGGCGGATAGGGAAAACTTCATGGGCGGGAGGCATCGAACCACCCGCCCACATGCGGTTACTGCCCAGAGGAGAGGTCTGGGACTTCACAGGTTACATTAACGGCTCGGCTATGACCGATGCATAGGGAACACCGGGAGTCGCCAAGTCCTAGACCTGCGGCTAGACGCAAACAACCTTATCCACGCTCTAGCATGGTTCGGGAGTACGATTTCTCGCGCTCCCTTTCATGCGGGGCGGTGAATTGTCAGAAAGTCAACTGACCGCCCGGATGTAGAAATTCGTATTTCATCACGTTTCACGGCCCGATCCTTGTGTCGTAACCGTGGGCCCTGTTGGTCGGCTCGGCCCCCGTCGCTTCGGTGCGCTTTGCGCTTCGGCCTTCTTTTCAGCCGTTTTTCCGTCCTGCCGTCCCCTTGCGGCCTGTCTTCACGTCACCCCATTCCCTGCCGTCGCTTGCTTTCCCGCTCCCGTGGGCTTGCGGCTTGCCGTGCTCGGTACTTGTTGGGGCTTCCTCCGTTCGGTTTCAGCTTTCAGCGGGCAGTTGCCGCTCCACTCGCATTCCCCGTTCGTCGTGAAGTGACAATACCAACTGGTAAAAAATAGGTCAAGAATAAAATTCCCAATAGGTAAAATATGGGTTACAAAAATACCGCCGACACCATGAAGGTATCGGCGGGCACGCCCGGCAGGGCACAAAAAAGCCCCTCACGAGGAGGGGCCGGAGGAAGGATGGAAGATATCTTAGCTGACGGCTTGCCTATTATAGCGATGTGGACAGCTAAATACGGTGAGGGCGGTTTCTATGTCCTCACTTCCGCCGACTGCGGGCCAGCCTTTTATATGGATATGGGAAAGGCTGGGGCCGCCCGTTTCGTCAAGCCTAAAACGAACGTGAACTTGACAGGATTCTCTTTAGACGAGTGCAGGGTTTTCACCCTCGGCCATGTCTACATCATGGAAGGGGTCACGCCTTGGGTGCGGACACACGGGGCGCAACCGGCAAATAATATGCTACTGACGTCCTCTCTCAGATCCGAGACAGAAGAAAAGCTCCTAAGGCTGACAGAGCGGCTAGAACAACGCCTTGCATCCATGAACTCGCCCCTTTCCCCAGAGCATCGCGTAAAAGGCGCGGGATGGCTTTTATGGCGCGTCGCCATACTGGGGTTTGGAGCATGGCTAGGCGCGTATATCCTGCGGGCGTCAATGTGAACGCATGATTGACGGAAACATGTCCGTCGACACCGCGAAAAGCATAGTCCCGAATCAGCCCCTTTTGTTCCAGTTTCATGAGAGCGTCATGCAATGCTTCAGCCGAAGAGAACAGGCTCAGCATTTCGTCAACATGCTCCCATGCCTTCCCTTTGGCTGACGTTAATATGAAGAGTTCTGCCGACTTATGCATAAGATACGTTTAGATATGTCTATCAAAATCCTTGTCAGAATGGGGATCTATTTGCAGCTTACGTCGCTCCACGCCCAAACGACGCGCCCGACGATGGACTTGTTCCAGTCGCCATCGAAGTCTTCCATCAGGCTGTAGACCTCGGGGGGATTCTCGGCGGCGTTATCCGAATAGTAGGTGATGCGATAATCCTTTTTCTTCGGCTGGTTTTCCGCTGCCACGCGCTTGATCTTTCCGCTGCCGTCGGCGGGATCGAGGACAAGCATGATCCTACCCTTGAAGTTCATCACGTCCTTGTCCTGCCTGTCCACCAGCACAATGTCCTGCGGTTTGAGCGTGGGAACCATCGAAGTTGAGTGTTTCCCCAGCATGACGGCAATGAGATCACGCTTGTGTTGGATGGCCCTCTGGTGGCGCCAGACGAGGAACCACGAGATGAGTTCATTTTGCGGAATGATGCCGGGCCCCGCGCCGACTTCTTCCACAAGGGGAACGGCAAGATAGTCTTCATCCGGGGGAGGGGGGAGTGCGTCGCCAGCCGGGGCTATACGCGCGTCAACAAAGCAGACCTCTTTACTTTGGGTAACGGTTGGATCGGAAAACCCTACACCAAGAAAATCTAAAAGAGGTTGTATTGATGTAATAGTAGGTACACGCTCACCTTTTTTCCAGCGAGTGATAAGATTCGGGTGAACGTCAAGAGCCTCAGCTAGTTTTTTGGCGTTTCCACATTTTTCGATGGCCTTATCCAGTAAGGCCAAAAATTCAGCGTAAATATCCATAAGAATTTTTTACCAGCTGGAAAAAAGAATTGCTACCACCATTAGGTAAATTGTGTTGACTATAATTTTACCTACTGGTACTTATCCCCCATGAAGAACGAACTTTCCCACCCTAGTTTTCACGGATTCACAATCACTGACGCGGCCGCACGCTCAGGGCTTCCTTATGTGACGGTGTGGAGGCATTTCAAGAAACATCGCGTTATAAGCCCTGAAACTGCCATTCGTTACAATCGTTTTTTGGGCATCCCTCTCTCATCTCTCAGGCCGGATCTGTGGCCTCCATCCACCCCCAGCACTCCCACCGAACCCGAAGAGGTGAGCCATGCTGAATAACTTTTTCCTCGCCGTTGCCGTGGGGCTCGTCATGCTTGTCGTTTTCATGCCCAGAGACTAGCCCCGCTGCACACCGCCGGGCCACGGCCTCCGGCGTCGGGTACTCCGCCACGCGGTAGCTTTTCCAGAGAATAGCACCCCGAAAGAAAACGCGGACGCGCCAGACGGCACGGCGCAGAGTGAGCAACAGGTGAATAACTGATTCCATGCCCCTATTAGAGCATGGGGATACACCAAGGAAAATGATCGATGAATACCCAAGATTATAACACGTTGACCGAAGTCATTGAGGCCATGCCCAAAAGCTAACTGGTGGTGGCTCGACAAGAAGCGATGTGAGAAGTGCCGGAACAGGGTTGAAGTGAAACTTGAAGGGAGGAAGGAAAATGGAAAGGCTTACACCGCTCCGGGCAATTCGTGAAAAGTGCCTTATGTGCAAGAAAACCACGGACAAGGTTATGAGGTGCAAAGAGACAGAATGCCCGCTACATGAGTTTAGATTCGGAAAGAACCCTGCAAAAGCTCATCCTTGCGACAAGACATACTAGCCAAAAGAAAAGGCCCTCTGCGGGAACAGGGGGCCAACACCAAAACAACTAAACTGACGGAGTAATTATGATGGAATCGCAGAGTAAAGTCAATCCGATAATTATTGAATCGCTCAAGAAGGTGGAACGCCTATTCCGAATCAAGGCGTGTATTGTCGATGCTATCAATGCAAAGATTCAAGTCGAGCGCGATAAGATAGCGAGCCTCGAAAAGGTGGAGAAGGCATGAACAATGACATCCGCCTTTCCGTGGAGTTTTTCGATCACCCGAAGACGGTCAAGCTCCAGAGACGTCTTGGTGTTGGTGCGGTTATCTGCCTGCAACGGCTTTGGATTTGGACGGCTCAAAATCGTTCAAACGGCGTGTTGAGCGGAATAGACTGCGAGGATGTGGAAATTGCCGCGAAGTGGGATGGGGAACCCGGAGAATTTTGCCAGACGCTCGTGGATCTGCGGTTTATAGACGAAACGGATGGAGTTTATGCGCTGCATGATTGGTGTGAGCATCAAGAATATGCCAGCAAGGAAGAAGAACGAAAGGATCGTGCGCGCAGGGCTGCCGATGCTCGTTGGGGCAATAAGAATGCCTCCGGTATGCCAAAAAATGAAAATAGCAATGCTAATGATTCAAGTGAGCTATGCTTACACTATGCTAATAGCATACTGGACGCATCGTTAAGCAATGCCCCAAACCAAACCAAACCAAGCCTAGAAGAAGATACTACCCCTGACGGGGTAGTTGTCGACGCCGAAGCCGCCGACGCCTCCCAGCCCGGCGAAAAGCGGCAGGCCCATGCCTCGCCAGCCTGCCCCTATGACGCCATTGTCGGCCTGTATCACGAGGCTTTCCCGGAGCATCCCCGGGTTGCAATCGTGAACGCAAAGCGCAAGGGGGCAATGAAGGCAAGATGGACAGAGGCCGGAGAGAGGCTGCGAATGCTGAACAGGGACACCTCCGCCGCCGAAAGGCTGGATTACTTTCGGCGGCTGTTTGCAAGGGCTTCCAGGTCTGATTTTCTCACTGGCAAAAAGGCTTTTCGAGATGGGACAGTGTACCGGGTGGATTTCGACAAACTCATGTCCCCAAGCGGGTTTATGGGCGTGATTGAAGGCAAGTACGATAATCGGGAGGTGGCTTGAAATGGCAGTTCAGACGCTTGAACGCGGCATCATGGCCCGCAGGCAGAACGCTCCTGCGCCAAAGCCCGTCATGGCCTCGGAAGCCCGTGCACAGCTTGAGTCCAGCGTCATTGCCGCGACTCTCTCGGGCATGAACCGGGATGCCCATTTGCTTGGGGATGTGCTCGATATTTGCCCCGCAGGTTGTTTTGTGACGCCGGAAGCTGCGCCGCTTGCCGTGGCTCTCGATTTGCTCCGGCAGTCCGGTCAACGTCCCAACCTCACCGCGTTGGCAACGCAGATGCAATCCCGTTGGGCGAAAGATCCTGAACGTTGGCCAGCTCCGGATATGGCGCGTATGGCTGAGCTTTCTACGTCTGCGTGGGGGCTGAAAGGCCATGCCGAGAGTTTGGCCCGAAAGCTTGCCGATGAACATCGCCGGGCGGAACTCCATGCCGGATTGCTCGAAATTGCTGCGGAAGCATCGGTTTACGGCGTGGACTCCGAATACATCGCTGACCGTGCCCGAAAGCTTGTTGAAGCTTCGGGAGGGATTCAGGAAGCCGTAACTATGTCGAAACTCATGGGCCGCATTCGGGCAAAGCTCGATAATCCGCAATCGCTGCGCAAGGTTCAGACTCCGTGGAAAAGCTTGAACAGCGTTTTGCGTGGGGGATTCATGCCGGGGGAATTGATCGTCCTTGCCGCTCGTCCCGGACTTGGAAAGACGGCTTTAGCCGCAAATGTGGCGTTGAGTGCCGCATGGCGCGGAATGGGTGTGCTCTTTGTCTCATGCGAGATGAGCGACGAAAGCCTTGGGCATCGTCTCATCTCCCGCGTAGGGCGTATCGACGGACGGTTTTTCCGTGAAGGGATGGGCGTCACGCCGCAGATCCGTGGAGCCATTGACGCCGCCATAGGGCAGCTTGAAGCCCTTCCCTTGTCCATCGTGGAAAAGTCAACTGTGCCCATGTGCCCCCGCGAAGTCCGCAGGCTGGCACGAGGCATTAAAAACTTGGGGCTTATCGTGGTGGACTATCTCCAGCTTTTGCATCCCGACGAGAAGAGCACCAGCAGGGAGCGTGAAATTGCAGAAATGTCCAGAGCCTTCAAACAAATGGCTATGGATCTGCAAGTCCCTGTGCTCCTGCTTTCCCAGCTCAACCGTTCAAGCGAAGAAGGCAAGCGAGAGCCCCGGGTTTCCGATCTCAGAGAGTCTGGAGCGATTGAGCAGGACGCGGACATCATCCTTTTGCTGCACACCCGCGATCTGGACAGGGCTAATGCCAGACCAGACGTGAAATGCATCGTCGGGAAATCCCGCAGTACGGGAACAGGCGTATCGTTCTTGCGTTTCGAAAAAGCTTTTTCTGAGTTTACCGAGGGTGAAGCATGGGCCGGACGTCCTGCGGTACAGGAAAACGATTTGTGATGTGCCCCCGGTACTGTGAAATATTCGGCCCCGGAGCGTGTGCAGGGGTGTTTGACGAAAAGGAGTGTGTGATGAGCACAGCGAAAAAATCGGTAATGGAAAATGTACGCCTCGAACTCCCTATCCCTCCGCTTGTCAATCACTACTGGCGGCACATTACCATCAAGGGCACCCCAAGAACGCTCATATCTGCCCGTGGACGCGATTTTAGAAAAAACGTGATGCAGATTGTGGGTGATGAAAAGAAGGCTCTAAAAATCGATTCTCGCGTCAAAGTCAATGTGGTTGTTTGCCCGCCAGATCGCCGTAAGAGAGATATTGACGGGTATCTGAAAGCCCTTCTTGATTCCCTTACCCACGCCGGGGTGTGGCTGGACGATGAGCAAGTCGATTCGATTTACATCACACGCGGAGAAGTGGTGAAGGGTGGAAAGGCTGTTGTCGAGATCCTGCCGATGGGGGTGTGAGCATGGCTGAGAATGAACGGAAATTGCTGCTCGGCTGGAAGGCCATCACAGCCTATATCGGCATTAGCCGCCTGCTCATGATTCGTTACGCCTACCCCGTCCACGATTGCGATAGGGCAACCCATCACGGGTACGGCGTCTGTGCCTATACCGACGAGCTAGACGCCCACAAAAAGCAGCTAGAGGTACAGCATGGCAAGCCGTAACCCAAAAGGATTTGGTATCGCGGTGTTCTGGGTTGCCGTTGTGATGATTCTGACGGCGGTGGTGGGGGTACTCGAAAGGGCAGGGTGGTAATCATGGAAAATCTTTGTGGTTTGGCAAGTGGGAAAGTAAATCCCATGACCATCAAATTCAAACGCCTTCATCCTGAAGCCGTTACCCCGAAACAAGGATCGGAATGGGCGGCGGGGTTCGACATTACCGCGATTAGCCGCAAATGGCTTCCCGATGAAGCCTGTTACGAATACGGTACTGGGCTTGCTATCGAAGTCCCCAAAGGATTCGCCGCTCTTCTATTCCCCCGTTCGTCTATCTTCCGGGTGCCGCTCCAGCTTTCCAATTCCGTGGGCGTGATTGACGCTGATTACCGTGGGGAAATCAAGGCAAAGTTCAGGCGTACTGATGGAGGTGAGCCGCTTTATCAGCCCGGTGACCGCATCGGACAGCTCGTTATCATCCCCGTTCCGTCAATCCAGTATATCGAAGCAAAGGAACTTTCACCCTCCAAGCGTGGAACAAACGGCTACGGAAGCACGGGAAGGTAAGCATGAGAAAATGCGCTAAGCTGGACTTTGAATCTACTTTTTTTCTCACGAACATTAGTGATGCAGCGTGGAACCGTGCTTTTCCTGTCATCTTCGAAGCGATTTCACGTGAACAGAAAAAAGTCCCCGCTTCGAGACTACGGGCTTGGTTCAATACCATTCTCTATCTTTCTTTTTCATATCGACCTTGGAAGAAGGTAAAAGATCACAAGCAGGTTGAAGCTCTCTACAGAAGACTTAAAAGCCGTTCCGTACTGGGGATACTTCAGAGGATTGCACATAAACCGTACCCGCTTGAAATCAAGCGTCCGGTAAAACGGAAGGAAGAAAGAAGGAAAAGAAAATGCTCGGCTTGTCCGCGTTGCGGTGAAGACTCGATGCGCTGTTACAGTTCCCATATCCGTGGTTCCTGCCGAGTACGAAACTACCGTTGCACAAACTGCGGCCATATTTCTGTATGGATCGATAACGGAAACGCACAGTGGTGGCGAAACCCGTATCCAGAGTTTAGAAATAATGCCCAACATTAAGGGATTTTTTTCAAAAACAAGTCCATCTTGCTGGAAACAGGATGGATTTTTTATGCACTATCAAAATTACCATGAGGAATGGCCTTGGCCCAACTTCAAACCGAAAGAAGTTGCTTGCAAGCACTGTGGGGAATTATGGGAAGGCGAAAAGCCCATGCCCAAGTGGTTCCATGAAAGCATGGAAGCCTTGCAATATCTCCGCGAACTGTGGGGAAAGTCCCTCATCATCAACTCCGGACATCGATGCGCTGAACACAACGCCGCAGTGGGCGGGGCGACTTCTTCTCAGCATCTACGTATCGCTTTTGACTGCCGTATCCCCAAGAAAGAACAGCGCGAGTTCAAAGAGCTTGCAGAAGAAGCGGGATTCCGAGGCGTAGGGTACTATTCCAATTTTATTCATATCGACATGGGGCCGCGCCGCACGTGGCTCGGAAAGTACTAGGAGCCGAATATGGAAGCGACCGTCATTGATTTTATCCTTTCCACTTTGAGTTCCCTAGCCGCACAGTATCCCGACGCGGCATGGATCATCACCGCCCTGGGCGTGCTCATGACCGTGTGCGGCTTGTGTGCCGTGGCTACCGTCTGGATGCCCGTGCCCAAGGAAACGACTGGTCCCTATGCCGCCGTATATCGTTGGGTCCATGCCTTTGCAGCACACTTCGGGCAGAACAAGGGCGCTGTTGCCGATGCCAAGTCTCCCGCTGTCCAGTCTGAAGTCAAGGCCGTTACCGGGAAGTGAGGGCATGTGTCGAACATTACCGCCGTCATTCTGTCCTTCCTGCAACTTGCTTTACGCTTTCTTGATACGGTGGATAAAGCCGCTGCTGACAATTTTCGGCGGTCTGTTGCTCTTGATGCTTCTGGGGTGCTCGTCAGCAAATTGGGCGGAAAGAACACAGATACCGTCTACGCCCATACTGGACAGCATCCGAAAAGTGAATCTTGATGGGATTGATGGAGTGTGGATGGATTCAAGAGATGCCGGGACTCTCGCCCAATGGATCAATGACGTGGAACAGGTCAAAGCAAGGTATTAATATGGCTGGTTATGCTGGAAAAAATTATCGCGGATTTTTCCCGTGCTATCGACCTGCTCTCAGGCGGCATTACTTGGATCATTCTTGGGGCTGTAGGCGGTGTAGCCGTGGAATGGGAAACAGCTAGAGCATATCATCGTGAGATGAGGGTGAGCGACATCCTCGCCTCGTGGGTTATCGGCATCTGCTTTGGTGCCATGACTTGGGTGTGTGCCGCAAATTCATCCGAAGGAATACATATGGTTTACACTGTTTCGTCTGCTATGTTTGGGCATGGTTGCGGGCCTCTTATCAAAAGAAATATTAAGGGAATCATAGAAAATCTCGGAAAGAAATAGCCTCATGTTCCCCTGCCCAAAGTTTTTATGCGGGGCCGATGCGCAGAGACGGGAAGATGAATGGACACCTATGCATTGCAACGGATTATTTTGAAGATGGATCTACTTCCCGGAGAACGCTATGTCGGGATGGTGCTCGCACTTCATCTGAACCAGAAAACAGAAACGATTCAGGTCAGACAAAAGACGCTCATCGAAGAGACTGGATATTCTCGGAATACCATCCAGAAGGCGCTCCAACGCCTGATAGCTTCAGGGGTGTTTTCATCTAGGCAGACAGGACGCGCGGCGGTCCTCGTGCTTGGAAATAATACTGGAAATATGGATACCCCAAATACTGGGCATCAGCTACCCCAAAAATTGGGGTATCGGCGCAAACGGAAAAGCGCACCTTTCGATCTGGATACGTCGCTCAGTACGCGCATCGAGGAACAGAACAAGCGCGATGAAAAAAGGTTCCAGAGGGAACAGAATGAAAGAACTATCTCTGACGCCTAAACAAGCTAGATTTGCTCAAGAGTATCTTGTTGACCTAAATGGGACACAGGCTGCTATTCGTGCAGGGTATAGTCAGAGAACAGCAAATGAACAGGCCGCACGTCTGTTAACGAAAGCTAGTGTTCAGGAGGCCATACAGAAGGGGCAGCAAGAGAGACAAAAGAGGACTCTCGTCACCGTCGATTATGTCGTTACATCTCTTCGTGAGGTCGCCGAACGCTGTATGCAAAAGGCACCCGTCTATAATACTCGTGGGGAACAGGTTGTTGATGAAGAGGGACGATCTGTTTGGCGTTTTGATTCATCAGGAGCCAACCGTGCGCTTGAACTTCTTGGGAAACATGTCAACGCGTTTGGTGAACGCAAGGATGACTCATCCGACGAGATTCCTGTAGCGATTCAAGTCCAAGTAGTGAACGGGAGGCGCGCAGAATGAGCATGATGATTTCCCCAGAGCTTAACATTCCTCAAAGTGATTTCCTTTCGCTACCCCAAAAGTTTCGTGCGTATGTTGCAGGGTTTGGGGCAGGCAAAACATGGGCAGGGTGTGCTGGCCTTGCCATGCACTTTTGGGCGAATCCGCTTATTGATGCGGGATATTTTGCTCCAACTTATCCTCAAATAAGAGATATTTTTTATCCAACGGTCGCTGCATGTTTTGAACAGTGGGGGCTCAGAACACTTGTAAAATTCTCCCCTCCTGAGGTTTTTGTTTATTCGGGAAACACGTTGCGCGGAGTCATCAAGTGCCGATCAATGTCTAAACCGGAAAGCATCATTGGTTTCAAGATAGGCCATGCTCTTGTTGACGAAATCGATGTTATGCCTATGGAAAAGGCAACTGTTGCGTGGCAAAAGATTCTTGCCCGTATGAGATACAACGTAGAGGGATTACGTAACGGCATTGATGTTACGACCACACCGGAAGGGTTCAAGTTTGTTTACAATCAGTTCGTTAAGCAAGTGCGCGAGAAGCCGGATTTAGGCCAAATGTACGGTATCGTGCGGGCCAGCACATACGATAATGAAATCAATCTCCCTGATGATTACATCCCCTCTTTGCTCCAGTCATACCCCGCGCAACTCATAGATGCCTATATCAATGGGGAATTCGTAAATCTTACATCGGGCACCATTTATTCGGCATTCAAGAGGAATTTCAATTCTTGTTCCGAGAAAATACAAAATGGTGAGCCGCTTTATATTGGGATGGACTTCAACGTTGGAAAGATGGCGGCTGTTGCTCATGTCAAGCGTGAGGGTATGCCATGTGCGGTTGATGAAATCGTCAATGCCTACGATACGCCAGACATGATACGGAGAATCAAGGAACGCTATTGGAAATACGAAGGGGGGAAATATCGTCCTACTTGCCAGATACGTATCTATCCAGACGCATCCGGTGATTCCCGCCGCTCCGTGAATGCCAGCCAGACGGATATTGCCTTGCTTCGGGAAGCGGGGTTCGTGGTCTGCGTGAATAGCTCAAATCCCCCGGTCAAAGACCGTATCAACGCCATGAATTCCATGTTCTGCAATGCATTGGGCGAACGTAGGTACAAGGTCAACCCTGATACATGCCCGTCATACACTGAAGCCCTTGAACAACAGCCTTGGGCTGCCAATGGCGAGCCGGATAAAACTACAGGGCATGACCATGTGAATGATGCAGCTGGATATTTTATTGTTAAGGAATATCCTGTTATTAAAAACTTTACTACATCCGCCCGCTATTCAAGTTCGAGGTAACCATGTCAGAAGTGTATGAAGTTTCAGGGCCGTTTCTTAAGCAGCGTGAGGATATGCAGCTTACTACCGATCTTATGGGCGGAACCCAAGCCATGAAGAGGGCGAGGGAAAAGTACATACCCAAGGCCGAAGGAGAAACGGCCTCTGAGTATGACCAGCGTGTCAATCGAACGGTTCTTTATAATGCCTATCGTAAAACTGTACGCTTCCTTCGGGGACAGGTTTTTCAAAAGCCTGTATCTATACTCGAGGCCAAAGAAGGCGAGAACGTCACGGTTACGGAACTTGAAGAGTATAAGGCATTATCTGAAGACGTGGATAAACAGGGCCATAATTTGACCGTTTGGGGGGCAGAGACTTTTGAGGCGGGTATCAATGCTGGGGTCACTTTTTGTCTTATCGATTACTCGCATGTTAAGACTCGGGAAACTGAAGAAGGTGTGCGGGAATTTCTTGACGACGATGATCTGTGGAAGCCCTTTACGAAAGCCGTTGAAGAGGAAAAGGCATGGTCTCCTTATTTCGTGCATGTGAAGGCGCAACAAGTTGTTGATATTCACACACGATGGAATAATGGAAGGCTTTTTGTCACTCATTTTCGCTATGTCGAAACCATACAACTTTCGGATGACGACTGGACGCAAGCAGAAGTAGAGCAAATTCGCTGTTTTTGGCCCGGAAGGTTTGAAACATGGCGGAATACGGGCGTGGGGCAAGAAGATTTTTCATTGGTTGGCGAGGGCGTGATGAGGAGCGTTAGTGGCGTGCCCCTGCCGCTTATCCCATTGGTTTGGTTCATGCCCGGCGAGAAGCGGACAGAGATAACGGCTGAACCCGCTTTGCAAGACCTTGCCGAACTGAATAAAAGGCATTGGCAGGCTACAAGCGATCAGTACGACCTCATGGAGTTTGTGCGCCGTCCGCCTTGGCTTGGTAAAATGTTGAGCAATGGCGACCAAGAACCTATTACCTTCGGCCCCGGGGTGCTGACGAACTCAAATACGCCGGAGGCAGATCTTGTCTCTCGTGGCATCGATGCGGGAAGTGTAGCGGCAGGAAGGCAGGAGTTGCAGGATATTGAGTCCCAGATGGCCATGTATGGATTGCAGCTTCTCCAACCCAAAACGGGGACGATAACTGCTACTGAGGCGGCACGTGACCAGATGGAGAGCAACAGCACGCTCCAAGGCTGGGCATTGCTTTTTCAAGACTTTTTGGAAAACGCTTTTAAAATGGTCGCATTATGGCTTGGTCGTGAAGATGGCCCGTCAGTCGTGGTGAATACAGACTTCGCTACGCCAGTCGATAAGGATTTCCTCCTCCAGATGTACAATGCCGGGGCCATTAGCCAGGCTACGCTCATCGAACAGGTCAAGAAGGCTGGTGACTTGCCCGATGACCTTAGCGTGGAAGAAGAAGTGACCAGACAGGCGCAGGAGTTGAGTGCGAACCGTGGGCCTTCAGGTTCCGGCATGTTCGGTTCCCTTTTGTCTTCTACGGGGGCGACTAGCTGATGACGCTTGAAGAGCAGATTGAAGCCTACTACACGGGACGTACCCTTCTTTGGCGGCAACAGCTTGAAGCCATGACGGATGAAGCTGTCGCTACGCTTAAAAAGACGCTCACGAAGATTAAGCGCGAGGTGATGAAGGAGCTTCGTAACAATGCCAACGGGCTGCTTTCGCTTTCAGAATGGCGTAAGGAGTACGACGAAGACTTAAACAAATGGCTGGACGAAGTGCTTGCGTCAGCGAATGCCCAGACGCTTTCTATCATCTCCGAGATGTCCATCAATGCGGCTCTGGCTAGCGTCACCGTATACAACTCTATTCTTTCTCTGGAAGACAAAGCGAAATCCGTCATCCAGCTTTCAGGATTGACCCGTGAACAGGTGCAACAGTTTTTTGTTGAGCAGCCGCTAGGCGGACGGCTTCTTTCACATTGGGTCAATACCGCCTTTTCTGAAGGTGCCAAGGCATCCATAGCTGAAGCCATTCATACTGGCGTAATTCGTGGTGAAGGCTATGAAAAGATTATCAATCGCATCATGAAGGCTTCCGATTTCGGTTTTCAAATCACATGGAAACAAGCTGACACTTTGGCACGCACCTATGTTGCATCTGCCAACAATGGAGCACGAGAAGCAGTTTATAAAAAAAATGAAGATATTTTCCGTGGTTATGTTCGTGTAGAGACGCTTGATAATCACACGTGCCGCATTTGCTCACTTGCCGATGGAACTTTCTATAAAATAGGCGAGTTAAGGCCGCGTTTGCCCGCACATCCACGGTGTAGAGGGGATTACGTACCTCGCTTGAAAGGCTGGAATGAGCTTGGCATGGAAGAAGGAGAAAGTGAGCTTCGGAATTTTACTCGGCCTTGGGCTATACGCGGACAGGGGAATCTTGCCAAAGCAAATGAAGCAAAAGTACTTTTTGGGGGTAGAATAAAAGGCGATTTTGAAACGTGGTGGAAGACGCTTACCGCTGCACAGCAGGCGGCTACTGGTGTCGGACCGATACGGAGCAAGCTTTTACGGGAAGGGCTGGTAAAGTGGCAGGACTTAAGCGATAAAAAGACAGGTTTGCCGTACACGCTTGAACAGTTGGGATTTGATGAACAGGGAAATCCGTTGCGCTAGTGGCTCTTGACCTTCCCAACAGGAAAATTTATCTTCTTGAGAAGAAGGGCGGCAAGTGCGTCAACACTCACCGCCCCGGCAGACTCGGAGAGTTTGTCGAAGCCTTCTTTCCGGTTAGGTCTTAACCAGATTCAGCCCCGGCAGTGTTCCTAGCACTGCCGGGGCAACTGCTTTAGAGGTTCAGCAAGCGAACCACCACAGCCGCAAGAACGCTCGCCAGCAAGCCGACGAGAACGTCCCGGAGGAAGCGTTTCATGGGGATACCCTCCTTTCGGGAGAGGCGGGCCCACATCCCTATCCTGCAAAATCATACACATATCCGCAATCAATATCCCCCGTGTCAGGCGATACGGCGGGATATTTGTTTTTTATACTTACCGCCCAACATCCGAAGTTTTTTTTCAAACCGCTTGGTTAAATGCGCCAAAGGATGCGGAAAGGCCGCATCAAAAACGTCCGAGAGACGCGGATAAAACGGCGAGACGCCGGGAGTGAACAATGTCGCTGAAAGCGGTTGTCGACAGCCTTGATGGGCTTCGGGATGAAGAAAAGGGACTCTATGTGCAAGGCCAAGACGGAAAATTTCGGCTGGATATTGAGGGCGGGTTCAAGACTGAATCGGAAATCGGGGGATTGACATCCGCATTGAGCAAAGAACGTGCCCGTGCTGACGCTGCCGAGAAGGAAGCGAGAGAACGGGAACGTGTGCTGAGGGACAGGGAAGAAGAATTGAAAAAGTATACTGCCGGCTCTCCTCAGCCCAATGATAATGTGAAGAGTCGCCCCGAAGAAGATGCACGCTTTAAGCAGATGCAAGAAGAACTTGCGCGTCTTCGTAAAGAAAATGAGGAGCGTGCCGCCCGGGAAGAAGAGCAGCAGAAAAAGCTTTTTCTTCAGGAGTCCGGTGTGTTCAGCAAGGCGGCGAGCGAATCGACGCGCTACTGGATGCGTAGCGAACTTCCGAAGCATGTGCGTTTTCAAGACGGAAAGCCTGTTGTTGTCGATGAAAACGGCTCTCCCCTTTACGACGGATACGGTGTCCCTCTCGACCCCATGAAAGCCCTTGAAAAGCTGTGCGAGAAAAATCCGGACGGGAAAAAGGGACTCGTCAGCGACATGAACGGAAATGGAAGCGGTGCACAGCCCAATTCTTTTGCATCGTATGCTGCAAAGAATCCATTTGCGGAAAAGACGTTCAATAAGACGGAACAGTATAAACTCATCAAAGAAAATCCCACGCTTGCGCGCTCGCTGGCACAATCTGCGGGTACTGCGGTCACGTGGTAATGAAAGGATAGCATATGGCTTCAAATACCACTCAAGTTGCTGATCTTCCGATTATCCCGGAGATTTTTTCCCGGGAAATGATCTTGCGGACTCTGGCTACCAATGCCTTCGTTCGCTCGGGCGTCGCTGTTGAAGACCCCCAACTCAATGCATTTTTGAACAGCGATCAGGGCGGAAAAACTTTTTCCCCACGCTTTTTGGGTCCGCTGAAAGATGATGACCCCAACATTTCGACAGATGATCCTGCGGTGCTGGCCGTTCCGAAAAAGATTTCTGGGTTCACAAACAAAGCTGTGCGCCATTCGCTTAACCAAGTTTGGTCGGTAATGGATCTGGCTGTGGATCTGAACGGCACCGATCCCATCAACGCCATTGAGATGCAGCTTTCAGCCTATTGGGATACGGTATTGACGCGGCGCGTATTGGCCTCCCTCTACGGCGTATCGGCTTCTGATCAGGCGTCAAGTGGCCCAAAGGACATGGTTGTTGACATTTCTGGGGAAACGGGTGCAGCCGCCCTGTTCAATGCCGATGCGTACATTACGGCAAGAGGCACTATGGGCGACAGATCGTCTGTTCTTGGGAATATCGCCGTGCATTCCACCGTCTACCAGACCATGCAGCGCCAGAACATGATCGATACGATCCCGAACTCCCAGACTGACATCGGTTTCGGCACGTACATGGGCGCGGGCATCATCGTTGATGATGCCATGACTGTTATTCCCGCGACTTCCGGTGAGCCCGCTACTCCGGTCAAATACTATTCGTATTTGTTCGGGCGTGGTGCCATTGCACTTGGTACGGGCTCGCCCAAGGTTCCTTTTGAAGTGGATCGAAATATGCTTTCCGGCAACGGCGGAGGTGAAGAACTGATCGCCTCCCGCGTTGAATGGATTATTCATCCGCAGGGATTCAGCTATGACGGCGATTCTACCCCGACCGTCGCCGAACTTCAGACCGCAAGCAAGTGGAACCGGGCGTTCGAACGCAAGCGCATTCCTCTCGCGGTACTCATCACGCAGGGATAAACAGAAGGTGCATCATGGCAAAAGAACCTAGCGTAAACGCACAGCATCCTGAAAAAAATATGGCTTCTGCCTATCCTGAAACGGAGATTGAGCGCAATCTTCGGATTGCACGTATGTTGCGAGAAAAGCGCAGCATTCAGACAGAATATGATATTGAGGCCATCATCAATGAAAACCGTCGACTGAAGGCTGAAAATCTTCGTCTTAAGCAACAGGCATAATCTGAACTTGCCCCACGGGATGGATATGAAAAATAAGCACCCCGCCCTTGGGGCAAGTTCAGAAAGTGAGCCATCTGATATCCAATGTTCCCTGTATGCTAAAAGATTCAGCTCTGTACCTTGGAGTAAAGAATAACTATGGCTCTTATAATCGAAGATGGAACCATGCCAGAAGGTGCCAATACCTATGCTTCAGTAGCAGATGCGGATAGCTATCTTGCGGAGCGTTCTGAAAACTGGCCTTCTGCCCCTTCAGACATCACTCCTGACGCCAATATAGCAAAAAAAGAAAGGGCGTTAATTCTCGCTGCCGATTGGCTTAACACGCTCGAATGGAAGGGAGAGCAGGTAGATCCGGAATGGGATATGGCATGGCCACGGTGTGGAGTCCCGCTTGCACCGCGATTTGATGGGGTGATGCAGTTTGTACCCTGCGATATCGTTCCGGGAAAAGTCAAACAGGCCCAGATGAAAGTTGCTGACCTGATCTATTCCGGAACCGATTTCTTTGCCCCCATTGAGCATGGCGGAGAAGTAAAATCCATTTCCGAATCTTCTTCCACTACCATTGACGTGATAACAGAGAGTACATCAAAAAGTGTAACGTACGCCGAAACAGCTCCATCTGATACGCTTTATCCTGCCATTTCCGGGCTTATCGGAAAATTTCTGAACAAAATACCGGGTAAAGGAAGTAAAATGTCCTGTATCCGCATCTTGAAGACATAATGCCGTGGAAGGGTGTATCTACTATGCCGATTACGCGGACATCCTAGCGCGTACACGGATGTTTATTGAAAGTTCAGAACGTTTTTATGAGGTCTACTTGTGGGATGATGAAATCGCCTTGCAAAAGTACCTTGACGATAAAAAAGGCGGTAAAACGCTTGGGTTGACATGCAACGAGCCTAGAGAAGCATTACGCAGCAAGAACAAAATTGGAGAAATCCATTTTGCAAGTGGTTGCTGGAATATGAATATCGTCGCCCATGAATGCCTACACGCAACTTTCAACATCATGCGCTTGCTTGGTCTTGACTATGCTCAAGTCGAGAATGAAGAGCGCATTTGCTATTTTCACGGCGAATTGACGCAAGGCGTTTATCGCTGGCTTTCGTCCCAAGAGTAAAAAGAAGGGGAGAGGATTGACGCTCCTCTCCCCGCATCTGCGTAAGGGCGCAGACGCACGGCCCTGTACCGACTTGCGGCGTCGGAACAGAGATAGCCCGCACGTCTTCACTAGCTTAGACGTGCGGGCCGAGGAATGATTATCATGCCGCGTCCCCTCCAAATCTGCCCTTCTTGCCATACTTATGCTCTTAAATGCTCGGAAACACGTCCTGATGAGACGTATACCGGGCATCTCCTCAAAGCTCCCCGTCGATCCATATGGGTCTGTCGCGCATGTGGCGCGAGGTTCGTTTTGGATATCCCGGAAGGAACACTCACGCGGATACGCGACAGCCTTATTTGCGGTGCTCAGAAATCCCCATCCATAGGGTATGGATAGGTAAGTAATTACCACGTATTATAGAACAATGGGCTCCATAAGTTCCGGCATCCCGCCGGGCAAAAAACTTTTGGAGGTCCATATATGGACGGTCTCGTACCCACTTATTCTATCAATGGTGACGGCAACGCTAACGGCGGATGGGGTGATGCTGTCGGCGCTTTCGCTGGCGCGCTCTTCGGCTCTTGGTGGGGCAACGGCTGGGGCGGTGGCTTCGGCAATAACGGCGGCAATAACGGCGGTTGCTGTGGTTCCGCCCCTTCCGCCCCCTCGGTGGTCATTGCTGGCGGTGCTGGTGGTTGCTGTGGTTCTACTGCGGAGCTTGACGCTTTGACGGGCCTTCAGGCCAGCGTCAACAGCCTTGGCCTCCAGTCACTTCAAGGACAGAACACGACCAACATGGCGATGTGTCAGGGCTTCTCTGGCGTCGTCGCGGCTGACAACGCCAATACCGCCAGCCTGATGAACGCCACCACGCAGGGATTTGCGGGCCTGAACACCGCCATCATGACGGGCGATCAAGGCATCCAGCAATCCCTGTGTCAGGGCTTCAACGGCCTGAATACCGCCGTTCTGGTGAGCTCCAAAGACGCCGCGCTCCAGTCCTGTCAGTCCACCAATTCGATCACGAATGCAATTGATAACTGCTGCTGCACCACTCAGCGCGTGATTGCTGCGGAAGGTTCCGCTACCCGGGCTCTTGTGTCTCAGCTCGACCGTGAACGTCTCCTGACGCAGATCTGCGATCTCAAGAGCGAAAATTCCAGCTTGAAGAACCAGAACTTCACGTCTCAGGCCATTTCTACCCTTGGCTCTCAGCTTCGCGGTGAAATGCAGGCTAACACCGTCAATATCATCGGGCATATGGCTGCCATGCGCGGCACCACCACGGCTAGCAACGCGGCCGCGTAGGGAGGTGAACTATGCGCTATATGATGCAGTCCGGTGGTTATAGCGGCGGCATGGGAAGCAGGGGCGGCTCTGGATCTGAAAGCTACGGTAGGGATGGCGGGCGTTATGAAGCCCGTAGGCTCCCTCCGCGCAATCGGTACGGCGAATTTCGCCGCCGTCGCCGCCGTGAGTTCAACGAAGACCATATGGGATATGGTTACGACGATATGGACATGGATGAAGGCATGGGCCGTCGCCGTTACCGTGAAGACGATTGGCAGACTCAGGGGTTCGTCGATCCTGAGCGTGAACGCCGTTACTACGATGATGAGGATGACCGTGAACGCCGTCGCGAACGCCGTCGCCGCCGTGAACGCGAGTATTACGGCGATGATGGCGATGACGGCTATGACTAGATGAGTTTCCCGGGCACGCTCAAGAAGCTCAAGAAGATCGTGAAGGCGGTGACGGGGCATACGGGAGCGGCTTTGATCCTCTACTCGAAACCCTAGAATTCGAAGAGTTCATTGTCCATAACCCGCCGCCGACTTGGCCCCCGTATCTGGAAAAACAGCAATATTGGGGCATCGTGAACATGGAATTCGGAGAGGCCAAGAAGGCCGTAGAGGCATACAAGGCCGGAACCGGATGCATATGCGACGCGATCAAGGAACTCGGACATCTGGCATCCGCATCAGCGCAGACACGTGCACACTTGATGATGCTGTCCCAAGAAGAGGACGGCAAAAAAGCTGAACAATCCAAGAAGGAAAGCAGCTCATGAGTAAACTCCCTCTTCCCGCGCGATTTCACGACGAAACCATGTCGTACTCGCTCGTTTATATACCTGGCCTTCCCGCCGATGCCGACCCGCGTTATTCGGTAGAACCGAATACGTTGACCATGCGCCCAATCGGGCGAAATGTGCAACAGGTGAACATCGAAGGAAAGGGGAAGATGGCTTTCACGTGGGTCATGATGGAACAGCCCGCAAAACCAGGAACCACGGTTCCGGCAAGACAGTACTTGTTCTTCAGGCTCTCCGATAAGCCTATTCCTATAGACCTCCTGCGCCCCGGGGATATGGTATGCTATGCGGCAAGCCCGCTTCGTTCAACTACCGATCCGGCACAGTGCTTTGTCGATTCCCTCTTTGGGCAGGTGTCCACAGAGGCGCAAGCCGAACGTCCTAAAGACACGTGGGCAAGCGAACTGTTCCAGCCGCCCGTTTTAGAAGAGACGGAAGAGGAACAGGCACAAACCTACCCTGAACAGGAAGAGGACAGGGAAGCGCAGGAGGGCCGGGAATGAGTGAAGGAACCACATTCGAGCGGGTTTTCGACAGGGTGGAAAGAGACGTGGAAACAGTCCTGAACCGGGAAAAAGATTCCCGTGGCGTCCTGAATCAAGTCATTCAGGAGGGGGCCCCTCTCTTTATGGCATACAAGATGAAAGGGCGTGTACCGCCTGTGGACGCGCTGGAAAGGGTAGCCATCAAGCTGCTTGCCATCGTCGTGGCGACGGAAGAAGCCAGACGGTAGAAATACGCCCCGGGGGGAAACCCTCGGGGTTTTTACGAGGTGTATCATGAAACTGCATGGATTTGATTTCCCAAGGCCAAAGACACGGAAGGCACCTGCGCTGGTTCCGTCCAAAGAACAGCCCAAAGAAGAAGGGCAGGGCGCAACCCCGACCAAAAAGCTTGGCAGGCGCAAAAAGGTGGAAAAGATTTGATAATAAATATTTACACATGCTTATCCCAAATTAATAATACAAGGCGGTTCTGCGGGACCGCCTTTTCTTTTTCCTTAAAACAATGCCCAACATCCGGCACTTTTTTTTAAACTACGTGGTCTTCTCCTCATCAGGAGATGCCGATGGACTATACGCGCTTCAAAGCTCTTTCTTCTTCGTTGATCGCCAAGTACGGAGGCGAGGCTACCTTTATCCATAAACAACTGGATACCTCGCGCCCCCAGCCCGGTGGATACCCGACGATCACGGTAGAAACCCCGGTCAAGGCGTTGCGCACCAACCCAACTATGCAAGAGCTGCAAGCGGGGGCCGTACAGTTGGGGGATGTGCTCCTTTTGGTTTCGGGTGCCGATCTGGAAAAGCCGGACAGTAGCGATACGGTCGTGTTGGATGGGAAAGAGTGGGGCGTAAAGAACGTCTTTCCCGTCTCCCCGTCGGGAGACGATATTCTCTACAAGATACAGCTAAGGATAGCATAATGCTTGCTGGAAATCCTCATACCCTAGAGCGCATCAATAAGCGGCGTATTGTGAAAAATGGCAAGGAATTGAATGCTGTATTTGTCGACATCCTTTCCAGCACCGATGAAACAATCAGGGATCTCACCCGTCAGGCTGCAATAACGCTGTATACCAAATGCGCTGTGGGCACGCCCGTTAAAACAACGCGGGCGCGGTGGGGATGGATGCTTACAGAAGTCCCCACAAACGCTGTTCCCAATGAGGCGAAATTCAAGGATGCCGACAAGAACGAATCCCTTGAGTCGCTCAAACAGAACGCGCGTGCGCATGAAGATGAAATCATATCCGCTGTCGCTAGCCAGCCAGCCGCAACCATCTACTATGTCACGAATAACGTCCAGTACATTATGAGGCTTGAAGCCGGACATTCCAAGGCGCAAGCCCCGCGCGGTTGGATTGCCACGTCGCTAGTGGAAACGCGGAAGGAATTGCAGAACACGATCAAGGCACGTTTCAAATGAAAGGCATGACGCTTAACGAGATCACGGAAGCTTTTGAGTCAAAGCTGATTGATGTGCTTGGAACCGATGCCCGCATTGTCTTTCCCAATCAAGACGCCGATTTTTCGCAGGAAACGGATATCCTCGCCATTCAGAAAGTGAGTTTCGGGCAGGTATACCAAAGCGAAAAGGGAGGGCCGGAAAGCCTCTCCCAAGCGACAGGAGTTTATCTTGTCAATTTGTCCGTAAAAAATGGGCAATCGCTTATCCCGATGAAAAATGTGGCGCAGCGGATCATCAATGAATTTCGAAGGAAACGGATTCAATGCATCATCTGCAAAGAGCCATACCCGAGAGATGTAGGGGAAGGGGATGACGGGCGCTATGCGTTCCTCGTTAACATCCCGTGGGATATGTATTTTAACACAGAAGAGGTTTAGGAATGGCAACTTGCCCAGATGTTTTGTTGGGGCGCAAACAACAGGTTTGGGTAGCTCTCGAAGATACCCCCGGCATGATTGCGTTCCCTTCGGCGCAGGATATCATCAATCCCACGTCTGACGTGGCTATGAACCAAGAAACGCCTGTAACGGACAGCCGGGAGAAAGCGGACACGCTTGACGTGCTCAATGTCTTTCAGGGGATTGCATCGGAAGGGTCGGCAACGCTTAACTTCTACCTGCGCACAGCTGGCGTTGACAAGCCCCCGCAGGGTGAACGGCTCATTGTCGCGGCTATCGGGAAAATCGCTGCGCCAGCCACCGGAGAACTTGAAGAAGCTATTTTGGACAGCGACACAACCATCACTATCGAAAACGTGGTAGGCACGCTTCCGAGACGGGGAGTCATTGAACTGACTTCAACCGACCAGAAAGAACAGATCCTTTACACTCTGGCGGAGGAAAGCCCCTCTTTGCCCGGGACGTGGACGCTTTCAAACCTTACCCGGGGCTACAACGGCACAACGGCCATGTCAGGCACCATCGGAGACAGCGTTGCTGTGAAAAGCCGCTGGTACGCTCAGGATACCTGCCGTTCGGCGGTATCGATATGGGTTCGTACCGACACGCTGCTTCAGTGCATGGTAGGCTCCAGCGTTACCCAGTTCACTATCCCATTTCAAGAAGAAGACGCCGTGGAACTCCAGTTTACGGTTTCCGGACAGCGTGTCTACAACGCGGGGCGTAGCGACCTTTCCGCTATCGCTGAAAAGTCCGCAACTTCCTTGAAAGTAGATGACGCCCGCGCCTTCTTCGTTGGACAAAGGATCCAAAACCTCACCAAGAAAGACGATAATGCGGAAGCTGGCTATGCCGTAACAGCCATCAACGAAGATACGAATACGCTTACTATTGCTCCCGGCATTTCTTCGGCGTGGGCCGTAGATGACGTGATTACGTGGTGGATGCCTTCCGGGACGCCTGTAGGTGATGAGGTTGAAAACAGGGATACGGTTGTTTTTGTTGCAGGGGAATCTCTTGTAATGCTTCCCGGTTCTCTGAGTATCGGTACGCCTGTCGGACGAATTGCGACAGTGGGCACCCGTTTCCCCGGGCAGGGTATTGATACGACCCGAAACATAACCATCGATTATACCATGCTGGCTACGAATGACGCGGCTGTCCGTCTCCGTGACGGATTTGAAGGTACTGAACAGCGTTTTGATGCCGTCATGGGCAACCGTCAGGGACGCAAGATGGCGGCTGTTGGGCCGCGTATGAAGCTTACGACCGCTAGCGTGACGTTCCAAGACCCTGCGGTAACCCTTGCCAGCAATGGGCGCTTCCTTGGCATTAAGGGCGAAGACTCGCTACAGCTTATCCTTGAATAGTACATGCCGTGCTCGTCTGCGGATGAATCGCTAACCATCAAAAAGGAAAAAAGATGAAACTGTTGACCCGTGATACCATGACCGAATCCAAGATGTTTGAGCTTGACGGAGACGCCTATCTCTTCGCCCGCCCGCTGTCTGAGACTGAAAAAGACAAGCTTCGCATCGAATCGCGTAGGTTCAAAGCTGGTGAGACGCGAACCGAAGAAGCGGTTGAGCGCAAGTACCGTGCGCTGTATCTTGCTACTTCCATTTCGTCTTGGAACGGCATTGAAGACGCCAACGGAAAGCCGATTGAATGCAATCGGGAGCGGATCTTTGAACTTTGCGATACAGCACCCGAGACGATGGAAGCCTTTTATGCGATGGTTTCCCGCGAATTCATGTACGTTGAAAAGGATTCTGAAAAAAACTCCGGGAATGGGCGGAACGCATTGCCCACCGCCGAATAAGCTGCGAACAGTGCCGCCGTGCATATCGTGATAGGGAACCGCCTTGTGATGGCTGCAATCAAAAAGATGTAGAACTGATATCCGAGAACATCGATTCCGTGAATATCTGGTGCCTACTTGATGCACACGCAAGGGATTATGCCGGGATGGACGGATGGCCCATGAAGATACGTTTGGAAGCGGCACGAGCAGAATGTGACCGTTCCATAGACCCTGTTGGAAATTTCAATAAAGTCTTGCTGTTGGAATCTCTGATTTATCCTATCCGTTACAAGCGCAAAAGCAATTCGGCGAAATGACGAAATCCCCGGCGGCGAAAGCTGACCGGGGGTTTTCACTTTGCGCGTAAATAACGCCCAACATCGAAAGATTTCTTTCAAAAATAAACCAAGAATCTTTCTTGAATTCCGGTGTCCGGTCGCTGATGTGGTTCTTCTCTGCTACACATTAGCGACGCGGGCACATCCACATTTAGCAGTGAGATTGTGTATGTCCGAAATGCATATTTTCGAGAAGGCTGAGTTTGGGAAGGTTCGGGTTGTCGAGCGCGAAAGTGAGCCGTGGTTTGTGGCTAAGGATGTGTGTAGCTGTCTTGAACTGGGAAATGTTGGGCAGGCATTGAGCTATTTGGATGTAGACGAAAAGTCATCCATTGATCCCAACATCATTACTGCTGATGTTGGGTTTGACGCCATGATGAAGGATGCTCATACTCCTATGCGTTCAGTGATTCCAGAAGCAGGACGCGGGGGCAGGCCCCTCAGTCTTGTTTCCGAACCCGGCCTCTATTCCCTCGTTCTCCGTTCCCGCAAGCCGGAAGCCAAGGCGTTCAAACGGTGGGTGACTCATGATGTCATCCCCTCCATCCGCAAGCGCGGCCTATACGCTACTCCCCATACCGTTGAAGCTATGCTTGCTGATCCCGATACGGCTATCAAGCTGCTTACCTCACTGAAAGAGGAGCGTGCCAAAAGCGCCGCCCTTGCCGCCAAAGTCGAACAGGACGCGCCGAAAGTCCTTTTTGCCGATGCCGTTTCTACCTCCAAAACATCCATCCTCATCGGGGATATGGCAAAAATCCTTGCTCAGAACGGTATCAAGATTGGACAGAAGCGTCTCTTTGCTTACCTGCGGGAACATGGCTATCTCATGCAAGCCGGAAGAAGCAAGAATATCCCGACCCAGCACAGCATTGAAAAGGGCCTCTTTGAAGTGAAGGAATCCGCCGTGACCATGCCGGATGGTTCTGTGCGCACCCGCATCACTCCGATGGTCACAGGCAAGGGGCAACTCTACTTCGTCAAAAAATTTCTTTCTGCCACCACGCCCGAAGCCGCCTAAAAATTCCCCTTCCCCTCCCCACGCGAAGCCCCAACCGTCTTGTCCTCCCACGGTTGGGGCTTTTTATTCTTATTCATCTTCATTTACGTCCAGATACTGTTTTTTGTCTTGCATACCACTCATTCATCGCATCTCCCCCCATTTCACGTTTCGTTATTCTATCTGACCAGTTGCGAATTAGTCGTTATCTTCATCATCTTCCGGTAATGCAGGATTCAGGGCAATGTATTCGGGAAGGAGAGCGATACTCCCGCATTCGTCGTTCATGTCGCATCCCTTGAAGCCGAGCTTATGGGCAAAGGCGATCCGCATGGCCTGAGCTTCCCAACCCGCGTCATCCTCGTCCATTCCGAGAATGGTTACCCATTCTTCCCGCTCTTGAAAGTCCAGTTCTTCCGAAACTACGGCTTGCCAGCATAGATCAAAATGGATTTCGTCTATCCCGCGCTCTGCCATAACTTCATGTAGAGCCGTTCCAGCAGCGCCGTCTTCAAGGTACGGAAGGTCGCCATTGGTAAAAATGGCGTTGTCATCTACTTCGCACTGGTAAACATAGTCACCGTATCCCTTTGCTGTTCCATACGTGCGGGCAAAGAACACCGCTCCGAAGTTATACCCTAACCCGGTTCCTGAGTTAGAAAGGCTGAGGTGTTCAATCATGCTTCCGTGGTACAACTTCATGGTGTTTTTCCTTTTAATTCGATTACCCTATGAAGTAGGTTGATGGTTAGGCCCGTCTTGGTGTTGGTAGCACCTTGGCGGGCTGTTTTAGTTATTGCCATTCCATACAAAAAGGCGGCTCACATGAACCGCCTTTTGCTCTTTGGCTTGTGTTATGCGTAGGCTTGTGCGGCCTTGACGAGAAAGGCCGAACGGGTGAGCCCTCGGGCCTTTGCTTCTCGGTCAATGAGGTTTCGCATGTAGACGGGCATGGAAATGTTGACTGGAACGATATTCTGGTCAAGGAAGTCAAAGTTTACGTCTACCAACATAAGCATACCGCCCTTTGCACTATCCAGTTGAGCCACGGACTCAAAGGAAGAGGGAACGGGAGGGGTTATATCTTCACCTTCCGCCCACAGTTCGACGGCTTCCTGAATATTGCCGGGAATTTCGTCCAACGTATCTGCACCGCTGAAACATCCCGGGAAATCAGGTAGAGTGACGCCATAGGCCGATTCGGGGTCTTTGTGAATAATAGCAATATATTTCATGATAACCTCGACTGAGGGGCCGAAGCCCCTCTCGGTTAGAACTTGATTTTGGATTGTTCCTCAATGTTGTGCAGGGTCCCCGGAGGCAAGTCTTTTTTGGGGTGTGGCACTATGACAATCCTCCCGTCCTCATGCCTTAGTTTCATATGGCTTCCCCTTTGGCTCACCCTGACGAACCCTTCTTTCTCTAGCCTTTTGAGAACTTCCCTGCTGTTCATGTCTTTTTTATACGCAACATGCGCAACAAGGTCAAGAAAAAATACGCATGTTGCGCATAGAACATTGCTTGTGACAGGGTATGAGAAAAGGCGGCCCCGAAGAGCCGCCTTTTTGTCAATCATTTCCCGTCAGAATTTACAGGAGCTTTTCCCCCTTCCACCGGAGTGCGGGCGAACATGGCGAGGAGGTGGCAGCCGCGTAGGGAGAAGATGCGGGCGCGACCAGTACCGAAATTCCCCATCACGCCATACTGACGGTCTGTGGAGATTTCAACAACTTGCGTCATATTTTCGGTAAACTCGTCAGCGTTACGATCAAACAACCTGCTCAAAGTGTCCTCGCGCTTATACCCAAGAGCAGAAGCAATTTCGGAAGACTTGAACCAAGGCTCGTTGTCTCGGGTGACGGGGGAGAAGGTGAAATCGTTGAAGCAGAGAGATTGAGACATGGTAATCCCCTTGTTGTGTTGTTGAATTCCCCCTTTCAGAATAGAAAAAGGGCCGGGAGCTTCAACACCGCCCAAAAGCGCGGCCCATACACCTTCCCCTTGCGGGTATTGTATAATGGATGGACTCCCGGCCCAAATACAGGCTGGATGATACACCACTCCCAAGGTAAAAAATACTCTTGACAGGGCGCAAAAAATCCGCATCTTCGGGCGCGGTATCCGCTTTTGGTCGGCTGTTGAAGGCCGTGAGAAGACAACGCCACAAAACGTGGGGAATGTCAAGATATTTTATTCATCACGTAGCATATATGGTACGGGATGAATAAAACAAACCAGTTAAGTCTTATTTTCTAAAATCTCTTTGTATTTCAGCCGCCCTTCTAATGGCATCCTGCTGATCTACTGATGGCATATAATTAGTGGAATCGATAGGTTCAACCTCTTTCCTACAGTGCTTGCAGACTGTAGCTTCCTTCTTGATGATTTCCGCACAATATGGGCATTTTCTTTCATCGTCTCCGGGCGTTTCTGAACGCCCCATAAGCCCTACGATGAGCAAAGCTATAGGCCCTAGAAAGAATCCTAGCAAAAACCAAGAAAAGACACTTCTCTTTTTCGATGAAGCAATGACAGCAGAACCGAAACAACAAGCCAACCACAATAGGCTCAATTCCATCAGTTATCTCCTCTATTCAGTTTCAATATGCTTCTCTTTTTTTCTTAGAACTGCGTTTTTTGCCATTTTTTCTATTTTTTTTATTGAATCCGTTTGTAAATCATCTGGAACATCATCATTTTTTATGATATTTATAGCTTCTATAAATAATTTCTCTGCCTTATCATGTTGTCCTTTGAGCGTAAATTTTTCAGCTTTGCTGACGTAATCGTCAGTCTCTAAAGAGGTTATCATATTTTTTAAATATAGAGTATATTCATATACTATATTAGTATTTAAAAAAGAATTTTCATTATATCCTTTGATTAGTTCAATTGTTTTGTTGATGTTGTTTATTTTTGCATTTTTTGTTTTTAATTTTGATATTTTATCTAAACATACATTTATATCATACTTCAACAATTCTTCATATATCAATATTTCAGTATCTTTTTTCTCTTTATATATATGCATAAATTTTTCTTTTGAAGCAGGGTATAGTTTAAACATTTCTTCACATAACCTAAGTTCGTTTCTGTAGTGAAATGCCTGTTCAAGTCCTGTCTTTAC
>ERZ1673695.748-NODE-748-length-44358-cov-7.469720_pt1 | contig 44358 bp, 39 predicted proteins | sample MGYA00580225_ERZ1673695 | MGnify/ENA primary metagenome ERZ1673695 (study PRJEB41218, sample SAMN15661739) | gut metagenome | host: Homo sapiens | place: Canada: London | collected 2015-08-20/2019-03-30 | study: EMG produced TPA metagenomics assembly of... | reverse complement strand
CCCAAGGCTGCGCCTGTTCAGGATGATTTCCTGTCCCAGTTTGCGATTCCCTCACCGGGAGCAGCACAGGAGCCACCCAAGCCTGCATTCGTAGCGCCGGAGCCTGCACCGGAGCCGATTCAGCCTGCACCCAAGGCTGCGCCTATAGAGGACATTGACTCCATTCTGTCCCAGCTTTCTGCACCTGCAGCAGAGCCGAAGCCTGCGGCAGAAGCACCCAAGGCAGCACCTATGGAGGACATTGACTCCATTCTGTCCCAGCTTTCTGCGCCTGCAGCTGAACCGGAGCCTGTAAAGCCGGAAGTGATCCAGCCGGAGCCGGTACATCCCGGATCCATCTCCATCACCACCGGTGCATCCGACATTGTAGCAGTGACCGAACAGCAGATGCAGAGCTGGGATGACGTGGCAAACAGCCTGTTCAGCAATTCCCAGCCCTCCAAGGGATATACCGCTTCCTTTGATGAAGAACCTGCTCCCATTCCCGTAGAGCCGGTTGCAGTTGCACCCAGTCCGGCACCTGTTCCGGTACAACCCGTTATGCCGGAGTCTGCTCCCATTCCCGTGGAGCCGGTTGCAGTTGCACCCAGTCCAGCACCTGTTCCGGTGCAGCCTGTTATGCCGGAGTCTGCGCCCATTCCCGTAGAGCCGGTTGCAGTTACGCCCAGTCCGGCACCTGTTCCGGTGCAGCCTGTTATGCCGGAACCTACGCCCATTCCCGTGGAGCCGGTTGCGGTTGCGCCCAGTCCGGCACCGGTTCCGGTGCAGCCTGTTATGCCGGAGCCTGCGTCCATTCCCGTGGAGCCGGTTGCAGTTGCGCCCAGTCCGGCACCTGTTCCGGTGCAGCCTGTTATGCCGAAGCCCGCACCGGAGGAAGCCATTGCGCCGCCCCCTGCACAGGTGGTGGACAACATCGACGATGTTCTGGCAAGCATGCAGCAGAAATTCGCTGCCACCGCCCCGGTTCAGGCGGATGCCCCCACACCGGCACAGCCCACGGCACCTGTCAAGCCCAACCCGATCTTTGTGGGCTACAGTGCCCAGGGACAGCCGGTATACCAGGAATTCGACAACTATGGTCAGCCCATTCCCATTACCCAGCCGGTATACAGCCTGCCTCCCGTACAGCAGACACCGCACTCCTCGTATGGGACAAATGGAGGAAACGTGTTCCAGCAGGCAATCTCCAATCAGAATGCAAACAAGCGTTCCGTCTTTGATATGGAAAACGGCAACGCCACACCTCCTGTCATCAGCAGCGTAGAGGATATGCTCAGCGCCATGGGTGAAACAGTCACCAAGAAAAAGCAGGATGACGACAAGGTTGCGATAAACTTTGTAGAATACAAGGCGCCCCCAAAGCAGAAGCCTGCACCCAAGGCTACGCCCAAGCCCGCAGAGCCGCCCAAGCCGACTGCACCCATGACCAAGGCAGAGGCAAAGCGGCAGAAGAAGCTGGATAAGATCAACGCAGAATTTGAAAAACAGCTGAAGGCACGGGGCTTTGACACCACAGAAGGCAACCGCATGAAGCGGGGTTAAACGGAAGGACGAAACACGATGGCAACCACAATCCAAGAAGCTCTGGCGATCTGCAACGCCAATCTGACCGGAGATCTGAAAACCGACATTCCCTACCTGGAGGGACAGGTGCGCCGCTATGCCCACGAGCCAAATGGCGAGGAACTGGCAAAACGCATTACAGAGCTGGCATTCAGCCTGCTGCCCAAGGAACAGCAGGATCAGTTCATGACCGCTACCACCCTGAACGGCAAGCGGCTGGATGAGCTGTTCCATGAGGCACGGGAGCTGCTCAACCAGGAAAAATACCAGGAGGCAGCAGTGGCACTGCGTGCCTTGACTGCAAAATGCGAGGAGGGCTTCGGCAAGGAAAGCAAGCTGCATTATTTCAGCTTCCGGAATCCCTTTGAGTACCACCTGTACCGGATGCTCTATCCGGGGCAGTCCAATATTGAACGTGCCCCCTATGATTTCGCCATGTACTGTACGCTGTACGGCTACGCCCTGGTGGAGCTGAGAAAGCTGGACGATGCAATCGAAGCGCTGGAGCAGGGCATCCGGTTCAACCCGGTAAGCTGCGATGTGCGCTTTGAACTGGCGGAGGTCTACAAGCTGAAAAAGGAACCGGAAAAGCTGCTGGCTGTAATCAGGGAATTGTTCCCCATCGCCAACAGCACCTACGCCATGTCCCGGATCTATGCAGACCTTGGATTCTACGCCATTGCGGTGCATGATTACGATGCAGCGGTATGCTTCTTCTATGAAAGCCTGGTTTACAACAACCACCCGGGAGTACAGGCAGAGCTTGTAAATCTGCGAGGGCTGATGGGGCATAACATTGAACCGCCCACCCGGAAACAGGTTCTGGCGGTATTTGAAAAGTACGAGCTGCCTGCCGGCCCCAATGAGGAACTGATCCGGCTGGCACTGGTGCTGGCGAAAACCGCCGTACAGGACGAACAGATGCAGCTGGGGGCATACTTCTACTCCATTGCCTACGACTTGACCCGGGATCCGGAAATCAAGAAGCAGATTGACGCCATCCGGACTGCCATGGCACCGGAGGAAGGCAAGCAGGCATGAGCATGCGGCGAACAGACCGACAGATGGACAGGGATTCTGCCTGGCAGGCAGTGGACGCATGCTGCTTCGGCACGGTTTCCATGCTTCTGCCGGAAGGTGAGCCCTACTGTGTGCCCCTTTCCATTGCACGGATCGGAGAAACCCTGTACTTTCACTGTGCCCAGGAGGGACTGAAGCTGAAGGCGCTGCGGAAGCATCCGGCAGTGTGTGTCAGTTGCGTGGGTATGGCGGAGCCGGTGCATGACAAATTCACCACCCGGTATACCTCAGCCATTCTCACCGGCACAGCCCAGGAGGTTACGGATGATGCGGAAAAGATCCGGGCACTTCGGGCGATCTGTGAAAAGTATACCCCGGAGAATATGTCCCGGTTCGATGCCGCCATTGCGCAAAGCCTGTCCCGCACGGGCATCTGGCGGATCGATGTGACGGGTATTACGGGCAAATGCAAAAAATAAGGCGAAAGCCGGAGGAACTTCATCCTCCGGCTTTTTTGCGTCCGGAAGTATGTTTCCCAAAAAGCAGCCCATACTGCTACCAGGGCGGCAAAAGCCGCAGCCGCAGTGCGGCGGAAGGGAGCAGTTTATGAAACGGTTTGTGTATACCATTACGGACGAGAACGGCATCCACGCAAGACCTGCCGGGCAGTTGGTGCAGGCTGCAAAGGCATACGAAAGCGAGATCACCCTGACCAAGGGGGACAAAACCGCCAGCGCCAAGAAGCTGTTTGCTCTGATGGGACTGGGGGTCAAGCAGGGGGATCCGGTAACAGTGACCGTGGAGGGATCGGACGAAGCAGAGGCTGCTGCCGGGGTAGAAGCCTTTCTCAAAGCAAATCTGTAAGCCGGAGGGATGGACATGAACAAAATACAGGGCAAGGGGGTCTGCGGTGCCGTCACCATGGGGAAGCTGTACTTTTACAAAAAGGACAACGACACCATCAGCCGGAAAACCATAACGGATCCGGAGGCAGAGCAGCAGCGATTTGACCGGGCAAGGCAGCAGGCAGCACAGGAACTGGATGCACTCCACGAAAAGGCACTGCGGGAGGTGGGGGAAATCCACGCCCAGATCTTTGAGATTCACCGGATGATGCTGGAGGATGAGGACTATTGCAGCAGCGTCAGCCACATTATCCACACCCAGCGAGTGAATGCAGAATACGCCGTGCTGCGCACCTCCGACTCCTTCTCTCAGATGTTCTCCACCATGACCGATGAGTACATGCAGGCACGGGCGGCGGATGTGGTGGATATCTCCAACCGGCTGATCCGCTGCCTCAACGGCGGAAACGAGGAATCCCTGCTGACCCGGGAGCCGGTGATCCTGGTGGCGGAGGATCTGACCCCCAGTGAAACAGTCCAGCTGGACAAGGAAAAGATCCTGGCGTTTCTCACCCTCCGTGGCTCGGAGAACTCCCACACTGCCATTCTGGCACGCACCATGGCGATCCCGGCGGTGGTGGGGCTGGGTCAGCTGGATCCTGCCATGGAGGGGAAAACCGCCATTGTGGATGGATTCACCGGGACAGTGTGCATCGATCCGGATGCAGAAGCCATTGCCGCATACACCCGGAAAAAGCAGCAGGAAGAGGAAAAACACCGGCTGTGGCAGTCGCTCCGGGGCAAGTCCAACACCACCCGGGACGGCAGGAGCATCCGGCTTTACGCCAACATTGGGGGGCTGGATGACATCAGCGCCGCCCTGCAAAACGATGCAGGGGGCATCGGTCTGTTCCGCAGCGAATTTCTCTATTTGCAGAACGACCACATGCCCACGGAGGAGGAGCAGTTCCGGGCATACCGGGAAGCAGCGGAGAAACTGGCGGGAAAGCCCGTCATCATCCGCACCATGGACATCGGGGCGGACAAGCAGATTGATTATTTTCATCTGCCCAAGGAGGAAAATCCGGCGCTGGGGTATCGAGCCATCCGGATCTGTCTGTCGGAACCGGAGCTGTTCCGTACCCAGCTGCGTGCCCTGTACCGGGCAGGGGTATATGGGGATCTGTCCATCATGTTCCCTATGATTACCAGCCCAGAGGAAATCCGGCATATCCAGAAACAGGCGGAGCTTGCCAGGCAGGAGCTGCAGCAGCAGGAGATCCCCTTTCGGGAACACATGGAAACCGGCATCATGATCGAGACCCCTGCCGCAGCGGTCATCAGCGATATTCTGGCACCTATGGTAGATTTCTTCAGCATCGGCACCAACGATCTGACCCAGTACGCCCTTGCCATCGATCGGCAGAACCCCTCCCTGGAGGCTTTTTATCAGCCCCATCATGAGGCGGTGCTGCGACTGATCCATCAGGTGATCCGAAATGCCCACAAGGCAGGCATCTGGGCGGGCATCTGCGGCGAACTGGGGGCGGATCCGGCACTGACGGAGCGATTCCTGCGAATGGGCGTGGATGAACTGTCCGTATCCCCGGCACAGATCCTGCCCATTCGGGAAAAGATCCGCAGTATGGATCTAAGGCAATAACTGAGGAGGCAATATGGAAATCAAGCTAATCGCATGCGATCTGGACGGCACCCTGCTGGACAGCCGGGGCAGGCTCAGTCCGGAAAACCTGGATGCCATCCGCCGGATGACGGACAAGGGCTATTGCTTTGTGCCCACCAGCGGCAGGAACCGGGAACAAATCCCCCAGGCGCTGCAGCAGTTTCCCGGCATCCGGTATCTGATCACCCTCAGCGGTGCCTGCGTCATACAGTTGCCGGAGGGCAAAGCCCTGTTTCGGCATCCGCTCTCCCAGGAGCATGCAGACCGACTTCTTCGCATTGGCAAACAGCAGGGAGCAGCCGTGCTGCTGTATACGCCGGAGGGGGTGCTGCTGGAGCATGGGGCACTGGAACGGCGACAGGATCGTGCCCTGTTGGAGGATGCCATCGGTGCATGCCGACAGGTGGGGGATGCACAAGCCTTTTGCCTTGCTGAAGATGTGCAGGTGGAAAAGGCAGTGTTCTTCTGCCGGGATGCTGCCCAGGAAACCCGGCTGCATCGGGCACTGGATGACGGCACATTCCAGCTTTGCGCCTCTGCGGAAAACTGCCTGGAGGTCACCGCCCGGGGCATTCACAAAGCCACCGGCATCCGGGCACTGCTGCTCCGGCTCAAGCTGCTGCCGGAACAGGTACTGACCATCGGGGATTCCGGCAACGATGTTTCCATGCTGGAGCTGACCCCGAATTCCTTTGCGGTTGCCAACGCCATGCCGGAAGCAAAGCGTGCAGCCCGGCATCTCACCGTGTCCAATGACCAGCATGTGGCACTGCGCATTGCCCGGCTGCTTGGAATATAGGGCAGCACCGCACAAAGCTGTGCGATGTTGCCTAAAACCAGTGACAAGCCACGATTTTTGTGGTATACTAAAAGACAACATAAAGGACAACACCGGAGGCATTACATGGAACCCATCGCATACATTCACACGGACTTTCCCACCAAATTCGGACTGCCCCGTCAAAGCGGCCTGGTGGAGGCGCTGGAGGGGCAGGTGGTCTTTCTGCCTGCCTACAGCAAGCCGGAGGCATTCCGGGGACTGGAGCAGTTCTCCCACATCTGGCTGATCTGGGAGTTCTCCGCCGCCAGGAAGCAAGGGGACTGGTCTCCCACTGTGCGGCCGCCCCGGCTGGGAGGCAACCAGCGCATGGGAGTATTCGCCACCCGTTCCCCCTTCCGGCCCAACAGCCTGGGGCTGTCCTGCGTCCGGCTGCAGGGGGTCAGCTTTGAGGGCGGACAAGCTGTGCTGCACGTTTCCGGCATTGATATGATGGATGGCACCCCGGTTTACGATGTAAAGCCTTACATTCCCCTGGCGGACTGCCGGACGGACGCAAGCCAGGGCTATACCCGGCAAACTGCAACCCATCAGCTAAAGGTTCACTTTCCGGCGGCATTGCTGGAACAGCTGCCGGCAGACAAGCGGGATGCGGCAGTGGGCATTTTACAGCAGGATCCCCGGCCGGGCTATTCTGAGGATCCGGATCGGATCTACGGAGTTGCCTTTGCCGGATTCGACCTGCGGTTCACGGTGACGGAGAATCAGCTGACGGTTCGGAGTGTGGAGCCTTTGGGTGAATCATAAGCGATGCCCACTGGCGGCTGCCCATAAAATATCGCCCGATCTGGCATCAGATCGGGCGATGGTCTTATATGACAAAATCCCCGCCGGATTTGTCTGCGATCAGGTCCGCAATGGTAATCCCGGAGAAGAACTGGGTAATCAGCTCATACAGCCTCTTCCACATATCCAGCGTCCGGCAGTATGCAGCCCGGTCACAGGTCTTTGCGCCCGGCTCCAGACATGCCACCGGTGCCATGGAGCCCTCGGTTACATACAGAATATCCGCTACCGTGTACTGATCCGGCGCACGGTTCAGCCGATAGCCGCCTCCCTTGCCCCGGAGTGCATCCACCAGCCCTTTTTTGCTGAGCATGGACACAATGCTTTCCAGGTATTTCTCCGAGATCTCCTGCCGCTCGGCAATATCCGCCAAAGGTACATATCCGCCACTGTTGTGCTCCGCCAGATCGATCATCACCCGCAGGGCATACCGTCCCTTCGTGGAGATCATCATAATTCCCACCTCCTTTGTTCAGCCGGTCATGACTGCTTTTGATCTTATAAACCTATTATACCACGGGAAAAATAGAATTTCAACTCCTTTTTCTGAAAACCCCTTGACAAGCAGGAAATGTTCTGCTATAATACAATCAACATATAAACCCACCGGGTAAATGAAAGGAAGGAATGTTATGAGTTATCAGTTTGAAACATTGCAGGTACACGCAGGACAGGAGAAGCCGGATCCGGCTACGGATGCCCGGGCAGTGCCCATCTACGCCACCACGTCCTATGTATTCAAGGACAGTGCCCAGGCGGCAGGCAGATTTGGTCTGACCGAAGGGGGCAATATCTACACCCGTCTGATGAACCCCACTTCCGATGTATTTGAACAGCGGATTGCTGCTCTGGAAGGCGGCGCAGCGGCTCTGGCAGTTGCCACCGGCTCCGCAGCCATTACCTACGCCATCCAGAACATTGCCCTTGCCGGAGATCACGTAGTCGCATCCCACAACCTGTACGGTGGCACCTACAACCTGCTGGCAAACACTCTGCGGGAACAGGGCATTACCACCACCTTTGTGGATCCTTCTGATCCGGCGAACTTTGAAGCCGCCATCACGGACAAGACCAAGCTGATTTACGCTGAGACCCTGGGCAACCCCAATTCTGACGTGATCGATCTGGAAGCCATCAGTGCAGTTGCCCACAAGCATGGCATTCCTCTGATCGTGGACAGCACCTTTGCAACCCCCTATCTGCTGCGTCCCATCGAGCACGGTGCAGATGTGGTGGTGCATTCCGCCACCAAGTTCATCGGTGGTCACGGCACGGTAATGGGCGGCGTCATTGTGGATTCCGGTAAGTTTGACTGGACGCAGAATGACAAGTTTCCGGGACTGACTGCCCCCAACCCCTCCTACCACGGAGTGGTATTCTCCCAGGCATGCGGCAACATTGCCTACATCATGAAGATCCGCACCACCTTGCTGCGGGATCAGGGTGCCACCATCTCCCCCTTCAACTCCTTCCTGCTGCTCCAGGGTCTGGAGACCCTGTCCCTGCGGGTAGAACGGCATGTGGAAAACGCCCTGAAGGTGGTGGACTATCTGTCCAGGCACCCCCAGGTTGAACGGGTCAACCACCCCTCCCTTGCCACCGGTCACGCCAAGGCGCTGTACGATAAGTACTTCCCTAAGGGCGCAGCTCCCATCTTCACCTTTGAAATCAAGGGGGGCGCAGAGGAAGCAAAACGCTTTACAGAAAGCCTGCAGTTGTTCTCCCTGCTGGCAAATGTGGCGGATGTAAAGTCCCTGGTGATCCACCCTGCCTCCACCACCCACTCCCAACTGTCGGAGGAGGAACTGCTGGCAAGCGGCATCAAGCCCAACACCATCCGGCTGTCCATCGGCACGGAGCATATCCAGGACATTCTGGCAGACCTGGAACAGGGCTTTGCGGCAGTACGCTAAACACACAACCCTTCAACGGAGCATGCAGATCTGCATGCTCCGTTTTTGTTTTGCAAAAATAATATCCCCCGGGGGATTGATTTCACATGGGATTTTCGGTATAATATAAAGGTATGGGTCCGATAAGACCCGAAAATGATACCAGCAAGGAGCAAAAATATGCTTGAATTACAGAACGTCTGTTTCGAGGCAGAGGGCAAGCAGATTCTCCGGGACATCAGTCTGACTCTGGAGGATCGCTTTGTTGCAGTCACCGGGCCCAACGGCGGCGGCAAATCCACCCTCGCCAAGATCATTATGGGCATCGACCAGCCCACCAGCGGCAGGATCCTCTTTGACGGCACGGATATTACCGGCATGTCCATCAGCGACCGGGCAAATCTGGGCATCAGCTACGCTTTTCAGCAACCGGTACGGTTCAAGGGACTGCGGGTGCAGGATCTGCTGAAGCTGGCAAGCAAAAAGGACACCACCGTCACGGAGGCATGCAGCGTCCTCAGCGAGGTGGGACTGTGCGCCCGGGATTACATGAACCGGGAGCTGAACAGTACCCTGTCCGGCGGCGAATTAAAGCGGATCGAGATCGCCATGGTACTGGCACGGGGCACCAAGCTGTCCATTTTCGATGAGCCGGAGGCCGGCATCGACCTGTGGAGCTTCCAGAATCTGATCCACGTATTCGAGAAAATGTACGAGAAGATCCGGGGCAGCATCCTCATCATCAGCCACCAGGAGCGGATCCTGAACATGGCGGACAAGATCCTCTACATCAAGGATGGTTCCGTTGCCGCATACGGCGCAAAGGATCAGATTTTGCCCCAGCTTCTGAAAAATCAGGACAGCAGCACCTGCAAGGTACTGACGGACAAGCTGGCAGACGGGAAAAAGGAGGTGCCGGTGGCATGAAGGAACTGAACACATACGAAAAGGAGCTGCTGCACCAGGTAGCCGAGCTGGATGCGCTGCCGGTGGGGGCATACAACATCCGTGCCAACGGTGCAAGTGCTGCCCGGAATACCACAGCGCACATTGACATTGTGACCAAAACGGACAAACCCGGCATCGACATTATCATCAAGCCCGGCACCGTGAATGAAAGCGTACATATTCCGGTTATCATCAGCGAAAGCGGACTGAAGGACAATGTGTACAACGATTTCTTCATCGGCGAAAACTGTGACGTGACCATCATTGCCGGCTGCGGCATCCACAACTGCGGCTCCGGCGACAGTCAGCATGACGGCATCCACACCTTCTTTGTGGGGGAAAACAGCAAGGTGCGCTATGTGGAAAAGCACTACGGCGAAGGAGAAGGCAGAGGCAAGCGGTTCATGAACCCCACTACCATTGTGCATCTGAACAGGAATGCCCGGATGGAGATGGAAACCACGCAGATTGCCGGCATTGACGACACACTGCGGAAAACCACTGCGGATCTGGCGGAGGGCTCCAGCCTGGTGATTCACGACAAGATCATGACCACCGGGGATCAGCACGCCATTGCAGAGTTTGATGCAGATCTGAACGGAGCAGGCAGCAGCTGCAATATCGTCAGCCGCAGCGTTGCCAAGGAAAACAGCAGGCAGGAATACACCAGCCGACTCAACGGCAATGCCCCTTGCAGCGGCCATACGGAATGTGACGCCATAATCATGGATCACGGCTGCGTACTGGCAAGCCCCCAGCTGACTGCCAATCATGTGGACGCATCCCTGATCCACGAAGCCGCCATCGGCAAGATCGCCGGAGAACAGCTGATGAAGCTGATGACTCTGGGACTGACCGAAAAGGAAGCGGAAGAACAGATCATCAACGGGTTCCTGAAATAACATCCTAACGCAAAACAGTCCGGGAAGCAATGCTTCCTGGACTGTTTTTTACGCTATGGGCGGTGGCAGCTGCACGCCCGGGAAATAAGCGGAAACGAAGGGAACCTCCGGAGCGGTCACGATCCTGCCGCTAAGAGATGCCAATGCACCATCCAGTTCCGGAAAGCCCAGCCGCCACGCCCAAAGCTGCTGGGTGAACACCCGGTACCGCCGATTTGCCCGGAGGCTTCCATACTTGTTATCCCCCAGCAGGGGCGCTCCCAGATGGGCAAGATGGGCACGGATCTGGTGCGTCCTGCCCGTATGCAGAGTCACCAGTACCAGACTCAATCCCTGCTCCTGCGCCAGCACCCGGTATTCCGTATCAATGGGCGCAAAGCCCTCCGCCGGAGCATCCCGGATCTCCACCAGGTTTCCGGCAGGCTGCTTCCGGTGGTATGCCTGCACCCGATCCTGCTGCCTGGGAGGCAGTGCCGCCGTAACGCACAAATACTGCTTGCACAGCTGACGACTGCGGATCAGCTCGTTTATATCCCGTAAAGCAGCGGCGGTCTTTGCCCCGATCACCAGCCCTCCCGTGTTCCGATCCAGTCGGTTGCACAAAGCCGGCGTAAAGGACTGCTCCCCGGCAGGGTCATAGGTGCCTGCCTGGTACAGATGATGCAGCACCCGGTGGATCAGGGTATCCTCCGTGCCTCCATTGTCCGCATGCACCACCAGTCCCACCGGCTTGTTGAGAATCAGCACCTGCGTATCCTCATACACCACGTCCAGTTTCGCAGGGGCTTTGAGAAAGTCCGGAGTCTGCTGTGGGGCATGCTCCGGAAAAAAATCATCACTGATGAAAAAAGTCAGCACATCCCCCGGCTCCAACCGGTCGGAAATGGCGCAGCGCTTGCCGTTCCGCTTGATATGCTTGGTGCGGATGAATTTGCACATAAGCCCTTTGGGCAGGGCAGGCATGGATTTGGCAAGGAACTTGTCCAGCCGCTGTCCGGCATCGTTTTGCTGAATGGTAATCTGTCGCATGGCGGCTCCTTATGAGAACCGGATGTTCAGATCCACATCCCCTTCGATGCCCGGCACCTTTCCCTTGCAGCTATACTGCCAGTACTGACAGTCATAGTAGTAAGTGGGGATGCTGCCGTATTCCGCCAGCCAGAAGGAAATGCCCTGGAGCCGGGGCAGATCCAGCTTCAGTAAGGATGTACGCTTGTTCTGGTAGATCATGGGCTCGTAGCCTGCATGCTCCACCACCCCGGAAAATGCCAGACAACAGTCCGTCAGCACGTCCACCGGCACATTGTCCGTCCGGGCAGTATCGTCATAGATCAGCTCCCAGTCGTAGGTCACAGGCAACTCCAGCTTGCAGCCCTGCAATTGCTTGACCACAAAGTTTGCCTCCTGTACAGCCTCCTCCTCACTGATGGCCTGGGAGAAGAAATAGACCCCCACCTGGAGTCCGGCAGCCTTTGCGCCCTCGTAGTTCTGCCGGAACATACTGTCCGCCATAATATCCCCGCCGCCGTAGGTGCGGTAGCCAATGCGGATGAACACAAAATTGATGCCGGACGCCTTCACCTTGTCCCAGTCAATATCCCCCTGGTGGGCGGACACGTCAATGCCCATGTCGGAAGTGATCTGTCCGTCGCTGACATAATACCGTCTGCCGTTCCGGTTCACAATCTGCTCCCGGTTCTGGGCAAAGGCAGGCACGTTATCATATACCGGCAGGTAGATCTGCCCGTATGTAGCATCACTCAGCAAAATTTTCTTGCCAGACAGCTCATAGTTCCAATCCACCTCGATCTCCCCCTTGGGGATCACAGAGATATCCTCCTGCACGCTGTTCTGCGCCATCCCTGCATTGGCTGGCACCGCCGGTTCCTCCTGCTGACGCATGCGGATCAGCAGAAATGCCACCAGGCACAGCAGCCCCAGGATCAGCACCGACTGGATGCAGATGATAAAATTTTTACGGGTTTTCGCCATAGCTAGCTCCTATCCTTCTTCTCTTTGTATGCCTGACACAGAAAGGCAATACCCCACAAGTCTGTGCGATATTGCTTGAAACACCGAACGGGTTATTTACATACCCCGTACTGTTCACGATATGCAATCATCTTGTCCAGATATTCCTTGCCGGGCACAATATCGTTGGCAATGGCGTCAATGATATCCGCCATGGTCACGATGGGGTACACGTCAATACCGAACTCTGCCTTGACCTCCTGGACAGCGCTCTTGTCGCTGTTCAGCCCCCGTTCCATCCGATCCACGGTGATCACCATGCCGGTAATGTTCACGTCCGCTGCACCCTTCAGCTTGGGGTATACCTCCCGGACAGCCTTGCCAGAGGTCATTACGTCCTCGATGATGACAACCTGTTCCCCGGCTTCCAGCTGCTTGCCCACGAACATGCCGCCTTCTCCGTGATCCTTGACTTCCTTCCGGTCAAAGCAGTAATGCACGGACTTGCCATACTTGTGATACAGGGCAACTGCCGCAGATACGGACAGGGGAATGCCCTTATACGCCGGGCCGAACAGGGTCTGTACCGGAATGTTGTTCTCCTGGATGCATGCAGCGTAGTATTCACCCAGCTTTGCCAGGTGCTCTCCGGTGTTGTAATTGCCCGCATTCACAAAATAGGGCGCAACCCGTCCACTCTTGAGGGTAAATTCTCCGAAGGTCAATACTCCGCAATCCACCATGAATTTGATAAAGCTTTCCTTGTACGTCATAATATCCTCCTATGTATGGGGCGATGCCCCAAAATTATACATCAATCTGTTCCAGCTGCCGGATCCACTGCGCCGCACAGGCATCGCTAGGCATCCGCCAGTCTCCTCTGGGAGAAAGGGTCACGCTGCCGATCTTCACCCCATCCGGCAGGCAGGAGCGCTTGAACTGCTGACTGAAAAACCGCCAGTAGAACTTCCGTTCCCACTTTAAGATCACATCCGGGGCAAACTGCCCGTCAAAGGCAATGCACGCCATCCGGAAGATCTTCTTCGGGGACATGCCGAACCGCACCATGTGATACAGGAAAAAGTCATGCAGCAGATAGGGCCCCACCAGATCCTCGGTTTTCTGACGGATCTCCCCGTTTTCCTCCGGCGGCAGAAGCTCCGGGCTTACCGGCGTGTCCAGCACATCCAGCAGTACGCTGCGCAGCGCCTCCTCCGACTGCTCCGCCCGGTGTGCAACCAGATAGCGAACCAGGGTCTTGGGCACGGAGGCGTTGACCCCGTACATGCTCATATGATCCCCGTTATAAGTCGCCCAGCCCAGCGCAAGCTCCGACAAATCCCCGGTGCCGATCACGATGCCGCCGCACTGGTTGGCAAAATCCATCAGCACCTGGGTACGCTCCCGTGCCTGCCCGTTTTCATAGGTCACATCGTGGCAATCCGGATCGTGACCAATGTCTGCAAAATGCTGCATCACGCTGTCCCGGATGGGGATCTCCCGGAGATCCGCCCCGTATGCCTTTGCAAGAGCGCAGGCGTTCCGATATGTCCGGTCTGTAGTGCCGAAGCAGGGCATGGTAATGGCATGGATCCCATGATGGGGCAGTCCCAGCCGGTCATATGCCATAACGGTGACGATCAGCGCCAGGGTGGAATCCAATCCCCCGGACAGACCGATCACCACGTCCTGGCAATGGATATGCCGCAGCCGGGTCATAAGCCCTACCGCCTGCATCTGCAGGATCTCGCCGCACCGGTCATCCAGCTCGCTTTTCCCGGCGGGCACAAAGGGCGTTGCCGGGAACTGCCGCTCCAGCCGGGTCTCCCGGATGGGATAATCAAAATACTCCACCACAAAGGCAGGCTCCTCCGCCCCGTGGGCAGTGTTGGTGCGCCGCCGCTCTGCCGTCAGCTTCTGTATGTCAATATCCCCGTAGAGAATGCCTCCGGCAAAGCGCTTTGCCTCCGCCAGAGTGGTGCCGCTTTCTGCGATCAGATTATGCCCGGCGAACACCATATCCGTGGTGGATTCTCCGATGCCTGCGTCCGCATAGGCATAGGCACAGAACAGACTGCCCGACTTGGCTTCAATGATCTTCTTCCGGTACGCCGCCTTGCCGATGGTTTCATCGCTGGCGGACAGATTCACGATCAGCACCGCTCCCTGGGCAGCCAGCCGGTCGGAGGGGCTTGCCCCCACCCATACATCCTCACAAATTTCCACACCAAAAGAAAATTCTGGCATATCCACGCAGGAAAACCGCATATCCGCTCCCATGGGGCAGGTGCGCCCGTGGATGCTGCAATGCCGCACCATCCGGTTGCCGGGGGTGAAATAGCGCAGCTCCTGGAATTCCCCGTAATTGGGGATATTCAGCTTGGGCACGATGCCCAGGATCTGTCCGCTCTGGCATACGGCAGCGCAGTTGTACAGCTTCCCGTCCACTGCAATGGGCAGTCCGATCACTGCGAGCATATCCAGCTCCTCTGTCTGCTTCAGAATGTCAAACAGAGCGTCCAGTGCCCCCTCCAGCAGGGTGTCCTGCAAAAACAGATCCAGGCAGGTATAACCGGTGATGCAAAGCTCCGGAAATACCGTCAGCGCCGCTCCGGCATGTGCCGCCTCCTGCATCATACGGACAATCTGCTCCCCGTTATAAGCGCAGTCTGCCACATGCACATCCGGTGTTGCGCAGGCGATTTTCAAAAAGCCGTCCTTCACGCCCTGACCTCCCTTTCTTCTGACGGTATCCCATCAGTTTGATTCAGATGTATTTATTATACCCTGAATCCACATAAAATGCAAGGGGACGGAGAGAAATCCCCGTCCCCGAAGCTTTTATGAAATGCGGAGGGATGCTGCCGCCCAGCCTTCCTTTTCCCGAACCTCCAGCAGGGTGAAGCCTGCGCTTTTCAGCTGATCCAGCACCTCGTCCCGGCGCTCCATGATGATGCCGGACACGATCAGCGTGCCCTCCGGTCGCAAAAATCGCCGGAACAGCTGCTTCATGGCGATCAGCACGTCCGCCACAATATTGGCACAGATCAGATCATAGCCATCACCGATCTCCCGACACAGCGTTTCATCCTCCAGCACATTGCCGCAGAATACCCGGTACAGGGTCGGGTCAATGTGGTTCTTCCGGGCATTCTCCGTTGCAGTGGCTGCCGCATTTTCCTCGATATCCACTGCGGTGGCGCCGGATGCCCCCAGCAGCAGTGCCCCGATGGACAAGATCCCACTGCCGCAGCCCAGATCCAGTACACGATCCCCCGGATGCATCAGCTGCTCCAGCAGCTCCAGGCAGAGCCGGGTGGTGTGGTGCTGCCCGGTGCCGAAGCTGGATGCCGGATCGATCTCCAGCACTGCCCGGTTCCGGGGATTTTCACATGTCTCCCAGGAGGGCTTGATGAGGAGCCGTTCTCCCACGGTGAAGGGCTTGAAATACTGCTTCCAGTTGTTCGCCCAGTCCTCCTCCCGGACGTTTTTCAACGTCAGCTCCAGGGTGCCGAACAGTTGCGCATCGTCCCGGGCGTGGATCTGCGCCAGCATTGCCCGCAGGGCAACCAGCTGCTCCGCCCCCTGGGCATTGTCCGGCAGGTACACAGTCACTGTCGTGTCCCCCTGGGCCATGCCCAGCAGATCCTGGTCAATGTAGTCCCACTTGCCTTCCTTGTTCTGCAAAAACTCCTGGAAATCTGCCGGATCCGCAATGGAAAAGCCCTTGATGCCCAGATCCGTCAGCATGGCGCAAAGGGCATCCACCCCGGCAGAGGCGGTAATAATCTGTGTTTCGATCCAATTCATGTGGTATAATCCTTCCAATCATATAATCCATCCTGCATGCGCTGCATCAGCACCACATCCATCAAGGTCAGTTCGCCGTCCCGATCCACGTCCGCAGCCTCCAACTGTCGGCTGTTCAGCTCCAGATTTCCTGCCAGATACGCATACAGCAGCACTGTATCCACAGCGTCCACCTGTCCGTTGCCGTTCAGATCGCCCGGCATCAGCGTGTCCATCGTGGTCGTGGTGGTCTGCTCCGGCGCTGTCGTTACGGGCACTGTGGTCTGTGTGGTTGTGGTGGTGCTGGTAGTCGTGGGCTGGGGCGTGGTGGTTGTGGTGGTTGTAGTTGTGGTAGTAGTGGTGGTGGTTGTCGTTGCAGTCGTAGTGGTGGTCGTAGTCGTTGTTGTGGTGGTGGTAGTAGTGGTGGTCGTTGTCGTTGTTGCGGTAGTAGCAGCTACCGGCTCCATATACTTCATACATACCCAGCCGGTCTTGCCTTGATAATTCAGCCTGCCCCAGCCATCCTGCACCTCCAGGATCTCTACTTCCTCCAGATACGCCAGCATGCCGATGGCACCGGTGGTGGAACCCACACCGCCCCGCACATACAAGCCGTTGTCCGAGGTGGAGCGATACCGCCCCGTGGGATAGGAGTAATCCCCTTCCACATAGGTGCAGTATTCCAGACAGATCCAGCCCACTTTGCCGTTGTAGGTGATCCGACCCCATGCACCGGAGGTACCCTCCACGGTCACCAGAGTACCCTTGGGGATATCCGCCAGGATCTCATAGGTGATGCCTGCGTTCGCCCGGAAGTTCAGCCCCGTATTGGTGGTGTATCTGCCGGTCTTGTAATAGCTCTCCACCGGTGCATTCCCGGTGGTAGGCGGAGGATTCAGCCCCTTGAACAGGCGGATCTGGGTCACGCCGGCGCAGTCGTAGGAATCAAACAGATTGGTCTTTGCGTTGCTTGCCGGATCCATGATATACACTTCCCCGTCCTTGACATAATCCACTGCCACCCAGTGCCCCTGATTCTTCACGGACACCGCCATGTAGTATCCATCCTGGATGTATTTTTCAAGCTCCGCCACTTTTGCAGCCTCCGTGGTGGTCTTGAAGCTGGTGTATGCACAGAAGTGGAATTCCGGCACAAGTCCGGTTACTACAGTCCAGTAAATATTGCCGGAGCTGTCGAAACCGCCGTTTTTGCTCAAATAGTTGCACAGCTTACCCGGGTCAAAGGTTTCCTCCGTTGCAGAGCCGGAATGTACCACCAGCTTCGCAAGGGATGTGACGGCGCAGCCAATTCTGGACATGGTTGCGCCACTGGAACCCAGCTGAATGCTTCCCCAACGGGAGTCTGTCTGCAGCCAGCTTTTATATTCGCCAGTTGCTGCCTGCACCGGGATGCTCAGACGGCATATGCCTGTGATCATGATCATAGCCGCCAGCACCGCTGCTGTCATTCGCTTTCCGAGTATGTTCATCATAATCCCCACTTTCGGTTCAGTTATGCCAATTCCATGCTGTCCCCTTTTTTTCGTTTTCTTCTTTTCTTTCTTGCTTCTCTTTGTACCTGTGTGATCCGATCCCGTGCCAGGGTGTATTCTACATACAGTCCCGGAACCGCCGCCCCCTCCATGGGTCTTTGTGCGTAGATGCACTGCTCCAGTGCAGCAAGGATCCTGTCACAGCCTGCCTGATACTGCACTTGCAGCTGCCGTAAAAGCTCCTCTGCGGTACAGCCATCGGAAAGCTGTGCCTGTTTCTTGATCCGTGCCATCAGCAGGGATGCTGCCTGCTCCGGCGCAGCGTGGAATACCCGCCGGCGGAACCATGCCTCTGCAATGCGCCTGTGCAGCAGCCACCAGAGCAGCACTGCCAGCGCAAAGCCACCCAGCACCATCAGACCGATGAACCGCACCAGGCTATCCACCTGAAGCCCATCGGATGTATCCCCGGCGGAAATGGTAGGATCCATGGAGTACCAGCCAATGCCGGTCAGATACACCTCCGCAAAGGCGTGGGCATCATCTCCCCGGATCACGAACATGCCCTTCTGGTCGGTTTCGTTCATGGAGTACCCTTCCACATACCGGGCAGGGATCCCCACCGCCCGGCACATCAGCACATAGGAGGTGGCAAAGTCAAAGCAGATGCCCCGGCGGGTGCTTGTCAGAAAGGTCTCCGCATTCTCCCCCGGACTTTTGTAATAGGTTTTGTCGTACACAAAGCCGTTGTGCCAGAAGTACTGCTCCAGCAGCTGTGCCTTTTCCAGGTCGCTCTGTGCATCCCCCACGATGGACTGGGCAAGGGTCTTGACCCCCTCCGGAATCTCCGGTGCGTCCGCAGCCATGTAGTCATCTATCAGCAGACGGCTGTACCGGACAATGCGGTAGGCACGCTTCAGCGCCTCTCTTTCCTCCGCAGGCAGGTCGCTTGCCCCGAACCAGGCATGCCGCAGCAATTGCTTCCACTGCTCCTGATCCAGCGTCCGGTTCAGGTACACTGCCAGCTCCGTCAGCTGATCCTGCTGCCCGTAGTACTGCACCCGGTAGCTGCGCATCACACTGTTATCATACAGCACGCCGCTGCGGGTCACGCTGCTGTTGTTGGCGCCGTAGCAGATACTCCAGCAGGTAGGAGTCAGTCCGAAGTTATACTGTGCCTTTTCCGCATACACCGTGCAGGCACGGGCAGTGGTGCGGGGCTGTTCGGAAAAGCCCGTCAGATCCAGCCCATATCGCGCCCCGATGGAAGGATCCGCAGTCAGCACATGCAGCAGCGCATTGGACAGCAGAGCTGGATCCACATTCACCGGATCCTCTGCCGGCGATATGGTACCATCCGGTTTTTGATCCTGCTTCCCTGCTTTCCAGGTATCCGTTGCGGGATCGTACAGAGTGAAGGTCTTGAATTTCAGATTCAGCGGCTCCGGTGCCTGTACATAGAACATGATCTTGCTGCTGTTCTGATAGAACCCATCCACATGGGAGGAATCGGTAAATTCATTGATGCGTTCCATCAGGAAATCCGTCAGAGAGTCAAAATTCAGCAAGCTTTCGATCAGCTGCCGATCCGCCTGCACCGCAGGCTTCGGCAAAATCAGCACCGCCGCCAGAGCAATCCACAGAAAGATGGTACCGGAGCAGATTTCCGCCGGCTTCGGTGCATCCGAACTGGGTCGCCGGTTCCGGCAATAGATCATCACCGCAAAATAGGCAGCAGGCAGCAGGAGCATCAGCCATACCGGCATAGGATCTCCTTCACGGCCGAACAGCAGGAAGGGGAACATCATCAGTACAAAGGTCACCAGAACCCTGTACTGGATCCGGGTAAAGAAATGGACGCAGAAGCCGATGAAAATGCCAAACAGCAGGAACATCACCAGGGTGTATGGCCCGGAAAAGTCCAGAACAGACTGGGGGGTCAGCACCCAGATGAAAAACTCCACCTGCTGACTTGGCTCAACCAGCTGAATCAGCTGGGAGATCAGAAACAAGGACAAAAACAGCCCTGCCAGATAGATCAGCCAGCCCCGCCAGCGCATTTTGTGGATCCAATCCAGTACCCGGAATTGCACCAGCATCACAACCAATGAACCCACTGCCACCAAGGGCAGGTAATGCCCGGCGTAATAGCTCATGATCCCGGTCAGAATCAAGGCGGCAAATACCACCGGCACCCAGTCCAGCCTGAGCAGCCGTTTTACCATAGGGCGTTGTAGCAACAGTTCCATAAGCGTATCCTTTATGTCATCGGCAACAGCCGGAAATCAGACTGCAGCCACCAGAAATGCAGCTTTGCGCCGGAAGCATCCATGCCGCCGGGCATTACGATATGTACCTCGCCCCGCATATGGGCTGCCTGGGACAGCAGCTCCGGATCCGGGTTTGCAGTATAGATGAGATACACCCCGTTGCCGGAACCGGACAGAAAACTGCCGGACAGCCGGGCTGCACCCAATTCTTCAGAAAAGCCCCGTTCCAGCACATGCAGTGCCAGCTCCTCCACCGCCTCCGGGCTTTCTGCCAATACCTCCTGCCAGCCGGACAGGCTTTGATAGGAAAATACCGCCGCCATGCCCTGCCGGGCACAAAGCGCCAGCATGCCAAGCGCCCCCTCGGTGATCTGCTGCTCCAGCAGGAACCGGGACTTGTATGCAGGGGCACCCTGAGGCCGTGCCAGATCCAGCAGCACATGTACCCGGGACAGGGAAACCGCCTCATCCATCCGCACCATCAGGCTCTGCCGCTTGGAGGACAGCTTCCAGTTGATCCGCTTCAAAGGATCCCCCGGCACATAATCCCGGTGTTCATAGCCTGCAGTGGTGGCAGCGCCAAACGCAACCTGGGTATTGGTCTCCTCCTCGCATTCTGTCTGCACGGCGGCGCTCATAACGGTAAACAGCGCATCCTTGGCGGTCAGCTCCGGCACCTGGGGCACGATCATGACCTGCGCCGGGGCGGGCATCTCCAGTTTCAGCTTTAAAAAGCCAAAGTAGCCAATCACCCGTGGATCCGCCGCATCCACCTGCGCCTGTCCGCATATCCGGGGCAGAAGCTCCGCTTGTCGGGTGTCCTGCCTGCCGAATGCCAGAGCCGTCTGCACCGGAACCATGGGAGAATCAAAATGCCCGTCCGGCTCCAGCCGGAACCGGACAAAGGGCAGTGGAATCCGCCAGCGCTTGGTGATCTCCGCTGTCAGCATGCATGTCCCACCCTTTTTCACGCTATCAGGCAGGGTCAGCCGGATTTTCAGCTGCCGCCGGGCAAGAAGGGTCAGCAGGGCGGACGCTGCCGGAAGCAGCAGATACACCGCCAAAAGCTGCACTCCCGTATCTCCGTCCATATAGAAGGTGAACAGAGCCAGGATGCCCAGCACCGCCAGATAGCCCACTACCGCTGCCATCACTCAGCCCATGGGCACAGCCACACGATCCAGCACGGATGCCAGACACGCCTGGGGTGTGCCAAAAACGGTTTTGCCCTTTGCGGAAAGCAGGATCCGGTGCGCCAGCACACATTCCGCCATGGCCTTCACATCGCCGGGGGTCACATAGCTGCGCTCGAACATAAAAGCGTTTGCTTTTGCCGCCTTGTACAGTGCGATACTGCCCCGGGGGCTGACCCCCAGAGTGACCTCCTCCATGCTCCGGGTGGCACTGACGATGGAGAGGATGTATGCTTTCACACTGTCCGCCACGGTGACCTGCGCCACCTGCTGCTGCAACCGGAGAACGGAATCCAGCGTTACCGCCGGTGCTTTGATATTTTCAATGGGATTGTAATGCTCCGTGCGCTCCAGGATCCGCATTTCCTCCTCCGGGGTGGGATACCCCATGCTGATGCGCATGAAGAAGCGATCCATCTGCGCCTCCGGCAGGTGATAGGTACCGTAGGTCTCCACCGGGTTCTGGGTAGCCAGCACCATGAAGGGACGGGGCAGCGGACGGGTCTGACCGTCCAGACTGATCTGATATTCCTCCATGACCTCCAGCAAACTGGACTGCACCTTCGGGGAGGCACGGTTGATCTCATCCGCCAAAAGAAAATTGCACATCGCTGCACCGGGACGGTATTCCAGTTTCCCGGTCTGCTGATCCACCATAGAAAAACCCACCACATCAGAGGGCATAATATCCGGCGTCAGCTGAATCCGGTTGAAGCTCCCTCCCAGGGAACGGGACAGGGATGCTGCCAGCTGGGTCTTGCCAACCCCGGGCACATCCTCGATCAGTACATGACCATTACAGAGCAGTGCAGCCACTACCCGGGTAATCACCGGGCGCTTTCCTACGATGACCTGCTCCACACTGTCAAGCAGTGCCTGAATCTGATTATTCATAACTTCCCTTTCTGTCAACAGCATCTTCGCAATGCTGCATATTCTATTTATGTCTATTCATTATAGCACAGAATCCGTGTTGTTTCAAGGGCATTTTTGTATGTTTCCTACAGAATAATTTGGATAAGGGTCAAAACCAAAACGGCAGCGTTCTGCTGCCGTTCCGTTTGTTACTGAGGCTGCTGAGGGTTCTGATCCTGGGGATCCGCCGGAGCCTGGGGCTGTTCGGTCTGAACCGGAGCCGCCGGCTGCTGGGGTACGGCTGCCTGTGCAGCTCCATTGGCTTTGTTCATCTTGAGGATCTTGAACACGAACACCTCAATGCTGATGAGTCCTGCCAGAACGGCAAGAACAATGATCCACAGCTTGCTGCCCCCATCCTTCTTTTCCCCGGACTGGTTGGAGGCTGCTGCCGCTGCCTGCGGCGTACTGCCTGCCACCACCGTACCGGTGCCGGCAGTACCCGCTGCGGAATTGGATGCAGGGGTGGTGGTCGCATTGGCTGTACCGCCGCTGCCGTGGGTCACGGTAATGCCCCCTGCCTTTTCTGCCAGGAATGCGGTCATCCATGCCAAAGGGGTATTCCAGTTGATGGTACACTCATTCACAGACCAGGCTTCGATGTGATCCAGATAGCACTTTGCCGGTGCGATCTGTCCCTCCTTCCAGCCGGAGCCCTTTACCCAGGGATCCTCCATGCCGGAGTTGGGGCCGCCCACCAGAACCCCGTTGGGTGCCAGCGGATAGGAATCCTGCACCTGATGCGCCCAGAACCGATGGTGGGGATACTTGACGGCGTGGGTGCCGTAGCCTGTTACATAGGAGTAATCCATGGGGTTTCTGCCCAGCAGATAGTCCATGGCGCTGACTGCCCCGGTGAGATATGCGTCATTTTCCGTCATATCATAGGCATAGGACAGCAGGATGGCGTTGTCCGCTACAAAGGAATTGGAACCCCAGATATAGCCAGTATTCTTGTTTGCGTAGGAAATGGTGCTCTGCCCATAGGGCTGCCCATAGCCCTGATCTGCCGCCAGCTTTGCGAAATAATCCCCTGCGGTGGTCAGATTGCTCTTGAGCTGATCTGCGTCAGCCCCCAGCTGATCGGTGTACAGGGTCAGGGTCAGAGAACCCAGAGCTGCGGTATGTCCCCAGTCAAAGCAGCCCACCGTATCCACGGATTCGCCGCCGCTCAGTGCTGTGGGCAGTGACAGATAGTGCTTGGAAGCCTTCATATCGTTCAGATAGCTGCTGTCCCCGGTGGATACAAACAGCTCACAGGCTGCCCAGTAGAATTCATCCGTTGCATCGTTGTCCCCGTATGCGCCGCCGCCCTTGGATTCATCCAGAGGTGCGTACATTTCGGGATGTGCCTTGGCTGCGGTGTATGCCGCCTTGGCAGTATCCAGACACTTCTGTGCAAATGTGGCATCAAGCTCCTTCCACAGCCGGTACGCCTGCGCACCGCATGCTGCCACGTTCAGGGTTGCCGCTGTCGTGGGCGGCTTGATGATACGCTCCTCCGTATCCTCCGCCGGTGCCACTGCCAGAGCTGTCCATTTGGAGTCATGCACCTTGTGGTACGCCATGCCTGCATAGTCTCCGCTCTGAACGATCATCTTCATGAACCATTCCATTTCATACCGGGCTTCATCCAGCAGATCCGGATAGCCGTTGGCGTTCTCCGGAATGGACATGGTTCCGTCTGCGTATACCGAAACATCCCCCTTCTTGAGGGCATGCTCATACTGGTTCTGCATCAGCCACAGGGAAATGCCGCCGTTCACCACATATTTTCCGTGATCGCCGGCGTCATACCAGCCGCCGGTAATGTCCTGGGTGCCGCTGCTGCCGCTGTAGCCCCAGGTCTGCTCGATGGTGGCAGTATCCGGGTTATGACCTGCCGCCCGGGCAAGACTGGCGCTGTCCCCGGAAATGATGTACTGGCTCTGGATCTCGATGCCGCTGCGGTTCTGATAGAAATAGTTCAGCGCATCGTACAGCATATTGGAGTACAGTCCCCCGTTGCCGATCTGGAACTCCCGGCTCTTGGCGCCGGAGGCAGTTTCCAGATAATACGTTCCGGCGGTGGTGTATTCGCTGAAATTCAACTCATGCACATTGTCCCCGGAATCCGCATCCAAGCCCTTGGGAGTGGAGGTGCCGGTGTACACGGTGCTGCCGCTGGCATCCTTCAGATAGAACTCCACACCGCTGCTGTCACTGGAAAGCAGGGTTGCCTTCTTGCTCATGTTCTCAAAGTAACCCAGTTGGTTGGTGAGGATATCCGAGCGCACCCAGGGCTGCTCCGCCACATAGTCATGCTCGCTGCTGTCCGTACAGATCAGGGACATGTTGTCAAAGGTGAAGACGGTACCGGGCTGCACGCTGTCGCCGCCGATGTGGAATGCCCACTCCACCTCCGCAGTGCGCTTTGCGGTAAAGCTGCCCTTCACGGTGGTTTTCTGGTTGGCTGTGAGCTGCTTCACATCCCAGTAGCTTTCATGCTGGGAATCGTCCGGCTCACCGTGCCAGTCCTCCGCAAAAGGCTCACCCATATCGCCGATCTTGGTGTAATAGGTGCAGCTCTGGCTGGCGGTGATATCAAAGGATACCTCATAGTGGCAACCGCTGACCAAAGTCAGCCCTCTGTGCCGGAACTGACAGTCCCAGCGATCCTCGCCGCCCCGGGATGCGCCCCCCGGATTGACGATCTCGATGGTATACACCCCGTTGTCAATGTTAAAATTCATTTTACCCGTCAGAGACTCGCATACATGCCAGGGCAAGCCCACCCCATCGTCAAAATTGGTCTGTCCCAGCTGCTGTCCTGCGGATGCAGGCAGTGCGCAAAGGCTTCCTCCTGCCACCAGGGTCGCCGCCATTGCCGCCGAAATCACACGCTTCCATATCTGATTCAAGAAAATGACCTCCTTGTTGTACTCGTTGTATATACTGTAATCTATTTTTCGGCACTTGTAAAGACCAGTATTTCCCTTTCCAAAAAGTTTGGCGGAATTGTCCAGTTTGGAGAATGGTTCCCCCTGCTCTTTTGAGCATATTATTTTACGATTGTTTGAACAGAATATTGAAAGTCTGTGCGCAGTAAAATCGGCATTTTCGGGCATGCTAAAACAAAGGCAGCCATTCGATCCCGGACTGCACAGAAAGGATTTGATTATGGATTTACTGAACGTGACCGCAGCCTCCATCGGCTCCATCATCGCCCTGTTTCTGTTGACCAAGCTCATCGGCAACAAGCAAATGTCCCAGCTGAACCTGTTCGACTATATCAACGGCATCACCATCGGCTCCATTGCTGCCGAAATGGCGACTTCTCTGGAAAGCGACTTTCTTAAGCCCCTGCTGGCTATGGGCATCTACGCCCTGGCAACAGTGCTCAGCGATCTTGCCTCCAACCGGTGGCTGGGTGCCCGGCGCTTTCTGGAGGGGCGCTCCCTCATTCTTTACGACAACGGCAAGCTGTACCGGACCCACCTGAAGCGTGCCCGGATGGATCTGAGCGAATTTCTCACCCAGTGCCGCACCGGCGGCTACTACAATCTGGACAGCCTGCAATTGATCGTCATGGAGGCAAACGGCAGACTGTCCTTCCTGCCCAAGCCGGATGCACGGCCCGTGACCCCGGCGGATCTCAACATGCAACCCCAGCCGGACAGCCCCCAGATCCCCGTGATCCTGGACGGGAAGATCCTGACGGGTAATTTGCAGGACAGCGGCAAGGATATGCAATGGCTGAACCATCAGCTTGCCATGCACCATTACACCCCCAAGGAGGTACTGCTTGCCCTGTGCAATCCGGACAATACCCTGTCCGTATACAAAAAGGAAGGCACCAACAAGCATACGGATCGGTTTCAATAAAAAATACCGCACAAAGCCGGGATCCCAGCCTTGTGCGGCATTGTCATTTACTTTTGCATACCGGATACATGAATGCGGTTCAGTGCCCGCTGGAGCTTCAGCTCTGCACGGCGCAGCTCCGCATCGCTTTTTGCCTTGTTTTTACGATCGATCGCCTGCTGCTCGGAGCGCTTTGCCCAGGCAAGGTCAATATCCTCCGCCCATTCTATGGCACAGGCAAGGATGGTAGTCCCCTCCTTCTCCACCTGCACCACGCCGGTGGAGAGGGCTGCATAGCGATCCGCACCGTCCACGGTGATCCGTACCGGGCCGGAGGGCAGGCTTGCCACAAACGGTTCATGCCGCGCCAGAATGCACAGGTCGCCCTCTGAGGTACGCAGCACCACACGCTCCGCCGGGCCATCAAAAAAGATCTTCTCCGGCGTCACGATCTTCAACGGGAATGCCGTCATTCACTCACACCCTTTTTCGCCTTTTCCACTGCCTCATCAATGGTTCCCACAAACAGGAATGCAGACTCCGGCAGGTCGTCGTGCATGCCCTCAATGATCTCCTTGAAGCCCCGGATGGTTTCCTTGATGGGCACATACTTGCCCTTCATGCCGGTAAACTGCTCCGCAACCGAGAAGGGCTGGGACAGGAACCGCTGGATCTTTCTTGCCCGGCTCACCGTCAGCTTATCCTCCTCGGACAGCTCGTCCATGCCCATGATGGCAATGATATCCTGCAATTCTGTATACCGCTGCAAAATGGTCTGCACTGCCCGTGCCACCTCGTAATGCTCCTGCCCCACGATCTCCGGGGTCAGGATCCGGGAGGTAGAATCCAGAGGATCCACCGCCGGGTAAATACCCAGGGAGGAGATCTGACGAGACAATACGGTGGTGGCGTCCAGATGGGCAAAGGTAGTGGCAGGTGCCGGGTCAGTCAGGTCATCCGCCGGCACATAGACTGCCTGTACGGAGGTGATGGATCCCTTGTTGGTGGAGGTGATCCGCTCCTGCAAAGCGCCCATTTCCGTTGCCAGGGTGGGCTGATAGCCCACGGCGGAGGGCATCCGCCCCAGCAAAGCGGAAACCTCGGAGCCAGCCTGGGTGAACCGGAAAATATTATCTATAAACAACAGCACATCCTGCCCTTCCTGATCCCGGAAGTACTCCGCCATGGTCAGACCGGACAATCCCACACGCATTCTTGCCCCGGGGGGTTCATTCATCTGACCGTACACCAGCACGGTCTTGTCGATGACGCCGCTTTCCTTCATTTCGTTGTACAGGTCGTTGCCCTCACGGGTACGCTCCCCTACACCGGTGAACACGGAGATGCCTCCGTGCTGATTTGCCACGTTGTTGATCAGCTCCTGGATCAGTACGGTCTTGCCTACGCCGGCACCGCCGAACAGACCGATCTTGCCGCCCTTCAGATAGGGGGCAATCAGGTCGATGACCTTGATGCCGGTTTCCAGCACCTGGCTGGATGCGGTCTGCTCCTCATAGCTGGGGGCTTCCCGGTGGATCGCCCAATGTTCCTTCACCTGGGGGGCAGGCTTATCATCCACCGGCTCACCCAGCAAATTGAATACCCGGCCCAGGGTCTCTCTGCCCACCGGCACCCGGATGGGACTGCCGGTATCCACTGCATCCGTACCCCGCACCAGACCGTCGGTGGTGCCCATGGCAATGCAGCGCACCACATCGTCACCGATATGCTGGGCAACCTCCAGCACCAGCCGAGCGCCGTGATTGTCCACTTCGATGGCGTTCAGCAGCTTGGGCAGATGCTCCGGTGCAAAGCGGACGTCCACCACCGCACCGATGATCTGCACGATTTTTCCGATATTCTGCATACTCTATGGTTATGACGTGCTTGAGCCAGCGCCGTCATGCTCCTTTCCTGAATCGGTCAGCTTTGTGCGTTGGCACCGCTGACGATCTCCGTAATTTCCTGGGTGATCGCCGACTGTCTCGCCCGGTTGTAAACCAGGGACAGATCCGTGATCATCTCTGTTGCATTGTCCGTTGCGTTTTCCATCGCCAGACGCCGTGCCGCCTGCTCTGCGGCAAAGGATTCGATCACCGCACAGTACAGCATCCCTGCCAGATATTTGGGGATCAGTGCGTCAAACACCGCCTCCGGAGAGGGCTCGTAGGTGGTCAATGCATGGTAGCCGCCGGGGGCGTGCTCCAGATGCTCCACCGGCATCACATGCATATGGTGCGCCTCCTGCACCAGAGGGGATACATAGTTGGTGTAGATCAGCTCTACAGCCTGAATGTCGCCCTTTTCGTACAGGGTCACGATCCGTTCCGCAATATCCAGCGCCTTGTATACGGTAATATCCTCGCCGATGTTTTCAAACTCCGCCAGGATCCGCACATTCCGCCGCTGGAAATACTCCACCGCCTTTCTGCCGATGGCGATCACCACCGGCTCCCGGCCTGCCGTCTGCAACTCCTCCATCCGGATCTGCACCTGCTTGAACACGTTGCTGTTGAAGCCCCCGGCAAGCCCCCGGTCGCCGGCAATGGCGATCAGCAGAACGGCACCGCCGGTGTGATGCTGCAAAAAGGTGGACTGAAAGTCCCCGGATTCCGCTACGATCTGACACATCATCTGGTACAGCATGTTGAAAAACGGCTCGGCACGCTCTGCCTTTTCCTTGGCACGGCGCAGCTTGGAGGACGCAACCAGTTCCATCGCCTTGGTGATCTGCATGGTGCTTTCCACGCTCTTGATCCGGCGCTTGATATCCTTTAAATTCGCTGTTGCCATGACATTTCCCTATGCCTGAAAACGGCATATCTCCTTTCGGGTTATTGGGCGCTCAGATACTGTGCAGCAAAGTCCCGGAGCACCGCATCCAGAGCCGCCTGGGTTTCCTGGGTCAGATCTCCCGTATCCCGGATGGATTGGATGATGTCCGGATGGGTCTCGTCCACATGGGTGCAAAGGGCATGCTCAAAGTCGGAAATCTCCTTGACCGGGATCTCCCGCAGGAAGTTATTAACCACCGCATAAATCACGATCACCTGATGCTCCACCGTCATGGGTGCATTCCGGTTCTGCTTGAGCACCTCCACGATCCGTTCGCCCTTGGCAAGCCGCTCCTTGGTGTCCTGATCCAGATCGGAGCCGAACTGGGAGAATGCCTGCAACTCCCGGTACTGGGAGTAGGACAGCTTCAGAGAGCCGGATACCTTCTTCATAGCCTTGATCTGGGCAGCGCTGCCCACACGGGATACGGAAATACCCGGATTGACCGCCGGCCGCACGCCGCTGTTGAACAGATCCGTTTCCAGGAAGATCTGTCCGTCGGTGATAGAGATCACGTTGGTGGGGATATAGGCGGAAACGTCCCCTGCCTGGGTCTCGATGATGGGCAGCGCCGTCAGACTGCCGCCCCCGTATTTTTCATTCAGGCTGCATGCACGCTCCAACAGACGAGAATGCAGATAGAACACATCGCCGGGGTATGCTTCACGCCCCGGGGGACGCTTCAGCAGCAGGGAAAGTGCCCGGTATGCCACAGCGTGCTTGGACAGGTCATCATACACACACAGCACATCCTTGCCCTGGGCCAGGAAATATTCGCCCATGGCACAGCCCGCATAGGGGGCAATATACTGCAAGGGTGCCAGCTCGGAGGCGGTTGCGGATACCACAATGGTATAGCGCATGGCACCTGCCTTTTCCAGGGTTTCCACCACGTTTGCCACAGTGGAGCGCTTCTGCCCGATGGCAACGTAGATGCAGATCACGTCCTTGTCATGCTGATTGATGATGGTGTCCAGGGCAATGGCGGTCTTGCCGGTCTGCCGGTCACCAATAATCAGCTCACGCTGTCCTCTGCCGATGGGGATCATGGAATCAATGGCCTTGATGCCTGTCTGCAAGGGCTTGTGTACGGACTTTCTTGTAATAATGCCGGAAGCCACCTTCTCCACCGGAGCGGTTTCATGAGTCAGAATGGCGCCCTTGCCGTCAATGGGCTGTCCCAGGGCATTGACCACTCTGCCCAGCAGCTCCTCCCCTACGGGAACGGATACGATCCTGCCGGTGCGCTTGACCGCAGCACCTTCCTTGATGTCCCGATCCGAGCCGAGCATAACGGCACCTACAAAATCCTGTTCCAGGTTCAGCGCCATACCCTGCACGCCGCCTTCAAACTCCAGCAGCTCACCGGACATACACTTGTCCAAGCCGTGAATGGTGGCGATGCCGTCGCCTACGGTCACGACCGTACCCACATCGTTCAGCTCCAACTGGGCATGGTAATGCTTCAGCTGCTCTTTGATAATGCCGGTTATTTCATCCGGGCGTAAATCCATAGATACACCTTCTTTGTTCTGTTATGTCAGCACCCACAGAAATTGTGCTGTGCCGCATTATTGTTTCAGCTGCCGTCTGACAGCCTCCAGCCGGGATCTTACACTGTTGTCCAGCAGGGTGTCTCCGTACTGTACGATGACGCCCCCCAGAATGGCGGGATCGATCCGTTCCGTCAGTTCCACCTGCTTGCCGTATTTTTTCTGCAAAGCGGCGATCAGCTGCTGCCGCTGGGTATCCCGCAGGGGCACACAGGTAGTCACCGTCATCCGGGCAATGCCCTTGTGCTCCCGGTAGAGATCGTTAAACGTATCCGTCACCGCCTGCACATAGGGGATCCGCTGCCGCTGGGTCAGCATGCATACCAGGGATACCACCGTCTGGTTCCCTGCAAACAGCCGTTCCACCAGCGCCCGCTTTTCCTCCAGGGGAATGGTGGGCACCTCCAGCAGTTGAGCAAGCCCCGGCTCCTTCCGGAACACCGCCGCACAGGCGTTCAGATCCTTGTATACCGGCTCCAGCGTGTCCTCCTCCAGGCAAAGGTCAAACACTGCGTCCGCATATACCTTTCCTACCTGCCCGGTCATTGGCTGTCACCCACCGAGTCAATGAAATCCGAAATCAGACGGTCATGATCGCTCTGATTGAGATCACGCTCCACAACCTTCTGGGCAACCTCCACCGCCAGGTCGGAGATCTCGCCCCGCAGCTGGTTCCGTGCCCGTTTCTTGTCCTGCTCGATCTGCGCTGCCGCATGCTCCAGCATGTCTCCGGAGTCCTTCCGTGCCTGGGCAAGGATCTCCTCGGAACGGGACTGGGCGGTTCTTGTGGCATTGCGGATCAGCTGTTCGGATTCCGTCTTTGCGTTCTGCATCAGTCCGGTGTATTCCTCCTCCAGTTCGCTTGCGTGTCTGGAGGCATCCTCTGCATCCTGGTAGGTCTTGGCGACCTCCTGCTGTCTTGCCTCCAGAACGGCATGCACCCGTCCGAACAGGAAATGCTTGATCACCAGAAACAGGATCAGGGTATTCAACAGTGTAAAAAGCAGACTGCCAACATCAATGGAAAGAAAATCTAACATGCTATGACATTGTTCCCCGGATCCAGAGACGGGGAAGCTCCTCTACTTTCTGTAAATTTCGGAGCCATGTTCCCACAGGACTCCTGCATGGATCAAAGCTTGCCCAGCAGCGGATTTGCGAACAGCAGGATCAGGGCAACCACGAAGCCGTAAATACCGGTGGATTCTGCCACCGCACAGCCCACGAACATGGTTCTGGTAACCGGACCGGAGGCTTCCGGCTGACGGCCGATTGCCTCACAAGCCTTACCAACTGCGTAACCCTCACCGATACCAGGGCCGATACCTGCGATCATTGCAAGACCGGCACCAATCGCAGAGCCAGCCAACAAAATTGCCTTTTCCATAAACAACCTCCAAAATATCAATCAGAATTTGCGGGATGCACCCGCCCGAAGCCCTATTCCTCCGAACCAAAGGCGCTGTCAAGATACGCCATGGTCAGCATAATGAAAATAAATGCCTGCATGAACCCGGTAAACAAGTCGAAGTAAACCGAAAGCAGTGCGGGGATGCCCACTGTCAGAACCGGAACTGCAAGTCCCAGGGCAGTGGACGCTGCCGTCAGCGCAAAGTACAGCAGACTGGTGATAATCATACCGCCTGCCACATTGCCGAAGTGACGGAAGCCCATGGACACCGGCGTTGCCGCCTCACTGAGCAGATTCAGCGGCAGCATCAGCGGGATCGGCTCAAAGAAGCCCTTAAGGAATCCGCCTATGCCGCTGGTCTTGATCTTCGCCCGTTCCACCAGCACAAAGGTCATCAGACCCCAGCAGAAGGTGGTGTTGAAATCGCCGGTCACCGGCCGCAGACCAATCAGACTGATCAGACTGCCAAAGCAGGAAAATACAAAGATCGTAGCAATATAGGGGGCAAAGCTGCGGAATTTCTTTCCCATACTGCTGTCCACCAGATTTTCCACCGTCTCCACCAGCATTTCTGCAATGGCCTGCCGTTTGGTCACCGCCCTGACCTGCATATTATGGGTCAGAAACAGAATGACAGCCAACAGGATCAGAATCACGATCCAGCCCACGACAATGGTTTCGGTCAGATTTATCGTCAGATCGATCCCGGGAATGGTAAAGGACGTAATGACCTTCGGCCCGTTTACCTCAACCTCCTTGACGCCTGTCAGAAAATCTGACAATTTCATAGCTTGCATCATCTCCTATCAATCTCCTAAGATGCCGGACAGCATGTCCAAAGCCGGCACCGCACAGAACCTGTGCGGCACTGGGTTACAGCTGCTCGCCGTTTTTGTGCAGACATGCATGCCCCACATAGATCAGCCGGGGATAAACCAGAGGGATCATTGCCGCAAAGGCGTTGATCCAGCTGACCTGCATCGCCAGCAGGAACACTGCACCGATCAGCACCAGCCGCAGCAGATATCCACTGACCATCTGTACCTGGGGACGACCGCCGGGCTGCTCCACCGACCGGGCAACCGACCGGGACAGCAGAAGCAGATAGACGAACAGCAACGCTGTGCCAAGCAGAAGCCCCACAGCAAAGGAAAGCGTAAACCCCTGCACCAAGCCGGAGATCAGATAGACCGCAATATTCAGGAACACGGTTCGTATGCCGATCACCCGGAGTTCATGCAGCAGCGCATCCTTCTGCATCCTGTTTCCCCTCCTTTCTGAACTACATCTGTATTATAACATGGAAAACCGAAAAACAAAATAGGCTTTTCTAAGAATTTGCACAAAAAGTCGAAAAAACTTCTGTATAAACAAGCTGCACCCTTGTGCATTTTGCCGCATTGACTTTTTCTGACCCATGCATTATAATGTAAGTATGCTACATCCATGTTAAAACATACAAGGAGGACGAGATTATGAAATTTGAAACGCAATGCATGCATGAAGGCTACACACCTGCCAACGGAGCACCCCGTGTCATGCCCATTGTGCAGAGCACGACCTATGCGTTTGATTCTACGGATCATATCGGTGATCTGTTCAACCTGCCCAACGAACACATGTACTCCCGCTTCTCCAATCCTACAGTAGAATGTGTGGAAAAGAAGATTGCCGCTTTGGAGGGCGGCGTGGCAGCAATGTGCACCTCCAGCGGACAGGCTGCAAGCCTGCTGTCGGTCATCAACGTATGCAGTACCGGAGACAGCTTCATTTCCACCAACTCCATCTACGGAGGCACGGTCAATCTATTTGCTGTGACCCTGAAGAAGCTGGGTATCGAGTGCATTTTCGTCAGTCCGGAAGCCTCTGACGAGGAGCTACAGGCTGCCGTCAAGCCCAACACCAAGCTGGTATTCGGTGAGACCCTGGCCAATCCGGCTCTGACCGTACTGGATATTGAACGTTTTGCCGCATTTGCCCACCGGAATAACCTGCCTTTGATTGTGGACAACACCTTCCCCACGCCTTACCTGTGCCGCCCCATTGAACACGGTGCGGACATTGTGATCCACTCCACCACCAAGTACATGGACGGTCATGCGCTCCAGGTGGGCGGCGTCATTGTGGACGGTGGACATTTTAACTGGGCAAACGGCAAATTCCCGGATTTCGTAGAGCCGGATGAAAGCTATCACGGCATCAGCTACACGGAATCCTTCGGGAACCAGGCTTACATTATCAAGGCAAGAATGCAGTTGATGCGGGATCTGGGCTGCTATCCGGCAGCAAACTCCGCATTCCTGCTGAATCTGGGGCTGGAAACCCTGGCTATCCGCATGGATCGGTACTGCGACAATGCCCAGAAGGTTGCAGAATATCTGGAAGGCTGCAAGCATGTAGCATCCGTTAGCTACCCGGGTCTCAAGAGCAGTCCCTATTATAACCGGGCAAAGCACTATATGCCCAAGGGTTGCAGCGGTGTCATCACCTTTAATATCAAGGGCGGCAGAAGCGCCGCAGTCAAGTTCATGGACGCTTTGCAGCTGGCATCCAAGGTGGTGCATGTGGCAGACATCCGCACCTGCGTGCTGCATCCTGCCAGTGCTACCCATCGGCAGCTCACTGACGCACAGTTGGAGGCAGCCGGCATCGATGGCGGCATGATCCGCTTCTCCGTTGGTCTGGAGAATGTGGAGGACATCATTGCCGACATTGCACAGGCTATGGACAAGCTGGACGCATAACGTACTTTTTCTTATACAAATACAAAGCGCCTGGGAGCATCTGCTTCCGGGCGCTTTTCGACTATAAGAGCTTTTGCAAATATACCAGATCCCGCAGCTGCACGCCGGCTTCAAAGATGGGGTGGTCATAATACTGCGTGAAAAAGTCCGGGATTACATGGCTCCGGCGAAAACCGCAGGCTTCATAAAAGGGCACGGTCAGAGGACTGTCCCCGGTTCCTGCCTGCAAAAGCCGGTACTGTCCCCGGTAACGGGACTGTAGAAACTTCAGCATCGCCCTGCCATAGCCCCTGCCCCGGACGGCAGGAGAAACCGCTATGTTTTTCAGCTCCAGGATGCCGTTTCCTTCATCCGTCACCACGCACACGCCTGCCGGCTCCGGATCCTCCAGCACATACATGGCACCCCGTTCCAGATACCGGTCAATCATATTCTCCTGCTCATCCCCCAGAAGCAGCAGCTCCAGGTACCGCTTCTTCTGTTCCGTCACGATTCTGATCTGCATGCCGCCTCCTATTCGATCGCCTTCATGGAGCCTGCCATATCGATCCGCCGCAGCTTGAAATACAGCAGTCCGTTGACCAGTACAGTAAATACAATGGTCAGCAACGCCGCCAGGCCAAAGGCATACGCCGGAATATCCGGGTAGAACATCACTGCATCCACCTGGGCGGTATCCACCACAAAGTGACACAGGAAGATTCCCAGCACCAGTCCTGCCAGCATACCCAGCAGAGCGGAAATCGTATTCTCCCGGTAGATGTAGGCTGCCACCTCCCGGTCATAAAAGCCCAGCACCTTAATAGTCGCCAGTTCCCGCATCCGCTCGGTGATGTTGATGTTTGCAAGATTATACAGCACTACAAACGCCAGCGCACCGGAGGAGATGATGATCAGCAGCACCACATAGTTCAGCGTACCGATCAGTTCATGGAACTTGTCCCCGGCATGGGAATTATAGGACAAAGAGCGCACTGCTCCGTTGGCAAGCAGGATTTCGGACAAAGCATCCTCCGAAGTACCCGCCGCCAGCTTCGCCGCAAAGCAGTTGGGGGTGTATTCCCCGTACAGGGCGGTGTACTGTGCCGGGGACAGATACACATAATGGAACACATACTGCTCCGTAATGGCAGTCACCGTCACCGGCGCAGATGCCCCCTCCAGGGTGATGGTGTCCCCCACCCCTACGTCCAGCATCCGGGCAAGTTTTTCTGTCACCACCGCCCCCTGCTCCTCCAGGGTATATGCCGCATCGGTTTTCCGGTCGATGAGCCGGATAAATTCCGGCAGTCGCTCCGGCTCCTGCGGCACGAACAGATACGCCTCCATGCTGCCGCCGGCGCCGGTGATGGTGGCGCTTTTCTGCAAAGCATACAGAGTATCCGTCAGTTCCGGGGTATCCGTCACCTTCTGATGCAGCTCCTCCAGTTCCTTGGCATCAGCATCCGGATCATACACCCCCAACAGGTCATACTGATACACCCGGGAATACTGCAGATCCACAATGACGGAAATGGCGTTGCGCAGCCCAAAGCCGGTGAGCATCAGGGCGGTGCAGCCTGCCACACCCACCACGGTCATCAGCACCCGGTTTTTGTAGCGGAACACGTTCCGGATGGTGACCTTGGCGTGGAATCCAAGCCGCTTCCACAGCCAGCCGATCCGCTCCAGCAGCACACGCTTTCCGTTTTTCGGGGGCTTTGGCCGCATCAGCTGTGCCGGCACGGAGGTCAGCTCCACATAGCACGCCGCCAGGGAGGTGGCGCCGGTACAGAGCAATGCAGTGCCCAGGGAACCAAGGGCATAGCCCCAGTGGAAGGGACAATGCACCGGGGGCAGATTATACATCAAAAGGTATGCCGCATAGATCACCCGGGGAAAGACCTGGGTGCACAGTCCCACGCCGGCGAACACCCCAAGCAGGCTTGCCGCCATGGAATACAGCAGGAATTGCCCCGCCACCGCAGCACCACTGTAGCCCAGCGCCTTCAGCGTACCAATCTCCGTGCGCTGCTCCTCCACCATACGGGTCATGGTGGTCAGGCACACCAGGCATGCTACCAGGATAAAGAAGATGGGAAATACACGGGCAATGGAATCCACCCGGTCTGCATCCTCCCAAAAGCTGTCATAGCCCACATTGTAGGAACGATCCATCACATACCACTGGATCTGCTCGCCGATGGTGTCCAGCTTCGCCTCTGAGTCCTTCAGCTCCGCCTCTCCCTGTTCCAGTTCCGCCTTGGAATCCGCCAGCTTCTGCTCTCCCTGGGTCTGCTGATCGGCGATTTCCTCCTCCCCCTGTTCCAGCTTTGCCTGGGCATCGGCAATGGCCTGCTGCCCCTCCTGGAGCTGCTGCTTGCCCTGTTCCAGTTCTTTTTTCTTGGCATCCAGGGTACTCTGCGAAGCATTCAGCTTCTTTTGTGCTGCCGTCAGCTGTGCGCCCTGTCGATCCAGATCCCCCTGCTGATTGTACAGGGACACCTGGTAATTCTGGGCATACAGCTTCAAAGCGGATGCATGCATGCCCTTTTCCGCAGCATCCACAGGCTCGGTGATATACTGCCGCAGCATCTTGGTAAATTCCATGCCGCTGCCATCCAGTACGGAGGCGTTATCGATCAGCTGCTCCGTCTGGGCATCCAGGGGCGGCACCATGCAGGTGTACCGGTAGTTGTCAATGGCAGTCAGCAGATTCTCGGAAAACTGCACCGCATCCGACAGGGTCTGCTGCGCCTGCTGAAATGCTGTCTGCTGGGTCTTGAGGGAGCTTGCCTGGGCATCCAGCTGCTTCTGGGAGGCTGCCAGGGTCTTCTCTCCCTGTTCCAGTTCCTTCTGCTTGTCTGCAAGCTGACTGATCTGCGCATCCAGATCCGTTCTGCCATCCTCCAGCTCCTGCCGGGCAGCAGCCAGCTGATCCGCCAGCTCCTGCTTGCCGGATTCATAGGCTTCCCAACCCTCATCCAGATCCTTTCTTGCCTGATCCAGTTCCTTTTGCGCATCCGCCCGCAGCTGCTCCTCCCGGAGACAGTAAATGTCCGGTGCGTCCGCCTCCAGCTGTTCTGCGTATGCCTGCACTGTATCCGTATAGACCTGGTCATAGGCATACAGCTTCCTGGTATCCTCCAGAGTCAGGAACACGTCCGTGTATACCTCCAGGGTGAACGCCCCCGGCGGCACCAGGATATAGCTTTCCACCTTGCCGTTGCCTACGGTGGTGGTACCCCGCTCAAAGTCCACATACATGGACCAGTCCGCAACCCCCACTATGGTAAAGGTGTCAGTTTTCAGGGTATCCGTCACCGGCTCCTCCGCCTTTGCCGGATCCAGGGTCAGAGTATCCCCCACCTTGAATTCCCCAGGAGTACGCACCTCGATGAGGCATTCGTCCGGCTGCTCCGGCCATCTACCCTCCCGCAGAGTGGGGGTATTCAGATCCTGGGGAGAGCCGGTGCCAACCTGGGTAAAATCCACAGACCAGATCCGGGCAATGGCACTGGCGGTATCCTCCGCATGCAAATACTGATCCGTGGAATAGCCCCCATAACAGCCGGCAATCCCCTGGCGCTGTGCCAGCTTCTGAACCTCCGCCCGGGAGAAACCCACCGTGGATTTCAGATGCAAATCCGCCAGGTGGGTGTCCTTGTAGTAGGCATCCGCCGTCAGCTTCATATCCGGACTGGTGACCTTGACCCCGGCGAAAAATCCGCTGCCCAGGGCGATGATGGCGAAAATAGCAAGGAATCTGCCCTTGGTCTTCCAGATGCTTCGCAAAGTATTTTTGAATATGCTCCGATTCATACCGTCACCACTCAATCTGCTCTACCGGCTCCGGATGCGCATTCATCCGAACCCCGTGTACCTTGCTGTTCTTGATCTCAATGACCCGATCCGCCATAGGGGCAATGGCAGAATTGTGGGTGATGACCACCACGGTCATACCATCCCGGCGGCAGGTATCCTGCAACAGCTTTAAGATGTGCTTACCGGTCTGGTAATCCAGGGCGCCGGTTGGCTCATCGCACAGCAGGAGCTTGGGCTTTTTCGCCAGTGCACGGGCAATGGACACACGCTGCTGCTCCCCGCCGGACAGCTGTGCCGGAAAATTGTCCATCCGATCTTCCAGCCCTACCTTTTCAAGCATCTGGGCTGCGTCCGCCGCATCCCGGCAAATCTGGGTAGCAAGCTCCACATTTTCCTTGGCGGTGAGATTCTGCACCAGATTGTAAAACTGGAACACGAAGCCGATGTCGTACCGGCGATACCGGGTGATCTCCTTTTTCTTCAGCTTGGCAATGTCCTGCCCGTCCACGATGATTTCCCCGGAGTCGCAGGTGTCCATACCCCCCAGCATATTCAGCACGGTGGTTTTCCCGGCGCCGGAAGGCCCCACGATCACCACGAATTCTCCCTTCTCCAGCTCAAAGGAGATGCCGTCGGATGCCTTGATCAGCACCTCCCCCATCCGGTATTCCTTCCGTACATCCCGCAGCGTTACAAATGCCGCCATACATGTTCCTCCTATGTACAGGCATCCCTCCATGGGCATGCCAAAAAATCAGGCAACGCAGTAGCACCTACCGCATTGCCTTCATTGTAGCATGTTCCGGGCAAAATAACAAGGTTTTCACCATATTTTCACCCAATTCGACAAATCAGATCGCCGGCATCACTCTGCCGCCGCACACAGGAATAAACGCTCCGGTGGTGAAGCTGGCAAGGTCGGACACCAGGAACGCTGCCATCTGTGCAATCTCTGCATCCGTGCCCCGGCGGCCCATGGGCACCTGCCGGTCGTAATCCGGCTGCACCTGCGTATTCGCATCCCGGTCACGTTCCGTAATGGTCCAGCCCGGCGCAATCTGGTTCACGGTGATCCCGTCCCCTGCCACCTCCTTGGCAAGGCATCGGCACAGCCCGTCCAATCCCCGCTTTGCCGCTGTGTATGCTCCGCAGCCAGCCTCCGCCAGTGCGGCGCACTCCGTGTTGATTACCAATATCCGCCCGTAATGAGCCGCCTGCATGGCAGGCACAAACGCCTGTGCCATATACACCGTCTGCATGACGCAGGAGCGGTACTGACTGTCAAAATCCCCGGGATCCTGCTGCAAGACAGGCTTCCATGCATACTGAATGACCGCATTATGCACCAGAATCTGGGGCATGCCCAGCGCCGCCTCCACCTTATCCCGCATGGCGAATACGCTGTCCCGGTCGGTCACATCCGCCTGCACCGCCAGTGCCCGACGTCCCATCCGGGTCAGCTCCGCCACCAGCTTGTCCGCCTGCAGCCGGTTGGCGTGATAATGCACCGCAATGTCCGCTCCGCAGTCCGCAAGGGTATGCGCCATGACACGTCCCAGTTGCCCGGTGGCTCCGGTAATCAAAGCGGTTTTTCCTGTCAGATCCAGTTCCAGCATATCCATTCCTCCTTGGGGCAAAGGGTCAGAACCTGCCCTTTGCCGTTCTTATGACAAATTGTAATTACATGCTCCGGTAGCAGCAGCTGGGTGAACCCGGCGTTCATCCGGCTCCGGATGCTCTCCTCCGTCAGGGTGAAGGTGACTTCCTGGAGGGGCACCCCGATGCCGGTGCCGGTTGCCTTTACATAGCTCTCCTTCGCCGTCCACAGCCGGATAAAGGCATAGTCCGGATCCGGCTGGGACAGCACCCAGTCCTGTTCCCCCCTGGCGCATGCACGCTCCAGCACCCGTTTCCGCAGGGGACGCACCGGCTCTGCATCCACCCCCACCGGCGCAGCATCCACTGCCGCCGCCGCCAGAAACCTGCAATGGGTCACATTTACATGCACTTGGGGATACATGGGCAAAAAGGGCTTTCCCCTATCCTGACGCTCCAGCCATGCATGCCGGATTCCGGATTCCCGCCACAGTCCCCATGCCAGAACGTCATAGGCGGCACGATGCTGCCCGGAGTGATTATTTTCCTCCGCACGAAGCCACCGCAGATATAGCATGCCCATTCCCCCCTACAAAAAACGGACGGCAGGATACCGTCCGTTAAATTTATGGCAACACCGCACAAAGATTGTGCAGCAGATGTGCTAACAGATTTTTCGTCAGATTGCATAGAAACGACGCAGGAATACTGGCGTATTGCAAGGAGTTTCTGTGTGATATGACGGAAAATTCGTCAACAGATGCGGTGCAAAGCCGACAGGCGGGCTTTGTGCGGTGTTGCCTTATTACTCCTTGCGCTTATAGAACATATTCACAGGTTCACTGGTGCTTAAGATAAAGCAGATCGCAAAGCACAAAATCAAGGCAGCGCCGTATCCTACAGCGGTCAGCGCCATGCCCTCCTCTTTTTTCTGCATCAGCATGGGCAGACCCGGGAACAGCAACAGTACCGTCATCAATCCGAACAGGAAGGAGCCCAGCTTTTTCACAAAGCCCACCCGCAGGATCAGCAGAACGGACACGACCCCCAGCCCGAAGCTGGTGTAATTCATCACCTTGGTGACACCGCTGTAAAAGCCGTTGTCCATACTGTCCTGAAATTCCCGGACGGAGAAGAAATACAGGGCAGCCGCTGCCAGCAGTCCCAGGATCATCAGAACGATCACGACCGTAAAGCCCTTCTTGGCAAGCTCCGCTTCCCGTTCCATCCGCAGCTCGTTCATCAACCGGCGGCTTTCCGCCTTGTCCACATTTGTGGTCATGTTCAGAGACTGCTCAATGGCACGCTTCTGGGCGTTTGCCTTTGCCGCCTCCAGATCCGCTTCATTGAACCGGGACACCTTCCGCTCCGGCTCCGGGGCAGGCTCCTCCAGCAGAGATGCGGCAGCAGCAGCGGAAACCTGTGGCTCGTGCTTCTCCTTGACCGGCGGCGTATAGGTGCTTTCCTCCAGCACCGGTGTCTTGACCTGGGGTTGGGGGGCAGGCTCCGCCGGCTGGCTTGCTGCATGGGCAGCCACCTGCCGATCCATATATGCCTTCTGAATGGCAGCAATCTGCTCCGGAGTATAGGGAGGCTGACCGGACTGGGCACGCTGCTGTGCCAGAACATCCAGCTGCTGCTGGGTCAGGGGTACAGGGGTAAATGCAGCCGGCTGTGCAGGCTTGGATGCGGCATGCGCATCCGGATCCTCCAGCACCGGTGCCTGTACCCCTTCCAGGCTATGCTTTTTCCGGGTATCCACATAATCATCATCCGCCAGCGTGGGTGCTGCCACGTCTGCAAGATGGGACTTCTTTTCCTTGGGCGCAACGTATGCTGTATCCTCCAGCACCGGCGCAGCTACGCCCGCCAGCCGATCCTCCTTCTGCTTGGGCACATAGGTGGACTCCTCAAGCTGGGACAATCCGTTGTTCTGTTCTTCGCTCATTCCCATCACCTCCGTATGCTTGACCGCTGCTTACCGTTCCAGAATCTGGCTTCTGTCCGGACCAATGCCGATCATAGCGATCCGGCAGTCGCACAGCTCCTCCAACCGGGCAATGTAACGCTTGCAGCTTTCCGGCAGCTCCTCAAAGCTCTTGCAGCCGGAAATATCCTCGTCAAAGCCCTCTGCTTCCTCGTAGATGGGCGTACAGCCAGCCAGCTCCTCCAGTGTGGGAGGCAGGTTCCGGGTGATGGTGCCGTCCGCCATTTTGTATGCGGTACAGATTTTCAGGGTGCCCAGACCGCTGAGAGTATCCAGCTTGTTGATGGCAAGCCCGTCCAGACCGTTCACACGCACAGAGTGCCGCACGATCACTGCGTCAAACCAGCCGGTTCTCCGGGGTCTGCCGGTGGTGGTGCCGAATTCGCCGCCTACGTTCCGGATCTTCTCCCCGATTTCATCGTTCAGCTCGGTGGGGAAGGGTCCCTTGCCCACACGGGTGGTATATGCCTTTGCCACGCCGATGATGTTGGAGATCATCCGGGGGCCAACACCAGTACCTACACATACCCCTGCGGACAGAGGATGGGAGGAGGTAACGTAGGGGTATGTACCAAAGTCAATGTCCAGCAGGGTCGCCTGCGCACCCTCAAAGAGGATGGTCTTCCCCGCCTTGTCCGCCTCATAGGTCAGCACGGATACATCCGCCAGGTAGGGCAGCAGCCGCTTGCCGTATTCGGTGTATTCCTGGATCACAGCGTCCAGGTCAATGGCCTCGCCCCCGTATACGGCAGTGATGATCTTGTTCTTCAGCGTCCCGGTGCTCCGTACCTTCTGGGCAAACACCTCCGGATGGGTCAGATCGTACATCCGAATGCCGCAGCGCTCATATTTGTCCATATAGGTGGGCCCGATGCCCCGCTTGGTGGTGCCGATGTCGGAATTGCCCCGGAATTTCTCGCTGAGTCCGTCCAGCACAATGTGCCAGGGCATCACCACATGGGCACGGGGGTCGATCTTCAGATTGTCCGTCGAAACCCCTCTTGCATGCAGATTGTCCAGCTCGGAGATAAAATCCTTGGGATCCAGCACAACCCCGGCGCCGATCAGGCAGGCAGTGCCCGGATACAGAATGCCGGAGGGCACCAGGTGCAGCTTATAGGTCTGTCCATTGTTTACCACCGTATGACCGGCGTTGTTGCCTCCCTGGGAACGTACTACCACTTCCGCACGGGATGCAAGAATGTCAATAATCTTGCCCTTTCCTTCATCGCCCCACTGGGTGCCGATTACAATATTAGCAGGCATACTCAATTCCTCATTTCTTTGTCCTTAATGGATGCATGAAGCATACATCAGTTAGTATAGCATCTTTTCGTCGAAAAAGCAAGTGAATCCGGGGGAATTTCCACAGCAGGATGCCCCTTTTCCGGCTTTTCAGCGAATTGCATAGAAAACCTGTGCGCTTTCTCGTAGTTGCATGCTAAAGTGATGAATCATCCTTTCCACGAAGGGTGATGATCCGCAGCTCAGGGGGATTAAACAGTCTGGGCTTGGCGATGCCCCCGCTGACGATCAGATCCGTATGCCCCTGCCGGTAATGTCCCCTGGAATATGCCGGGAAGAGTTTCCGCTCCGGGGAGAGCAAGCCCCCCACCACCGGCAGCCGGATCATACCCCCGTGCACATGACCGGACACCACCAGCTCCGCTCCCCAGGCAGCATAGGTGTCCAGAGCCAGAGGGCTGTGCGCCAGCAGCAGAGTCATGCCCCGATGCACGCCCACCGCCTGCTCCATGTCATCCGGTGTATACTTGGAAAGCCCGGAAAAGCCCCGGTTCTGGTTCCGGAACATGCTGTATTTCAAGGTGACACCGCAGAGCGCCAGTCCCTCCAGCTGCACAGTCCGGTTGCACAGCAGCACCGTACCGGTAGCTTCAATCGTCCGGTACAGCTTCTGCCGCATGGGTTCCGTCATATCCAGCTCATGATTGCCTGGCGCATAATACACCGGAGCAATGGCGCACAGCCCGGTCAGCAGCTGCTGCACCAAGGAAAAGTCCGTGCAGGTTCGGCTCACCAGATCCCCGGGAACGAGGATCAGATCCGGCTTTGCTGCCCGGACTGCCCGGAGCAGCCGCTGACAGCGCCTCTGCCGCCGCCGGTTGATGATGTGGGTATCCGACACCAGCGCCAGCTTCAAGGGGCGCCCGGTGTATGCAGGCTGATCAATGGTATCCTGCCGCACCGCCAGCATGCAGCAGTTTTCACGGACAAACTCTGCGGCCAGTAACCCTGCCACCGCCCCGGCAATGATTCCGATCATGCTGTTCCTCCCTTCTGATTCTGTATTGCCTTATCTTTTATTATACCGGATTTCCCCGTCGAATGCAACGGATTTGACGGATTCGGAAAAATGTAGTATATTAACAGACCTGCAAATAAAAGTCAATAGGTAAAACGAAAAAATTCAAAAAAATTTTCATGCTAAAATTGGCATGACAAAAAGACCGCAATA
>ERZ1673695.745-NODE-745-length-44477-cov-13.720476_pt1 | contig 44477 bp, 43 predicted proteins | sample MGYA00580225_ERZ1673695 | MGnify/ENA primary metagenome ERZ1673695 (study PRJEB41218, sample SAMN15661739) | gut metagenome | host: Homo sapiens | place: Canada: London | collected 2015-08-20/2019-03-30 | study: EMG produced TPA metagenomics assembly of... | reverse complement strand
TGACAACTTTAACAGTGGGAGGAGGAGAGAGGGCCGACAATGCCGCGCGGGGGGCGGGGGGTTGGGGAGTGCCGGCTGCTTGGTTGTGTGATAAGGAGGAGAAATCTGTAAGGTAAACGATAAATTACGGTTTAGCTTTTAATCTATCTGCGGTGGTTTTCGATCTCTTAGTTTTGACCTCACTTTCAGCTGACTTATAAAGCTATGGTATGCTCACTGCAGATTAGATTTTATCAATGACCGCCGATGTGGAGGAGGATTTTATATTCGTGCGATACGATAAAAAATCATTCCTCTGGCCGGGGGGCTGCGACGTGATATGACTCAGGATGAGCGTCATCTTTGGTACGATTTTCTCGCAAAATATCCCGCGCGTTTTCAGCGTCAGAAGGTTATCGACCGCTATATAGCAGACTTTTATTGTTTTAAGACCGCCTTGGTCGTAGAAATAGACGGCGGTCAGCACTATTGCGGCGGCCGCCCGGATTTTTACGCGGGTTGACCGATAGCTGAACTTAGCTCCGTTTCTATCAGAGGCGTCAGCCGCCTGTTTTTGCGGCTGACTGAATGAGTGCTGCGCGGCGAAAGCTGGGAATAAAATTGAAGCCTCCCTCTTCGATGCCGTTAAAAGGAAGCTTCCGCAAAGTTATTTTCTATAATTTAGGATTTCGGGCCGTCTGCGATTACTGTTTTTTTTCCGCGCTGCTGATGTTCTTCAGCACAAAGGCGGCCCACAGCTCAAAGGCGTCTTTGAAGTTCCAGGGGTCTTTGCCGGTGAGGGCGCGGATTTTTTTGAGGCGGTACTGAAGGCTGTTTCTGTGCATCGCGAGGCGCTCGGCCACTTCGCCGCTCGCGAAGGGGGATTCGCACCAGCCGAGGAAGGTGTCGCGCATCTCCTCGTAATCGTTGCGTCCCTCGAGCCCCGCGAGGGTGCGGTCGGCGAATTCTTCCCGTTTGCCTACCGGGAGCAGGTCCAGCAGGGCCTCGCTGGTGAGGCTGCGCGCGGAGATAACGCCGGAAAGTTTGAGCTGGCCCGCGAGGCGCATCGCGTCGCGCGCGGAACGCAGGGAGATGGCGAGCCCGTTCAGGTCGTTCGCGGGAAAGCCTACGGCGATGTCGGCGGTAATGCCTTTGTCTTCCAGGCTCTCGATAAAACCGTGGGCAATGCTCTCAATGTTCTGAGTGATGTCGTCGTTGGTCCCCGGACGGTTCGGCGTGACGAAGATCGTGACGCGCCGGTTCCGCTGCGGACAGATGACATTGCGCGGATGGGAGAAGGCGGAGCGCAGCTCGCGCACCATGATCTGATAGGCGTTCTCGCTCGATTCGTCTTTCCACTTTTTCATCTCGACGACGACGGACGCTTTGCAGCGCGTGAGGGTGACGCCAAGCTCTTTGCCCTGAAGGGTGATGAGTTCGCCCATGCCCTGAGAGGCGTCGTAGGAGGCGACGTTTTCAACAAGGTCGCGCAGCGCGCGTTCGCGCATAAGGTTTGACTCAAGGAAGGCCTGTTCGCGCAGCATGATTTCCGCCTGTTTCTGCACGAGGAGCCCAAAACGCTCGACCTCATCGGGCATACCGGTTATTGAAACGGAGCCGATGACTTTGTCAAAGAATTGTATGGGCAGTGTATAACCGGGATAGACGCCGGGCATTTTTTTCGCCTCGTCGCTGTAGGTGACGCATGGTTTGTTTTCCTGCATCACCTTAATGGAGGGTTCGTGGAAGGTCCCCACTCTTTTCTTTACATTACAGCCGATAATGATGCCGTTTTCATCGGTAACGAGAACGCCGCGTCCGATTACCTCGCTTGTACTCTCTGCGATATTCTGCGCCATTTTTTTAAACATGAAGAAACCACTCCCGGACTTTTTATTCAAGAGCATAGTTCGTTTTTTATTATATATCATTTTTATGTTCTTAGGAATAATGTATTTTACCCCGTATATAGCTAGAATGTGAATAGGGAGACAAAGTGGCTGAAGCACCGAATCTTCCAAAAAGAATTTAATGTTTGTTTTATCAATAAATAAGGAGGAATGCAAAATGCGTTTGGAGTTGCATAAGGTCCACATCAAAGGACTTGATTTTGCAGAGAAAACCCACGTAAAGAACGGCGTGCTCTATGTCAACAAAGAAGAAGCCGAGGCCCTCGTCGCCGAGGACAGGAACTTCTCGAAGGTGAGCATAGATTTTGCCCGCCCCGGTGAGAAGACGCGCATCATTCCGGTCAAGGATGCGGTCGAACCCCGCGTTAAGATCGGCAAGGGCAATTATTTCCCCGGTTTCATGGCTCCCATGGAGAAGGCCGGAAACGGAGAGACCCTCGTCCTTGACGGCGCGGCGGTAGTCACCTGCGGCCCGATCGTCGCCTTCCAGGAGGGCTTCATCGACATGAGCGGCCCCGCAGCCCCCTATTCACCTTTCTCAGAGACATACAACATCGTACTCTCAGTCGAACCCGTAGAGGATCTTGAGAAGCACCTTTACGAAACTTCGCTCCGCGAAGCCGGACTTAAGCTCGCCGTATACCTCGCCCGCTGCGCGGAAGAGAACGGCGCTAAGGCCGACGAAGTCGCGGTATTTGAAAAAGGCGACACCTTCGAGGAGAGCCAGAAGTATCCCGATCTCCCGAAGGTCATCTATGTCTGCATGAATATCACGCAGGGACTGCTGCACGACACTTATCTCTACGCGGCGGACCTCCGTCCCTCGCTTCCGACACTCATCCACCCGAACGAAGTCCTCGATGGCGCGATGGTCTCCGGAAACTGCGTCTCGGCCTGCGACAAGAACACCACCTGGCATCACTGCCACAACCCCATAGTCCAGGCGCTCTATGCCCGCCACGGCAAAGAGATCAACTTCCTCGGCATGGTTCCCACCCAGGAGAGCACGGTGCTCGCCGGTAAGATCCGCGCCTCGCAGATGAACCTCTCGATCGCGCAGCAGCTCGGCGCCGACGGCGTCATCGTCTCGGAAGAGGGCTACGGCAACCCCGATACGGACCTCTGCCTCAACGCGAAGAATTTTGAGAACGCCGGCATTAAGGCGGTTCTCGTATCCGACGAATCGGCCGGTACGGACGGCGCGAGCCAGAGCCTTGCCGACGCCACGCCGGAGCTCACAGGCTTCATCTCCACGGGCAACGTCAACGAGATGATCGAAGTTCCCGCCATGGACAAGGTCATCGGCTACCCCGAATCGATCGCGGTCCTTTCCGGCGGCGCGGAGGAGAGCCTGCGTCCCGACGGCTCGATGTACGTAGAGCTTCAGTCCATCATCGCTTCCACAGCTGAAATCGGCTTCAACAAGCTCGGCTGCGAATGGGTATAGGGAGGTAATCACAATGACCTTAAAAGTTGTTCATTATATTAACCAGTTCTACGCCGGTATCGGCGGAGAAGAGAAGGCCGACCACCAGCCCGAGATACGCGAGGGTATTGTCGGTCCCGGAATGGGCCTTAACGCCGCCTTCGGCGGCGAGGCGGAGATAGTCGCCACCGTCATCTGCGGCGACGGCTACTATGGAGAGCACACGGAAGAGGCCCGCGCCAAGTGCCTGGAGATGGTGGCGGCCAAGAAGCCCGACCTCTTCATCGCCGGCCCCGCCTTCAACGCCGGACGCTACGGATTCGCCTGCGGCGATATCGCGGCCACGGTAGCCGCTGAGCTCGGAATCCCCACGGTGACTTCAATGTACCCCGAGAATCCCGGAGTGGAGCTCTATTCCAAGAAGACCTACATCGTCCCCTGCGCCGACTCGGCACGCGGCATGGGCCAGGCCCTTCCCGTAATGGCTAAGCTCGGCCTCAAGCTCGCGAAGGGCGAACCGATGGGCCCCGCGAAGGTCGAGGGTTATATCCACCGCGGCATGCGCAAGTCTTTCTTCCATGAGAAGAGCGGCGCTGAGCGCGCGGTAGAGATGCTCCTCAAGAAGCTCCGCGGCGAAGAGTTCCAGACGGAATATGAGATGCCGACCTTCAAGAAGATCCCTCCGGCAGCGCCGATCAAGGATCTGAAGCACGCGAAGATCGCGCTCGTCACCTCCGGCGGTATTGTCCCGAAGGGCAACCCCGACCGTATCCGCGTCTCCTCGGCGGAGAGCTTCGGCGAGTATGATATTTCCAGCCTCTTCGATATGACGCCCGATAACTACGAGTCAATCCACGGCGGCTATGACCGTCAGTGGGCGAACCTCGACCCCGATGTTGTCGTTCCCATCGACGTTATGCGCGAACTTGAAAAAGAGGGCGTATTCGGCAAACTCCACGATAAGTTCTACACCACGACCGGTACCGGTACGGCCGTCGCCTTCGGCGAGAAGTTTGGACAGGAGATCGGCGCGAAGCTGAAAGAGGCCGGCGTTGACGGCGTGATCCTCACCTCCACCTGAGGAACTTGTACTCGGTGCGGTGCATCGATGACAAGAGAGATCGAAAACGCGGCAGGCATCCCCGTCGTCCAGATAGCGACGATCGTTCCTATCATGCTCACAGTCGGAACGAACAGAATAGTCCCCGGCGTGGCGATCCCCCATCCCGTCGGAAACCCCGAACTCGGCCCCGAGGTCGACAAGGCGGCACGCAGAGAGCTGCTCATGCGCGCATTCAAGGCTATGACCACGCCTATCGAAGAACAGACAATCTTCGAAAAGAACTAGTTTTAAACTATCCGAGGGCGGCTTTAAACGCCGCCCTCTTCCACCAAAATATTAATCCGAACAAAAAAATTACCTATTTCAGTAATTCTCTTATCATTTTTATAAAAATGCACAAAAACAGCCTTTGCATTTTGCTGTAAAATATCATATTATACAAAGCGGCACGAGCTGAGGAGACCGGGTGATAGAGATGACGGCAAAAGAGTTACGTATCGTTACAAACAACAGCTGGATAGAGACAGGCCCCGCGGTACCGCATGAGATAGTGTTCGTCGAGGGGACGCCGATGGAGGTCCTCGATAAGACGGAAGAGCTGCTTCAGCAGGGTTGGAGGCTCGTATCCGCCCCACTGCCTCCGAATGTGCCGATAATGCGCGGTCCCTATCGGTCTTTGGTGATAGAGAAAAATGACCGCCAGTATGACAGGGACGGGCTGATAGCGCTCGGCAAGGCGAGAGACCGCTACCGGATGGAGCGGGAGAACCACAATTTGCCGGAGCCCGGCGAGGACTTCGGCGTGATCGACCGCCAGATGCTGCAGCGGACGCTGCGCGACGCTATGATTATTGAGGCTGAAAATAGAAATTAAATATCGTTTCAAGGTCGACTTTCTGACTGACGGATGATATGATAAGAAATAGATATTAAAAGCTGTGACTTTTAAAATATAAACAGGAGGCAAACTACAATGATTGCACTTACAAAAGAAAACTGCGACGCCGAAGTACGCGAAGAGAAGTCAATACCCGTAGTAGTGGATTTCTGGGGACCCCAGTGCGTTCCCTGCATGGGCCTTATGCCCCACTATCATGAGATGGAGAAGGAATTCGAGGGTAAGGTGAAGTTCACCTCCGTCGACTGCTCGACCAACAAGAGAGTGGCGATGGGCTTCCGCGTAATGGGCCTTCCCACCTTCCTCTTCTGGAAGGACGGAGTAGAGGTAAAGCGTCTCTCAAAGGAAGAGTGCACGGCCGAGTCGATCAGAGCGGAGATCGAAAACCTTATTAAGTAAGGCGATAGTTGGACGGCAGCGTCCAATTTAGCATAAAACACAAATAGGAGGTATCTTGTCCATGGGCAAATTAAGTGGTAAGAAACTTCTCCTGCTTGGCGAAAGAGACGGCGTACCTGGGCCCGCGATGGAAGCGTGCCTTAAGGATTCTGGCGCAGAGATAGTATTCTCAGCGACAGAATGCTTTGTCTGAACCGCGGCAGGAGCAATGGACCTGCAGAACCAGCAGCGTATTAAAGACGCCGCTGAGAAGTTTGGAGCCGAGAACTGTGTAGTAGTATTAGGTTCTTCAGACGCGGAAGGCGCAGAAATCTACGCCGAAACCGTCACGAACGGCGATCCGACCTTCGCAGGCCCGCTTGCTGGAGTCTCGTTGGGACTCCCCGTGTATCACATCTTTGATGAAGCTATTCGTTCAGAGTGCGATCCCGCGCAGTGGGAAGAGCAGATTTCCATGATGGAAATGGTCCTCGATCCCGAGGCACTCGCAGCCGCCGTAAAAGGCATGCGTGACCAGTACAGCAAGGCTGCTCTGTAAGCCTTACTTATTTAACAGGATTTAGCAAAAGAGAAGAGCCGCACGGCTCTTCTCTTTTGTCTTATCTGCTTGTTTTATTCTTCACGCGGTTTGAAATCAGGCGGATAGGCGATCAGGTACTGCTGTATGCGCTGGTCCAGGGGCAATGCTCCGATATCGCGCCAGGTGTGAAAGAATTCCTCGGCGGAGGCTACCGCGTAGCCGTCCTGACAGTGGTCGCAGACGTCGTCGCTGTCCATAAAGATGAGCACGTCGTCAGCCGTAGTCTCCGTACCCATGGTATCGTAGCCGATGATGACGCGCCAGTGGCCGCCGAAGCGCATGTTTTCCACCATGATGGGCAGCCCCGCCCGCAGATTGCGGATCACGAAATCACGGAAGGCGGCGGCATCCTTAAAGAGACGCTCGCCGCCGCGGCACTCGCAGAGGCTTGTGCTTACCCGCCAGCCGATCTCTTCAAAGAAACGGCACATTCCCGCGGTGCAGGTGCCGCCCTCGCCCCTTTCGTTGGGGGTGCCGCTGGAGCCCATTCGCCGCATCAGCTCCGGTTCGTCGTAATCGGTAACGCCGAAGTACCAGAGCACCGTCAGCGCCGCCGCGGGGCCGCAGCTGTAGCAGGCGGTCTGCTGGTAGGTGGGATAGTTCGTGAGTATCGTCAGCCCCCTGTCGTTGCTCTCCATGGTGAAGAAATCGGGCGCTTTGAAGTACGGCGAGTTTTTTACATCCGCGACGCCCTCGTAAGCGGCGCCGCTTTCCGGATGGGGAATTATGTAGTCGGGACGCGGGACGCGCCTTACACGTTTCTGCATCAGAAAACCTCAGTCGGCGATGGAGCTGAGCCGCTCAAGCTTCGTCTGTTTCTGGAGGAGCGCCAGCGCGACGCTCAAAATATGCGTGTTATCCACCCATAGGAAGGAGGCGCTTGTAAGCAGTTTATCGGTGGCCTCCGCGGGGGTGAAGACAAGATTCCCGTTCACGATGCCCCATTTAAGCCGCTTCCATTCATAAAACTCAGACTGCGAGCCCTTGAAGAGTCCACGCTGCGTCATCGTGAGACCATTGTCGGAGACGGAGAAGTCTCCGAAGCGGTAGTCTTTTCCCTTCCGCAGTCCGTCAAGCATCTCCGCCATCAGGCGCTTCCCCACCGCGCGCCAGAAGCGCTGCGTAAGATGTTCATAGAAATCTTTCTGTTTGGTCTTGATCGTGAATTCACGGGTCTCAGTGCCGAAGGTGGCGAGATAGCGCACCTTCGGGAAGGGGCCGCCCCGCCGCTGGTCCACGCCCCAGCGGAGCCGCGTTATCGTTTTAAGGGGAAATAGTTCTCCGCAGTACAGAAATCCGGCAGGGGTGATGTCCAGGCTCTTTTTGAAGGGCCAAATGCCAAAGCTGCAATGAAAATCTATTTCGTTATGCCATGATTTTTTATCCACGACAGACCCGCTCCTATAATTTATCTTTAATATCTACATATCCGGTGCCGGCGATCGTCACAAAATACCTGACCTCCGGCATCTTCCTTGATTTTACTATAAAAGTGGCCGCTGGGGTCAGCGTAAACCAGCGCCCGGAGAAAATTAATTCACGGACGCCCTCGTAGGCCAGCACCGCCTCATCGAAAGAATATATCTCGTGCCGCAGGTTTTTCATACCGCCGAGCCAAATTATGGTCACCTCATAGCTGTGGTCTGTGTTCTGCGTGAGCATGACGCGAAATTCCACACTCTCGCGCGCCGCCAAAGCCATCCGGTGCTTCATCCAGGTACAAAAGTTTTTCGCCTCATTCAGTATTATACGCCGTTCTCTCGTCTGCGAATTCGAAAGGGTCTGAAGAGAGATGCAGGAGAGGCTTCCAACGATCACCAGCACCGCGATCAGCTCAACAAGCAGGAAAGCCCTTCTCCTGCCTCCGGCCTCAGCCCTCATTCCCCAGCAGCGAGAGGACCCACAGATAGAAGGGATGTTCTTTTTTGAATAATTTGCCGTTCAGGTCTGTGCAGCCGTGCTTTGTCCACCCCTCGGTGAGCAGCCTGCCGTCGGAGGCGCGCACGACACGGTATTCAAACTTAATGCTGTGGACCTTGAGCTCAGAGACGCGGCCCCACAGCTCTATCTCGTCGTCGTAGCAGGCCGGATGCTTATAGCGGCAGTAGGCCTCGACGACGGGCAGCATCAGCCCGTTTTTCTCCCACTCGGTATAGGGGCGGCCCCAGCCGCGGCAGAGTTCGGTACGGGTCACCTCAAACCAGTCAAGGTAGTTGGCATTGTAGACGATCTTCATCTGATCGGTCTCGCTGTAGCGCACCCTTATCTTAGTGGCCAGCGTATATTTATCTTCCATCGACATTCTCCTCTCTTTATGCGCCTAAGGCTCCGCGTTTGTACAAAATATATTTTGCGCGGTCCAGCGGCGAGACCCCGCGGTATGGAACCTCAAATCCTTCGCCGGGCGGGCAGGGAGCGTAACCAGCGGCGGTTGTGGAGAGCGTGCCCCGGCCTCCTGTGAGCGAGGCTACGCGCAGCGGGAAGTCCATACTTGAGGCGACAGGCAGCAGCCCCTCCATCATAAAGCTGCCCTTGCGCACGACGGGGCTGTCAAATGTGCCGCGCATCGCGACAATCTCGCCGATCAGCCTGCCGCTCGCCTCCTCGGGGAAGGTGAGGCGGAACTTCTGCATCGGCTCGAGAAGTTCCGTGCCGCTTGCCACGAGGCCGTCCATGATTCCCATTGGCGTCGCGAGCATGAAATCCAGAGGATGCGTATGCACCGTATGGTGTTCGCCGCCGACGAGCCTGATCCTGACGTCCGTGACCTCCCAGCCCTTCGGCCCCTGCCGCAGCGCCTCCGGGATGGTCTGACGCACCTGGGCCTGGTAGCGCGTATATATTTTATCGTTTGCCACGGTGCTTTCAAAGACGACGCCTGTGCCGAGCGGCAGCGGCTCGATCTCAAAGTCCATCACCGCCCAGCAGGGTTTGGGCATGGTATATTCGACATAGCCGTGCGCGCGTTTGAGCGGACGCTCTTTATAGACGACCATCGGCTCGCCGAGAGCCGCCTCAAGGCCGAAGCGCTCGGCAAGCAGCGTCTGCAGTATCTCTATCTGCAGCAGTCCCGTGACGCGCACAAGCAGTTCGCGCGACTCTTTTTCCCAGATGACGTCCAGCAGCGGGTCTTCGGCGGAGAGCTCCGAGAGGGCGGCCACCAGCGCGGGATACTGCGACGGTTCCGCTGGCGTCACCTTAACGCGCAGCACAGGAGCGGCAATCTCCGCCACCGGCGGCACGTACGAGGGATCGCCGATGATGTCTCCGCTGACGGTCCCCGTCAGGCCGTAGACCGCGCCGACCTCTCCGGCGCAAAGGCTGCCCTTGTCCTTTTCCTTTGAGCCCAGCACCTCGCGTATCTGCGTCACCTTCTCCTCGCGTCCCATGGTGACATTGCGCACGCTGTCGCGGTTTTTCAGCGTTCCGGAAAAGAGGCGCAGATGCGCCACGCGTCCGAGCGAGGGGTTATGTTCCACTTTGAAAACTACGCCTGAAAGCGGACCGGCGGCGTCCTGTGCCTTGGCCAGCTGTGCGAGCAGCTCCAGAAGCGGCTCGACGCCCTCGCCTTTCAGCGCCGCCCCGCAAAGGGCGGGAATGAGTTTACGCGCATAGAAGGAATCTCTCAGAAGCGTGTCGAGCTCATCTTTGCTAAATGCGCCGGCTCCTTCGTCAAAGTATTTTTCCAGCGCCACGTCGTCATATTCGGCAAGCGTCTCGGCAAGCGACTCTTTATCTTCCAGATCGATCAGGCGCGGCGCGGTTCCAGTCAGCTCCCCTATCTCCGCCATGACCGACTTGACGTCGGCTCCGACGCGGTCGGTCTTGTTGATGAAGAAGAGCGCCGGAATACCCATCTTATCGATGGAGCGCCATATGAGCTCGGTCTGCGACTGTACGCCCTCTACTGCGGAGACGACAATCACGGCAAGGTCCATCGCGCGCACGGCGCGCTGCACCTCGGCGGAAAAGTCGCTGTGGCCGGGGGTATCGATGATATATATCTTTACGCCGCGCCATTCAAGAAGCGCGGAGGCGGCGCGGACCGAGATGCCGCGCCGCCGCTCAAAGTCCATAAAATCCGTATGCGCGCTGCCGTCGTCCACGCGGCCCAGCGAACGCACGGCACCGGCCTTAAAGAGCATCTGCTCCGTCAGAGTGGTCTTTCCTCCGTCGACGTGGGCCAGAATGCCGATCGTCAGCGGGCAGGCTTCGTTTACAGCCAATGTATGTTTGCTTCCCGGCGCGGGGGGTACTGCCGCAGCGGACGAAGCTGGGGCCAGCCCATCATCTGCGCGCCGCAGATGTGTTCGTCATCACCGATCCCAAGATATTCCCGCAGCGGCGCAAAGCTCCTGATCGCTATCGTCAGGTAACCGCCCCAGCAGCAGCCTATCCCCAGACCATGGGCGGCAAGCTCAAGATATGTAAGGGCGATGGCCCCGTCCTCCGGCCAGCGGTGTTCTTTAGGCACGACCGCGACCGCGACATGCGGCGCGCCGCGCAGCAGCGCGTCCTCCCCCGCCTTGGCCTTCGCGATCATCGCCGCGCCGAGCAGCGCGCCTGGGTCGGTGGGATTCTTGAATATCTCCTCACGAAACCAGCAGAGGATAAGGTTCGTTATCTCCTTGGTCTTTTCCGGATCATCCGAGACCACCCAGCGTACGGGCTGATAGTTCACCGCAGTCGGCGCCTGGCGCACAGTTTCGAATATCCGCGCGAAAAGCTCGCGCGGAATGCGCTCATCCTTGAACTTACGGATACTGCGGCGCGTCTTGAGCAGGTTTTCCGCCTGTTCCGCCGTGGGCATCACTATATCCTCGCTCCTCACGATCTTTCCCTGGTCCATGAAGGAGAGGGTATCGGCGTATGCCGAACAGAAGAGCACGCACTGGGCGCACTGGATACAGCGTCCGCTGTGCTTCTCCGACATTTCCGGGAACCCGTCGTCGCCAAACTTTATTATCCCGGCGGGGCAAATGCGCAGACATGTTCCGCATTTCGTACATTTTTCACGGTCAACTCGCAGTTCGTTCATCTGGATTCACACTCCTAAGTATCTTTTATATATTGGTCCGCCGGCCATATGCGCCGTACGCCTCGCGGCAGACACATCCAATCAGCGGAATATATCTTAGTTATTTTGCCGATAAAACGATTTAACCGGCGCTTCCTGAATAATTTTAACACTATGGAACAAATTTTTATCCTCCAATCACGCAAAACCAAGGAGCGCTCGTCCGCGTTTTAGGCTATAATCTGTGATTGGAGCAGAAATGCAGCCGATTACAGGAGGTAATTTGATGAAACGAATAATCATTACGCTGGTGCTGGTCACGGCACTATTGTCGCCAAATATCGCGATGGCGAATATATCGAATCTGATACCGCCCTTTCACTGGACCTATCATTCTCTAAGCAATCTCTCGGCCAAAGGGCTGATCGGCGAGCAGGTAGTCCCCGGTAAGAGCGCCTTCACACCCGAGCAGGTGGTGGCACTTGTGGTGATGGCGCTCAAACACGCGGAGAACGACATTACAAAGCTTGGAGACGCGGAGCTTTCCAGCATGCGTCAGCTGGCAAGCGCCTACCGCCCCTATTTCAAAGAGGCGGGCTACGACTATAACACCATACGCAACGACATCGAAATGGTGGCAATCCGCGCGGGGCTGACGGCGATAGAGACGAACGGCGGCTTTACGCCAAACCCCAAAACTCTTTCGGCGAAGGCGGCTTACGCCGTCAACAAGTTTACCTTCGACCTATACCGGCAGGTGGCGGCAGAGCGCGGACACCGCAATCTTTTCATCTCGCCCTACAGCGTCACCTCGGCGCTCGCGATGACCTACGCCGGCGCGCGCGGCATCACTGAGCAGCAGATGGAAAAGGTGCTCTCGCTGTCGCCGGATATTCACAAGAATATGGGCGCGCTCATCAACGAGATAAACTCGGTGCCGCAGGATATCGCGCAGGTGCACACGGCGAACGCCGTCTGGCCCGCGAAGCAGGAGAAGATCCTGCCAGAATACGCGCAGACGGTCCGCGACTATTATAACGCGGGGCTGACGCCGCTCAATTACAGGGCCAACCCCGAGTCGGCGCGCAAGACGATAAACAAATGGGTGGAAAAGCAGACGCAGCAGAGGATCAAGGACATCATCGGCCCAGGCGTGCTCAGCAAAGAGACGCTGATGGTACTCACAAACGCCGTGTACTTCAAATCCTCCTGGCTTGAGGAGTTCCAGTCGGTCAACACCGTGCCGCGCCCCTTCTGGATAAGCCCTGAGCGGTCCGTCAAGGTGCTGACGATGAACCGCACCGGAGAGCAGGTGGACTACGCCAAACTCAGCGACGCGGAGATCCTGGAGCTGCCTTACAATGGAGGGCGCTTTTCCATGCTGGTACTGCTGCCCGATAAAAAATCCGACATTGAAACACTGGAAAAGGCGCTGAGCGCCGAGCAGCTCTCGAAGTGGATAGCGGCGATGACGCCGCAGAAGGTAAAGATATATCTGCCGAAGTTCAAGCAGGAGAACGACTATGAGCTGGCGCAGACATTGGCAAAGATGGGCATGCCATCAGCCTTCAGCCCCGAAGCGGCAGACTTCTCCGGCATTACCGGCCTGGATGATCTCTACATCAGCAACATCGTACATAAGACCTTTATTGAAGTGGCGGAAGAGGGTACAGAGGCCGCGGCGGCGACGGCGGTCATCATGATGCGCACCTCGATGCCCGCACCCGACGACGACGCGGTCGTTTTCCGCGCCGAGCGTCCCTTCATCTACATCATCAGGGACAACACGACAGGCGCGATAATCTTCATCGGCAGGTACACAAGGCCATAGAATAAAAATCCCCTTAAAGCACAAAACAGCGGCGTCCCGCGCCGGCCCTTGTCCGCAGCAGCGGACAGGAAATTAGGCAGACGGGACGCCGCTGTTTTTCTCTTATCAATTAACAGCCGTCAGCGTTTCGCGAGCGCGATCTGCGCCTCGCCGTCCGCCGGAGCCTCCTGCATGAGGCTCACAGCCACGGTGACAAAGGTCGAAGAGAGCGCCGCGGGAAGCATCTCATACATGATCTCCTTCAGGAACGGCGTATTGTACCAGAGCACCGTCACGACACCGCCCGTGATGATACCCCCCAGCGCACCAAGCGCCGTGACCCTTTTCCAGTACAAACCGAGGATCAGCGGCGGCGCAAAGGAGGCCCCCATGACCGCCCAGGCGTAGAGAACGAACCAAAATACCATGCGCGTATTTGAAAGGGCGATACAGGCTCCGCAGATGCCAACGGAGACGATCACGATGCGCCCGACTAGGGTTGCCCACCTGTCGGAGAGTTTTTTGTTGAAGACGCCCTCTATAATGTCCAGGTGCACAGTCTGGGAGACGACCATTATCAGGGAATCAAGCGTGGAGAGAATCGCCGAGAATACCGCGGCCAGCACGATGCCGGCAACCATCGGATGCAGCCTGTCCTTTATGAGCACGGGAAAGGCAAACTCTGGGTCGTGGATCGTCGGCATGATGACCCGGCAGATTAGGCCGATCAGAGTAGCCCCGCTGACGACGGTTACCATCCAGAATACGCCGATGACTGCGGAGGTGATGAGCGTCCTGTCGTCGCGCGCCGTAATGAAGCGCTGCAGTATCTGAGGCTGCCCCATAAGGCCGATCCCGCCGGCGGCGAGACCAAAGGCGAAGGCAAAGCCGGCGTATCCGCCGATACCCGCCGTCGCGTTCAGCAGCATGGGATCAAGCGCGAAGGCGCGCTCCCAAAAGGCGTGCCAGCCACCGAGATAGAAGATAAAGATAAAGGGCGAGACGAGCAGCACCAACAACATGATCGAGCCCTGAACAACATCGGTCCAGACGACGGCCCGGTAGCCGCCAAGAAAGGCATAGGAGGTACCGAGAAAGGCGGAGACCCATATCGCATGTTCGTAATCCCAGCCGACAAGGGCCTCGAAGGCCTTACCGGCGCTTGTGAGCTGCGCGGAAGTGTAGATGACGAAAAAAAGGGTAATGATCAGCGAGGAGACACCGCGCAGCAGCTTAGCGTGTTCTTTGAAGCGCACGCCGAAAAAATGAGGTATCGACATCGCGCCAGTGCGTTTGGTGTAGCGGCGCAGCGCCGGCGCCAGGCAAATGTAGTTGAAGAAATAACCGAAGGTGTAGCCCACGCAGATCCACATCATCGAAACGCCGAAGGCGTAGGCAAACCCCACCGCTCCGGTAAATATCCAGCCGCTCGAATCTGTCGCGCCCGCGCTGAGCGCCGTCGGTATCGCGCCGAAATCGCGGTCCCCAAGGTAAAATCCCTCGGCGGAGCTGGAAAAATAGCGGGTCGCGATAAAGCCTATCATTATAAATATCACAAGATAAATGGCGGATACCGTGAGCATAGTATTCATTCGCCGCGTACCTCTCTTTCGCGCGCCCTCTCCGCCTTCATTGCATAATAATAGTAGATCGTGATCGCCGCTAAGGCCGTCAGCGGAAAAATTATGAACATGAAGGTTATTAAAAATGGTATTTCCGGTAAAATATTCACCAGTCAGGCCGCCTTCCTGATTCCATCAATTATAAATACCCAGTTTAATTTAAAGCAGACTAACACAAGACAAATTTTTACGCAAACCCATCAGAGGCAAAAATGGCCGGATCTTTAATAAGCTCCGGCCATTTCGCATATTGCGGCGTTATTTTTTCTTAGGCGTGTAGCCGATAAACTTAGCCTCCTGTTTGTAGCCAAGCTCCCACAGGGTTTCGCGGTATATTCTTAGATACTCTTTTCCTTCGGGGGTCTTGCTGCATTCGTTGACAATAAGCTTAAGACCGGTCTCACGCGCCTTTTTCTCATCTTCGGGGCTCCATCTGATGATCTTGATCTTCGAATTTTCCTTCCACTTCTCGCGCGCCTTCACCTCGGCGACGTATACCATCGCCGACTGATAGCGGGCACGGTCACGGGCGACAATGATGATATCCTTAAGATGCTGCGGGAGCTTCTCCCATTTACCGGGGTTGACAACGAGCGGGAAATATTCGCAGGTCCCGTTCTGGAAGGCAGGATCGACGACATACTTGGCGACTTCGTGGAAGCCCATACGCATGTTCTCATCCCAGAAGGTCCATTCCGCGGCGTCGATATTCTTCGTCTGGAAGGCGGTATAAATCTCAGGAGCGGAAAGCGAGACGGTCGTCGCGCCAAGCGCACGGTAGTAAAGCGCGCCGAAACCGGAGGTACGGATCTTCTTGCCCTTGATGTCGGAGATCTTGTTGATGGGAACGACAGACATCAGCTGCTCATAGATCGGGCTCTCCATGATATGTCCAAGGTACTTGATACGGTGCTTGGCGTAGAGCTTCGAGAAAAAGGGCTCGAGCTTTTCATCAAGGTAAGCGCCCTCCGCGTAGGTGTTGAGCGGGCAGCCAGGGCGTGTCTGAAGATTAAAGAGCGGATCTTTGCCCGTCCAGTAGGCTCCGTATACCATCGCCATATCAACGACGCCGTTCGCCACGTTGTCAAAGGTCTCGAATACCGGGAAGAGGACTCCCGCCGCGTAGGGCTCGATTACCAGCTCGCCCTTAGAGAGCGTCTTAACCGTCTTACAGAAATCCTCGGCGATCTTCTGCTGCTCTGTGCCGGGCATCGCGTGGGTTACTACGCGCCACCTGGTCGCCGCGTCTGCGCTCTGCACGGAAAAGGCCGCGAGAAGAAGCGCAACAACTGCCATAACCTTAAAACTCTTCATAATTACAGTTTCCCCCTTAAGTTTTTTTACTGCTCTATAACTTAGCGTCCCATCGCAAGTCTGGGCAGCCAAAGCACGAGATTCGGAAATAGGAAGATCAATACTACAGATACAACCTGCAGGGCGAGGAAGGGCAAAGCGGCCCGGTATATCTCCATGATGTCCACATCCTTCGGAGCGCAGCCCTTGAGATAGAAGAGGCTGAAGCCGAAGGGAGGAGAGAGATAACCGCACTGCAGCAGCACGTTGAATACAAGGCCAACCCAGAGCGGGTCATAACCGAGCTGCGAGAGGATCGGCGCGAGAATGGGAACCGCGAGGAAGATGATCGCGCCTGGCTCAAGGAACATCCCCAGGAAAAAGATGAAGGCCGCGGAGACAAAGAAGACCATCGTAGCGCCGCCGGGCATGTTCATCGCCATATCGGCTATTATCGAGTTACCGCCGAGGCCGGAAAATACCGAGCCGAAGGCCGAAGCGCCGATCATCGTCCAGCCGACCATCGCCGTGATCGAGAGCGTCTCATAGCAGGAGCTCCAGACAATATCCCAGGTGAGGCGTCTGTTTAACAGGCCAATGAGGATAGCGCCCGCCGCGCCGAAGGCCGCCGCCTCCGTAGGCGTAGCGACACCGTTAAGTATGGAACCGAGTACGATCGCGATGAGCAGCGCGGGAAGCGCCACGCCCCGCAGCGAGCGGAATTTCTCGCCCCAGCTAGCGCGCTCTTCCAGCGGAAGCGCCGGCGCAAAATCTTTGTTAAAAAGGGCCCCGATGAGCACATAGCCGATGTACAGGACCGCCAGCAGACCGCCGGCGCAGAGCCCGCCGGCAAAAAGACCGCCGATGGAGACTCCCGTCACGCATCCGTATAGAACCATGTTGGTGCTTGGTGGGATAAGCTGGCCGAGCGTACCGCCGCCAAGAACACAGCCAAGCGCAAGCTTTTTATTGTATCCATGCTTGAGCATCTGCGGCAGGCCGATGAGCCCGAGACCGATAACGCCCGCGGCGACGACGCCTGAGACCGCGCCAAGGATGGCGCCTACGATGACCGTCGCGATCGCCAGGCCGCCGCGCAGCCCGCCGGACCACTTGAAAATAGTGTCATAGAGGTCAGCAACAACATTCGTTTTTTGTAATATATAGGCCATATATATAAAGAGCGGCACCGCCACGATCACGAAGTTATTCATTGAGCCCCAGGTTGCGGAGACCAGCAGGTTAAGAGCTCCCCACCCCCAGAGAAAATAGGCGAAAACTATGGAAACCGCCGCCAGTGAAAAGGCTATCGGCACTCCGACTGCGAGCAGTACGAAGAGTAAGACAAACATCAGCAGCGGATAAAGATCACTTGACATCAGAGCGTTCCTCCTCTAAAGCATCTTCCCTCTCCTTATCCGTGCCTCTTCCGGTAATAATCCCGACCATATCACGGATAGACTGGTAGGATAAAAGCAGGCACGAAATAGGTATGATCCACCGGTACCACCACACATGCGGATTGAAGGGAGTCTGGTGCGTGGAACGCTCAAGCATCATCGTAGAGCGCCAGGCGGTGGGAATGCTTACAACCAAAAGCGTCAGGACGACAAAAAGGACGACCGCCTCTGAAAATACGGCAAATCTCCTGCGCCATTTGACACTGAGATAGGGAGCAAGCGCTTCGACGGCGACATGAGCCTTTTTCATATGGCAATAGGCCGCCCCCAGCATGAAAAATGTTCCGTAAAGAAATATCGTTACCTCAAAACTCCAGATAGGAGTGTCGTTAAGCAAAAAGCTCTTCAGCGTGCTGTAGACGATCTCAACGATCAGCGGAAGAATTAAAAGAGAGATCATATGCGCAAACCTTCTCAATTTTAATTACCCCTTTCCCAAAGATTATGGTACTTTTCCCTGCACAAATAAAAACCGGCTGTCCTCCTTTATCTTTTTATATACAAAACATTTGATGACACAATAGTTTCATCTCAACAAAAGAGCATGAACACAAAGGCTCAACAAAGCGCTGTCCCGTATCACTGGTTTTCACTCAAATATTTATTTTTATCCATATTTTCTCTGACCCGCGTGAAAGTATAAAGCCCATCTTAGATTTTGTCAAATATTTGTTATAAGTAAAATTTTGATTTTAAGGAATTATTTCTCACATCTATTGAAACCTGTCTGATTTAGGTATATCATTATTATAGAACTACGAATTTCCGCCAGACAGGAGGGATAGCATTTGCTAGGAAGCCGCATTAAAAAACTTCGTAAAGAGCGCGGAGCCACACTGAAAGAGGTCGCGGACGCAACCGGCCTGTCGCAGGGCTACCTGAGCCAGATAGAGACGGACAAGGTCGAGCCTTCCATCTCCGTGCTCCGAAAGCTGGCCTCTTATTACAAGGTGCTCATGCTATATTTCTTTGACACCGATCCGGTGGATAATATTGTCGTCAGAAAAGATGAGCGCCGGATCATAGGCAGCCCCGGAGACCCTCTTATGTACGAACTGCTCCAGCACAATGTGAAAAATAAAAAGATGGAGTGCGCGATAATGAGGCTTGCTCCCCATTATCAAGACCCTGAGGGCGTGTACACCTCTTACCCCGGCGAAGAATCCTTCCTCGTCCTCAGCGGCACGGTGGAATTTGAGCAGGAGGGCAGCGTTTACAGTCTGAACGAGGGCGACAACATCTACTATGAGTGCTCAAAGCCGTTCCGCCTCTTCAACCCCGGCGACACCGAGGCCGTGATAGTCGGCGTATGCACCCCGCCTCACCGACAGATAGAAGATGAGTAAAAGAGACAGGCGATAAAAAATCCGGAAGAGCTTCTCTTCCGGATTTTTTATCGCCACCCAAGAATGGGATCTTATCTTCCACCGTAAAACTTTAGCCTATTGATAATAATTTGTGCTCCGCTCTAGCCGAAACACCGTGTATAATGCACATCAATTCCAAATAACTCCTGGAACATCCGTTATGCCAAATCCGGCATTATCGTTCATATGTATCTCAGGGCCATCAGTAAAGACGGGTCCACCGCTCACCAGATGCTCAGAGCATAGATTCGGGCCATCAAGATCTACGCTGGAGACACAGCTAAAGGACGATGCGATATGCGCCGCTGCCGCAGCAGACACCTTGCCCTCCAACATAGCGCCAACCATAACCTTGACACCAAAAGCCTGAGCAACCGATATTATCCGCAGAGCGCCTCTGATCCCACCACATTTCATCAGCTTTATATTTATCATATCGGCAGCGTGTGTTTTTATTATATCGATGGCATCTTTGACACTTTGGCAGCTTTCATCTGCCATTACCGGAAATGGAGAGTGTGCTGTAACAAATCTCAAACCGTCCATATCAAAGCTCTTTACAGGCTGTTCCACAAGTTCGATGGCAAAACCCGATGTTTCCATCTCGCACAATATCTTCACCGCCTCGTTGGGCTTCCAGCCCTGGTTGGCATCCAAACGAACTTTGACGTTAGAGCCAACTGCGTTAAATATTGTCTTCAGCCTTTCAAAATCCAGAGAGACCTCTCCTCCAACCTTTATTTTTACAATTGAGAAACCCCTTTCTACTGCGGCAACCGTATCCGCCGCCATAACTTCAGGGCTGTTAAGGCTTATAGTTACATCAGAAACTATACTTTTACCATTCCCTCCAAATAATTTCCAAACAGGCTGCCCTACAGACTTTCCCCATATATCATGCAGCGCTATATCCACCGCCGCCTTTGCGCTTGTATTGTGCAGCAACGCGCCGTCAAGGAGATCGAGGTTTCCCTCCAGATATCCACAGTCACTTTCCAATAACTGCGGCGCAATTACTTCATTTACCGCCCCCGTGATGGAACCTACCGTTTCTCCTGTCACCTTCGCAGTTGGCGCCGCAGCGCCCCAGCCAACCAAGCCGGTATCCGTTTCTATTCGAACAATTACATCAGTCAGTACATCTACGCTCCGCACTGCTGTTATAAACGGTGTTTTCAGCGGGGACAATAAAAGGCCTGTATTGATAGATTTTATTTTCATTTATATCTTCCTTTACATAAAAGAAAAGCTCTCGCTTTTACTGTCTAATCGCTGCCATGACTGTGAATATCAGCATCATGGCAGGCAACAAAATGTCCTGGCTCATACTCAATTAATTTGGGCTGGCATTCACGACACAGATCTCTTGCATAATTACATCTGGGGCTGAAACGACAATTGTCTGGAAGATCGATAGGAGAGGTGATTTCTCCTCTCAATACGACACGTTCCCGCCTATTACGAAGCTCCGGCACAGGGATAGCGGAGATAAGCGCCTTCGTATATGGGTGGATAGGATTATCAAACAACACTTCAGCAGGCGCTTTTTCTATTATTGTCCCTAAATACATCACTGCTATATCATCTGAGAAGTAATTTACAACACTTAAATTGTGAGTGATAAAAAGATATGTCAGCTTCATATCCCTCTGCAGGGTTTTTAGGAGATTCAGTATCTGAGCCTGTATCGACACGTCAAGCGCTGACACCGGCTCGTCGCAGACAATAAACTGCGGCTCCAAGGCAAGGGCTCTGGCAATGCCTATACGCTGGCGGCGGCCGCCGTCAAGCTCATGTGGATAACTGTTGATCAGGCGCGGTGCAAGACCGACGATATCCATAAGTTCACAAACACGATTCTCCAATATGTCTTTGTCCTGTATGAGCTTATTGATAATGATAGGTTCGGCTATTATTTTTCCAACCGACATTCGTGGGTCCAGGGATGAAAATGGGTCTTGAAATATGATCTGCATCTCTTTTCTAAGTTTGCGCATCTGCTTTTTTTCATACTTCAGGATATTTTCACCGTTAAAAAATATTTCACCAGACGTCGGTTCAAGAAGCCGGAGAATTGCCCTGCCAGTGGTGGATTTACCACAGCCAGACTCTCCTACAAGCCCAAGGGTCTTTCCACGGCCGACTGAGAAAGATACACCGTCTACCGCGTGCAGCGTTCCCTTGGGAGTAGAAAAATATTTCTTCAGATCTTTTACTTCCAAGATATTATCAGTCATTACTAGGCTCCCTTTTTATCTTAAAATCCGGTTCGTCATAGGCAGAGCATAGGATATAATGGGTATCGGCAAACGTATGCTTGGTTGGTGGATGGGAGAAACATCTCTCAGAGGCATAAACACACCTAGGAGCAAACGCACATCCAGTGATATTTTCAGTCGGATCAGGCATCAACCCCTGTATTGGTTTCAGCATGTCACCTCTGCGGTTGATATTTGGCAGGGAATTAAATAGACCCTCTGTATATGGATGTTTTGTATTGTTGAATACATCATCAAGCGTGCCGTGTTCAACAACCTTTCCTGCATAGATGACGGAAACTTCATCACAAATCTCCGCAACTATGCCTAAATCGTGGGTGATCATGATCATCGACATGTCATACTTCTGCTTCAGCTCTTTCATTACCCCAAGTATCTGCGCTTGTATAGTCACATCGAGCGCCGTAGTTGGTTCGTCGGCGATCATAAGCTTGGGACGGCATGCGAGCGCCATCGCGATTACGACCCTCTGACGCATACCCCCGGAAAACTGATGGGGATAGTCAAATATACGGTCTGAGGATATACCGACAGTCTCAAGCATCTCACGTGACTGTTTAAGCGCCTCTCCCCTTGAGACGTTCTGGTGAGTCTCAATAACCTCGGCGATTTGATCTCCTACGGTAAGGGCCGGGTTTAGCGACGTCATCGGATCCTGAAAAATCATTGAGACAAAATTGCCCCTCAATTTTCGCATCTCCCCGATCGACAGATCCAGGATATTTACACCATTGAGCTTTATGCTGCCATCTTTTATTACGCCAGGAGGATCAGGTATCAGTCTCAAAATGGCAAGTGCCGTCGTCGTCTTACCCGCACCTGTCTCGCCGACAAAGCCTAAAGTCTTTTTCTTTCCCAGGGAGAGGTTCATACCAGTTACGGCATGAACGACGCCATCCTCAGTCTCATAGTCGACAACTAGATTATCTATCTCAAGTATTGGCTTTTCACTGGACATCGTCTATTCTCCTATAACTATTTTTTCAATTTTGGATCAAGGGCGTCTCGCAAACCATCTCCCAAAAGATTCAGCGAAAGTATCGTCAGCATAATCGCCAATCCTGGAAATATAACCAAATGCGGCGTATCTCTCAGGAAGGCACGCCCCGATGAAAGCATGGCACCCCATTCAGGCGCCGGAGGCTGGATCCCAAGACCAAGAAAACTTAGAGAAGAAGCGGAGGATATAACCGTAGCGACACGCAGGGTCGCCTGAACCATTATCGGCGCAAAGCAATTCGGTAAGACATGGTGAGTAATGATGTAAAAATTACCTGCGCCGACGGCTTTTGCCGCTTCGATATATTCCTGGTTAATCACGGTCAACACCGAAGCTCTGGTTATTCTAGCGTATTGAGGAATCGTAACGACACCTACTGCGATAATAATGTTGAATAAATTACACCCAAAGGCCGCCATGATGGTTATCGCCAAGAGAATACTAGGCAAGGCCAGAAATATATCAAAGAACCGCATTATGAACTGATCAAGCGCCCCTCCGTAGTACCCGGCGACAGCTCCCAGAAAAACTCCGGTCGTACAGCAAATGGCACACGAGACAATTCCAATGAGCAGCGAAGTCCTCGCTCCATAAACTATCCTGGAAAAAATATCCCTGCCAAAATCATCCGTGCCAAAAGGGTGGCTCCAGCTGGGCCCCTGCAGCCGATCTCTGATATTTTGCTTTATCACATCCTGTTCGTAATCGATAAACATTGGCCCGATCAACGCGGCAGCTGATATTATGATCAGAATGACGAGACCGATCATGGCTGTACGGCTCTTTTTTAGCCGCCGCCAAACCTCTTTGAATTTACTTCTTCTCACTACTTTAGTGTTCCTGTCTTTGCTTTTCATCTTCTCTTCTCTCATTTCTTTGTTCCCAAAGTCGCCTTCAGTCTTGGATCAATAAAGGCGTACGTTATGTCAATGATAAGATTTACGATACAAATTATTATTGTCGTTAAGATTATGCAGCCTATGACCATCGGCAAATCTCTTTTATTGATGGAGTCCACAATCAGACGCCCAATACCTGGCCAAGAAAAAATAGTCTCGGCGATGACCGCGCCGCCTACCATATCGACAAAAAAGTTACCGGCCGTGGTGGCGATAGGGATCATTGCATTTTTAAGCGCATGTTTCATAACTACCTTTACCTCTGTGAGCCCTTTCGCTCTGGCTGTGGTAATGTAATCCTGCCGAATGACCTCAAGCATCGAAGAGCGCGTCATTCTAGTGAGCAGTGCCACCATCTGCGTCCCTATAGACGCCGCAGGCAACAGGACGCTGTACCAATAGGCATTTCCCCCACTGGGCAGCCAGCCCAGTATCAAAGAAAACAGCAAAATCAATAATATGCCAAGCCAGAAATCCGGTATGCTAATGGCGGTCAAAGCTACAACCATACTTAAATTGTCAAAGATGGAATATTGTCGAATGGCGGCTATTATACCTAATGGGAGGGATATAAAAAGTGCCATCAGGATAACCCAAAACGCCAGCCACATAGTTGCAGGCAGTCTTTCCAGATATGATTCAAGAACGGTCCTATCGTTGTAATAAGACTTGCCAAGATCCCCGTGTAAAAGACCCAGCATATACCGGCCATAGCGGACAAATATATTGTCGTTTAGACCAAGTTCCTCACGGATACGCGCAATCGTCTGGTCGTCAGCCTCTTTACCGGCTATTATTCTCGCTGGGTCTCCAGGAGCAAGGTTTACGATGAAAAAGATAATAAACGATACGCCTATAATAACCGGTACTAGCATCAGAAGTCTTTTAAAGATATATTTCCACATACTATCGCCTCTCTCATTATGAAGAGTCGGAGAAGGCGGGGGGAGGATAACTCCCCGCCGCCGCTATTTGTTTATCCCTAGCTTTTATTTCCAGTAAACGAGGTAATAGGGCATTTCTCCACCTTTAGGGATGACAAGTCCTCCGATATTCTTATCGGCAGCCACCGTCTGCGTCTCAGAAAAGAGGGGAACAAGCGCAACGTTGTCTTCTATATATTTCTGAATCTTTGAATATGCGGCCTGAGCCTTCTTAGGATCAGTTATTGTTACGGCTTCATCAAGCATTGCGTCATATTTAGCGTCCTGGTACCACATACGATTCGTCGTACCTGCATGTTTTGAATAGAGCAGGCTGCGAAGGGGATTATCGGCATCAGAGGTGGCCGCTGCCCAGTCATCAATTGTCATAACAAGCCCGTTCTGCTTAATAAGTTCGTTAAACGCGCCTCTTTCCATCCTCTCAATAGTTATTTTGACCCCTATTTCAGCAAGTTGAGCCTGCAGAACTTGTCCCAAGGTCAAGCCACGCTGGCTGTTCGTCGTATAGGCCGCGGAGAATCCGTCTTTGTAACCGGCTTCTGCGAGAAGCTTTTTTGCCGTTGCTACATCCTGTTTATATCCAAGTAACGTCTCATCTGCGTAGTTCTGTGTTTTTGCGAGAATCGTATTCCTTGGCGTTCCCCTGCCTTCGAGAAGAACAGCTATCATTTCAGGCTTGTTTATCGCATATGCGAGAGCCTTACGAACTTTGAGGTTATCAAATGGTTTCTTAGTGGTATTAACTGTGAAAAAATCCACCATCGCACTCTGAGACTCAGTAATAGCAAGCCTCGTGTTCTTTTTGATACTTGGAACATCTATCCCCTGGACCGAATTATTGATATCGATCTCACCTGTTTCAAGCGCGATCGCCCGCGCCGTATTTTCAGGCATGATAACAAATTTAAGGGTCTTGATCTTAGGCTTGGGGCCCCAATAATTGTCGTTACGCTCAACTATTATAGAGTCGCCGGAGTTCCACTTTATGAACTTGAAAGGTCCGGTGCCGTTATTGACAAACTTTCCATTATTCTTCTTTAGAAATTCTTCGCTCATAACGCTGGTACCACAGAACGCCAACGCATTCAAGATCGTTGTGCTCGGCTGTTTCAGAACAAACCTGACCTTGTTGTCATTTATAGGAACTACTTTGTCTATAAATGACACCTTGGCGGCAAACCCGGCGCTCTTGGCGGCCCTTTCGATACTGAACTTTACGTCGCTTGCTTTCAGAGGCGTACCGTCATGAAATTTGACGCCTTTTCGCAATGTAAAGATATATTCCTTGGGAGAAACTATCTCATACGACTCGGCAAGCCCGGGAACGATTTTGCCTGAAACAGGGTCTATACGAAGTAGAGTGTCATATACAAGCAGCGTACAGATATTCTGCATCGTGGCATTTTGTCCGAACGGATCAAGGCCGGCAATATCACTGTCCACACCAACAATGATATCATCCCTCTTCGCCGCGTCTGCGGCCCCTGCCAAGCAGCAGCATACTGACAAAGCAATTACAACTACTAATAATAACGATTTCCGCCATTCTTTCATTACGTACACTTCCTCTCTTATTTGTAGAAATAACTATCTATGTATCAGGAGAATCTTCCCCGCTACATCCTATACAGATCAGCTATCACGTTCGGCTAAGAAATTGAAAACCGCCTCTCCTACCGTATTCAGGAAACGAAGCCCTTCCACGTCGCTTTTAAGTTTTGTTGTCATGACTGCTATTATGTATCTCTTCTGTTTAGGTGTGGTAATAATCCCCACATTGTGCATTGTTCCCGGTATATGGCCCGTTTTATGGGCAAATTTGAAAGTATCGGGCATATACTGGGAAAGATAGTTTTTATCACACTGTCCAGCTAAAATCTTTAGCATCTCAGCCCCTATTCTCGAACCATTTTTTTCCTTGTCCAACATCAACATAATCATTTTCACCGACTCATTGGGGGTCGTATAATTTTCAAAACCTCTAGATTGAGTCTTAAAGTCAAGAAACTTTCTACGCAGTACGGTATCCTTTAAACCACATTCCCTTATATCTGAATTGATATTCTCCATGCCAGCCAAGCGGATAAGCATGTTGGAAGCCAGATTGTCACTGAGATCTATCATCAAGCGGCATAAGTCTCCGACTGCATATTCCGAAGCGGTCAAGGGATGGTGCTGTGCATCGAACTCGCCAAACATATCACCATCTTGAACGGAGATAAGATCTGAAAGCGCTACTTCGCCGCACTCAACTTTCTGCATCACCGACCAAAGTATTGGCAGCTTGATAATGCTGGCAGCCGGCATGACCTTATCCGCGTCCAGTTCAAAATCGTAGCAAGTACTCTCTCCAAGAGACCTAAAGATTATGCTTACCTCACCATCCAGTGAATTAATGCTATTCTCAAAAATCTCTCTCATGTAATCTCCACCTTCGTATATAAAAATAAAAAAACCAGCATACACTGGCACTTCTCGTGAAGTACCAATATATGCTGGATTTCTAGATCCCCGCTGTTTGTAAACTACAAACAGGCCAATCTCAGAAGCAGCGGGTATTCAATTATCGTATACAATAACACTTTACTATCCTAAATCATTCATTATCACATATAACATGCTACTCAACCTATACACGTTTATTATATCAATTATAAAAAAACGCGCAACTTCAATAACCTTTTCAAGTCTCTGTTGCCTATATCAGTTGACATTTTTTTCAATCATAGATTGCTCTATATTATTTTATAAAATAGCTTATTTATATCTTATTCCGTTATTATCACGTTGTTGCGCCATGCTCTATATTTTCTGACCGCGTCCTTATAGGCTACTTGTATCGCCCTCTGCGAAGTTCCCAGATAATGAGTACGGACTTTCTCCAGCAAAGCTTCGTCCACCTCCGCAAGGGTCTGCCCTATAAATAATCCTCTTATAAAAATATTTGTAAGCTGCAGGGCGGTAGACACCTCTAAATCTAAGATTTCACCGGTCTCGGCATCGGCAATAAATGTTATAAAAAAGTGAACAAAGCGATGCGTAATGGGATCACTTTTTGGAGATTTAGCATTTCCAATAATACAGAGAGTTTCTCTTTCCACTATCATCCCTCCTTTTCGTAATTATACGCGCTATCGGCATTTATCAATGTATTATAAAAATATTTCCAGATATTACTCATCCTCCAAATTGTCGGCCTCGGCCTGGATGAACTCCTCCTCGCCGGATACCGGGAGCTGCTGGACGTTTTTCAGGGCGCGGTTTATCGCTCTGGTGCGTGTGCCGGCCTTGTCCAGCTCTTTTCCCGCCTGGTCTATCTTCTGCCTTGTCCGTTCGAGCACTTCGCCGAATTTTTCAAATTCGGTCTTTACTTTGCCGAGGAGCACCCAGACCTCGCTCGACCGTTTTTCGATCGCGAGCGTGCGGAAGCCCATCTGCAGACTGTTCAGCAGCGCGCAGATGGTCGTGGGGCCCGCGGGGACGACGCGGAAGTCGCGCGAAAGCTGCTCGCAGAGGCCGTCTATCCGCAGCACCTCCGCATAGAGCCCCTCTATCGGCAGGTAGAGGATGCCGAAGTCGGTCGTGAAGGGAGGCTCGATATATTTGCTGTGTATCGCCTTCGCCTCTTCAAGCACGCGGAGGCGCAGCGCCTTCTGCTGTTCCGTTATCTGCTGGCTGTCGCCGCTCTCCGAGGCGGAGATAAGGCGCTGGTAATCCTCTATCGGGAATTTTGAGTCTATCGGCAGCCAAACTTTTCCGCTCTCATCGTCGGCGCCGGGAAGGATCACGGCAAATTCCACGCGTTCGCTCCGGTTGGGACGCGTGGCGACGTTCTCGGCGTACTGCTCTTTAGTGAGCAGCTGCTCCAGCAGGACACGAAGCTGCATCTCCCCCCAGGTACCGCGGACTTTGACGTTAGCCAGTACCTTTTTCAGGTCGCCGACGTCGGAGGTCAGGGCGCGCATCTCGCCAAGCCCCTTATGCACCTGCTCGAGGCGTTCCGAGACGTTGGCGAAGGCCTCTCCAAGCCGCTTTTCCAGCGTTGAGTGGAGCTGCTCGTCGACGGTGGCGCGCATCTTTTCAAGTTTTTCTTCGTTGCTTTTATGCAGCTCGCGCAGCCGCTCTTCGACCGCGGCGCGCACCGCCTCGAGCTTTTCCTCGTTGAGGCGGCTGATGTTCGTTAGCTGGGTCGAGAAGGCCGCGAGGCTCTCGGTCTGCTGTCCGCTGATCTCCTTTATGCGCGTCGCCTGGCTCTCGCCGAGGTTTGTCAGCTGCGCGGAGAAGCTCTGGAAACTTTCGCGCTGCATATCGCCTATCTCTTTGATCCTTTTAGCCTGTGCGTCGCCGAAGGTGCCGATCCCGCGCGCCTGCTCGGCCCGGGCCTCGATGGCCGCCTCGCGCTGTTCTTTGCGCATCGCGCTGAGGCTGCCGTTCAGCCGCTCCTCAGTCTCGTCAAGCCTGGACTCCATCTTTTGCAGCCGCGTAAGCAGCTCTCTTACGGCCTGCTCCATCGCGCCGGCGCTTTCGCGGAAGCGAGAGAGCGACATTACGACGTATATGCCCGCGAGAACAACAAGGGCCGCTATCCCAATCAATATCGGCATCGTCAACACACCCTTTCATTTGTACGGGGATATTATAAACTAAGAAGCTGCGGAAAAATCGCAGATATCCGGCAAAACACAAGGAATACCGCTCCGGAGATGAAATAAAGCGGTAATTCCAGATTAAAAAAAACCGCCCCGGTGGTTATTCGAGCGTCAGAAAACCCTCGCGTATCGCATACTTTGTAAGCTCGGCCATACTTTCGCAGCCTAGCTTGTCCATGATGCGGCGGCGGTGGGTATCGACCGTGTTTTTACTGATGGAGAGAGCGTCGGCGACCTGCTTGCCGTTGCGCCCTTTGACAAGGAGCTGCAGCACCTCCATCTCGCGTTCGGATAACGGGCTCGCGCGGCCAACCTCCTCATTGCCGAGCAGCCGCAGGTAATCGCTGACAAGCACCGTACAGACTTTCGGCGAGAAGAATACCTCGTTCCGGCTCACGGTACGGATGGCGTCAAGCATCAGCTCCGGGGAGCTCTCTTTCAGGACATAGCCGCGCGCGCCGGCTTTCAGCGCCTCGGCGATAAAGCGCCTGTCGTTGTGCATGGAGATGACGATAACGGCGATGTCAGGCAGTTCGGAACATATCTTAGCCGTCGCCTGTATGCCATTCATATTCGGCATGGTGACGTCCATCAGGACGACCTCCGGTTTCAGCCGCCGAACGGCGTTCACCGCCTCAAGGCCGTCGGAGGCGGAGCCGACTATCTCGATATCTTTTTCACGGCTCAGCAGGCTCTTAAGCCCCTCGCGAAATAACTCGTGATCATCAGCGATAAACAGTTTTATCATTGATCGGCCCCCTCCCGCAGATCACTTACCTTTAATTTTAACGGCGCAAGCAAAGAGACGGTCGTTCCGTCTTTGTTTGAGACGATACGCATATCGCCTCCGATATGCAGGAGACGTTCTCTGATGCTGAATAACCCCAGACCGCCGGTGCCGCCTCTGCCGGGCATGAAATTTTTCCTCATGCCGACGCCGTCGTCTTCGATCACAACCTGTATTTTATTCGGTCCTCTGTTGACGTTTATGTGGACATGCTTCGCCTTCGCGTGTTTGATGACGTTGACCAGCAGCTCGCGCGACATTCTGTAAAGTATGATACAGACGGCGTCGTCCGCCGGATGGTCTTTAAGCTGTCCCTTCGTCGAAACGCTCCATTTTATATCTCTCGGCGACAGAAGCTTATCCGCGAGCGCCTCCAGCGCCGGGGTAATGCCGACCTCAAGAAGGATCGGCGGACTCAGCTCGAATATCAGCTGGCGGCTCTCCGCGATCATCCGCTCCGTAGACTCGATGGCGCCGTCCAGAATGGATTCCGCCGCATTCGGCCGGTGATAGTTCTCTTTCAGCTTTCGCAGGTCAAGCAACAGCGATAGCAGAGAATGGCCGATGCTGTCGTGGAGGTCCGTCGCGATCTCGCGCCGGGTAGCCTCCTCGCTGATCGTCAGCTTGGTTGCCAGCTCCCTCAGCATCGACTGGTACTCGATAAGTTTTTTCTGCTTCTCTTTCAGCTCAGCCTCCGACTTTTTCAGCTCCGTCCGGTCGAGAAATATCGTCGCCACACGGTCGTCGGCCAAGGGAAAGGCTATCGCCTCAAGATATTTATCGGTGTAGACGCTCTCGCTCTCACAGTGGACGGCATGCTTCTCCTTCACACAGCGTTCGATTATCTCTGACCAGCACGGCTCGACGTTCGGCCATACTTCCAGAAAGCTCTTGCCTGCCACCTCTTCGCGCTTGACCCGATTCACCCGTTCATACGCACTGTTAACATTAATATATATTATGGCCGACGAACCCCTAGTACCGATATCCGGCTCTATCTTGTAGAGGGCGATGGGGTTGAATGTCTGCTCAAAGAAGAATTTTTCAAAAAAATTATTTTCTATCACCATTACCGACCATCCATCCGGAATTTATTTGTTTAATTATACTCTATGCCGCTGTCATAATAACGAAACCAAGCTTAGCCGTCAGTTTCCTTCATTGCTTATCTGAAGCAAAAACCTCCGAGATATCCCTGAAACGGTATCTGCGGAGGTCCGAAAACGAATCTTCAATATTCAGTAGAGATAAAGGGCCTGCCACGCGCCGGTCACTTTCCAAAAAGGATATCGTCCCACGCCAAGCTTATAATAGACAGATTTTTATACATCCGGCCTGACGATGTGCACGCTGCGGTCACAGAACCAATCGTAAACGGTATATTCCGGTTTTGGCTGCAGGCGCAGGCGTTCGATGCTCGTTCCGACGATAAAGAGCGGATTGGCCGGATCGATGAGATTCCTGCCGTCGTGCGAAAGGCGCTCGTATACGCCCTCAAGCTCCCTTTCATTGTCCGCGGCCATGACGATCATCGTCCAGTTTTCCTGCTGCTGCGAATCGATGTCGGCATAACCGGGGATATAGACCCGCCTCTGCCCCAGCAGGAAGAGGTGCAGCTTTCCTATAGCGTCGTATATTTCGTCGTAGTTGTCTCCGGTAGCGCGCAGGAAGAAGAGGCGGTCGGCATCCTTCATATAGTAAAGGTCGTCGGGGAGATGAGCCTCTTTGCGGTAGAGCTCAAAATCATACCTGCTTCTCAATATTAGGTTGAAACGCACCTCGTCGGCCTCGGCGCCGTTTTCCTCCATCCATCTGCGCATTCCGGCATCTCCGGGAGGCGTAGTCCCCCTCGTCCCCACGCCCCATTTAGGAAAAGCCTCGTAAAAGGAACGGACCAGCGTAGACTCCGGCCACCGGTATTTGACGCGGCCATTTTCAACTCCCCAAAGGGCCTCCCGCGCCAATTTCGGCACGGAAGGCAGCGCCTCATTGACCGAATATTCTTTTATGCCGAACTGGCCGATAAAGGCCCTCTCCATCAAAAGGTAGAGACGGTTGTTCCAGAGGGCCTTTTCAGCGTCAAATTCACCAATCGGCAGGGCGGAAAGATAATGGAGCTTCGCGCACTCCTGACGTCTTTTTTCTCCCTTTTCCGTAAGGACATAGCCTTCGCCGTCCTTAACCAGCAGACCGTCTCCGGCAAGTTCCGACAGAGAGGAAACATTCTCTCCGACAAGGGCAAAGGTCTCCTCATCCCAGCAGGGGAATTTGTCTTCGAAAAGAAGCAGTGCGCGATCCATATATTATCTCTCCTTTATTGCGGCAGTTTTGTCAAGACTTTGAGATAAAACGAGAACGGCGGAGCGTAATAACGCCCCGCTCGAAACACAAACTGCTAGATGCTTACTTTAAAAACCTTCGGCTCACTGATATCTTCGGCGAGAGCGTCAAGCGCCACACCAACTCTGTGGTAACGGAGCGCCCACTCTTCCTCTTTCGAGAGCGTCGGGTCGCCGAGGGGATAGGGTACGGAGGTGGTGGGGACTATTCTGTTTGAACCGACAGTCTTGGCGACGTCGATGAGGTTCGCCATGACGACTACGGGGAATCCTGCGCGTTCGATCTCTTTGGCCATCGTTGCACCGCAACGAGTACATGTTCCTCAGGTGGCGGTGAGGATCACGGCGTCAACTCCGGCCTGTTTCAGCTCGGCGGCTATCTCCTTGCCGAACTTAGCCGCGTAGTTCTGCGTCGTTCCGGTTCCGACCGTTACATAATAGTAGTCGTAGAGTTTCGCGAACTTGCCCTCTTTCTCATAGGCGCGCATCGCGTCAAGGGGAATCCCGCGGTCGGGAACGGCGCACATCGCCTCGGGGTCAAATCCGGCGTGGATCGTCTTAAACTCACCGGTGGGAAGGTGATCCATACCGGCGATGTTATATTTGCCCCACTTCTGGGCGGAGGCGCTCTGTATCCTGTCCGGGTTGTCGGAGGGAACGACGCCGCTTGAAGAGACCAGCGCGATCGTGCACTTACTGAGGTCCTTCACCGCCGGCGCGGGCGGTATCCGGTCGGTCTTCGGGATCACGAGCTCCGTCTGGAAGGGCTCACCGCTGAGCTTCTTCAGCAGCATGTCAATGACGCGGTCGGCAGCCATCACGCCGCCGGGCGCGGGAATCTCGCTGCGGATGCCGCGCGGGAAATAGCCCTCTTCCGCGGCGGGCAGGAGTTTTTCGCCCTTCGCGATCTTTTCGGCGTACTTCGCCATCAGCGTAAGATCGTCCTTCATAAAGGTCGCCTTGCGGCCTCCCTTAAAGATGACGCATGAGCTCTTATATTCTTCGACACCGGGGTTTTCCTCGTTCATCGAGGTGATGACGGGAACGCCGTAGCGCTCGGCGACGGCTTTGCAGACCAGACCGCAGCCTACCCCGTAGCGCCCCGCCATGAAAGCGGGACCGGCAAAGAAGATATCAAACTGCTTTGTGTCAAGCCAGGCGAATATCTCCGCGAGAGCTTCGTCAGTGTGGTTGGTGATATAGTTGTCGCCGCAGACAATAGTATTGGTGACTTCGATGTCCGGCATCAGCCCGTCGAGCATCAGCGAACAGCCGATCGGCTTTTCATTGAAGAGCGGCTTGCTGTCCGCCGCGTCCTCGCCGCCGACCTGGCCAAAGAACTGGTTTATATAATGTATGGCTTTCATCTATTTCGCCCCCTTAGAAATCGGCGCAGCTTCTGCGCGAATAGCCGCTGATGTGGTTTGCGCAGAACATGCCGTTATTTTCCATCACGCAGCTGCCGTCAGGATTGATACAGCCTTCCCAGCCGCCGGAGTTTCCGTCGCGGGCGAGCGCCTCAAGTTCGCCTATGACCTCCATCGCCGGCATCTCGTAGAACTGCGAGACGTTGCCGGTGGTCACAAGGGCGTCTGTAGCGGGGTTCATGGAAACGAGAGGCTGCGAAGCGCCGTCTCTGCCCGTCGCCTCGTCCGAGAGACCGATCGTCTTGATACCGAGCCGCTCAAGTTCGACGAGCATCGCCGTGTAGTCGACGTCGGGGTTGCCGTATCCCTCTTCGGCGACGACGGCGCCCTTCGCGCCGAGCGCCACCGCGATCTGTCCCGCGATCTGCACGCAGCGAGCCTTCTCCTCCATCTTAGGATTGAGGGTCGAGAGGATCACGCCAAGGAAGTTGATCGTCTTTCCGTGCTGGGCATAGAGACGTTTGATCATCGGGTTGGTCGAGAATTCATAGGTGGAAATTTTTGAGGAGCTGGGCATAAAGCTGCCGGATACAAGGCATCCGTCAAGGAATTCGTTGGGGTGCATAAAGGTCGGGAGCATACGGTTACCGTCCCAGCCATATACTAAAGTGTTATAGCCCAGCGCTTCCATCTGAGTCTGCGGCTGCAGCACATAAACTACGCCGGGAAGGGCCTTCGTCTTTTCGTCACGTTCATTAAGAGGCGGCAGATCATAGACATCTGTCTCTTCGGGCTCCATATCGCGCACACATTCCGCGATATGCTCCGCGAGACGCAGTCCGGCCCAGCGGATCGCGTGATTCTTCTTCTGCTGTTCCCTCTGCTCGTCAAGTTCGCTGGTATCGGCTATAAGGACGAGGTTCGGCATATCTCCCCATATCGTGTAATGCTGGTAGGGGCCGCCCATATCGATGAGACCGTCCTGAAAACCGCCCCAGTGCTTCCCTACGGAAAGAAGCGATACTCCGTCAAGGACATGCGTCCGCCCCATGCCAGCCTGGCCGAGCGGGCTTGTTACGCCGGGATACGCTCCCTCGCCTCCGTTGACCTTGCATCTGAACTCCACCGAGTCTTTTACCGGGCAAAGTCTCACCATATCACCGGGATGTACGATCTTAAGGTCCGCCTCGGTAATATTTTTGTCTTCATATACGACCTTAAGCGCATCTTCCTTGTTGACGGAGAGGACGCCGCCGCAATAGGCCGTCTTACCGCCAAAGACGATATCTCTGACTTTGAACTTGCCAATTTCCAGTCTCATGTTCTTCCTCCTTCTATATTTATAAACATGTTAGCGCCATTCTTCTTAATGTGAAAAGGTACACGAAAATACCCTTCAGTCTCAATAAGGGAAAACGCCAAAAACTTGTCATGTTTTACATTACACGCATCACCGCGACGGCTCCGTTTCGCGCCCTCTCCACCGCAAATACGTGCAAGATAAATTCCATCTGCTGTCAAAAAATAAAAAGGATTGCATACAAAACCGCGCACAGTACGGTTTCTCTGCATTACTTATGCCGCCGCGGGCTGACTAGACGTTAGTAAAAAACGTTAATCGCCTTTCATTGTTTCCGTCATAGATTATGAGTACTATATTCAGATAACCTATATTCGCACGTAATAAATATCTGTTGGCAAAGCTAACATAGATTTTTACATGTGCCGCGGTTATTTTCATTAACATACCGGAATGCGTAAATCCGGAGATTATTTTTAAGGAGGAAGTTCTTCATGTCTGGTACCAAAAAGAGTCTAATGGAACGCTTTATCAGCGGAGTCGAACGAATCGGCAACAAACTCCCACATCCATTTTGGATATTCACGTTTTTGATCGTATTCGTCGTCGGGCTCTCCGCGGTCCTCGCGTCGGCCAATTTTTCAGTGACCTATCTCGCGGCGTCCAAAGATCCCACCGTCGCGCCTGCGATGAAGACGGTAGCTGTAAAAAGCCTTCTGAGCTTAGAGATCCTCAACAAGTATTTCGGTAACTTCGCGGGAGTATACGGCGGCTTCTATCCCATCGGCATCGTGCTGATAATGATGATGGCGATCGGACTCGCGGAAAAATCGGGCTTCATCACAGCCGCGATGAGAAAGATGATCCTGGGCGCTCCCGTGCAGTGGATCATCGCTATTGTGGCCTTCGTCGGCATAAACGCCAACCTGGCCTCGGACGCCGGCGTCGTATTCACTCCGCTGGTAGCGGCGGCAATGTTGAAATCGATCGGTATGAACCCCTGGATCGGCATCATCGCCGGTTATGCGGCGGCCAACGGCGGCTATACGGCCAACTTCTTCATCGCCGGTACCGACGCGCTGCTGGCCGGGATCACGGAGTCGATCTGCATAGGCAACAATATCAACTACCCCATCTCCCCGCTGATGAACTGGTACTTCCTCATCGCCGGCACGGTGGTGCTGACGATATGCACGGTCATCGTCTGCAAATACTTCCTCATCCCCTATCTCCACGGCGGCAAGATTGATGAGATCGACGCCTCCGAGCTTGCGAAACACCAGCTCAGCGCCGATGAGACTAAAGGACTGCGCGTGGCTGGGATAGCGGCGCTCATTTTCGTCGTCGCCCTGGTAGCGATGGCCCTGCCCTCAAGCTCCTTCCTCCGCAACGCCGACGGTGGATTTGTGCCGCGCTCGCCGCTGCTCAACAACGTTGTGGCGCTGCTGTTCCTCTTCTTCTGCACGATAGGCGTCTCGTACGGCTACGCGGCGAAGACGATCAAGTCGATAAACGACATTCCCGGCATGATGCAGGACTCTCTCAAGGGCATCCTCAGCTTCCTCGTCGTCGCGCTTCCCGCCGCCTTCTTCATCGAGCTCTTCAATGAAAGCCAGCTGCCGACGGTGCTCGCGGTCAAGGGCGCGGAGATCCTCAGGGCGGCCGACATCTCCGGTATTCCGCTCTTCCTGCTCTTCATCCTGATATGCACCTGCGTGAACATCTTCATCACCTCGGGCGTCGCCAAGTGGCTGATCCTCGGACCGGTCTTCGTCCCGATGCTCGCGATGGTCAATATCTCCCCCGCGATGACGCAGCTCATCTACAGAATAGGCGATACCTGCACAAACATAATCTCCCCCATCGACTACTACGTTCCGGTAATCCTCGGAATGCTTGAGGCTTACCGCACAAACGACAATCAGAAGGTCGGCGTCGGCACGCTGATCTCCCTCTCCATCCCCTTCAGCATCGCCTACATGATCGGGTTCATTGCGCTTCTCGTTTTTTGGTATATATTCAATCTGCCGCTTGGCCCCGGAGCGAGCATATATATGTAAGCTAAACAACCGGCAGGCGTCCTGGAGGAGCTTCTCCCCCGGGACGCGGGCAGATAGTACTGCATAGGAGATGAGAAAAATGAAAGATACGGAAAAAAGGCTGATCGAGCTGCGCAGGGATTTTCATAAACATGCAGAATCAATGTGGAAGGAATACCGCACGGCCTCCATCGTCGCCAGACATCTGATGACACTTGGCATCCCCGTCGTTATGGGCGACGACCTCTCAGTAAAGGGGATGCAGTTCCAGTATCCCTCGGAGGAAAAGATCGCGGAAGAGAAGAGGCGCGCCATATCGCAGGGCGCGGAGCCGGAGCTCGTGGAAAAGATGTGCGGTCTGCCCGGCGTGATGGGGATCATTGACACCGGAAGAGAGGGGCCGGTGACCGCCTTCCGCTTTGACATTGACGCGCTCCCATTTTCGGAGACTGACGCGCCGGAACATAGGCCCGTAAAGGAGAACTATGTTTCCGTCAACGGCGGTTCGTGCCACGCCTGCGGACACGACGGACATACCGCTATCGGAATGATCGTTGCCGAGGAGCTTATGAAGAGAAAAGAAAGCCTGCGCGGCAGGATAAAGCTGATCTTCCAGCCCGCGGAGGAGGGCGGCGGCGGCGCGCGCGGCATTGTGGAGCGCGGCTGCCTAGACGATGTGGATTACTTCTTCGCCGGACACATCGGCCTCACCCGGCTGGACGGAAAGCCTCTGCCCTCGCACGGCATCATCGGCGGCACGAAGGATTTCCTTGACAGCCGCAGGTACAACATCATTTACAAGGGCAAAGCCGCGCACCCCTGCGGCAACCCCAACGACGGCAAAAACGCCCTGCTAGCCTCCTGCGTCGCGGCGCTGGGGATACACACGATCCCACCGCACTGCCAGGGCGAGTTCCACCAGAACGTCGGCGTCATGCACGCGGGCAGTTCGCGCAACACGATAGCCGCCGACTCCTATATGGAGGTCGAAGTCCGCGGGGAGAACGACATCGTCGCCGAATACGGCGAAAAAAAGATGCTCTCCGTCGTGAAGGGCGCGGCGGAGGCCTATGAGGTCGAGTGCAACGTCGTCCTCATCGGAAAATCCTCCTCCGGGGCCTCCGACGACAGGGCGATAGAGATCGTCATGCGGTGCGCGAGAACGATCCCCTGGTTCACGGAGTTCCACGACGTCGGCAGCGTCGGCGGCAGCGACGACGCCTCGGAAATGCTGCGCCGCGTGCAGAAAAACGGCGGCGTCGGCAGCTACATCGGCCTCGGCGCGGACTTTACGGCAAGCTTCCACGATAAGGCCTTCGATTTTGACGAAGGCGTGCTCGCCCCCTCGGTCGAGCTCTTCGTGAAGATGGTGGAAGATATCCACTCCTAAAACGCTGATTCCCACAAACACCCTTCAATACCCAAGAGCCGTGCCCTCGCCGATGTTATATAATAAGTGGCGAAGACACGGCTTCTTAATATTTTGAGGAGGGTACAGACAATGGCGGAACGTCCCGAAATCAATATACCACGGCTGATGGCAGCCTATTATACAGAACACCCGGACATGGCCGACAAGGGGCAGAGGGTCTCCTTCGGAACATCCGGCCACCGCGGCTCGTCGCAGAAGGACAGCTTCAACGACGACCATATTGCGGCTATCGCGCAGGCGATCTGCGAATACCGGCAGGAGAAGGGGATAACCGGCCCTCTCTTCATGGGAATGGATACCCACGCGCTCTCTGAGGCGGCGCTGCGTACGGCGGCGGAGGTCTTCGCGGCAAACGGCGCCGAACTGCGCATGCAGGAAAATTTCACCTATACGCCCACCCCCGTCATCTCCCACGCGATACTCAACTGGAACCGGCAGCAGGGAGCGCCGGCCGCGGACGGCGTCGTCATAACGCCCTCGCACAATCCGCCGCAGGACGGAGGCTTCAAATACAACCCCCCGAGCGGCGGTCCCGCGGGAACGGAGATCACTAAACTGATCGAGAAACGCGCCAACGAACTCATAGAAAACAGGCTCGCGGGCGTCAGGCGCATCGGCTTCAAAGAGGCGCTCTCGCGCGCCAATGTGCGTTTCATCGACTATGTGGCACAGTATACGGCGGAGCTTGGAGATATCATCGACATGAAGGCGATCGCCGCCTCCGGCCTCAAGATCGGGGCGGACCCGCTCGGCGGCTCAGGCATCTTCTTCTGGGAGCCGATCGCCGAAAGATACGGCCTTGATATTGAGGTCGTCAACAAATCCGTCGATCCTACCTTCTCCTTTATGCCCCTCGACCACGACGGCAAGGTGCGCATGGACTGTTCATCGCCCTGGGCGATGGCCAAGCTCGTCGCGCTCAAGGACAAATACGACATCGCCTTCGGCAACGACCCCGACTACGACCGCCACGGCATCGTCACCAGGGATGGCCTCATGCAGCCGAACGCCTACCTCGCGGTCGCCATAGAATATCTCTTCACCCACCGGCCGCTGTGGAGCAAAGCGGCTATGGCGGGCAAGACGCTCGTCTCCAGCTCGATGATCGACCGCGTGGCGGCGGGGCTCGGCAGGGAACTATACGAGGTCCCAGTCGGCTTCAAATGGTTCGTAGACGGCCTGCTCTCCGGCTCGCTCGCCTTCGGAGGTGAGGAGAGCGCGGGAGCCTCCTTCCTGCGCAGGGACGGCACGGCCTGGAGCACGGACAAGGACGGGTTTATCATGAGCCTGCTCGCGGCGGAGATCACGGCGGTCAGCGGCAAATCACCTTCCGAGCACTACCGTGATATGAAGGAACGCTTCGGCACTCCCTACTATTCGCGCAAAGACGCGCCCGCGACACGCGAGGAGAAGGAGAAACTCAAAAAACTCTCACCGGCGGATGTGACGGCGGAGAGACTCGCCGGAGAAAAAATAACGGCGAAGCTCACAGCCGCCCCGGGAAACGGCGCGCCGATAGACGGCCTCAAGGTTACAGCCGAAAATGGCTGGTTCGCCGCCCGCCCCTCGGGCACGGAGGATATCTATAAAATCTACGCCGAGAGCTTCAAAGGCGAAGAACATCTGGCCGCGATCAACGAAGAGGCGCGGCAGATAGTGGCGAAGGCGATAGCGTAGCGGCAACGGGGAGGCGCGGCGCGCTGCCGCGGCCTCCACTTACGCGCTGGGAGCGGCGGCGGTGAAAAACGTATTTTTTATCGGAGGAACGATGGGGGCCGGGAAGACGGCCGTCTGCCAAGTTCTCAAGAAAAGGCTCGACAGGAGCGTCTTTCTCGACGGCGACTGGTGCTGGGACATGGAGCCCTTTCAGGTGACGGAGGAGACGAAGGCGCTCGCGCTAGATAACGTCTGCTACCTGCTCGGCAATTTCATTCGCTGCTCCGCATACGAAAACGTGATCTTCTGCTGGGTGATGCACCGGCAGGAGATCATCGACTCCATCCTCGCGCGTCTCGACACCTCGGGCTGCCGCCTCAATATATTCTCGCTGGTCTGCGGCGAGGAAGCGCTCCGGCGGCGGCTGGAGGGCGACATTCGCGCCGGGAAGCGCGCGCCGGATATAATCGAAAGAAGCCTTGAATATCTCCCGCTCTACGAACGGCTGGACACCCTCAAGATCGACGTTTCAGAGCTAACGCCGGAAAAAGCCGCGGAGCTGATAGTCCAGATGAGCGGAGAAAATTTACCCCGCCAATTTAATATACAGTAAACATCGCTCCCATACTGCCGCCGTCCACATGGCGCGGTTTTGAAAACTCCCCCGCATCTAAAACCTTCCACACAACGTCCCTTTGCGAAAAGCGGCGTCAGCTCTGTAATTTACCGCGCCTCTGAACAGCTATACCCTGCAAACTGACTGTATCAATTTTTTATTGCCCAATCCGCCAGAAAACGCCATTGCTGAGCAAAGCTAAGTGGTATTTACAGCCATTTGTAATATAGATAATGATATATCGATATATGTATACCGATATACGTCATCTCATATCTTCATAAAATGCTTACCCTCCATTATCATTCTTTGTAGTGAATTGAGATATTTTTCACATTTACAAAACTGAGAACTTTCTATTTGGGTAAAACCGGACAGGAGTGTTGAAAATGGCAAAAGAGAGAGCAAAGGAAGAGCGGATCGTCGACAGCGTTGAATCACTCAACGCAAGAATGGCCGAGGTACGCGAGGCACAGAGCAAGTTCGCCCTCTACACGCAGGAGCAGGTGGATAAGATTTTCCTCGCCGCGGCGATGGCCGCCAACAAAGCGCGCATCCCCCTCGCGAAGGCTGCCGTCGAAGAGACCGGCATGGGCATCGTGGAAGATAAGGTGATCAAGAATCATTTCGCCTCCGAATACATCTATAACTATTATAAGGATGTAAAGACCTGCGGCGTCATCGAGGAGGACAAAGCCTTCGGCACGCAGAAGATCGCGGAGCCCGTCGGCGTCATCGCCGCGGTCATTCCGACGACGAACCCCACCTCGACGGCGATTTTCAAATCGCTGCTCGCACTCAAAACGCGCAACGGCATCATCATCAGCCCCCATCCGAAGGCGAAAAACTCAACGATCCTCGCCGCCCGTACCGTGCTTGAGGCGGCGGTCGCCGCCGGTGCGCCGGAGAACATCATCGCCTGGATAGACATCCCCTCGCTTGAGATGACAAATACTGTCATGAGAGAGGCGGACCTCATTCTCGCGACCGGCGGCCCCGGCATGGTCAAGGCTGCCTATTCAAGCGGCAAACCGGCGCTCGGAGTCGGCGCGGGCAACACCCCCGCGGTGATCGACGAAAGCGCCGACATCCAGCTCGCGGTAAGCTCGATCATCCACTCCAAAACATTCGACAACGGCATGATCTGCGCCTCCGAGCAGTCGGTCATCGTCCTTGACAAAATATATGACAGGGTAAAAAAAGAATTTGCCGACCGCGGCTGTTTCTTCCTCAACAAGCCGGAGACGGAGCAGGTACGCAAGACGATCATCGTCAACGGCGCGCTTAACGCGGCGATCGTCGGACAGAGCGCCTTTAAGATCGCCTCGCTCGCCGGCGTCAACGTGCCGGAAAAGACGAAGATACTCATCGGCGAGGTAGAGAGCGTCGACATCAGCGAAGAGTTCGCGCACGAAAAGCTCTCCCCCGTCCTCGCGATGTACCGGGCCGGCGACTTCAAAGAGGCCGTCTCCAAGGCGGAGCGCCTCGTCGCGGACGGCGGTTTCGGACACACCTCGTCGCTCTATCTGAACGCCGTGACGGAGCGTGAAAAGCTCGACTACTTCAAGGCCCGCATGAAGACGGGGCGCGTCCTCGTCAACACGCCCTCCTCGCACGGCGGTATCGGCGACGTCTACAACTTCAAGACCACGCCCTCGCTGACGCTCGGCTGCGGCTCCTGGGGCGGCAACTCCGTCTCGGAGAACGTCGGCGTGAAGCACCTTCTCAACATAAAGACCGTGGCCGAAAGGAGAGAGAATATGCTCTGGTTCCGCGCTCCTCAGAAGTTATACATCAAGAAGGGCTGCCTGCCCGTGGCGCTGCGCGAGCTGAAGGAGGTCCTCGGCAAAAAGAGGGTCTTCGTCGTAACGGACAGCTTCCTCTACAACAACGGATACACCAAGGCGATCACCGACCGCCTCGACGAAATGGGCATCACCCACACCACCTTCTTCAACGTCGCCCCCGACCCGACGCTCGCCTGCGCGCGCGAAGGCGCGGCGGCGATGCACGCCTTCGGCCCTGACTGCATAATCGCCCTCGGCGGCGGCTCCGCAATGGACGCCGGCAAGATCATGTGGGTCCTCTACGAGCACCCGGAGGCGGACTTCATGGATATGGCGATGCGCTTCATGGATATAAGGAAGCGCGCTTACACCTTCCCCAAGATGGGTGAAAAGGCCTATTTCATCGCCGTACCGACCTCGGCGGGCACCGGCTCCGAGGCGACACCCTTCGCGGTCATCACCGACGAAAAGACGGGCGTTAAATATCCGCTCGCGGACTATGAGCTGATGCCGAACATGGCGATCATCGACGCCGACATGATGATGAACGCCCCGAAGGGGCTGACGGCGGCCTCCGGGATCGACGCCGTGACACACGCGCTCGAGGCCTACGCCGCGATGCTCGCGACGGAATACACCGACGCGCTCGCGCTGCGCTCCCTGAAATCGATCTTCGAGTTCCTGCCGCGCGCCTATGACGACGGCCCCAACGACCCCGTGGCGCGCGAAAAAATGGCGAACGCCGCGACAATGGCAGGCATGGCCTTCGCGAACGCCTTCCTCGGCGTCTGCCACTCGATGGCCCATAAGCTCGGCGCCTTCCACCACCTGCCCCACGGTGTGGCGAACGCCCTTATGATAGAATATGTGCTGCGCTTCAACGCCGAAGAGGTCCCCTCGAAGATGGGCACCTTCCCGCAGTACGCCTACCCGCACACCCTCGCGCGCTACGCTGAGGTCGCCGACTACCTCGGCCTCAAGGGCAGGGACGACAGGGAGAAGCTTGAGAGCCTCATCGCCGCGGTGAACGGCCTTAAAGAGCGCGTCGGCATCAAAAAGACGATCAAGGATTACGGCATTGACGAAAAGGCATTCCTCGCCACGCTCGACGAGATGACGGAACAGGCCTTCGACGACCAGTGCACCGGCGCGAATCCGCGCTACCCGCTGCTCTCCGAGATAAAAGATATGTACCTCAAAGCCTACTACGGAAAATAGGAGGAGGATACGAAGATGAAACTTGAAAAGATCATTGCGGTACGCACCTCAAAGACCGTCTTTCGCGACGGGGACAAGTGTATAAAACTCTTCGACCAGGACCATTCCAAGGCGAAGATACTCTCCGAGGCGGCGACGCACGCCAAGGTCGAAGAGAGCGGCCTTAATGTGCCGAAAGTGCTCGAAGTGACAAAGGCCGAGGGCAAGTGGGCGATCGTCTACGAATTCATCTCCGGCAAGACCCTTGACCGGCTCGCCGGCGAGGCTCCCGAGAGAGCGGACGAATACATGGAGCGTTTCGTAGAGGCGCAGCTCAAAATAAACGCCGCCAAGGCGCACAGCCTTGAAAAGCTCAAGGACCGCCTCGCCGAGAGCCTCTTCGCGGCGGACCTTCCCTCCGCGACGCTCTACGAACTCCACATGCGCCTCGAGTCGCTGCCCGTGGGAGACCGTATCTGCCACGGAGACTTCGCGCCCAGCAACCTGATCGTCAACGGCGAGGACGAAGATTATATCGTGGACTGGTCGCACGCGGCGCAGGGCGTCCCCGCGGCTGACGCGGCGCGCACCTACCTTCTCTTCTGGCTCGCCGGAGAGATCGACGGCGCGGACAGATACCTCAGCCTCTACTGCGAAAAGAGCGGTATCGCCAAGGCGGAGATACAGAAGTGGATACCGCTGCGCGCCGCCGAAAGGCTCGCGCAGGGCAAGGCGGAAGAGCGCGAATTTCTGCTCTACTGGGTCAACGTTGTAGATTACGAATAACAAAAGGCAGGTAATATAGAGATGATAAAGATCAAAGTCTGCATCGGCAGCGCATGTCACGTAAAGGGTTCACGCCAGGTCGTCGAGGGGCTGCAGTTCCAGATCGCGGAACATTCGCTCAAAGATAAGATCAATCTCGGCGGCGTATTCTGCATGGGACGGTGCCAGGAGGGCGTCTGCGTTACCGTGGACGACAAGTTCTACTCCGTCGCGCCGCAGGACGTCGCCTCATTCTTTGAAAAAGAGGTCCTGCCCCTCGTGAAATAAATCGATACTCACGTCACAACACCGCCCGCCGGCTGTCAGCCGGCGGGCTTTTTGCCGTCCGCGGCCCGGTATACGGCGGTATTTTGACCTTCCAGACGGAGCATACCGTTCAGTATTACATTAAAAGCTCTGATGCTCATACTGCCTGTTGGAACAACTAAACAAACACCTCGGTAAAAATCAGCAAAAATATAAATTACGATTTATCTTCGATGAGGAAAACTGTAAATTGCGATTTAACAAAGATTTTGGCTCCCTCTCTTGAACAGCATCCCGAAAATCGGACAGCCAAATAAAGCCCCTGGATTA